>Ga0070741_10021177_pt1 | contig 10144 bp, 6 predicted proteins | sample Coa_R1_4_FD_66440 | JGI IMG/M metagenome (GOLD analysis project Ga0070741, IMG submission 66440) | Surface soil microbial communities from Centralia Pennsylvania, which are recovering from an underground coalmine fire - Coalmine... | ecosystem: Environmental > Terrestrial > Soil > Unclassified ...
GCGTCGCGCATCGCCGCGAGGTCGACGACGGCCGGCACGCCGGTGAAGTCCTGGAGCAGGACGCGCGCGGGCATGAACGGAATCTCGCGCGACGGCGGCGCCGCCGGCTGCCAGTCGAGGATCGCCTCGACGTGCGCGCGCGTCGTCGTGCGGCCGTCCTCGAGGCGGAGCACGTTCTCGAGGAGGACCTTCAGCGAGATCGGGAGACGCGCGACGCGCGCGCCGAGCGCGTCCAGCCGTTGGATGGCGAACCGCGTTCCCGCGACGTCGAGGGTGCCGCGTGTCTTGAAGGAGTCGAGCGAGCCGGCCATGCGGGAAAAGATATACGGCGCCCACCGCGCTTCCAATGGATGGCGGACGATTTGTGCGTCGGCCGGCGACGTAGTAGTGACTCGCCACCAGCCGGGGGGACCGGAGCGTGTCCTGATGTGTGGAATCACCGGGATCATCGGCTTCGGCCGGTCCCCGGCTCGTCCGATCGTCGAGCGCATGAATCAGGCGCTCGCCCACCGCGGCCCCGACGAGCACGGCTCATGGGGCGACGGTCCGGTCGTGCTCGCCGCGCGCCGTCTCCGGATCGTCGACCTCGCGAACGGCCACCAGCCGCTCGCGAGCGAGGACGGCTCGATCCGTCTCGTCGCGAACGGCGAGATCTACAACGCCGACGAGCTCCGCGCGGAGCTGCAGGCCGACGGTCACACGTTTGCGACCCACACCGACATCGAGGTGATCCTCCACGCGTACGAGGCCGACGGCCCCGGCTGCCTCGCGCGGCTGGAAGGCATGTTCGCCTTCGCATTGTGGGACGGCCGCCGGCGGCGGCTTTTGCTCGCCCGCGACCGCTTCGGCGAGAAGCCGCTCTACTACGCCGCCCTGGGCGACAGCTTCGCGTTCGCGTCCGAGCTGAAGGCGCTGCTCGTCCATCCCGGCGTGCGGCGCGAGCTCGACGCCGACGCGGTCGCACGCTACCTCGCGCACGAGTACGTGCCCGCGCCGTACTCCATCTTCCGGGCCGTCCGGAAGCTCCGGCCCGCACACTGGATGACGGTCGCGGCCGACGGCGCGGTGCACGCCGAGCGGTACTGGACCGCCCCGTCTCCGCGCGCGGACCGGACGACGCGCGACGACGCCGCGGACGCGACGCTTCGCCTGCTCGACGCATCGGTTCGCAGCCGCCTCGCACGCGACGTGCCGTGGGGGACGTTCCTCTCCGGCGGCATCGACTCGAGCCTCGTGACGGCGCTCGCCGCCGGCGCGACGTCGCGTCGGGTGAAGACCTTCGCGATCGGTTTCGACGAAGACAGCTACGACGAGCGCAGCGAGGCGGCCGCCGTCGCCCGCGTGCTCGGGACGGATCATCGCGAGGTCGTGCTCCGCGCCGCCGACGCGCCGGAGATGCTCGCCGAGGCCGCGCGCGTCTTCGACGAGCCGTTCGCCGACGCCTCGGCGCTTCCCGCGCTCGCGGTATCGCGGCTCGCGCGCGAGCACGTGACCGTCGTCCTGTCCGGGGACGGCGGCGACGAGCTCTTCTGCGGCTATCCGACGCAGACCGCGCATCGCGCGGCGAGCATCCTCGCCCGCACGCCGCAGATGATCGGACGCATGGCCGAGCGCGCCTGCGCGCGGCTGCCCTCCTCAGACCGCTACCTGAGCTTCGACTTCGCGCTCCGGCGGTTCATCCGCGACGCCTGGCGGACGCCGTTCGAGCGGCATCTCCGCTGGATGGGGAGCTTCACGCCGGAGCAGCTGCCGCACGTCCTCGCGCGCGACACGTTCGCCGCGATCACGGCGCGCGACCCGTACGCCGAGGCACACGACCACGTCGCGTCGCTCGACCCGCGCGCCGCGAGCGACGTCGCGACCGCGCTGGACCTGCACCTGTACCTCGCCGACGACAACCTCGTGCAGTGGGACCGCGCCGCGATGGCGACGGCGCTCGAGGTCCGCGCGCCGTTCCTCGACCGCGGCGTCGCGGAGTTCGCGCTCCGGCTCCCGGCAGCGGTCCGGCGGGGTCTCTGGGAGACGAAGCCCGTCCTCCGGCGCGCGGCGCGCGGCGTGCTGCCGCCGCGGACGCAGCGGCGGGCGAAGCACGGCTTCGGGGTGCCGAACTGCGCGTGGCTCCGCGGGCCGCTCCGCAGCCTCATGGACGACGCGCTCGCGCCGGATCGGCTCCGCCGTCAGGGCATCTTCGACCCCGCGTACGTGACGGCGCTCCGCGAGCGTCACGTGCGCGGCATCGCGAACCACCGGAAGGAGCTCTGGACGCTCCTCACGTTCCAGCTCTGGGCCGACGTCTACCTCGCCGCATGAGTCGCAGCGTACTCGCCGTCGCGGCGCTCGCCGCCGCGCTCTACGTCTGGCACCTCGACCGGCCCGGCTACTCGGACACCGAGGGCATGTTCGCCGAGCCGGCGCGCGAGATGGTCGTCACCGGCGACTGGGTGACGCCGCGCATGAACGGCGAGCCGTTCCTCACCAAGCCGCCGCTCGCCTACTGGCTCGCGGCGAGCGTCATGGCCGTCGCCGGGCCGACCGAATGGGCGCGGCTCTGGTGCGCCGGTGCAGCGGCGGCCCTCGTCGTCGTCACCGGCGCGCTCGGCACGGAGCTCTTCGATCCGGCGGCCGGCGTCGTGTCCGCGCTCGTCGTCGCCACCATGGCCGGCACGTTCATCGAGGCGCACTTCCTCCGGGCCGACGTGTTCCTCGTGCTGGCCGTCACCGCGGCGCTCCTCTGCTACGTCCGCGCGCGGCGCGACGACCGGCGCGCGCGCATCGCTCTCTGGGCGACGATCGGGCTCGGGATCCTCGACAAGGGTCTGCTGGCGATCGCGCTCCCGGCGTGCGCCATCGGCGTCGCGGAGATCGCGACCGGCGAGCTCCGGCCCGCGACGCTCGGCCGGCGCCTTCGCGCGCTCGGCGTCGTGCCCGGACTCCTCGTCGTCGCGGCCGTCGCGGTTCCCTGGCACGTCGCGGCGGGGCTCCGGAATCCCGGCTTCCTCTGGGACTACGTCGTGAACCAGCATCTGCTCTTCTTCTTCGACGAGAAGCTGCCGCGCGACTCGATCCCCGACTCGCTCGGCTTCTTCTGGACCATGTTCGTCGTACGGGGGCTGCCGTGGAGCCTCTTCGTGCCGGCGGCCGTCGTGCACGCGTGGCGGCGGCGCACCGACCTGCCGGGCGTCGCGCTCGTCGCGGGATGGCTCACCGTCGTGCTCGCGCTCTTCTCGTGCGCCGCGGGCCGGCTGGAGCACTACTCGATGCCCGCGCTTCCTGCCGTCGCGCTTCTCGTCGGGCTCGCGCTCGCCGACGCCGCACGCGGCGACCTCCGGGTCGGGCGCGCGTGGCTGGTCGTGCCCGCGCTCGTGGCCGGTGGCGCGGCCCTCGCGGTGGCGACGCAACGTCCCGAGGGGCTCCTGGCCGCGCTCGATCCGGACTTGTCCGCGAGTGCGCTCGTGCCGCTCGTGCGGCCGGCGCTCGTCGGCTTCGGGAGCGCGCTCCTCGCGGCCGCGGCGTTCGCCGCGTTCCGGCGCGCCGGGCTCGCGACGGCGGCGGTCCTCTCGGGCGCCGTCGCCGTGCTCGTCTGCGTCCAGCTCGCCCACGAGCGCGTCGAGCCGCTCTTCTCGTGGCGCCCGTTCGCCGCCGCCGTGCGCCGCGACGCGCCGGAGGCGCGCGTCTTCTTCCGCGCCGAGGACGAGTACCAGCTCTGCGGCGGGCTCGACTACTATCTCCGGCGGAACGTCGCACTGCTCGCGCCCCCGGGCTGGGTGCCGCCGACGTTCCTCGCCGGCCGCACCGACCGTCTCTTCACGCCGCGCGCGGAGCTCATCGAGGCGTGGGCGCACGGGGACGCGATACTCGTCGCCGACGACGTGGCGGGTCCCGCCGACGAGGCGCGGCTCGCGCCCGGGCCCTACGCCGTCGCGCTGCGCGCCGGCGAGCGCGTCCTCCTGCGGAGCGGCGACCGGCTCGCCGGCGGCCCGAACGCACCCACGCCCTGAAGGCTGCTTCGGGTATCAGTCCGCGAACGCGCGCGTCGGATTCAGATCTTGAGCGCCGCGTCCTGCACCGCGTGCGCGCGCTCCGCGTCGGCGCGGTCGCTGTGACAGGCGTGCTTCCCGTCGACGACGGGTAGCGCGCGCGTGCGGAGCAGCTCGCGGCCGTCGGGCCCGACGCCGGGACTCGGCACCGCGGGACGAACCGGCTGCGACGCCGCGTCCTTGCCGCTCGCGAACGCGGCGATCTCCTTCGAGATGCGCATGCTGCACCAGTCGTGGCCGCACATGGCGCAGAACTCCGTGTCGACCTCGAGGTCCTCGTCGTGGAGCGCGCGCGCCGTCTCGCCGTCGAAGGCGAGCTCGAACTGGCGGGGCCAGTTGAGCGCGGCGCGCGCCCGCGAGAGCGCGTCGTCCCACTCGCGCGCGCCCGCGACGCCGCGCGCGACGTCGCCGGCGTGGGCCGCGATCTTGTACGCGATGCAGCCGGCCTTGACGTCTTCTGCCTTCGGCAGGCCGACGTGCTCCTTCGGCGTCACGTAGCAGAGCATCGCGGCGCCGTGGCGCGCGGCCTCCGTCGCGCCGATGGCGCTCGTGATGTGGTCGTAGCCCGGGAACGCGTCGGTCACGAGCGGCCCGAGGACGTAGAAGGGCGCGTCGTCGCAGACCTCCTGCTCGCGCCGCATGTTCCAGCCGATCTGGTCGAGCGGAACGTGGCCCGGCCCTTCGACCATCGCCTGCACGCCCGCGGCACGCGCGCGGTGGACGAGCTCGCCGAGCGTCGCGAGCTCGGCGAGCTGCGCCGCGTCGCTGGCGTCGGCGAGGCAGCCGGGGCGGAGCCCGTCACCGAGGGAGTACGTGACGTCGTACTCGCACATGATCGCGCTGATCTCGTCGAACAGCTCGTACATCGGATTCTGCTTCCGGTGATGGAGCATCCACTTCGCGAGCAGCGAGCCGCCGCGCGACACGATTCCGGTCGTCCGCGGCCCGACCAGCGCGAGATGCTCCCGCAGCACGCCGGCGTGGATCGTGAAGTAGTCGACGCCTTGCCGCGCCTGGCGCTCGATCTCGCGGAGGATGACGTCGTAGGTGAGATCCTCGATCCGCCGCCCGACGATCATGCTGTAGATCGGCACCGTTCCGATCGGGATCGTCGAGCTGTCGATGATCGCCTGGCGGCACGCCGCCAGGTCGCCCCCGGTCGACAGGTCCATAAGCGTGTCCGCGCCGTACCGCTGCGCCCACTCGAGCTTCTCGACCTCCGCGGCGAGGCCGCTCGCCACCGGCGACGCACCGATGTTGGCGTTGATCTTGGTGGTGATCATGCGCCCGATCCCCGTCGGATCGAGCCGCCGCGGCGCCCGGTCGCCCCGCAACGCATTCGCCGCGATCGCCGCCGCCCGCTGCGCGACGCTCTGGTTCACCCAGAGGCGTGCGTCTGCCGACGCGCCCGCATGCCCGACCGGCACGTCGGGATAGGACCGATCGTGGCCGTTCGTCGGCAGGGGCGCTCCGCCGCCGCTGCCCGCGAGGTGCCGGACATTCGCCGGAATGACGAGCCGCCCGCGCGCGACCTCCTCGCGGATGAACTCCGCCGACACGCATTCGCGCTGCGCTACCCGGCGCATCTCCGGCGTGATGCCCCCGGCGCATGCTGCTTGGAGCTGGGTCAGAGAGGCGACCATGGCGCCTGCATCAGAGCCCGTCAAGAACGGTCCGGCCGGTGTCACCGATGGCGCAGCACCGCTGCGACGCGCCGGGGACGCCGGCGCTACCGACGCGGGGGCGACAGGGCGCCCGGCTCTCGCCCCCGCAAGGAGACCCCGCGATCGCCCCGCACTCGCTGCGGGGTTCGCGGACGATGCGCCGCTCCCGGCACACGGGCGTGACGCGCGCGGCGCGCGCTCATGACCGTCGTTCCGTCGGGCCCGCACGTGCCGGAGCGGGCGCGTCGGACGACGCGGCGTCCGACCGGGCGGCGGATGCGGCCGCACCTGCGGGGAGCTCCACGCCGGACGGCCTTCGCCCGACAAACGCCGTTCGCGGCACGCCTCTCGCACTGGCGGTCCCCCATGAACGCAGACTGGGGAAGCGCCGTGGTCGTCGATCCGCGGACCCTCTCCGCGCTCGACGAGGACAATCGCCGCCTGCGCGTACGGACCCGCCGGCTCGCCTGGGGCTTCGGCATCGCGATGGGCATGGTCCTGCTCTCCGCCGGGCGCCTCTATTCCGCGGCCGGGCGGCTCGACGACGTCGAGCACGGGTTGAAGGAATGCCGCCGCTCCGCGACCCGCTCGAGCGGCGCGCTCGCGGCGCTCGCCCACAGCCACGAGCAGGTCCTCGCGGCGACCGAGCAGGCACCGTCCGTCGGGACGCGCTCGTGGGGACGGCGCTTCACCGTGACCAAATACACGCCGATGAGCCCGGCCTACGGACGCTTCAACCACGGGATCACGGCGACGCTCACCAAGGCGGACCCGCAGGCGCGCATCATCGCCGTCGACCCGAAGCTGATTCCGTACGGGTCGTGGGTGTGGGTCGAGAGCCTCGGCTGGTTCCACGCCGAGGACTGCGGCTCGGCGATCAAGGGATTCCGGCTGGACGTCCTCGCCACCAACGAGCAGGAGGCGATGGAGTTCGGGAAGCAGGACCGGTTCGCGATCGTGGTCCCGCCGGAGGCGTAGTCGAACCGAGCGGGGGGTGAAAAAGCGGGGCGCGCCGGCCGGCGCGCCCCGCTCGTGCGTTCCGGACTAGAAGTCGTCGCCGCCGTGCGGCATGCCGCCCGGCGCCGGCGGCTTCTCCTCCTTCGGCTTCTCCGCGACCATCGCCTCGGTCGTGAGGAGCAGCCCCGCGACCGACGCGGCGTTCTGCAGCGCGGTGCGGACCACCTTGGTGGGGTCGATGATCCCGGCCTTCAGCAGGTCCTCGTAGGTCTCGCTGGCGGCGTTGTAGCCGTTCGAGCCCTTCGCCTCGCGGACCTTCTCGAGCACGACCGCACCGTCCTGGCCCGCATTGCGCGCGATCCAGCGGAGCGGCTCGGCGATCGCCTGGCGGACGATCCGCACGCCGGCCGCCTCCTCTTCGTTCTCGATCTTGAGCGCGTCGAGGGCCGGCTGCGAGCGGAGCAGCGCGACGCCGCCGCCCGGGACGATCCCTTCCTCCACCGCCGCGCGCGTCGCGTGCATCGCGTCCTCGACGCGCGCCTTCTTCTCCTTCATCTCGACCTCGGTCGCCGCGCCGACGCGGATGACCGCGACGCCGCCGACCAGCTTCGCGAGCCGCTCCTGGAGCTTCTCCCGGTCGTAGTCCGAGGTCGTTTCCTCGATCTGGGCGCGGATCTGCTTGATGCGGCCCTCGATGTCGGCGCGCTTGCCCGCGCCGTCGATGATCGTCGTGTTGTCCTTGTCGACCACGACCCGCTTCGCGCGGCCGAGGTCCTTGAGCGTCACGTTCTCGAGCTTCAGCCCGAGCTCCTCGGCGATCATGCGGCCGCCGGAGAGGACCGCGATGTCCTCGAGCATCGCCTTCCGGCGATCGCCGAAGCCGGGGGCCTTCACGGCGATCGTGGTGAGCGTCCCGCGGATCTTGTTCACGACGAGCGTCGCGAGCGCCTCGCCCTCGACCTCCTCGGCGATGACGAGGAGCGGCTTCCCGGCGCGCGCCACCTGCTCGAGCAGCGGGAGCAGGTCCTTCATCGACGAGATCTTCTTCTCGTGGATGAGGATGTAGGCGTCCTCGAGCACGCCCTCCATGCGGTCCGGATCGGTGACGAAGTAGGGCGAGAGATAGCCACGATCGAACTGCATGCCCTCGACGACGTCGAGCTGGGTCTCGAGGCCCTTCGCCTCCTCGACCGTGATGACGCCTTCCTTGCCGACCTTCTCCATCGCCTCGGCGATCATGTCGCCGATCGTGCGGTCGCCGTTGGCCGACACCGTGCCGACCTGCGCGATCTCGTCCTTGCCCTTGGTCGACTTGGACGCCTTCTTCAGCTCGCCGATGACGGTCGTCACGGCCTTGTCGATGCCGCGCTTGAGGCTCATCGGGTCGTGGCCCGCGGCCACGAGCTTCGCGCCCTCGGTGAAGAGCGCGCGGGCGAGCACGGTGGCGGTCGTGGTGCCGTCGCCGGCGACGTCCGACGTCTTCGACGCCACCTCCTTCACCATCTGCGCGCCCATGTTCTCGAACTTGTCGGCGAGCTCGATCTCCTTCGCGACCGTGACGCCGTCCTTCGTGACGGTCGGCGCGCCCCACGACTTCTCGAGGACGACGTTCCGGCCGCGGGGGCCGAGCGTCACCGTCACCGCGTCGGCGAGCACGTTGACGCCCCGGAGCACCTTCGCCCGCGCGTCCTCGCTGAATCGTACCAGCTTGGCTGCCATGCTTCTGAACCCTCCTTAGAGTTTCGTCAGGCTTCGACGACGCCGAGGACGTCTTCTTCGCGAATGATGAGATGCTCCTCGCCGTCGATCTTGATCTCGTTGCCGGCGTACTTCGTGAACAAAACGCGATCTCCCGCCTTCACGTCGAGGGCGAGAACCTTGCCGTCCTCCTTGCGACCGGGGCCGACCGCAACGACCTTGCCCTCCTGCGGCTTTTCCTTCGCCGTGTCGGGGATGATGATCCCTCCGGCGCTCCGCTGCTCCTGCTCCTCGATCCGCTTGACGATGAGCCGGTCCTGCAGCGGGCGAATACGCGTCGCCATTGCCGAATTCCCTCCCTGTTGCGCCTGCGTGGATTGGTCATCCGCGGCCGAGCCCGACCGCGGTTTCGCGGCGCAAAAGTAAGCAAGCGCGCTCCGCAGTCAAGAGGGCGCGACGCCGCGGACCATCGGCGACGATCGCGGCGATCCGCCACGGGCCGCACCGGGCGAATCCGTCGTGATTTCACGGTGATGGCGCGCGCGCCCCTGGTACCCGGTTTGCTTCGGGCGCGGGGCGGTGCGCCGCATCCTCGCTGCCTCCCTCGCACAGCCGATCGTCGTGGTCGCGCTGACGGCGACGTTCGCGCTCGCCGGCCTGGTAGCGTTCCGCAGCCTGCCGATCGAGGCGTTCCCTGAGCTCGCCGACCCGCAGGTCCAGGTCGTGACGCTCTTCCCGGGCCACGCGGCCGAGGAGGTCGAGCGCCAGGTGACCCTGCCGGTCGAGCGCGAGCTGAACGGTCTCCCCGGCCTCGCGCGCGTCCATTCCTTCTCGATCTTCGGGCTCTCCTACGTCGTCCTCACCTTCGGCGACGGCACCGACCTCTACTTCGCGCGCCAGCAGGCGACCGAGCGGCTCGCGCAGGTGGACGTCCCGGACGGCGTCAAGCCGACGCTCGGCCCGCTCTCGACCCCGACCGGCGAGATCTACCGCTACACGCTCACCGGCGAGGGCTACTCGCCGATGGCGCTCCGCGAGATCCAGGACTGGGTCATGGAGCGGCACCTGAAGCAGGTGCCCGGCGTCGCCGACGTCGTGTCGTTCGGCGGGTTCGTGAAGCAGTACCAGGTGCAGGTCGACCCCCGGCGCCTCCAGGCCGAGGGCGTCACGCTTCCCCAGGTCTTCGAGGCGCTCGGTCGCTCGAACGCCAACGCCGGCGGCGGCTACATCCTGCACGGGGAAGAGCAGTACGTCGTCCGCGGGCTCGGGACGCTCGCCAGCATCGGCGACATCGAGGAGGTCGTGGTCGCCGCCCGGAACGGCACCCCGATCCGCATCCGCGACGTCGCGCAGGTGACCGTCGGCACGGCGCCGCGACGCGGGGTCGTCACGCGGGACCTCGATCCGGAAGCCGTCGAAGGCATCGTGCTGATGCGCCGCGGCGAGAACCCGTCTGCGGTGCTCTCCGCCATCCAGGCGAAGGTCGACGAGCTGAACACGCGGGTCCTTCCCGAGGGCGTCCGCATCGACACGTTCTACGACCGGTCGCGGCTGGTCCACCGGACGCTCGTCACGGTGACGCACAACCTCGTCGTCGGGGCGGTGCTCGTCGTCCTCGTGGTCGGCGTGTTCCTGCTCAGCATCCGCGCGGCGCTGGTCGTCGCGCTCGTGATCCCGCTCTCGCTGCTCGGCGCGTTCCTCTACCTGAAGCTCCGCGGCATGTCCGCGAACCTCCTCTCGCTCGGCGCGGTCGACTTCGGGATCATCGTCGACGGCGCGGTCATCATG
>Ga0070741_10021178_pt1 | contig 10143 bp, 10 predicted proteins | sample Coa_R1_4_FD_66440 | JGI IMG/M metagenome (GOLD analysis project Ga0070741, IMG submission 66440) | Surface soil microbial communities from Centralia Pennsylvania, which are recovering from an underground coalmine fire - Coalmine... | ecosystem: Environmental > Terrestrial > Soil > Unclassified ...
CTCGACGCGCTCGACGGACCGATCGCGCGCGCCCGCGGCGAGACCACGCGCCTGGGGATCTGGTTGGACGGCTCGGTCGACGGGCTTGTGCTCGCCGCTGCGGCGATCGGCGCCGCCCGCGCCGGTCTGCTGCCGGCCTGGGCGGTCGCACTCGTGCTCGCGCGTCACGGGCTGCAATGGCTCGCCGTCACGGTCGCGTACTTCGCAGCCGCCCGGCCGCCGGCGCTCGAGGCGCTCGTGCCGGCGAGGCTGCCCGGGCTCGTGCTCTTCACCGGCCTCGCGCTGGCGGCTCTGGGCGCACCGGGAGCGGCAGCGCTCGTCGCCGCCGGAGCGCTCGGCGGACTCGCCGCCTTCGCCCTTACCCTCGCCCGCGCCGGGGTGGCGGCAGCCGCCGACTGACCCGACTCGTGCCCGCACCCGGCGCCGTGCTCACATCCGCCAGCGGCGCCAACGACACCCTCGGTCAGTCCGCGTCGGCGAGCAGCCGCCCGAGCGGCGAGATCTGGGCCTCGGCCTGCTGCACGGCGAGGCTCAACGTCGGGTAGGCGTGGATCGTCTGCGCGAGCCGGCCGGCGAAGCAGCGGGTGCGGATGGCGAGCGCGCACTCCTGGATCAGCTCGCCGGCCCGCGGCCCGACGATCTGCGCGCCGACGAGCACGCCGCCGCCGGCCCGGCCGAGCAGCGGCCGGCGGGCGGTGACGAGCTTGACGAAGCCGACGGGCCGCTCGAGGATGCGCGCCCGGTCGACGCGGCTCATCGGGAAGACGTGCACCTCGACGCCGCCGTGACGCTCGCGTGCCTCCAGCTCGGTCAGGCCAACGCGCGCGATCTCCGGGTCGGTGAACGTGACCGAGGGAACGACACGCTCGCTCTTCCTGGCCCGCGTGCCGGCGGCGTTGCGGCCGGCGACGACCCCCTCGTGCGACGCGACGTGCGTGAACTGGAGCCCGCCGGTGACGTCGCCCGCCGCGTACACGTGCGGCAGGCTCGTGCGGCAGCGGTCGTCGACCTCGACGTAGCCGCCGTCGAGCTCGAGCTCGAGCCCCAGCCCTTCGACCGAGCCCGTACGGCCGGCGGCGACGAGCAGGGCGTCGCAGACGACCTCGCCCCCGGCCACATGCAACACCACCTGACCGTTCCGCCGCTCGACGGACTCGACCTCGGCGCCGAGCCGCAGGCCGACGCCCTCCTCGCGCAGCACCTGGGCGATCGTCTCGCCCGCTTCCGGCTCCTCCCTCGGCAGCAGCCGCTCCAGCAGCTCGACCACCGTCACCTCGCTGCCGAAGCGACGGAACGCCTGCGCAAGCTCGAGGCCGACCGCGCCCCCGCCCAGCACCACCAGCCGCCGCGGCAGCCGCTCGAGCCCGAAGATCGTCCTGTTCGTCAGGAAGGACACCTCGGCCAGGCCGGCGATCGGCGGCACCGCCGGCAGGCTGCCGGTGGCGACGACGAAGCGGCGGCCCTGCAGCACGCGCTCCCCCACCTCGAGCGCGTGCTCGTCGAGGAAGCGGGCGCGGCCGTGCACCACCTCCACCCCGGCGCGGGTGAAGCGCTCGTCGCGCTCGTCGCGCGCAATCGCCTCGACGATCCGCGCCAGGCGCCGCATGATCGCCGCGAACTCCAGCTCGGGAACGCCCGCGAGAATCCCCTCCGCGGCGGCGCGCCGCGCCTCGTGTGCGAGCTGAGCCACCTCGATCAGGACCTTCGAGGGCACGCAGCCGTAGAAGGTGCAGTCGCCGCCGAGCCTTGCCTGCTGCTCGACCAGCGCGACCGACGCTCCCTCGCACCGTGCCGCGAGGGCAGCCGCCAACCCGGCCGTGCCGCCGACGACGACGACGTCGAAGTCCGCGCTCGATCGCACCGACGCTCCTGGCTCGCGAGCACGCGCCACGGCTTCGCGCCTCTACCCGCGCCGGGTCCCGGCGAGCACGCCGAGGTTGGAGACGACAAAGGGGACGACGAAGTTGAGCGCCATCTTGACCCCGGTCGCAACCGAGACGTTCCCATGGGCGAGGCTGCCGCCCTCGTTGATTCCGCTCAACACGACCCCGACGACCGCCGCGATCCGCGTCGTCCGCCGCAGCGTCGCCGGCGTGCAGCAGGTCTCGAGCGCGGGCCCGATCCACGCCCTCACCCGTTCGAGGCGCGGGACGGCGACCGCTGCGGCGGGGTCGGGCGAGGGTGTCCTCGGCGAGCCGGTCATCTCATCCAATCGAGCTGGGCGACACCGAGAGTTTGGATGCTCGCCGCCGTCGCCGCGATCCGTGCACGATGGCCCGATGGCCGCGCCTATGGCAGGTGAGGCTGCCCGTGCGCTCGATCTGCTCTGAACCTCGGCGCGGATCGACGCCATCGAAGAAGGTGTCGTGTCCAGGTTGCTCGCCGCCGCCGCTTGTGCCTTCGTCGTGGGCGCCGTCGGCGTCGGCGGAGTCGCCAGCGGCGGGCGCTGTCCGGCGCCGTCCGGGATCGGCTCCGGCTTCAAGACCGACTTCTGCCGCCACCTCGTGCCGCTCTCGCAGTTCCAATCGGGCGGGCCGGGCAAGGACGGCATCCCGGCGCTCGACCACCCGCGCTTCCAGCGCGCCTCCACGGTCGACTGGCTCGCCTCGCGCGAGCCGGTGATCGAGCTCGCGGTCGGTCGGGACGTGCGCGCCTATCCGCTGCAGATCCTGATCTGGCACGAGATCGTCAACGACCGTGTCGGCGGCCTGCCGGTGGCCGTCACCTTCTGCCCTCTCTGCAACACCGCGATCGCATTCGACCGGCGGGTGCGCGGGCGCACGCTCTCCTTCGGAACCACGGGGAACCTGCGCAACTCCGACCTCGTCATGTACGACCGCCAGACCGAGTCGTGGTGGCAGCAGTTCGGCGGGCTGGCGCTCGTCGGCCACTACGCGGGCGTGCGCCTCCGCCAGCTCCCGGCGCGAATCGTCGCCTGGCGCGAGTTCGCGCGCCGCCATCCGGGGGGGCTGGTGTTGACGCGCGACACCGGCTTCTCCCGTCCCTACGGCGAGAACCCCTACAGCGGCTACGACGACGTCTCCAGCCCGCCGTTCTTCCCGGCCGCGCACGCGAACGACCGCCGCCTTGCGCCGAAGGAGCGCGTCGTCTTCCTCGAGCGCGGTCGGGACGCCGCGGTCGTGCCGTTCTCGGTCCTCCGGCGCAGGCGCGTCGTTCGCGTCAGCGTGGGCGGCCATCACCTCGTCGTGCGCTGGCGCGGCGGCGTCGCCTCCGCCCTCGACTCGAGCGCGATCCCGCGCGGGCGGGACGTCGGCGCGGCGACCGTGACCGAGCACGGCCGGCCGGTGGTCTTCGAGGAGCCGTTCTGGTTCGCCGTCGCCGCCTTCCGACCGCACGTGCGGATCGTGCGCTAGCTAGCGCCGCCCAGCGTGGGTGGTGGCGGCGCGGGCGTGCTCGTGCGCGAGAAGCGGCGGATCTGCTCAAGCCGCAGTGGAGCGCCCGACCCAGGCGTCGCGGTCGTAGCCGAGCTTCTCCCAGAACCCGTCGCTGGGGCACTCGACGAGCTCGACGGCCACGACGAGCAGAAAGGCGGCGGACTGTACCGCCGGCCCTCTGGTTCAGGTGCTGGCGACAACAGCGTTCGGCCGGCCCGGAGGGGTGACCCAGAAGCGGGCCCAGCTGCGTCCTCCGGGAAGGTTGAAGCGCGCCCGGCAGGAGCCGTTCGGGGCGACCATGAAGCGACCGACCGTGGTCGGCCGCCGACCGTCACCGGCAGCCCACAGTACGAACATGTCGCCGCGGTGAGCGGGCAGGCCGCGAGCGACAAGCGTGAGCGACGTGCTGTCCGCGCCCGAGCGGTCGAGAATGGCTCGACCGATCGGCTGCCCCGCCGCCGTGCGCAGCGTGAGCTGGCGCACGGACGCGTTGTGAGGCAGGAACAGCACCACGACCGCCGCGGCGATGGCTGCCGCGACGATTCCGGGAGGCAGGCGCAACCAGCGACCCCTGCCGAGACGGCGCCGCTCCTTGCGGCGCATGGAGGCGCTGCCGCGCAGTGCGCGGTCGACGCGGCCGAGCAGGAACAGCTGCCGCTGGCAGTCGTGGCAGGAGGCGACGTGGGCGAGCAGCTCCGGCTGGTCGCGGTCCGCGAGCAGGTCGGGGAGGCGCGTCCAGGCGTGCTCGTGCGTCATGTCGTCTCCTCATCGAGGAGGGTCGCCAGCCGGTGCAAGCCACGGCGAGTCCAGCTCTTGACGGAGCCAAGCGGGACGCCGAGCTCGGCCGCCACCTGACTCTGGCTCAGGTCGTGGAAGTAGGCGAGCTCGATCACCGTCCGCTCGCGCTCGGGCAGCCGCTCGAGCGCCGCCTCGACCCAGAAGCGATCGACATCGGGCGCCTCGATTGCACCGGCTTCGTCTGCCCGCTGATCGGGCAGCGGCAGCTCGCGCCGCCGTCGGAAGTTGAGCGCGGTGCGGCGGGCGATCGTCAACAGCCAGGCGGGGGCGCTGCCGCGGCTGCGGTCATACAGCGACGCCTTGCGCCAGATGCGCATGAACACCTCCTGCGCACAGTCCTCGAGCTCGCCGCCGACGATCTGGCGGCAGGCGTGCTCGACGGCACGCCGGTAGCGGTTGCGCAGCTCTGCGAAGGCGGGCTCGCTTCCCTGACCGATCGCCCGCAGCAGTTCGGCATCGCTCGCCCGCGGCGGAGCTGGAACGGGGGCCGCTTGGTCGAGCGCTTGTGGGATCACATCAGGAGGTACAGGCGTCACGACAGAGGTAGATGCGCCACGACACAGGATCGGAGCAGGGCGCGCTTCGAGCGCGCTTCGGCGGCTCCGCCGTCGGGGCTACTCGACGCCGAGCTTGGCGGAGGCCCGCGCGCCGAGCGTCGGGCGACAGCTCATCCCGAGCGCGCTCGCCATCCGTCTCATCGCCATCCGTCTCACCGGCACAGATCCGTTCGCTCCCGCGGGTCGACGGCGGCCTCGGCCGTCTCGGTCGAGCCCGGGTCGCGTCCCGGATGCGAAGCGGTAGCCACCTCGACCACCGGCCGGCGTGTGAACGGCGTCTCGTAGGCGAGACCGAGCCGCCTGTAGACGAAGCCCGGCACGGAGACGTCGGCGAGGAACAGCCTCCCCACCGCCCAGGCCGCGTCGGTGCCGGCCAGAGCCGCCTTCGGGGCAGCAAGCGTCATCGTCGCCTCAGCGGTGACGTGGGGTGCATGCAGCTTCCCCGTGGCGAGCTCGAGCCCGGTCGGGACGTCGAGCGCAAGCACGCGCCGGCCGACGCTCCACACGACCAGCTCGCCGACGCGGCCACGCGGTCTGCCCCGTTGCCCGTATCCGAGCAGCGCGTCGATCACGAGCTCGGGCTCGCCGAGGGCGTCGGCACGATCGTGGACCGGGATCGCGAGCCTGCGGACGATCGCAAGCTGCTCGGCCGAGACCGGCGCGAACCGCGTCGCGGGCGCCGAGACCGCGACCGAGACCTCCGCTCCGGCCACGGCCAAGTGACGGGCCGCGACGAGGCCACCGCCGCCGTTGCCGCCGGGGCCCGCGAGCACGACGACCGCGCGCCCGGCCGTGTCTCCCCCGAGGAGGTCGCGGGCGACCTGGGCCAGGCTGCGGCCGGCGTTCTCCATCATCCGCACGAGCGTGATGCGGAGCTCCCCGACCATGATGCGGTCGACTTCGCGCATCTGCTCGACCGAGAGCCACGGCACCCGACCCGGGTCGATCGCGGGGAAGAGCCCGCTGCCTGCCTTCGCCGGGTTCACCGCGCCGCCAATCGAGCCGGTCCCGTACACCGTTCGCAGCCGAGTCGCCTCGCGGCGGGCTCACCCTCGCCGGCCACGACCGGAGGGCGCGTCCATCGCGACGGACGAGCTCTCCTGTTGCACGGAGCGGCGAGGACGCGGCGAGCGGGCACCGGCGCGCCGGCTACTCGACCGTGACCGTCTTCGCCAGGTTGCGCGGCTGGTCGATGTTGAGGCCGCGCAGCCTCGCCGTCTCGTAGGCGAGCAGCTGCAGCGGGATGACCGCCAGCACCGCCTGCAGCAGAGGGTGCGTGCGCGGGATGAAGATCACGTCGTCGGCGTGGTGCTGGATGTCCTCGTTGCCGTCGGTCGCGATCGCGACCACCTTGGCGCCGCGCGCCCGGCACTCCTGGATGTTGGAGACGACCTTGTCGTAGACGTGCGAGTCGGTGGCGACGACCACCACCGGGGTGTGCTCGTCGAGGAGCGCGATCGGCCCGTGCTTCATCTCTCCCGCCGAGTACGCCTCCGTGGGGATGTACGAGATCTCCTTCAGCTTCAGCGCGCCCTCGAGGCAGATCGGCAGGCCGATGTTGCGACCGAGGTAGAGGAAGAACGGCTTGTCGTAGTGATGCTGAGCGATCTCCGCGATCGGGTGGTCGGCGCGGAGCCACTGGGTCATCTTCGCCGGCAGCTCGTGCACCTCGTCCAGGAGCGACTCGAGCTCGTCCGCCGGCAGCGTCTCGCGCACCTGCGCCAGCTTGAGCGCGATCAGGTAGAAGAGCGCCACCTGGGCCGTGAACGTCTTCGTCGCGCAGACCGAGATCTCGAGCCCCGCGCGCGTGTACAGCACCGAGTCGACCTCGCGCGTGATCTGCGCGCCCATCATGTTCGTGATCGCGAGCGTGTGCGCCCCCTTCTCGCGCGCGAGCTGCATGGCGGAGATCGTGTCGCGCGTCTCGCCCGACTGCGAGATGCCGATGACGAGCGTGTCCGGGCCGATCACGGGGTTGCGGTAGAGCCACTCGCTCGCGATGTCGTGCTCGACCGGGATCCGCGCCCATTCCTCGAGCACGTAGCGTGCCGTCACGCCCGCGTGGTATGCCGTCCCGGTGGCGAGGATGACGATCCGGCGCAGGGTGCGGAGCTCGTCGTCCGACAGCCCCAGCCCTTCCAGCTCGAGCCGCCCGTGGCGGACGCGGTCGCCGATCGTCTCGGCGACTGCCTCCGGCTGCTCGGAGATCTCCTTGAGCATGAACGTCTCGAAGCCGCCCTTCTCCGCGCCCTCGATGTCCCAGTCGAGCTCGACCAGCTCGTGCTCGACGGGCGTGCCGTCCGTGCGTCGGAAGCGCACGCTGTCGGGCGTGATCGCAACGACGTCGCCGTCGTCGGGGAAGTACACCCGCCGTGTCTCCGACAGGAAGGCGGCGGCGTTGGAGGCGAGGAACATCTCGCCGTTGCCGACGCCGACGACGAGCGGCGTCTGCAGCCTCGCTGCGACGAGCAGGTCCGGGTGCCCCGCGTGGACGGCGACGAAGGTGAAGTGCCCTTCCATCTCGTCGTACGCCCTGCTGACCGCCTCGACGAGGTCGCCGCGGTAGTGGCGCTCGATCAGGTGCGAGACGGTCTCGGCGTCGGTCTCGGACGTGAACACGTGGCCTTCCGCCTGCAGGCCCTCCCGGAGCTCGCGGAAGTTCTCGACGATGCCGTTGAGGACGATCGAGAGCCGGTCGCCGTCGCACCCGGTGAGCGGATGCGCGTTCGCCTCGGTCACGGCCCCGTGCGTGGCCCAGCGCGTGTGCCCGAGACCCGTCAGCGCCGCCGAGCCGTCCCCCCCGGCACGCGCCTTCAGGTTGGCGAGCGGGCCGACGGCGCGCGTGTACTCGAGGCAGCCGTCGACGAGCAGCGCGATGCCGGCGGAGTCGTAGCCGCGGTACTCGAGCCGTTCCAGCCCGGCCAGCAGCAGCTCCTTGCACGGCCGGCGTCCGACGTATCCGATGATCCCACACATCCAAGCGCCCCTTCGTCCGATTATCGGCGGTCTCGAACGAAACCGAAAGACCTGCCCAGCCCGTTCGTCCGAGCAGGCCGCGACTCCTCTCGACACGCGTCGAGCCCGGTCGGGGCGACGCATCAGCCGCTCAGCCGAGCTCCTCCCTGACGAGGGCTGCGATGCTAGCACAGAGGCCGGCCGCCTCCTCGTCCGACTCGGCCTCGGCGAGGACGCGGACGACCGGCTCCGTCCCCGACGGGCGGACGAGCACGCGACCGCGGCCGGCGAGCTCCTCGTTCGCCCGTGCGACCTCGCGCACGATGCCGCCGGTCAGCTCCCGCCGCTCGACGCGGACGTTCGCCTTCGCCTGCGGCAGGCGGGTCAGGACCGAGGCTGCCTCCGACAGCGTCCGGCCGCCGAGTGAGCGGCAGAGGAGCAGCGCAGCGACGAGTCCGTCGCCGGTGACGTGGCCGTTCAGATAGACGACGTGGCCCGACTGCTCGCCCCCGAGCACGCCGCCCTCGCGCCGCAGCGCCTCGAGCACGTAGCGGTCGCCGACGTCGGTCGTGACGACGCGGATGCCGTGCGCCTCGAGCAGCCGGCGCAGGCCGAGGTTCGACATCGCCGTGACGACGACGAGGTCGACGCGGAGCTCGAGCGCGAGCACGGCCAGGATCTGGTCGCCGTCCACCGGCTCGCCGCGCTCGTCGACCGCCAGCATGCGGTCGCCGTCTCCGTCGAAGGCGACGCCGAGGTCGAGCCCTTCCCGCCTCACGAGCTGCTGCAGCGCGCGCAGGTCGGTGGCGCCGCAGCCGACGTTGATGTTGGAGCCGTTCGGCCGGTTGCCGATCGCCGTCACCCGCGCGCCGAGCCGTGCGAACGCCTCCGGCGCGATGCCCGAGTAGGCGCCGTTCGCGCAGTCGACGCCGATGCGCATGCCGGTGAGATCGCCGCCGAAGCGCTCGTTGACGTGGTCCAGGTAGCTTCCCAGCGCGACCTCGAGGTTGTCGATGCGTCCCTGCTCGGCGTTCCGCGGCGGCGCGCCCAGGAAGCCCTCGATCGCCTCCTCGTCCGCGTCCGACAGCTTGCGCCCGTGCGAGTCGAACAGCTTGACCCCGTTGTACTCGGGCGGATTGTGCGACGCCGAGATGACAGCGCCGAGGTCGAGGGCAAGGAGGGCCACGGCCGGCGAGGGGAGCACGCCTGCGAGCACGGCGGTGCCGCCCGCGGAGGCCACGCCCGACGCGAACGCGCGCTCGAGCTCCGGCCCGGAGCCGCGGGTGTCGCGGCCGACCAGCACGGCGCCGCCGCCCTGCCAGAGCGCCGCCGCCCGCCCCAGGCGCTCGACGAGCTGCGGCGTCAGGTCGCGTCCGACGACGCCGCGGACGCCGTCTGTTCCGAAGTATCTCCGTGCCATGGCTCGCCTGCCGCCGGGGGCGACGGCCGACTCTAGACGATCGCGCGGCCGCTCCGCCGCAGCCGAGCAGTCAGGGCTGCGCGCCGGCGAGGATCAGCGCTTCGCCCACTGCGGGGCCTTGCGCGCCTTCTTCAGGCCGGCCTTCTTGCGCTCGACCGCCCTGGCGTCGCGCGCCAGGAAGCCCTCGCGCTTGAGCGGCACGCGCAGCTCCGGATCGGCCTCGACGAGCGCACGAGCGATCCCGTGGCGGACGGCCCCCGCCTGGCCCGTCGGGCCGCCGCCGTGGACGCGAATGCGGACGTCGTAGCGCCCCTCGGCCCCTGCGATCTTGAGCGGGGCTTCCACCTGCGCGCGGTGCACGAGGCGCGGGAAGTACTCCTCGAGGCCGCGCCCGTTGATCCACCACGAGCCGTCGCCCGGCCGCAGGATGACGCGCGCGACGGAGGTCTTGCGCTTGCCGGTACCGCGGTAGGAAGCCTGTTCGCTTGCCATCACCACTCCCTGCTCAGCGGCTCGGGCGCCTGGGCCGCGTGCGGATGCTCGGGGCCTGCGTAGATCTTGAGCTTGCGGAGCTGCGCCCGCCCGAGCCGGTTACGGGGAAGCATGCCTTTCACCGCCCGCCGCAGCACCTCCTCCGGCCGCCGCTCGAGCTGCTCGCGGAGCGAGCGCGAACGCAGGCCGCCAGGGTAGCCCGAATGCCGGTAGTAGCGCTTCTCGTCCAGCTTCTTGCCGGTGACCGCGATCTTCTCGGCGTTGACGACGACGACGAAGTCGCCGGTGTCGACGTGCGGCGTGTACTGCGGCTTACCCTTGCCGCGCAGCGCGTCGGCGACGCGCGTGGCGAGACGGCCGAGCGTCTCCCCCTCGGCGTCCACGAGACGCCACCGCCGCTCGACGTCGCCGGGTTTCGCGTTCCAGGTCTTCATCGGCTCGAAAAAAGGGGCGGACCAGGCGTCCGCCGCGGCGGATTCTACCAGCTACGGCCCGGCGGGCTCGGGTGCCCCGGCGGCGTGCGCCC
>Ga0070741_10021179_pt1 | contig 10142 bp, 7 predicted proteins | sample Coa_R1_4_FD_66440 | JGI IMG/M metagenome (GOLD analysis project Ga0070741, IMG submission 66440) | Surface soil microbial communities from Centralia Pennsylvania, which are recovering from an underground coalmine fire - Coalmine... | ecosystem: Environmental > Terrestrial > Soil > Unclassified ...
ATGACCGCGACGGGGTTCGTCGCCAGGTCCTCGCCACCCTCCGTGCCAAACGTGGCGTGGACGCCGTTCCCGAACGGTTCCATGATCGAGGCCACATCCGGGGAGATGCCCTCGCCCACGATCCACGCGTTGGTCGCCGGGATCACGACGTACTCGGCGAAGGCGCCGTCGGTGTCCACGCCGAGGATCCTGAGGTTCTGGCAGATGTGTGCTCGCCCCGTGCGGCACGTGGAGCAATAGCCGCATGCGATGTGTGTCTCCGCAGCGACGAACGCGCCGGGCTGCACGTGGTGAACCTCGGGACCGACGGCCTCCACGTAGCCGGCGACCTCGTGGCCGAACGTCATCGGGATCCGCGGGATGCGCGTCGCGGCCCAGTCGTTCCACTCGAAGATGTGGAGATCGGTGCCGCACAAAGAGGCGGCGTGTACACGGATCAGCACCTCACCCTCGCCGGGCTGAGGTCGCGGGACCTCCACAAGCTCGGCGCCGGGGCCGGCGCGCGTCTTGCGGAGAGCGCGCATGGTCGCCGCCATGCCCCTCAGCCTATCGCTCGGACGCGAGGCCGGAGGTCGACCGGCCGGAACCCGCGATTGCCCTGGGACGCATCGACGTTCGGCCGAGCCTCCATCCCCCGCCCGACCCGCCGAGGTCATCCCCCGCGCGGCCGATTCAGCGCGCCGGCCACCCCCGCCGATACCCATGGGGCCGGGAGAAAGGACGAATGCGTGGCCGACCGGAGGGGGCGAGACCGCACCCGCGAGCGGCTGGCGGCGCTCGACGCCGTCCGCCGGCTGCTCGCGCGTCCCGACGCGCTGCCGCGCGAGGTCGCGGACGTGCTGCGCGCGCTCGACACCGAGCTCCGACAGATGCACGGCGAGCTGCGCGAGGCGGTTGCCAAGTATCGGACGCTGGTCGAGCAGATTCCCGCAATCGTGTACGTGGATGTCGTCGACGAGACGATGACCACCTCGTACGTGAGCCCGCAGATCGAGGCCCTCCTCGGCGTCACGCCGGAGCAGTACATCGCCCAGCCCGATCTTTGGTATCGAATGCTCCACCCCGACGATCGCGACCTGGCCCTCCAGACGTATCTGGAGGGACGCCGGTCGGGCGACCCGTTCACGTTCGAGTACCGGCTGATCGCGCGCGATGGTCGCGTGGTGTGGTTCCGGGACAGCGCCGTGGTGGTCCCGGACGCGGACGGGAACCCCGCGTTCATCCACGGCGTCATGCTCGACGTCACCGAGCAGAAGATGGCGGAGGAGCACGCGGCCTTCGTCGCCTACCACGATCGGCTCACCGAGCTTCCCAACCGCGCGATGTTCGAGGAGCTGCTCGACTTGGCGCTCGCCCGCGCCAGGCGTCACGACACGGCGGTCGCCGTGATCACGATGGACGTGGACGACTTCAAGCTCGTGAACGACAGCCTCGGCCACGAGACCGGTGACGAGCTCCTGCGCCAGATGGCCCAGCGCCTGCGGGAGGCGACGCGGGAGACCGACCTGGTGGCGCGACAGGGCGGCGACGAGTTCCTGCTGCTCCTTGCCGACCTCGATCGCGGCGGCCCCGGCCTTCGCGAAGGAGCGAGCGCGGCGACGCTCGTCGCGGAGTCGGTCGCCACCAGGATCCAGGAGGCTCTATCGACGCCGTTCCAGCTCGCCGGCACCGAGATCTACGTCTCGGCGAGCATCGGGATCAGCGTGTTCCCACAAGACGCCGACGACGCCGCGACGCTGCTCAAGAACGCCGACGCGGCCATGTACCGGAGCAAGAGGACGGGGCCCGGCGGCTACGTCGTGCACGCCGAGCAGGACGACGACGCGTTGGGACGGCTCTCGCTCACGACGCGGCTCCGGAAGGCCGTCGAGAACCGCCACTGGACCCTTCACTACCAGCCCATCGTCGACCTCGTCCGGGGCGAGATGGTCGGCGTGGAGGCCCTCCTTCGGTGGGCCGACCCGAACGGCGGGCTCGTGCCGCCCGGCGAGTTCATCCCGCTCGCGGAGGAGATGGGGCTGATCGAGGCGATCGGAGACTGGGTCATCGAAGAGCTCGCGCGCCAGGACGCCGTCTGGCGGTCCGAGGGCATGGGCCTGCGCGAGCTCTCGTTCAACCTCTCGCCGCGCCAGCTCTGGCAACCCGAGATCTCCGATCGCATCGTCTCCCGGCTCGAGACGTTCGACGTCGACCCCTCGCGCGTGGTCGTGGAGATCACCGAATCAGCGGCGATGCTCGACCCCGACCGGACGCAGCGGATCCTGTGGGACCTCCATGCGCGCGGTCTACGCCTGGCGATCGACGACTTCGGCACCGGATACTCATCCCTCTCGCGCCTCAAGCACATGCCGGTCGACGTCCTCAAGGTGGATCGCTCCTTCGTCCGGGACGTCGCGAGCGACGACCAGGCCGGAAGCATGGTGCGAGCCATCATCCAGCTCGCGCAGGGATTGGGTATGGCGCCCCTCGCGGAAGGGATCGAGACCGAGGAGGAATGGCGCTTCCTGGTCGCCAACGGCTGCCCGTTCGGACAGGGCTACCACTTCAGCAGACCGATCCCGGCCGACGAGGTCCTCGCTCGCCACCGCCGGTCGGGCCTCGCGATCGTCGAGCCGCTCGCCGGCTGACCCGCCTCAGAAGCCCCGGCGGGCCCGTCTCCGCAGCGACGATCTGCGACCGCCGACCGACCCCGAGAACACGACTCTGGGAGAGGCAATCGTCATACCCTCCCGCCGGAACGCCTCCTCGAGATCGAGCCGTGAGGCCAACCGGCTCACGTCGCGCTCCTGTTCCGCGGTGACGAGGGTGACCCCGATCCCGCTCCGTCCGGCCCGTCCGGTTCTGCCGACCCGATGAACGTAGCCCTTGTCGTCCTCGGGCGGGTCGAAGTTCACGACGTGACTGATCCCGGCGAGGTCCAGGCCGCGAGCCGCCACGTCCGTCGCGACGAGCACATCGACCCGGCCGGACTCGAAGCGGGAGAGCGCCCGAGTCCGGGCCTGCTGGCTCATGTCTCCATGCAGGGGTTCGGCGCGGACCCCCCGAGCGCCAAGCCTTTGGACGAGTCGATCGACACCTCGCTTCGTCCGGACGAAGACCAGGGTCAGCTCGCGCTCGGTCCGGAGGATCTCGACCAGGGCGTCCACCTTGTCGCCCGACGGCACCGAGACGAACCGGTGGTCGACCTCCACGACGGTCTTCGAGTCCGTCTCGACCTCGTGTCGCCGGGCCCCGCGCGTGTAGGCGGCGGCGATCCGCCCGGCATCGCCGTCGAGGGTCGCCGAGAAGAACATGGTCTGACGATCCTTCGGCAGGCGACGGACGATGCGGTCGACCTGTGGCTGGAACCCCATGTCCAACATGCGGTCGGCCTCGTCGAGCACCAGGACGCGAATCCCGTCCAGCCGCACCCGGCGGCGCTCCGCCAGATCCTCGAGCCGCCCGGGCGTCGCGATGAGAATCTGTGCGCCGCTCACGCCGGGGGCCTGCTCGCTTACCCGCACACCGCCGTGGGCGACCCCGACGCGGAGCCGGCGGGAACGGGCGACGTCGGCGATCTCCTCGGCTACCTGCCGCGCCAGCTCGCGCGTCGGCGTGAGAACCAGGACCGAGGGCGTGGGGTCGCCGGGCGAGGTGCGCTCGACGATCGGCAGCGCGAACGCGAGCGTCTTTCCGGTCCCGGTCTGGGACCTCGCCAGGACGTCGTGGCCCGCCAGCGCATCGGGGACGACGAGCGTCTGGATCGGGAACGGCCGCGTGATGCCGCGTGCGACGAGGGCTTCAACCACCGGCGCGGACACGCCGAGGTCAGCGAACGAGGGTATGGACATGCTCGAACTCCTTGCTCCGCGGTGTGCCACGGATTCGATCCGGGGAGGCTCTGCGTCGCCCGAGACCGCCACAAGGAGGGACGAGGAAGCGAAACCTCACGGGACGGCAACGCCGTCCGTACCGGCAGGGTACCAGAGTCCTAGCCGCCGGCCCTGAGCAGGAGCAGGATCATCGCCCAGTGACAGGCGACGGCCCCCGTCATGAGCGAGTGCCACACCTCGTGGTAGCCGAAGGTCGCGGGTCTCGGGTCCGGGCGCCGGAGCGCGAACACGACCGCGCCGCCGGTGTACAGGAGCCCGCCCGCGAGCATGAGCGCCAGCGCGGCAGGCGACACCTCCCGAACCAGCTCGGGGAGGGCGACCAGCGCGAGCCACCCGAGCGCAATGTAGAGCACGCCGGTCGTCACTCGCAGACCGTCGATTCGCACGAGCTTGAGGACGACCCCGACGGCCGCGCCCGCCCAGACGACCGACAGGACCACACCCGACCACGCGCCGTGGAGCGCGAGCACCGCCACCGGCGTGTAGCTCCCGGCGATGAGCACGTAGATCAGCGAGTGGTCCAAGCGCTTCATCCGCCGCAGCGCGGTCGGCGACCACCGTCCGAGGTGATAGGCGGCGCTCGCGCCGAAGACCGCGCTCAGGCTCACCGCGTAGACGGCCGCCACGATCCGACCCACGGCGCTCCGCGCGAGGAGGACGAGCGCCGCCCCCGCTGGAATCGAGACGAAGAACGCCACCTCGTGAATTCGGCCCCGCAGCCGGGGCTTCGCGGGAGCGACCTCGAGGGCCATCCGACACCCATGCTACTCGTCCGGCCCTCGGGGTAGTCTTCTGAGGATGGAGAGCCCCACGGGCGACCTGGCACACCGCCTGGCCGTCGCTCGCGGCGACGAGCTCGCCGACGTCGTGCTCTCGGGCGGCCGAGTGCTCTCCGTGTTCACCGGGGAGCTCCTCGACGTCGACGTGGCGATCGCCGGCGAGCACATCGCCGGCCTGGGTCGGTACGAAGGCATTCGGACCGTCGACGTCTCGGGCCTGATCCTGCTCCCGGGGTTCATCGACGGGCACATGCACATCGAGTCCACGAAGCTGCCGCCCGACGAGTTCGCGCGCGCCGCCGTCCCGTGGGGCACCACCACGGTGGTCCTCGATCCGCACGAGATCGCCAACGTGTTCGGGTTACGGGGCGTCCGGGCACTCCTTGCGGCGGCGCGCGCCGTGCCGCTCGACGTCTACGTGATGGTGTCGTCCTGCGTGCCGGCGAGCCCGTTCGAGTCCAGCGGCGCTGCGGTGCAGGCGGAGGACATTGCCGCGTTCCTGCAAGAGGAGCCGCGGGCGATCGGCCTCGCCGAGATGATGGACTTCGCCGGGGTCGTCGCGGGAGACGCGGGGACCCTCGCCAAGGTCGAGGCCGCGGACGGCCGTCACATCGACGGCCATGCGCCCGGACTCACGGGGGCGGCGCTCAACGCCTACCTCGCGGCCGGCGTCCGGAGCGACCACGAGTGCACGACGTACGACGAGGCGCTCGAGAAGCGACGGCTCGGCATGTGGATCATGATCCGCGAGGGCTCGGCGGCGCGGAACCTCGAGGCCCTCCTCCCGCTCGTCCTGCAGTTCGGACCGTCGAACTGCCTGCTCTGCACGGACGACCGCGAGCCCGATCACCTGCTCGAGGAGGGCCACATCAACGACGTCGTACGCCGGGCCGTCGCGCTCGGGTGCCCGCCATCGGACGCGGTGGTCATGGGAACGCTGAACGCCGCCCGCTACCACCGGCTCCCCGAGCACGGAGCGATCGCGCCCGGCTATCTCGCCGACGTCGTCGCCGTCGAGGACCTCGAGCGCTTCGACCCCGTGCGGGTCTGGAAGCGCGGCCGGCTGGCCGCCGAGGACGGGCGGGCCGTCGACGTGCCCAGGGTCTCGATGCCGGACTGGATGCGCGGGAGCGTTCGAGTCCCGAGGCTGTCGGCCCGCGACTTCCGGATCGAGACCGACGGACGCGTGCGGGTCATCGGCGTCGAGCCGGGCCAGATCGTCACCCGGGCGCTGGTGGAGGAGCCGCCCCGACGAGGGGCGGAGGCGGTGGCCGATCCCGACGGTGGGCTCGCCAAGATCGCGGTGGTCGAACGGCACCGGCAGACCGGCCGGATCGGGCTCGGGTTCGTGCGGGGGTTCGGCCTGCGACGAGGGGCGCTCGCCTCCACCCACGCGCACGACGCACACAACGTCGTCGTGATCGGTGTCGACGATGAGGACATGGCGGCGGCGGTGAACCGGCTCGCCCAGATCGGCGGAGGGCAGGTCGCGATCGCCGGAGGCGAGGTCGCGGGCGAGATCCCATGCCCGTTCGGGGGCCTGCTCTCCGACCTGCCAGCCGAGGCCGTCGCGGCCGCGGTGCAGGCGATGGAGAAGGCGGCCCGGGAGATGGGCGTGACGCTTCCTTCGCCGTTCATGGCGATGTCGTTCCTCGCGCTCTCGGTGGTCCCCGAGCTCAAGCTCACCGACCGCGGGCTCGTGGACGTGAACCGATTCGAGCTCGTCCCACTCCAGGTCGAGCCCGGCCCGGCGGTTACGGCGTAAGCTCGCGGCGAACCGCCTCGGCGATCCCGGCCGCCGAGATGCCTGCCCGATCGCGGAGCTCCTCGGGCGTTCCCGAGCCCGGCATCTCGCGCACCGCGAGCTTCACCACCCGGCCGAGGAGCTCACCACTCTCCGCGAGCGCATCGAGGACCGCATCGCCGAGCCCGCCCTCGGACCAGTGGTCCTCGGCCACGACCAGAAGCCCGGTCTCTCGCAGGGCCGCCCTCAGCGTGCCGGCGTCGATGGGCTTGACCGAATACGCGTCGATCACGCGGGCCGGGATCCCCTCGCGTGCCAGCGCGTCGGCCGCCTTCAGCGCCTCGAACACCGTGATCCCGGCGCCGACGATCGTCGCGCGGTCGCTCTCGCTCGCCCGCAACACCTTGCTCCCGCCGATCGGGAACTCGTCGGCGGGCTCGTAGAGCCTCGGAGTCTTCTCGCGCGTCGTGCGGATGTACGAGATGCCCGGACGCTCGGCCATCGCCCGGGTGAGACGTGCCGCGGCGTTTCCGTCGGCCGGGTACAGCACGGTGGACCCGTGCACCGCGCGCATCATCGCGAGATCCTCGAGCGCCATCTGCGACGGACCGTCCTCGCCGATCGACACCCCCGCGTGCGAGCCGCACAGCCGGAGGTTCGCCCGGCTGACCGCCGCCATCCGGATGAAGTCGAAGGCGCGGGTGAGGAACGCTCCGAAGGTCGCCGCGTACACGGTCTTGCCCATCGCCTGCAGACCAACCGCGACACCCAGCATGCACTGCTCGGCGATGTAGAGCTCGAGGAAGCGGTCGGGCGCGGCCTTCTGGAAGTCCTCGGTGTAGGTGGAGTTCGAGACCTCGCCATCGAGGACGACGACCTCGGGATCGGCCGCCAACGCGGCGAGCGTCTCGCCGAACGCCTTTCGAGTGGCGATCTCGGACCCGTATGCGACGTCCGGAAGGTCGAGCGTGCGGGTGCGGCTCGGCGGCGACCAGGGCTCCGGCTTGGGAGGGGTGATGGTGATCGACCTCGGGCCCCCGAGCTCGGCGATCGCGCGTTCGGCCTCCTCGGCCGAGAGCGCCTTGCCGTGCCAACCCTCCCGGTCCTCGAGAAACGAGACGCCGTGGCCCTTCTGCGTTCGCGCAACGATCAGCACCGGGCGCTCGGCCTCCTCCGCCTTGCGGTAGGCCTGGTCGATCTGCTCGACGTCGTGGCCGTCGATCTCGAGGGCGTCCCAGCCGAAGGACCGCGCCCGAGCCGCGTAGGCCGCTCCGTCCCACTCGAGCATCGTCGGCCCTCGCTGGCCGAGGCGGTTCATGTCGAGGATCCCGATGAGGTTGCCGACGCCGTGGTGGGACGCGTTGGCCATCGCCTCCCAGACCGAGCCCTCGGCGGTCTCTGAGTCGCCCATCAGCACCCACACGCGGGCCTGGTTGCCGTCCAGCTTCATCGCGAGCGCCATCCCGAGCCCGATCGGCAGCCCCTGCCCGAGCGAGCCGGTGGCGACGTCGATCCAGGGCATGTCCGGCAGAGGGACGGGATGTCCCTGCACCGGACTCCCCAGCTTGCGAAACGACAGGAGCTCCCCGTCGTCGATCGCACCGACGGCCTTCAGGACCGAGAACATCAGCGGCGAGGCGTGCCCCTTCGAGAGAACGAACCGGTCGTTCGCCGGGTTCTTCGGGTTGGCGACGTCGGTTCGCAGGTGCTCCGAATAGAGCACGGCGAGCAGGTGCGCGGCGGACATCGAAGAGGTGGGGTGCCCCGATCCGGCCGCGGTGGAGGCTCGGATGCTGTCGACCGCAAGCTGCGCCGCAAGCTCGTTCCACTCCCGGACCCTGTCCATCCGCCGTCCTCCGCGTGCTCGGGGCTCGGTTCCACAGCCTACGGCACGACGGCGCAACCCACCGAACCGGCGCTTCGACCATGCCTCACACTCGCTCCGGCGCGAGCCCGGAGCGGTCCGCGACCACGGACTCGGGGCCGGCGCCCCCGCCTGCTACCCTGGGCGCCATGTCCGACCACAAGGAAGTGCGCGTCGAGCGCCTGTATCTCAAGGTTCCGAACACCGACAAGCTCCGTAAGGGCTCGGCGGGACGTCACCGCCACCTCCTCGCCGCCGGATGGCGTGAGGTCGAGCGGATCCCAGGATTCGACCACATCGCGGTTCGCTACGAGCGGACCGGGCACGTGCCGCTCAAGTTCCGGCTCCCCCGAGCCGGCCAGGAGCCCGTGCGGATGGAGCGTCGGCCGCGCGGTCAGGGCTTCGGCGGCGGCCGTCCGGGAAGCCGCGGCGGCGGTCGCGGCCGGGGCTCGCCTCCCCCGACGCGCCAGCCCCAGTCGAGCCCGCCGGGGACGTCGCCGGCCTAGCGCCTAAGGGACGACCGCCCCGCGGCAGATCCCCATCGATCAAGCGAGGGGGGTCCGTTCTCGGACCCCCCTCGGTTTCGATTCCGCGTCGCTCAGCCCACCGGCCGGACGTTCGCAGCCTGAGGGCCCTTTTGGCCCTGCGTGACGTCGAACTCGACCTGCTGGCCCTCCTCCAGGTTGCGGTAGCCCTCGCCAACGATCGCGCTGAAGTGCACGAAGACGTCGGGCCCGCCCTCCTGGGAGATGAAGCCGTACCCCTTCTCGGGGCTGAACCACTTCACGGTGCCGGTCGCCACTAGCAATCCCCTCCTTCCTTGGCTCCGAGCGGGTCGACCGTGCGCCCGTCGGGCCTGCCGGCGAGGTCGCCGGGAGGGAACTGCTCGTGGTGCGTGATGCCAACTACGATGCTCGTGCCCTCGGGGAGGAATCTACCACTCGCGGAGGGCCCGGCGGACTCCAGACGCGGGCTCCAGACGGCTCGGCGCGCTCGCGCGGATCGGGACGCCTCCGTACGAGTCGACCGACTCTCACCGAAGATCCTGCGGTCAACAAGCCGCATCTCCGGACGGATCGCTGGTACCATTCCAGGCGGATGAGGATCCATTCGGCCCCGGTCCCCCGGGCCGGCTACACAGGGGAGGCGGGCATGAGCGACCAGCGACCGACACCAGCGGTCTCCGGGCGCCCCAAGCGGCAGCCCGGCAAGGCGCACGCCGCCGAGCAGCCATTCGAGTACCCGCTTCGGCGTGAGTTCGTCGAGCCCGACTGGAGAAGGCTCCCCGGATACCGGGACGTCGAGCGCAAGCAGTGGGAGAGCGCGCAGTGGCAGCGCGCCCATACCGTCAAGAATCTCGTGGAGCTCAAGCGGGCGCTCGGTGATTTCCTCGACGATGAGCTGTACGCCGACATCGAGCGCGACCAGCGAGAGCGGGCCACGATGTCGATGCTGATACCGCCGCAGATGATCAATACGATGAACGAGCGCGACCTGCGCAGCGACCCGGTTCGCCGGTACATGGCCCCGGCGTTCTCCGACCGTCACCCCGAGTGGACGAGTCATCCGATGGCCTCCCGCGACTCCCTCCACGAGGCCGACATGTGGGCGGTCGAGGGACTCACGCACCGCTATCCCACCAAGGTCCTGGCGGAGATGATCCCAACGTGCCCCCAGTACTGCGGGCACTGCACACGGATGGACCTGGTCGGCAACGACACCACACAGGTCCTCAAGTACAAGTTCGAGATGAAGCAGCAGGAACGGTGGGACGCGATGCTCGAGTACCTGCGGCGGACGCCGTCGGTCCGCGACGTCGTCGTCTCCGGGGGCGACGTGGCCAACCTGCCGATCGCCCGTCTCGAGGCGTTCATGATGAAGCT
>Ga0070741_10021180_pt1 | contig 10142 bp, 9 predicted proteins | sample Coa_R1_4_FD_66440 | JGI IMG/M metagenome (GOLD analysis project Ga0070741, IMG submission 66440) | Surface soil microbial communities from Centralia Pennsylvania, which are recovering from an underground coalmine fire - Coalmine... | ecosystem: Environmental > Terrestrial > Soil > Unclassified ...
TCAGCCACCGTTGCTCCGGAAATCGCGCGAGCTCCGGCACGCGATCGAGATCGGTGTCGAAGTTGCCCGGGGCGCGCATCCACAGGATGAACGCATACCAGAACCCGAACACGCCGGGCGAATGCGGATCGTCCTTGGTATCGACGAATCGGTGGTGATCGCGATGCTTGCTGGCCCACCAGAGCGCGCCGCGCAGGCCGCATTGCGTTCCAAGCAGAGCGAGCACGAACTGCGCCGTTCGGCCGGCGGCCGCGCAGCGATGGGAGAAGAAGCGGTGGTAGAGACCTTCCATCGCGAACATGCGGACGACATAGCTTGCGGCGCAGAGGATCACGAGGTCGGCATTGATGGGCAAGGCGACCAGGGCGACGACCCCCATCACGTGCCGCTCCAGCATGCGGAACATCGCGAACCAGAACGGCTCGCCGCGCTGGATTCCGAAGGTGGGCGTCAACCGATCGGGCGAGTGCGGGTCAGTCATGGCTCTCAGGCGCGGGTGCAAGATGCTGCTGAATGTCGGCTACAGGCGCGCCATCCACGAATGGCTTTGCGGCGGCACTTTCTAACGCTGTGCGCCGGTCCGTAGGGCCGATGACTTCGGGTCTGTCCGGTCCTGCCAGCGCGACCAACCTCTCGCGGTGCCTTGCATCGCCTGTGACAGTGAGTGGAAGCTTGCCGGCCATGAAGCGGAATGGGTCGCAAAATCCAGGCCAATCCGACACGCCGACGCACGCTCGTGCGGGCGCGACGGCATGCAGGCTCAGGCATTCGTGCGCAGCACCTCGAGCATGATCTTGCCGATGTGCCGCGAGGATTCCATGAGCGCGTGCGCAGCCGCCGCCTGCTCCAACGGGAACACGCGATGGATGACCGGCTTCAGCCGCCCGAGGGCGAACAGCGGCCACACGTTGTCGCGCAGGGCCGCTGCAATCGCGACCTTGCGCGCCGCGGGGCTCGCGCGCATGGTCGAGCCGACGATCGTGAGCCGCTTCACCATGATGTGCCGCCAGTCCACCTCGACACGGCTGCCGTGCAGGAAGGCGATCAGCACGTATCGCCCCTCCAGCGCAAGACACGCGAGATTCTTCTCGATGTAATCGCCGCCCACCATGTCCAGCACGACATCGACCCCGCGTGCATCGGTCAGGCGTGCGATCTCCGCGACGAAATCGGTTTCGCGATAATTGATGACATGATCGGCGCCGATGTCGCGGCAGAAGTGCGCCTTCTCGTCATTGCCCACCGTCGTGTAGACGGTCGCGCCGAACGCCTTGCCGAGCTGGATCGCGGCGAGGCCGATGCCGCTCGATCCGCCGTGGACCAGCATCGATTCGCCTGCCTCGAGTCGCCCCCGCTCGAACACGTTGTGCCAGACGGTGAAATAGTTTTCGGGCAGGCTCGCTGCCTCGAGCATGGACAAGCCGTGCGGCAACGGCAGGCAAAACCCCGCCGGCGTCACGCAGTATTCGGCGTACCCGCCGCCCGGCACCAGTGCGCACACGTGCTCGCCGACATCCCATTGCGTGACGTTTTCGCCGCGCGCGACGATGGTTCCCGCCACCTCGAGCCCGAGGATCGGTGACGCGTCCGGCGGTGGCGGATACGAGCCCGCGCGCTGACTGCAATCGGGCCGGTTCACTCCGGCGTAGCGCACCTCGATCAATACCTCGTCGGCGCGCGGCACCGGCACGGGCGCAGTCGCGATGGCCAGGACATCGGGCGGGCCCGGCTCGCGCATCGCGACATGGCGCATCTGCGAGGGGAGTGAAGGAGTCATGCGGATGCGTGGCGCGGCAGCGGCTACTGCGATGATTTCGGTGCGTAGCGCTCGCGCAGCACGTTCTTCTGCACCTTGCCCATGGCATTGCGCGGAAGCTCGTCGACGAAATGAACGTGCTTGGGCACCTTGAAGCCCGCGATATCGTCTTTGAGCGCGGCGATGATCGCCTGCTCCGATGGACGCTCGCCCGCGCGCGTCACGACCACCGCCGTCACCGCTTCTCCGAAGTCGGCATCGGGCACGCCGACGACGGCGCTTTCGACGACGCCCGCCATTGCATCGATGCGCTCCTCGATCTCCTTCGGATAGACGTTGAGCCCGCCGGTGATGATCAGGTCCTTCGCGCGGCCGACGATCTGAACATAACCCTCCGGGGTCCACATGCCCATGTCGCCGGTGCGAAAGTATCCGTCGGCAGTGAATTCCTCCCGGGTCTTGTCCGGCATGCGCCAATAGCCGGGAAAAACGTTGGGCCCCTTCACCTGGATCGCCCCGACCGTCCCCGCCGGACAGGGCGCGCCGTTTTCGTCGACGATGCGCAGATCCACCCCAGGCAATGGCTTGCCCACCGTGCCGCCGATGCGGCTGCCTTCCAGCGGGTTCGACGTGTTCATCCCGGTCTCGGTCATGCCATAGCGCTCGAGAATGCGGTGCCCGGTGCGCGTCTCGAACTCAGCGAAGGTTTCCGGCAGGAGCGGCGCCGAGCCGGAGACGAACAGCCGCATCGTGCGGCACGTCTCGCGATGGAAGGAAGGCTCGTTCAGCAGCCGGGTGTAGAACGTCGGCACGCCCATCATCACCGTGGCGCGGGAGAGCAGCGGAACGACTTCCCGCGCATCGAACTTCGGCAGCCAGATCATGCGCGCGCCGGAAAGCAGCACGCAGTGCGCGGCCACGAACAACCCGTGCACGTGGTAGATCGGAAGCGCGTGCAGGAGCACGTCGCCGCGCACGAAGCTCCATTCGCGCACCAGCGTGAGCGCATTGGAGCCCAGGTTGCGGTGCGTGAGCATCGCGCCTTTCGACCGTCCGGTGGTGCCGGAGGTGTAGAGGATCGCGGCGAGATCGTCGGGAGCGGAGGTCACGGTTGCAAACCGATCCGCCTGATCGCGCGCGCGCTCCTCCAGCGATCCGCCGGCCGCGCCGAGCGTCAGGACCTTCGCGCCGGGCGCGAGCGGTGCGATGACGCCCTCCGCTTCGGGGCGGCACACGATCGCCCTCGGCTCGGCATCGCCGAAAAAAAACGCCAGCTCGCTGCGCTGATAGCCGGTATTGAGCGGCAGGTATACGCATCCCGCGCGCAACGCGCCGAGATAGAGCGCGATCACCTGCCAGTGCTTGTCGGTCTGCACGGCGACCCGATCGCCGGGCTGGCAGCCGATGCTGCGCAGCACGTTGGCGTAACGTGCCGACAAGGCATCCAGTTCGTCGTAATGCACCACCGGGCCGCCGGGCACCAGGAGGAAAGGCTCGTCGAGCGCCTCGGCAAAATGGCTCGAGAAGAGCGTGTAGAGATTGGCGTCCATGGAGCGACCGGGTCGAGCGCGGCGCATGGGCCGCGCGGCGTCATTATTTCATAGCGCCCGCGGCAGCCGGCGCGCCGCGAAGTCCGCGTCGGCTTGCGCTTCGCCCGGCATGCCACTATGGTGCGCGGCAACCACATCGTCGCAGCGAGGACCGATTGGCCAGCTCGAGCATCGCAAACACCCGCGCGCCACGGCCTTGCCCGACCGGGTCATGCGCCCGCGCTTCGCGTGGCCGTTCATCATCGTCGGGAACGCATGCCGCGACCCTGGATTGAGGCGCTCGCCGATCGCGGCTCGGTGCATTCCCTCGGGGTTGCATTCGACGCGCCGCGGCCGAGCCCGCACCTTGCACGCTGGGCCATTCGCGCAGCGGCGGACGACGGCGTGCAGGCCGCGCACATCACGATCGGTGGCGCGCAGGTGCTCGTGGCCGAGCAGGATCCGCGGTTTCTCGGAGGCTCGATCGGCGCGCATCATGCCCGCGTGCTGGCCGAGCTCCTGGTGCGTGCGCGCGAAACCCGGCCCGATGCCGTCCTGCTGCTGCTCGCCTCGGGCGGGGTGCGCCTGCACGAAGCCAATCCGGCCGAGATCGCGCTCGCGCGTGCGCTGCGGGCCCTGATCGACGTGCGCGCGGCGGGCGTGCCCGTCATCGCCCTGTGCGTGGGAGACGTGTTCGGCGGGGCGTCGGTGCTCGCGTGCGCCGCGGAGCGCACCGGCATGCTGCCGGGCACGCGGCTGGGATTGTCCGGACCCAAGGTGATCGCGACCGCCAAGGGTCGGCAGGAGATCGATCCCGAAGATGCCGCGGGCCTCGATGCCGTGTTCGGCGCCGCTGCCCGCGAGGCACGGCATCAGGCGCATCTCGTGCCCGAGGATGTCGCCGTGTTGCGCGCGTGGGTCACCGCGGGCATCGATGGTCACACCCCATTCGAGCGCGCGCTGCGCGAGACGCAGACGCGACTCGACGTTTCGCTCGACGGCTCACCGCGAACCCGGGCCTGGCGCGTGCCGGCGGCGTGGCAGGACTTGCTCACGCGTGTGAACGATTCGGCCCTGTGGCGCACGCACGATCGCCGGCTCGTGGTGGTCGGCGCGCCCGGCGATCAGTCGCTCTCGGCTGCCGCCTTGCACGCGATCGATGAAGCGCTGCTCGCCATGCTCGCCGCCGAGGTTCCGCATACCCTGGTGCTGGTCGAGGATTCGGCCGGTCACGAAATCTCGCGCGCGGCCGAGGAGATGTGCCTGTCGCGCTATCTCGCGCAGCACGCCGCGGTGATCGGCGCGTGCCGGGCCTGCGGCATCGAGGTGATCGGGCTGCTCGCCGGTCGCGGGCACAGCGCGGCGTTTTTCGTCAATGCGCTCCAGGCGGACCGGCTCGTGGCGGTCGATACGGCACGCGTGATGGCGATGGATCCGCGGGCCGTGGCGCGGGTCACGGGCCTCGATCACGCCGCGCTCACGGCATCGCTGGAAACCAACCCGGTGCTCGGTCATGCGGCGTCGCTGCTGGCGCACTGGACCGCGGTCGAGATGATTGCGGATGCCGACGCCGCCGCGCTGCAGCGTTGGCAGTCCTTTTCGAAATCCTAGCGTTGCTGCGCATTGCGCGCGCCCTGCCACACGCGAGCGAGCTGTTCGGCGCGATCGGCCATCAACGCATCCGCGCGTGCGATGCATTCCTCGAGCGAAAGCGGCCCGTCGGGCAACGCGAAGCAGCCCGCGAACACGGTCGAAAGCATGGCGAGCGCAGCGGGATCGATCGCGCCCGCGACCAGACTCGCCGGGACCTGCAGCGCGCGCGCCCGCTTCGCCGCGACCCAGGGTGCCTTGCCGGCGAGGGTCTGCTCGTCGCTGCGACCCTCGCCCGTGATGAGCCAATCCGCATCGGCGAGCGCGGCGTCGAGCCCGATCAAGTCGGCGACGACCTCCGCCCCCGGCGTGACCGATGCGCCGAGCAGCATCAACGCGAAGCCCAGCCCGCCTGCGGCGCCCGCCCCCCGCCGGTCCTGCACGTTCTTTCCGCAAGCCGCCTCGGCAAGTTTCGCAAAATGCGCGAGTGCCGCGTCCAGGGTGACCACATTGTCGGCCCGCACGCCCTTTTGCGGCCCGAATACCGCGGTGGCGCCGCGCGCGCCGGTCAATGCATTGTCGACATCGGAAAGCACCGTGATCTCGCAGCCGGCGAGCCGAGCATCGAGGCGATCGAAGGCGATGCGGGCGACGCTGGCGAGCGTGCGCGGCACGGGCACGACTTCCTCGCCCCGCGCGTCGGTGCAACGCACGCCGAGTGCGTGCAACAGCCCTGCGCCCGCGTCATTGGTGCTGCTGCCACCCAGGCCGACGATGAAGCGTCGCACCCCCGCATCGAGACAGGCGCGCATGAGCTCGCCAACGCCAACCGTGCTGCGCTGCTGTACGGGCACGGCCATGCCCTGCGGGTCCGTGATGCCCACGATCGAGGCGATCTCGAGCACGGCAATGTCGCCGCCCTGATCGTGCAACAGGCCATAGGGCATGGCGCGGCGTCCGCCTTCGGCGCCCGACACCGTTGCAACGTGACGTTCTCCACCGCCGGCGAGGATCGCATCGAGCGTGCCATCGCCGCCGTCGGCCATCGGCCGTGCGCGGACATCCGCCTGCGGGAAAACGCGCCTCAAGCCCCGTTCCAGCGCGGCGCACGCCGCCGGCGCGCTCAGCGATCCCTTGAACTTGTCCGGCGCCAGCACGATGACGGGGTGCGGCATGTCAGTCGATGTCATCGATGGCGTCGTCGGCTGCGCCGTGCGTGGCCCGCGCGAGGCGATCGCGTACGGCAAGCCATGCCGCCTCGTCGGGAACGGATTCGATCAGGATGTTCGCAACCCCGGCGTGGTCGAGCGCGCGCAGGTTGGCATAAAGATCATGCGCGTACACCTGCGCCGGCTCGGGCGCACTGATCCAGGTGCCGTTGAAATCGAGCGGACGCGGTACGCGCCGCGCCAGCACGCCGACGCGTGCATCGCCGCGCTCGCGCAGCACCTTTGCCAACTCGGACGCATCGACGAGGCGCGCCGGCGTGCGTGGCGCGTAATGCGAGGCAAGCGTGCCGGATGCGCGCGGCGCATCGCGATGCGCGGCCGCAGGCGCCCGGCCGAGCACGCGCGTGAGCGCTTCGATGCCGATGCCGCCGGGACGAAGCAGCATGGGCGTGTCGCCGACACACGCGACGATGGTCGATTCGATGCCGACCGGGCAGGCCCCGCCGTCGAGCACGAGATCGACGCGATTGCCGAGGTCCTCGGTGACGTGCTGCGCCGTGGTCGGGCTGATGCGCCCGAACCGATTCGCCGAGGGCGCGGCGACGCCGCCGCCAAACGCGCGCAGCAACGACTGCGCCACGGGATGCGATGGCACGCGAATGCCGACCGTGTCCTGCCCTCCGGTCACCACGTCGTGCACGTGCGGCGCACGCGGCAGGATCAGCGTGAGCGGTCCTGGCCAGAAGGCCTGGGCGAGCCGCCGCGCGTCATCGCTCACCTCGCGCACCCACGAAGCCAGTGCGCCGGGATCGGCCACATGCACGATCACAGGATGATCCGCCGGCCGTCCTTTCGCCGCGAAGATCGCGCGCACCGCCTCCACGTTGCGCGCATCGGCGCCGAGGCCGTAGACCGTCTCCGTCGGAAACGCGACCAGACGGCCCTGCGCGAGAAGCCGCGCGGCGCGCGCGATGCCCGCCTCGTCCGCGGCTGCGATGGCGCCCGGCGCGGTCGTCATCGCTGCCGATCAGATCCGATGAGGACGATGTGATCGGGCGCCGGACGGCAGGCGGCGGGCAGCGTGCGTTCTGCTAGAATCCACGCCTTTGCACGGTGCCATCGAGCGCCGCTTGCGACGCGCGTCCGGCCCATCGGAACGCGCAGGAATGCGGCCGACGGGCCGCGGCTTTCGGGAGCTTGGATGAGCGATTTTCTTTTCACGTCGGAGTCGGTGTCGGAGGGGCACCCGGACAAGGTGGCGGACCAGATCTCCGACGCCGTGCTGGACACGATTCTAGAGCAAGACCCGCATGCGCGCGTGGCCGCGGAAACGCTGGTCACCACCGGACTCGTCGTCATGTCCGGGGAGATCACCACGGCGGTGTCGCACGATTACGCCCGCGTGGCGCGCGAGACCATTCGCCGCATCGGCTATAACGATCCCGAGCTGCGCTTCGACGCCGATGGTTGCGCGGTGATGGTGTGCTACGGCCGCCAGTCGCCGGACATCGCCCGCGGTGTCAATCATGCCTCGGACGAGTACCTCAACCAGGGTGCGGGCGACCAGGGCATGATGTTCGGTTACGCGTGCGACGAGACGCCCTCGCTGATGCCGTTCCCGATCTACTACGCGCATCGGCTGGTGCAGCGCCAGAGCGAGGTGCGCAAGGACGGGCGCCTGTCGTGGCTGCGCCCCGACGCCAAATCCCAAGTGACGGTGCGCTACGAGGGCGGCAAGCCCGTCGCGGTGGACACCGTCGTGCTGTCGACACAGCATCATCCCAGCATGAACGAGCGCCAGCAGGAGCTCGCGGAAGCGGTGATCGAGGAGATCATCAAGCCCGTGTTTCCCGCGCGCATGCTCAATGGCGCCAAGTATCTCGTCAACCCGACGGGTCGCTTCGAGATCGGCGGCCCGCATGGCGATACCGGCCTCACCGGTCGCAAGATCGTGGTCGACACCTACGGCGGCGCCGCGCCGCACGGCGGCGGCGCCTTCTCGGGGAAGGATCCTTCCAAGGTGGACCGCAGCGCTGCGTATGCCGCGAGGTACGTCGCGAAGAACGTGGTCGCCTCGGGTCTCGCGCGGCAGTGCCAGGTGCAGGTGTCGTACGCGATCGGGGTCGCGAAGCCGATGAACGTGACGGTGTACACCGAAGGCACCGGCCGCATCCCCGACGAGAAGATCGCCGCGCTGGTCAACGAGCATTTCGACCTGCGGCCGAAGGGCATCATCCAGATGCTCGACCTGCTGCGCCCGATCTACGCCAAAACGGCGGCGTACGGCCACTTCGGTCGCGACGAACCCGAGTTCACGTGGGAAGCCACCGACAAGGCCGAGGCGCTGCGCGCCGCAGTCGGTAGCGCGCACTCGGGCCGGCCGGCCGTCGAGGTCGCCTAACCGCCCGCCCCATGCGGGCGTTCGGTCGTGAACGCCCCTTCTGATCCGCCTCCCTGGCTGCGCCGCCTGTCGGCGCGGCCGGAGGCCGATTGCTGGATCGGTCTGGTCAGCCGCGTGATTGCCGCGGCGCGCGAGGAGCGCGACGGTGTGATCGTCAACACGCCCGATCATTATCTCGGCGCCGCGTGGCCGCCCCGGCATCGCTACTCGCGCTGGCCGGAAGTGGTGGTCATCGGCTCGCCCGCCGCCGACAACGCGCTCAGCGAGCTGTTCGTTCATCTGCCGCCGGAAGCGCGGCTCTATCTCGCCGGCCTCGACGAAGTGGACGCCGCGCTTGCGGGCGAGATCCTGCGGCGCGGCGACCGCAACCTCGAGCCGTATCAGCAGTCGGCGCTCGATGCATTCATCGCCGCCCAGCGCGATCGCGACCGGGCCATGATCGACGAGCGCTACACCGACCACGATGCCGGCTACGAGCGGTTTCGTGCCGTGCTGCTGCGCGATCTCACGAACGATCGCGCGACCTGATGTCGCAGCGGTGCTCTTTTGCGCCGCACCTTCCATTACGATCGCCCGATCGCCGGCCTGCGCAGCGCCGGCGCGAAGGAGACCGCATGATCACGCATCCCGTTTCGGAAGTATTCAGGAGCAAGGACATCAAGGGCATCGTGTCGGTGGCGCCCTCGGCGAGCGTCGCGGAAGCGGTGGCGGTGATGTGCAGGAACGGCATCGGCGCCGTGCTGATCTCGTCCGCGCCGGAGCGCATCGACGGCATCTTCACCGAGCGCGATGTGATGTCACGCGTCGTCGACGAGGCACGCGATCCGCGTGCAACGCGCGTCGATGCGGTGATGAGCCGCGAGGTGCGCTGCGTTGCATCGTCGTTGCCGATGGACGATGCGCTGCGCCTCATGGTGGAGCACGGCTATCGCCATCTGGTCGTGCAGGATGGCAACCAGGTGCGCGGCATCGTATCGATCCGCGATCTCATGCGGCAGGCGATCCTCACCGACGCCCCGCCGCACGAGGGCCGGCCCGGTGTGCTTCGATCCCGCACCGACGACACGCTGCAGGCGCTGCGCAACGCGCAGGCGGGGTCTTCGCCCGCCGTGTGAGCACGGTTCCGAGAAACCGCAAAATGCGTTAAAATCGGGGACTTTCCACGTTCAGCGCCTCACCGGAGCCCATCATGGCAGAACGCAGCCGCACCCGCCGCAACACGCTCGAGCGGCGTTGCCTCGGCAAGACCTACAAGCGCCTTTTCAACGGCTCGCCCAAGGGCATCTTCAAGATGCTCGAAAAGATCAAGAAGGCCTGATCCCCGATCTGTTGGACAAAACGGCCGCGTGACCCGCGGCCTTTTTGTTGCCGTCCGCATGCCGTTCGCGTACTACGATCGCCTCTCGCCCGCGCGGCGCAGCATCTATCGCAGGAGCGACGCCATCGTCACGCTGGGCCTGCCGCCGGAAGTGCAGGCGGGCGGCATCGTTCATCGCCTCGCCAACGCGCTCGCGCGCGAGGACCGCACCGAGGCGCAGCGCGCCTGCCAGGATCTGGTCGACATGCTCGTCGCCGGCTATCGCGTGCCGCCGGTGCGGGTGCGCGTGCTCGCGCGCCGTCCGACCGACGATTACGGCGAGCTGCACGGCCTGTACAACCCGGGCGAAGGCCGCCGCCGCGCGCGCATCACGGTGTGG
>Ga0070741_10021181_pt1 | contig 10142 bp, 10 predicted proteins | sample Coa_R1_4_FD_66440 | JGI IMG/M metagenome (GOLD analysis project Ga0070741, IMG submission 66440) | Surface soil microbial communities from Centralia Pennsylvania, which are recovering from an underground coalmine fire - Coalmine... | ecosystem: Environmental > Terrestrial > Soil > Unclassified ...
GTGCGCCGGGCATGCCCATCACCAGCGGCTTGTCCCGAAACTTGTTCGCCCAGCCGGACAACAGGCGCGCATAAGGGTTGCGGACGAAAGAGAAGCGGAAGGTTTCCGGGCTGGTTGCAAGCTCATAGAACGACCGCACAGTCATGCTGCGCGGGCCCTGCGGCTCGCGAAACTTGCCCCAGTGCTTTCGCATCAGCCGCCGCGAATAATGTCCGCCGATCACGGCAAGAATGGTGCGCAGTCGCGTCGAAGCCGCTTTCGGCACGACGATGTAGAGGAGGTTGCGGCTCGGCAGAACGCGTATGAGTTCGTCCGGCAGATACGCTTGTTCCTTGATCTTGCGATAGAACTCGACCGCGCGCGGTTCGGTCACAGCCGCCAGGGCGCCGCTGCCCAGCCAATTGGCGTCGGTCCAGAGTTTCTTGGCCTTGACTTCGATCGGCTTCAGCGCACCCACACCACTCTCCGCACGTACTTTCAGGCGGCTATTTCGAGATCGTCTTCGGATAGCGAAAACGGTCGAAGTCGCTCTCGTAGGCGCGATAGATGCGCTCTGCAAGATCGGGGGTGTAATATTCCAGCCACGGCTTGTGCGTCGACTCGTTGGCCTTTGTCACCGCTTCGCGGCGGATCTCGTCGCTCGCCTTCAATCGGTCGAGGACGACGGCGAAATCGTCGTTGAAAGACTCGACCCGGCCGATGAATTCGACCGGAATGCCGGGCGCATCCAGATGATCGGTTTGCGCACGCAGATGGACTTCGGCAACGTCCAGATGGGCGCTCGTCTCGGCAAAGGTCACGAACGACTCGAACGGCAACGTCTGATCCGGGCCATGCGGAAGCTTCGGGTCGATCTGCGCGCGGCGCGCCAGATAATCGTCGATGATCGGCAACAGTCCGGGAACCAGGGGCTTGCCCTGAAACTTCTCCGACCAGCAGGACAGGACGCGCGCGTAAGGATTCCGCACGAACGAAAAGCAAAACGTGCCCGGATTTTTTGCGAGCCGGTAGAGCGAGATGAACCCGATATGGCTCGTGCGTTCCGGTTCGCGCCGCTTGCCCCAGCGGCCGGGATTGAGCTTTCGCGAATAACGCCCGCCAATACCGCTCAGGATTGCGCGGATGCGCGTCGAGGCGGCCTTGGGGATCGCGATATAAATAACGCCGCGCTCCGGCAGCACGTTGATGAGGTTGGCATTGTCGGATTCCGGCCCTTTCAGCCTGCGGCCCAGGTCCAACGCGGCCGGTTCGCGCCATGGCGCGAGAAGCGTGTCGGCGTACCATCGGGAATGCGCGAGACTCTTGTCCCAGAGTCTCTTGGTTTGGTGCTCAACCGGCTTTAACAAACGCATAGCCAAACCGAAGCGGCGCAATCCGCTTTCCCATTTCGCCTTGCTGCCAAGGCCCAAAATTTTATTGAACTGGCGGATCGCGGGCTATCGAAAAACGAACCGCCACACGGGCCGGCTTATTCCAGCATCCGCCGCACTAATTTTCAGCATTGGTGCCCAGGAGAGGACTCGAACCTCCACGACTTTCGCCACTGGTACCTGAAACCAGCGCGTCTACCAATTCCGCCACCTGGGCATCGCGGCCACACATAAGAGTGAGGGTCGCTTATTGTCAATCGAGCGACCGCCACGGACCCTGTACAGCGCCAAACCGATCCTGTATTTCGCGTCAAAACCGGCATTTCCACGCAGCGGACGATCCATGCGCCAATCCGACACCGATACCCTGATCACCGTCTTCGGCGGATCGGGGTTTCTCGGCCGCCACGTGGTCCGCGCGCTTGCCAAACGCCGCTATCGCATCCGCGTCGCGGTGCGGCGGCCGGAGCTTGCGAATTTCCTGCAGCCGCTCGGCGCGGTCGGGCAGATTCATGCCGTGCAGGCGAACGTCCGAAACCAGCAATCGGTGGAAGCCGCGGTGCGGGACGCCGATGTCGCGGTCAATCTCGTCGGCATCCTGTTCGAGCGCGGACGCCAGCGTTTCGAGGCGGTGCAGGGCTATGGCGCCGAACGGATCGCGCTTGCTGCCGCCGCCTATGGCACGCGGGTGGTTCATGTCTCCGCGATCGGCGCCGATGAAAATTCATCGTCGGCTTATGCGCGGGCGAAAGCGCTCGGCGAAAAACTCGTGCTCGCGGCGATGCCGACCGCGACCGTGTTCCGGCCCTCCATCGTGTTCGGCCCGGAGGACGACTTCTTCAACCGCTTCGCTTCGATGGCGCGTATCTCGCCGGCGCTGCCGCTCGTCGGCGGCGGCAGAACACGTTTCCAACCGGTTTTCGTCGGCGATGTCGCCGCGGCAATCGCGCAGGCGGTGGACGGCAATGCCAGGGCCGGAACGACCTATGAACTGGGGGGACCGGAAATCCTGACCTTCAGGGAACTGATGGAATACGTGTTGAAAACCATCGAGCGCAAACGCCCGCTGGTGCCACTGCCGTTTGGCCTTGCAAAGCTGCAGGCCCAGTTCCTGCAATTTTTGCCGAAGCCTCCGCTCACCCCCGATCAGGTCGAGCTTCTGAAGGTCGACAACGTGGTGTCCGACGAGGCCGCACGAGGGGATCGCACGCTGCAGGGCCTCGGCATCACGCCCGCGACGATTGAATCGGTCGTGCCGAGCTATCTCTGGCGCTTCCGCCGGACCGGGCAGTTTCAGCACGCCCGCGGCCCGTAATCGGCTACATTCCGAGATAGAGCGCGATCAGGCCAAGCGCGCCGACAATAATGCGCCACCATGCAAACAGCGCAAAGGTGTGGTGCTGGACGTAGCCAAGAAACGTTTTCACGACGATCCAGCCGCAGATAAATGACATCGCGAAGCCGACCGCAACGATGAGCGTGTTGCCACTCGACAATTCGGCGCGGCTTTTGAAAAGCTCGTAGGCAAACGCGCCGACCATCGTCGGCATGGCAAGCCAGAAAGAAAATTCGGCGGCCGAGCGGCGATCCGCGCCGAACAGCATCGCGCCGACGATCGTCGCGCCGGAACGCGATACCCCCGGGATCATCGCAACGCATTGCACGATCCCGATTCCGAGGTACATCGGCAGCGAAAACGACATGACGTCATGATAGCGGGCGCTCAAATCGAGCCGGTCGATCAGCAGCAGAACCAAGCCGCCGACAATGAACATCACGCAAACGATGCGCACGTCGAACAGCCGGTCCTTGATGAAACCGTGCGCAAGCGCGCCGATAATTGCCGCCGGCAAAAACGCGATCAGCACGCCAATGACGAAGCGCCGCGACGCCGGATCGGTGAAGAAGCCGATCAACAATCCCCACAGCCTGGTGAAATAGATCGACAGCAGGGCGAGGATGGCGCCGAGCTGGATCAGGATGTCGAACGACTTTCCAAAATTCTCGTCGCTGAACCCGAAAAAGTGCCCGACCAGCAGCAAATGGCCGGTCGAAGACACGGGCAGGAATTCGGTCAATCCCTCGACAATGCCGAGGAAGGCCGCTTTGACGAGATCGAAAGGCATCGGAATGGTTCCTGAGGATTGGGTCGCGGACAATCGCGCGGCTGTCTTCGCGCAACGCACGCGGCCGCGCAACACATTGACATCGGGAATTAGCGGATCGGTCTATACTCGGCCGAGGGCTGATTCGGCACCATGCTGACGCTGTTCCACCACCCATTCTGTCCGCATTCGCGGTTTATCCGGCTCGCGCTCGGCGAGTACAATGCCGAGATCAAGCTCGTGGAAGAGCGCGTATGGGAGCGGAGAGAAAGCTTCCTCACGCTCAATCCGGCCGGAACGACGCCGGTTCTGATCGAGGATGACCGGCCTATCCCGGGCGCGGGCGTGATCGCGGAATATCTCGACGAAACCCGCGGCGACGATCTCGGCCAGCACCGGCTCCTCGGCACGGACATCGCAACCCGCACCGAGGTGCGCCGTCTGCTCGACTGGTTCAACGGCAAATTCGCAACCGAGGTCTCAGGTCCTCTTCTCAACGAGCGTATCTACAAGCGGCATCTCGCCCTTTCGCAGGGTGGCGGCGCGCCCGACACCGAGGCGATGCGTGCCGCGCGCTCTAACATCCGCTATCATCTCGCCTATATCGGGTGGATGATGACGCACCGAGCCTGGCTCGCCGGCGACCGGCTCACCTACGCGGACCTCGCGGCGGCCGCGCACCTTTCGACAGTAGATTATCTTGGCGACGTGCCATGGAACGAGGACGAAACGGCAAAGACCTGGTACGCGCGCGTGAAGTCGCGCCCCTCGTTCCGTCCGATCCTGGCGGAGCTCGCGGCCGGCATCGCGCCGTCGCCGACCTACGCCAATCTCGATTTTTGACCGACCCCCTGGCTCTCAAATCCGCCTTGCGCAATGCCGCGCGCGAGCACGGCTTCGACGCCCTTGGCATCGCGCGTCCCGGCTCCATTCCACTGGCGCGCGAACGGCTCGAACATTTCCTCTCCGAAGGCGCGCATGGCGACATGGACTGGATGGAAACGACCGCGACGCGACGCGGTGATCCGGCGACGCTGTGGCCGGACGCGCGTGCGGTCATCATGCTCGGTATGAATTACCGCCCCGACCGCGATCCGCTTGCGATCCTGAAACAGCGAGCGCGCGGCGCGATCTCGGTTTACGCGCAGGGCGACGATTATCACGACGTCATCAAGCCGCGCCTGAAGTCGCTCGCGCGCTGGCTGATCGCGCAGGCAGGCGGCGAGGTGAAGGTGTTCGTCGACACCGCCGCGGTGATGGAAAAGCCGCTGGCCGAGCGCGCAGGCGTCGGCTGGCAGGGCAAGCACACCAATCTCGTCTCGCGCGAGTTCGGCTCGTGGTTGTTTCTCGGTGCAATCTTCACGACGCTCGATCTGCCTCCGGACGAAACGGGCGAAGACAATTGCGGCTCGTGCCGCGCCTGCCTCGACGTCTGCCCGACCAATGCGTTTCCCGCGCCCTACCGGCTCGATGCGCGCCGCTGCATCTCGTATCTCACCATCGAGCACAAGGGGCCGATCCCGCTCGAGCTTCGCCCGCTCATGGGCAACCGCATCTATGGCTGCGACGACTGCCTTGCGGTGTGCCCGTGGAACAAGTTCGCGCAAGCTGGCCGTGAGGCGAAGCTTTCCGCGCGCGAGGCCTTGCGCGCGCCCTCGCTTGCGGAACTGTCGCGCCTCGACGACGCCGCATTCCGCGCAATGTTCTCGAAATCGCCGGTCAAGCGCATCGGCCGCGACCGCTTCATCCGCAATGTGCTGAATGCGATCGGCAATTCCGGCGATCCGTCGCTGAAGAAGGAAGCGGAGCGGCTGCGAAGCGATGCCTCGGAATTGGTGCGCGATGCGGCGGAATGGGCCATTGGAAGACTGGCATGAAGAGGCTTTCCCCTCGCCGCAGAGAACGTTAGACTGATTTTGCGGTTCGGGGACATGCAGGCTCCCCGTCAGACAATGTCCGTCCAAGCTCTGCGCAACGCTCGCACGGTCGAGGTGTTTGCGCATGGACGGAACGAACCCGGAAGCACCCCAATCCGCGGCATCACATTCAGGCGATCTCATTCTCCTTTCCGCGCGTGATCTGAGCCGCTTGCTGCGCCCCGTTGCGGTCGTCGAAGCATTGCAAGAAGCGTATCGCCGGCTCGCATCGAATCGAAACGATCAGGGAAAATCGCTCGCCTTCACGATTCCAGGCGGAAGCGCGCACGTGAAAGCAGGTCTTTTGCCGGGCGCGAAATCCGCGCTTGCCGCCAAAATCAATGTCAATCTGCCCGACAACTGGACGACGCGGCGGCTTCCGACCATTCAGGGCGCGCTGCTGCTCGCCGACACGATCACCGGCCGGCCGCTCGCGCTGATGGATTCGATGACACTCACCGGAATCCGCACCGCCGCCACGGCCATGCTCGCGGCCCGCTTCGGCGCACGGGCAAACGTGAAGACCGCCGCGATCATCGGCTGCGGCGCTCAGGCCAGTTACCAGATCGAAGCCCTGACCGCATGTTTTTCGCTTGAGGATATTCGCGTTTTCGATCTGGATCGGGCGCGAGCGGAGTCTTTGGCAAAAATGTCGCCGCGCGCTCGCCTTGCCTCGACGGTATCCGCCGCGGTCGATTCCGCCGACATCTGCATTACCTGCACCACCTCAAAGCAGCCGGTTTTGACGAAAGACATGCCGCTCGCCGGCGTGTTTGTTGCGGCGGTCGGAGCGGACAATCCGGAGAAATCGGAGATCGAGCCTGACCTGATGGCGAAGTCGCGGATCCTCGTGGATGATGTCGATCAGTGCGCCGCGGGCGGCGATCTCGCCCGCGCGATCCGCGCCAACGCAATGTCCCGCGACCACATTCATGCCGATCTTGCCGCGCTCGCCGCCGGCGAGAAAACCGGGCGCGCAAATCAGGACGAAATCGTGATTTTCGACTCCACCGGCAGCGGGATACAGGACGTCGCGGCGGCCTGGCTCGCGTATCGGGCAGCGCGCGACACAGGCACGGGAACAAGATTCAACTTGAGCGGCTACGATGATTGACCGGCATTCGCGTGAGCAAAACGCGGTCATTATCCTTTTGGTGGCGCGCGGGTTGCGCGGGTTCGCCGACGGATTCGCCGCGATCATCCTGCCGGTCTATCTCTCGGTTCTCGGCTACAGCACTGCCGAAATCGGAATCATCGCAACATTGTCTTTGCTGGGAACCGCGCTGATTTCGCTCGTGGTTGGATTTATTGCGCCACGCTTTGAGCTGCGCAGCCTGATGATCGCGGGCGCGTGGTTGCTGATCCTCACCGGCCTGCTCTTTCCTGCCTTCGATGCCTTCGTCTTCATCGCGGCAATCGCCTTTGCCGGCACAATCAATCCCTCGACCGGCGATCTCGGCTGGCTCGTGCCGCTCGAACACTCGCTGCTGACGCAGGAAACGGCGGACCGCGAGCGCACGCGCGCGTTTGCGCGCTACAGCCTGATCGGATCGCTCGCCACCGCCGCGGGATCGCTCGGTGCCGTCATTCCCGATTTCCTTGGCTCGCTTGGGATCGGCAAGATCGCCGCGCTGAAATCGATGTTTCTCGCTTACGCCGCGTTCGGCGCTGCGGCCGCGTTTCTTTATCGCGCATTGCCGCGCGATCACGCCCAGGCTCGCGCTCCCACTCTCGCTCTCGGGCCGTCACGCGCGATCGTTTACAAGCTTTCGGCGCTGTTCAGCATCGATTCCTTTGCCGGGGGCTTCGTCGTCCAATCCTTGCTGGCGCTGTGGCTGTTCGAGCGGTTCGACCTGTCACTCGCGGCGGCCGGTGTGTTCTTCTTCTGGACGAACCTGCTCAGCGCCTTCTCCTATCCCGTGGCCGCGTGGATTTCGCGGCATATCGGACTCGTCAACACGATGGTGTTTACCCATATCCCGTCGAGCCTTTGCCTGATCGCCGCGGCATTCGTGCCGAACGCGTATCTCGCGCTCGCCCTATTGCTCGTGCGCGCGGCGCTGTCGCAGATGGATGTTCCGACGCGCTCGTCCTACGTGATGGCAGTTGTCACGCCATCCGAGCGGACGGCGGCGGCGAGCGTAACCGCAGTCCCCCGAAGCCTCGCCTCGGCGATCAGCCCGGCCTTTGCGGGCGCCATGCTCGGCGGGCCGTGGTCCGGACTGCCGCTGATTATCTGCGGCGCGCTGAAGATCGGATACGATCTGACGCTTCTTGCGATGTTCCGGCACGTCAGGCCGCCGGAAGAGACGCGTTGAACGCCTCGTTCACAGCTTGAACGCCTGCCGCGCCAGCAGCGTCCAGCCACCGCTCTCCTTCGTCCACACCTGCAGCACGCCGATGCGCGGGGACATCGCCTGACCTTTGTTGATCGCGTCGGCGCTGAAGATATGACGCGCGATCGCGGCGTTGCCGGCGAGGGCGACCGAGGTGTCGGAGAGGTCGATGCGGCTGAACGTGTTATGGCCGCCGGCGATGTTCTCGATGAATTGCGCCTTGGTCTCAACCAGGCCATTGGAATGGCCGTAGCTCAACTGCTCCGCCGTCAGCGCCGCCATCTGCGCGCGGTCGCCCGCAACCATCGCCTTCGCCAGCGCCGCCACCGCCTCGTTTACCGCCGCCACGTCCGACATTGTCACGCTCCTGCCATGCAATCGGCTCAATGAATAGCGCGCGTTGCCTAACATAGCGGCGGTGAAGACGGAAATTTCTCCGTTGAATCCGCGCGCGAGGCGCGCCATATAAGCGCCCTCTCACCACCCGATTCAGAAATACCTCTCCCGGAGAATAGATGAGCTTTCAGGAAAGTACCGGCTTAAGCGAGCGTCAGAAGAACGCCGCCGCGGCCAAGCAAGCCTTGCTGGAAAAATTCAAGGCCGCCACGCAGGATCAGGAAAAGATCGCACGGCTTGCCGCGGAACGCGCCAAGATCGCCGAGGCGCGCAAGGCGCGCGAGGCCGAGAAGGCGGAAGCCCGCCGCATCCGCGAAGCCGAACTCGCCGCCGAGCGCGCCCGGCAGGCCGAGCTCGAAGCGCAGAGAAAGCGCGAAGAGGAAGAACTGACCGCCAAGATTGCCGCCGAAGAGGCGGAAGCCGCAGCAGCCCTTGCTGCCCAGCAGAAGGCCGCGCGCGACGAGCGCTACGCCAAGCGCAAGGCGGCCCAGAAGAAGAAAAAGCGGCGCGGGCTGTGAGCCTTCACCAAAGGCCTCAATAACACTCCACCAAAAGCAATAACACTCCGTCATGGCCGGGCTTGTCCCGGCCATCCACGTCTTGGCGACAAGTAAGACGTGGATGCCCGGCACAGGGCCGGACATGACGAGAAGGTGACCTCGCGCCGGGCTTTTTTTGCAACTTCATGGTGAGGAGCGCTTCGCAGAAGCGCGTCTCGAACCATGGGGCGGCCTTGTCCTTGGAGACGCGACCTTACGGCCGCTCCTCAGGATGAGGCGGGTCATTCCACCGCATCGCCCCATTCGATGCGGCGATGACGGGAAAAATTCCCCCGGTCGCGCGAGGCAATCACGCGCGTCCTGATTTCGCCGCCCTCGCACAGCTTTAGGGTGATTGCCGCCTTGTTGCGCCCAACCGGGCCGACCACCCGCGCGGCATAGCGCTCGATCGCCACACCCTCGCGCGCTGCCGCGACATAGGAATACTTTTCGTCCTCGAACGGCACCGTGGCCGATTTCGCCAGCATGTGATCGCGCAAGCGCGGAAGGCGCTGCGAGAAATGGCACCAATCCGGCGCGACGATCGGACAGGCGAGTTGGTGCGGACAAGGAGCGATAATTCTCGCGCCCTGCACAAGCAACGCCGCACGCGCGGCGCGGATACGCTCGAACCCGTCCGGCGTGCCCGGCTCGATCAGGACGAGAATGCCGGTGCAGGCGTCCCAGAGCGACAAAACGGTTGGCGTGAGACGCTCCGGCGCCATCTCCGCCAGTGCGTAACCCGCGATCACGAGATCGGCCGAGGCAAGCGGAGCCGAGCCCAGGTCGCGGGTGACGATCTGCGGCTTCGCCAAAGCTTGAGGATGCGCGACCTCCGATGTGAGTGTCCGCGCGATCTGCAAAAATTGCGGATTGCTGTCGAGCATCCGCACCGTCCCGATGTCCGGCCAAGTTGCAGCCGCGGCCCAGCTCGCGGTTCCCGGCCCTGCTCCGGCATCGAGGCTCTGCGTCGGCGCGAAAGATGGCGCGCGCAGCGCGACCTCGGACAACACGGCGTACGTCGCGGCATAGGTCGCGGGCATTCGCACGAGCAGATAGGCCGCGACGTCGAGCGGATCGCCGACGATCTTCGAGGTTCTGCCGCGACGATAGTGTTCGGAGAGTTTCTCGGCGCGCTGCGCGATTTCGGTGCGCGACAGCCCCTCGACGCGGCGCGCGATCGCTTCCTTCAACGCTTCCGGAAGCATCGCGGCGTTTCGGTCACGCGGTCGCGGTCTTGCCTTCGAGGTCGTGCTCGGGGCAGCAATCCGCCGCCCAGACCGGGCCGAGGTCGGCAAGCTCGGCTTCGAGGCATTCGACTTCGAGCCGCAGCGCGCCGCCGCCATCGAACATCAGCGTCACGATTCCGGCCGGCGCGTCCGTCTCGGCGAAATCGACGGCGAGGAGATTGAGCGCCTTCGCCTTGTCTGCGCAATCGACGCCCTTGCATTTACAGCTTAGCACCCGCTCAAAGCGCAGC
>Ga0070741_10021182_pt1 | contig 10142 bp, 8 predicted proteins | sample Coa_R1_4_FD_66440 | JGI IMG/M metagenome (GOLD analysis project Ga0070741, IMG submission 66440) | Surface soil microbial communities from Centralia Pennsylvania, which are recovering from an underground coalmine fire - Coalmine... | ecosystem: Environmental > Terrestrial > Soil > Unclassified ...
ACACAAAAAGAAGTGTTACTGCTTCTTTTTTTGTTTACATAAAAAATCCAGAAATGGTATAATTACTAAATGTCCGATCAACTATCAGAAGATATTAAAAAAATCTTAGAATACGGTATCATGGCTCCTTCTGGCGAGAATTGCCAGCCGTGGAGGTTTGAGGTTAAAAATAACCAAATACATATTTTTAACATTCCGGAAAGGGATCAATCTCCTTATAATTTTAGACAAAGAGGTTCTCTAATATCACACGGAGCGCTTATTGAAAATATTATAATTACTTCGTCTAGTCTGGGTTTTAAAGCAGAAGTTCATTTATTCCCAGAAAATAGCAATAAAAATCTAGTTGCAATAGTATCTCTCGAGCAGTCTCTTTCTCAGGAGGAGCCTCTTTTTTATTCAATCACTAAACGTGTTACTAACCGAAAGCCATATAGCCAAACATCTTTAGGCGCAGAACAGCTTACGGAAATATTGAATTCTGCAACTGGGATTAAAAATATCAAACTTTTAATAACTGAAGACAAAAAAGATATAGAAACTTTATCGTTAGTGGGTAGTTTGAATGAACGTTTGGTTCTTGAAAATGAAATATTGCATAACTTTCTTTTTAATCATATTAACTGGACAAAAGAGGAAAATGAAAAGAAAAAGGTAGGTTTTTACATTAAAACACTAGAATTGCCTCCTCCAGCACGCATAGCTTTTAAAATTTTTAGCTATTGGAATATTTTAAAAAGAATTAATAGAATTGGTATTTCTAAGATGATATGGAAACAAAATGGAGATGTGTATGCCTCGTCCGCTGCAATTGGCGTTTTAGTTCTCGAAGGAATCAGTGACGAAGACTTTGTTAATATAGGTAAGGTTACTGAGAGAGTTTGGCTTACAGTAACCAAATTGGGATTAAGTTTTCAACCAATGACAGGAACTTTCTTTTTTATGCAAAGAATTCTTAATCAAGAATATGAGCCATTTTCCAAAGACCAAGTAGATCTTATAAAAACAGCATATGCAAATGTTCAGAAAATTTTTAAATTAAATACCGGATTAGTGGTGATGATGTTTAGAATTGGTCGTTGTAATCCTCCGAGCGCAAGGGCATTGAGATTAAAGCCAGAAATTATATTTAAGTAGCATGAACATTTTAGTAAACAATAATTTAGATCTTTTAACAGTAGGCATTTCCGTAACAGTTGTTGGAATATTGGGATTCTTAGTGTATTTTAATAACAAAAAAAGTATTACTAACAGAACCTTTTTGTATTTTGCCATTGCGGCTATATGTTGGGGGATCGTAAACTATTTAAACTATAAATTTAATTCAGCGGTAATTGTTCTTTGGTTACTAAGATTAGTTATATTTTTTGCGGTTTGGTATTGTTTTTTCTTATTCCGTTTTTTTTATGTTTTTCCTTATGAACAATTTACTTTCCCAAGAGTTTATAAATATTTCATTGTCCCTGTAGTTATTTTAACTTCCATTTTAACTCTTACGCCTTTTATTTTTCCGAAGATAAATAACCTAGCTCCTGTTGGTCAAGTTTCGCAAATTAATCCAGAAAAAGGGATTATTATTTTTGGGATAGTAGTATTTTTTTTGATATTTTCTAGTTTTTTTGTTTTACTTCGTAAAGTTTATAATGCAACCAAAGTCGATCAGCCAAAGTTCATTTTTCTTCTTATTGGTGCAATTATCACCTTTGTACTGCATTTAATTTTTAATTTTATTTTTCCAGCTTTTTTAAATAATCAGCAATTTATTCCACTTGGTGCAGTTTTTATTTTTCCATTTGCCGCCTTTACTTCCTATGCCGTTATCCGGCATAGATTATTTAATGTTCGCGTATTGGGTACTGCTACTTTAGTAGTTGCATTATCTATTGTTAGTTTTATTGAAGTAGCGCTGGCTGACAACTTTGCTTTAATTGTTTATCGAGTTTGTGTTCTGTTTGCTATTCTTGTGTTTGGTATTTTGCTAATTAGAGGTGTTTTAAAAGAAGTGAGGCAGCGGGAGGAGATTGCGCAGATGGCCGAAGATGTGAGACGGGCGTATGCGGTGGAAAAGCAGGCAAAGGAGGAATTGGAAAAGTTAGATAAGATTAAAGACCAGTTTTTGATGATTACTCAGCACAATTTGCGGACTCCGCTGACTTCGATGATGGGATATTCGGATTTGCTGTTGCAGGGAATTTTTGGCAAACAAAATAAAAAAACCGTGGAAGTGTTGCAAAAGTTCCAAGTGCTCACTCAGAGTATGATTAAGATGGTAAACGACTTCTTAGATATGGCGCAATTCCAGTTGGGCAAGGGAGTATTAACGTTAAAATCTGGAGTTGATTTGACCCTCATGATGACGGAAATTAACACTGAGCTTGAATTTAAAGCAAAGGGCAAGAACGTGTATTTAAAATTTGAAAAACCGGAACAGCCAGTTTTTATTCGAGCCGATCGGGAAAAATTGAAAGCGTCGCTTTTTAATATTGTTGATAATGCGGTAAAATATACGCCTCAAGGCGGAGTAACGGTGAAGCTTGAATCAAATGGAATGGCGAAAGTTACCGTGTCTGATACGGGCATTGGTATTCCGCCTGATAAAGTTGGCAAGATTTTTGACACGATGTTTGAACGCACCGAAGAGGCTAAAAAAACTGCCATGGGTACGGGCGTTGGATTGTATTTGTCGGGTCAGATTATTCGGTCTCATAACGGAAAAGTGTGGGCGGAATCGGGAGGGATTGGCAAGGGTTCGGCATTTTATGTTGAGCTTCCTGTTGACCAGCACCCCGATCCAAAAGCCCAAGAGATAAAAGTGCAAATGCAAAGCTCACCCGATTCCCAAAGTAAGCCTGGAGGGCAATCAGCTGCGCCGGCGGTTCCTCAAATGCCGGTGCCATTGCCGCCGCCTCCTCCTCTGAATGCGCCCGAACCTGCGCCTGCGCAAAAACAACCCTAAATTCAGATTAATTATACACAGCCCTTGTTTTTTACCGTGGAGTATAATGAATTAATCTCGGTATTTTTTTTGTGCACGTACCGGAGCATTTTGTTACTCATGAACATTGAACCTCAGCGGCTCAAAAAATTCTTACTCGACGCCGACCTCATTGCCCAAAAAGATTTTGACCGCGCCCTTTTGCTTAGCGAAAAAACCAACAAAGAGATTGGTGATGTGTTGGTTTCTCAAAAGCTTATTGATCGCGAAAAGCTTACCAAGTTTGAAGCCTATTTATTAGGCGTGCCGTTTGTAAATATTGAAGGTGAAACCATTCCGCCGGAAGTTTTGGGCATTATTCCCGAGCAAGTGGCCCGGGCTCACAACATTATTGCGTTTCGAAAGCATGACAACACGTTGGAGGTGGCTATGCTCGATCCCGAAGATTTGATTACCATTGAGTTTATAAAAAAAACAGAACCCTTGCTTAAAATTCTGCCGCGACTTACCACTCCCGAAGGCATTAAAAGTGCGTTGCGTCAGTACCAAAAAAATCTGGATACCGAATTTGGTGATATTTTCCAGCAGGATGACGAGCCAAAGCTGGTGAGCAGTTCGGGCGAAGCCCCGCAGGGCGAGCCCGCCAAGGGAGAAGAGCTTCGCAAAGCCGCTCAAGAGCTTCCGATCATCGGCATCGTTGATTCGCTTATGAAGCACGCAATTTTAGAGCGCGCATCTGATGTGCACATTGAACCGCTGGAAAAATCAGTTATTGTGCGGTTTCGCATTGACGGCATTTTGCATGACACGATGACCTTGCCTACCACTTCGGCTGCCGGCATTGTCGCCAGGATCAAAGTACTTTCTAATTTAAAGCTCGACGAGCATCGTTTGCCCCAAGACGGACGGTTTAAAATAGAAACCGAAGACTACAAGTATTCGGTCCGAGTATCGATTTTACCGGTATTCAACGGTGAAAAGATCGTCATGCGTTTGCTGGCGGAAAATACCAAGGCTGAAACACTGGAAGGCCTGGGGTTGATGGGCAAAGCCTTAAAGCGGGTGCAGAATAATTTAGTGCGCCCGACGGGAATGATTTTAATTACCGGTCCCACGGGTTCGGGAAAAACCACAACGCTGTACTCGATGATGGGCATTTTAAATACTCCTGATGTAAACATTTCTACCATTGAAGATCCTATTGAATATCGGATGCCTCGGATTAATCAAACGCAGGTAAATCCGACGATTAATCTTACGTTTGCCGAGGGATTGCGAGCGTTAGTTCGGCAAGACCCAAATGTTATCATGGTGGGAGAAATTCGAGACACCGAAACGGCCAGCCTTGCCATTAACGCCGCTCTGACCGGGCACTTGGTTCTTTCAACCTTGCACACCACCGAAGCCGCCGGAGCCATTCCCCGGTTAATTGACATGAAGGTTGAACCATTTTTAATTGCCTCAACGTTAAATGTCATCATTGCCCAGCGGCTGGTGAGGAAGTTTCATGGAGATAAAGAAAAATACAAACTGAAAGATTCTGAGTTGGAAAACCTGGCAAAATACTTTGACACAGAAAAAATGCTGGAAATTCTCCGCGAAGAAAAACTGGTCAAACCAAAAGCCACGTTTAAAGATATTGAGTTTTACCGACCCAAACCGTCAAAAGATTACCCCAGCGGCTACAAGGGACGCATGGGAATTTTTGAAGTGCTGCCGATTGACACTGCCATTAAAGACTTGATTGTCAGGAAGGCTTCTACCAAAGAAATTACCGATGAGGCAAGGCGCCAAGGCATGCGTACCATGATTGAAGACGGGTTTATGAAAGCGGTGCAAGGGTTAACGTCGCTTGAAGAAGTGCTGCGCGTTATTATTGAATAACCATATGCCAAAGTATAGCTACACTGCAAAATCATTTGACGGACAGGAGGAAAACGGTACCTTTACCGCCTCCAATGAGCACCAGCTTGCCCAATACGTCAAATCGCGCGGCCTGGTGCTGGTGACCGCATTTTTAGATGAAGAAAAGAAGAAAGGCTCGCTGAACCTGGAAATTTCATTGCCCTTTTTGGGAGGTGTTTCTTCGACTGAAAAAATTCTCATGATCCGGAACATGGGCGTGATGTTTTCAACCGGATTATCACTGGTAAAGATTTTTGATATTCTTTCGACGCAGACAAAAAATAAGCAGCTCAAAAAAGCTCTTACCGAAATTAAAGAAAAGATCAATACGGGAGAAAGTTTCTCTGATGCATTGGCCGGCTATCCTGCTATCTTTTCTGAACTGTTTTGCAACATGATTAAAGTGGGGGAAGAGTCGGGAACCTTAGACGAGGTGTTTCAAATTTTAGCGTTGCAGTTAACCAAAGAGCATGAGTTAAAGTCAAAAATTTTAAACGCCATGACCTATCCCATGATTATTTTGGCGGTGATGATGATTGTCGGAGGCGTGGTGGTTACGATGGTGTTGCCTAATTTGAATATTTTCTTTTCCACCTTGAATGTTGAGCTGCCCATTTATACGAGAATTTTACTGACGGTAGGAAACTTCCTTTCGGCAAACTGGTACTTGGTATTTGTGGTGCCGTTGGGACTGGTGGCGGTTGTGTTTTTGCTGTTGAAATCTCGATCGGGCAAGCGTGCCATTGATACGGTGCTGTTGCGCATTCCGGTGGTTTCGCCCATTGTCAAAAAAAGCAACTCCGCGTTTTTGGTTCGCTCGCTCAGCTCGCTCATTGCCTCTGGAGTTTCACTAGTCCGGGCGTTGGAAATTACGGCAAAAACGGTTGGTAACCACTATTTTCAAGATGCGATTTTGGATGCATCCAAGCGCATCAAAAAAGGGGATAAGCTTTCGGCTGCGTTACGGCCATACCAGCATTTGTTTCCTTTCGGCGTTGTCGAAATGATTGAAGTAGGAGAAGAAACCGGTAAAACCTCGGCTATTTTAAAAAAATTGGCAGATTTTTATGAGCAGGAAGCGGTTAATTCCATTGAAAAGTTGGCAACGCTCATTGAGCCGATCATGATTATCTTTTTGGGATTAGCCGTTGGAATTTTTGCTTTTTCGATTATTGAACCGATGTATTCTTCACTTAAATCAATCGGAGCCTAACATGAAAAACTGTTTTCGTAAAAAAACAGCAGTATTTCAGAGAGGATTTACGGTTATGGAGGTGTTGATTGTTGTGGCAATTTTAGTGGTGCTGGGAGCGATTGTTATTGGTGACTATGCAACCTATCAAAAAAAAACTGATCTCCAAAATGCTGTGCAGGAATTTATTGCTGTCTTGCAAGTTGCTCAAGAGCGCACGTTGGCTTCAGACAACGGGGCTCAGTACGGTGTTCACATTTCTACTGCTGTTTCTCCCAATATCTACACGCTCTTTCAGGGTGCCAGTTACGCCTCGCGGGTGACCAGTTACGATCAGCCTCACTCAGTGCCAAAGAATGTGCAGTTTTCCTCGCTAAATATTGGAGCGGCTAACGATATTGTTTTTGACCGGCTGGTGGGAACTACCGCAAACTCCGGAAGCCTTTCTTTGCAAAATACGGTCGATACCAGCCAAACGAAAACGCTGTACATTTCCGGACAGGGAACGGTTGGATTTGTGGCGCCATCGACAATTGCAGATACCCGGGTTACCGATTCCCGCCATATACAATTTGATTACAGTCGCGTCATTGATACTGCCAATGAAACCATTACCTTAACATTTGATAACTCGGTTGCGGCAGTCGTTCCTATTAGCGCGTACCTGGTGTCGGGCGAAATTTCCTGGCAGGGTACGGTTGCGGTAGGGGGGATCAACCAAGTCGTTGATTTTCATACGCACCGTCTTAACAATCCTGATACCGAATTCAGCATTCATCGTGACCGAAGATATAATACCAAAAGTTTAAAAATCACTATTTCCGGGGATTCGGGGAGTTTAGCTGAATATTCGGCCGACGGTCTTACCACTACGCATACGTCAGCATATGTTTCAAATGTTGTCTGGCAGTAAGCGTAAAACATAGATCACAAAACATAGAACATAAAGTAGAGAACATGATTCATACTACGTCGAACACAGGGTTAAGAAAAAAAAGCAGGAGCATTGGCTCTTGGCTTTATGCTTTGCCCTCTATGAAGGATGGGTTTATCTTTTTAGAAATACTTATTGCCATTACGTTGGTAGGCGTGGTCTTTATTACCCTGCTTGGAATGGGATTTTCAACCGTAACCCTTTCTGCTTCTCTGCAAAAAACAACGAGAGCCGATGCGCTGAGCAGAGAAGAGTTTGAGGCCATACGAACATTCCGCAACGCAACTACCTGGGGAACTAATGGCCTGGGATCGGTTGCGGTCGGCAGTAGCAATCCCTATTACGCATTGCTCGATACCAGCACTAGTCCGGCACAGTGGACGCTGCATATGGGATCTGAAACTGTTGATATTTTTACCAGAAGCGTTGTTTTTGATAAAGTGTCGCGCGATCCTACTACCCAAGCCATCGAAGCAACCTATACTGTCGCCCATAACGATGCCGATACGATAAAAGCAACGGTAACCATATCCTGGCCGTCAAAGAGTGTTTCGGTGGTTGAATACTTTACCAATTGGCAAAAGTAATATGAAAATAATGGCACGCACAACACAACAGGGATTTTTGGCAATCGAGCTGCTGGTTTCACTTGCCATTTTTTCATTGCTCTTGGTGGTGATTGTCTCTTTTCTGTTTTGGCTGAACTATTCAAATTCAAAAACAAAAAGTGACCGTGATGCCGAGCAAAACGCCAGGCGCGCGCTCGACGAAATCACCTATGAAATTAAGAGCGCCAAAAGCATTTACACGCCAACGACAACTGCAAGCCAGCTTTCGCTTGAAACGACCCGATACTTACCAGCCGATGAAACAGACACCTTTATTGATTTTTTTGTCTGCGGAACTGCGGTGTGTTTGAAAAAAGAGTCTCAGGCTCCTGTTGCCATCACTGCAGATTCGGTAAGCGTTGGCAGTCTTACCTTTACTCGAATTATGAACGGAAGTTCACCGTCAATTAAAGTCGATTTGGTGATTAACGTTACCGATCCTACAAGCGCGGCCGCCAGCTCTTCGCTTGATCTTACATCAACGGCGGCGGTACGCAGCTACTAATATGAAAAAGCGCTCCTATCAACAAGGCTACGTTATTTCTCTTATTACTTTTTTTGTCCTCATGATCATGCTGAGCATTGCTATTAGCATGAGTGCGATTATTGCCTATCGCCAGAAAAATTCTACCAATATCATAAAATCCACCCAGTCGTATTACGCAGCTGAATCCGGCATTGAAGACGCGCTTTTGCGCTTAAATAACAGTCCGCAAATGGCAGCTGCTAACTATACGCTCACTGTTAACGGAGCTACCGCCAGCATTGCCATTCCTGCTATTGTGGGAGGCTCGCGTGCCGTAACGTCGCAGGGAAACAATAATGGTATTATCAGAAATATTCAAACGGTCTATGCCATCGACAATGACAAGCTTTCGTTTTACTACGGGGTTGAAGTGGGAGCGGGCGGGCTTTCCATGAGTAACGGCAGCGAAATCCTGGGAAATGTTTTTTCGGGAGGCAGCATTTCAGGATCGGGAACTATTGATAATAACGCAGTGGTTTCAGGCAACGGTAACAGTATTCAAGGAGTTACCGTGAGCGGAGACGCTTTGGTGTACAGCTGTCTTTCTCCTGCCAACGTTCAAAATCTTACCTATGTGACCGGAGGCGTCCATACGTGTACCGTTCACGGTACTACCACCGTACAGGCTAATGAAATTTCTCAACAACCTCTACCAATTCCTCAGAGCCAGATTGACTCGTGGAAATCGGAAGCGGCAACTGCTTGTGATGCCACTGCTATCAGTAATATCTCAAAAAACAATAAAAGCGTTACCTTGGGGCCATGCAAAGTTACCGGAAACTTAGTATTTGGCAACAGTGACACAGTAACCTTAACGGGTACCTTGTATGTGAATGGAAATATTACGTTCAACAACACCGATACGGTAAAATTAGATTCATCGTATAGCACATTGGGGGGAGTAATTCTCGCCGATGGCACGATTAACACGGGAAACGGCAATACGTTTTCGGGATCCGGCCAGACGGGGAGTTATCTGTTGATGATTTCAACCAGTACGTCTGATTTGGCGATTGTTGCCAGCAATAATACCAACGGCGCAGTTTTTTATACCACCGCCGGCGGCTTGAATATTTCCAACAATGTATCGGTCATTGAAGCTACTGGGTACAAAGTCATCATGGGGCCGAATTCTAAAATTCAATATAGTAGCGGAGTAGTGAATATTTTCTTTTCGGGAGGTCCGGGCGGGGGATGGCGGGTGACCAGTTGGGAAGAAAAATAGCATGAGGTTTATGGTATACTAAAGCCATGGTTAAGTTTTTAAATTTAAATCCTGAAATTTTTGGCGTTGATATCAATGACTTGTCGCTCCGCATTGTAAAGCTTCGAAAAAAGCGCAACGGGTTTTCGTTGGTTTCTTACAACGATGTTCCGATTGAGTCGGGCTTGGTGAGCGAAGGCGTCATTTACGACCAGAAAAAACTGGCCAGATTGATTGCCTCAGCCTGCCAGACGGTGAAGGGTAAAAAGCTTGATACCCGGTACGCGGTAGTAGCCCTGCCCGAGGAAAAATCATTTTCCCAAGTGATTCAAATGCCCTTGATGTCCGAGCGGGAATTAAGCTCGGCAGTTCCCTTTGAAGCAGAAAATTACATTCCCATTCCCATCGACAAAGCCTACTTAGATTTTCAAATTATTGAGCAGCATGCCGATCATCCAAACCATCTTGATTTGCTCATTAATGCCATGCCCAGGACCATCGTTGACTCGTATGTGGCGTGCTGCAAGGAAGCGGGTTTGATTCCCTGCATTATGGAAGTTGAATCACAAGCCATTGCCCGGGCGCTCATGAAAACCAGTCAATCTTCACCGACCATTTTCATTGACTTTGGCCAAACCAAAACTATCTTTATGATTTTTTCTGATCAGTCAATCCGGTTTACCTCATCGATTGCGATTTCATCCCAGCAGCTTACCGAGGCCATCGCCAAAGAATATTCACTGCCGTTTGACAAAGCCGAAGAACTGAAAGTTCGCCAAGGGTTATTGGTTGCTTCCGACAAGAAAAAAGATATCCGCTCGGCCATGAATCCGATTCT
>Ga0070741_10021183_pt1 | contig 10141 bp, 7 predicted proteins | sample Coa_R1_4_FD_66440 | JGI IMG/M metagenome (GOLD analysis project Ga0070741, IMG submission 66440) | Surface soil microbial communities from Centralia Pennsylvania, which are recovering from an underground coalmine fire - Coalmine... | ecosystem: Environmental > Terrestrial > Soil > Unclassified ...
CCTGGAGCGCGTGCGGGAGATCCAGCAAGGGATCATCGCCGACGAACTGCATCACGGGCTGCAGGAGCTCGCGCGGCTCGCCGGCGAGGCGCCGTCGCCGGAGGCGGTCGCCGCCGTGCTGCCGCTGATTCGCCGGGTGGGCGCGCTCTGCGTGCGCCAGCGCAACGAGCAGTTCGACCATCCGCTCTCCGAGGCAGAGGTGCAGGCGCTGGAACGCGAGCTGCTCGACGGCACCATCGCGCCGATTCATCTCTATCGCCAGGCGGTCGTGGCCCAGCGCTAAGCCTCTACCAGAGCTGATGGGCGCGGTGGCGGCTATTGCCATCACCGCGCCCATCGCGTGTGATGCTACGGAATCATCACATCTGTAACATTTGGCCTGCCCAATCGTTTTATGTTCTGTGAGAGGCGAGCCTGAAGACGCGATGCTGAGCGCTCGCGGTTCGTCGCCGCCGGTGGCACGGCTGGGTGGGGTCCTGCTCTTCAGCGGGGTCCTGTCGCTGCTCGCCCTCTCCGCCGGCTGGACGTTGGGCGCGGCGCTCTGGGGCCAGGGTGCGGGCGACGCGCCGTTCCTGCCGGTAGTAGCCGCGGTCGTGCTGCCGGGTGGGCCAGGCTTCACCCCGGCGCTGGCACAGCCCGTCGTGGTGGACCAGGCGGTGCCGACCGCGGTGCCCACGCCGCCTCCCCCGCCCCCTCCCAGTCCCGTGCTGGCCGGGCGACGCCTCGTGACCTACTACGGCAACCCGCTCGCCGCCGCGCTCGGGGTGCTAGGCGAGGATACGCCTCCCCGCATCATCCAGCGCCTGCGCCAGCAGGCGGCGGCCTACGAGGCCGACGGCCGCCCCGTCCAGCCCGCGCTGCACTTGATCTCCACCGTCGCCCAGGCCGCGCCGGGCGCCGACGGGATGTATCGCCTCCGCATGGAGCCCGAGCTGATCGAGGAGTGGAGCAAGCTGGCCGAGGACAACGGCATGCTGCTGATCCTGGACGTGCAGGTCGGGCGGAGCACCGTCCAGGAAGAGGTCGAGGTGCTGCGGCCGTTCCTCACCCGTGAGCACGTCCACCTGGCGCTCGACCCCGAGTTCGACATGAGCCCCACGACGGTGCCCGGCCGCCAGCTCGGGACGATGGAAGCGGACGACATCAACTGGGCCATCGGCTACCTCGCCGACATCGCCGCGACGTACGGCTTCGAGAACCGCGTGCTGATCGTGCACCAGTTTGACGAGAGCATGATCCGCAACAAGGACACGATCATTCCCAACCTGCGGGTCGACCTCGCCATCTGCATGGACGGCTTCGGCGGGCCGGCGCTCAAGATCAGCCAGTACACCCGCTACGTCACCAATGAGCCGCTGGAGTACGCCGCCATCAAGCTGTTCTACAAGCACGACCGGCCCCTGATGAGTCCCGCTGACGTGCTTGCGCTGGACCCCGTCCCAGATATAGTGATCTACCAGTAGCGTCGAAGGCCGTAGCATGAGGCGAAGGGCGGACGCGCCGTCCTTCGTCTCGTGGCATTCCCCGGAACCGTCAGGAGGCAACGCATGGCTCTGCGGCTAGAGGACAAGGTCTGCATCGTGACCGGCGGCGCGCACGGCATCGGCCGCGCCTACTGCCTGCGCTTCGCGGAGGAGGGCGCCCGCGTCGTGGTCGCGGACATCGACCACACGGCGGCCCAGCAGGTAGCGCACGAGATCGAGGCGCTCGGCCGCGAGGCGCTGGCGCTGCCCGTGGACGTGGCGGACGGCAAGAGCTGCGAGGCGATGGCAGCCGCGACCATCGAGCGCTTCGGGCGCATCGACGTGCTAGTGACCAACGCAGCGATCTTCGCCACGATCCCGATCTCGCGCGTGGCCTTCGACCAGATCGACGAGGGCGAGTGGGACCGCGTGATGACGGTCAACGTGAAGGGCGTCTGGCTGTGCTGCAAGGCGGTCGTGCCCTACATGCGCCAGCAAGGCAAGGGCAAGATCATCAACATCGGCTCGGGCACGATGTTCACGGGCACGCCGACGCGCAACCACTACGTCGCGAGCAAGGGCGCGGTGCTGGCCCTGACCCGCTCGCTGGCGCGCGAGCTGGGCCCTGACGGCATTACGGTGAACATCCTCTGCCCCGGCTCGACGCTGAGCGAGGCCGAGCCCACCGAGGCGATCCTCAAGATGCGCGAGTCGGACGCGCGCGGCCGCTCGATCCCGCGCGTGGAGCTGCCGAGCGACCTGGTCGGCCCGATGGCCTTCCTGGCCTCCGACGACAGCGACTTCATGACCGGGCAGATCGTCAACGTCGACGGCGGACAGAACATGCGGTGAACCCCCCTCACCCCTCTGCCCCCTCTCCCACAAGGGGCGAGGGGGAGAAGACGAGGGGCGAAGGAGGTGAAAGTCCGGGGTGCCCTCCAGCCATCGTCCTCGGCTAGCGGGAGGCGACCCAGCGGACCATGTCGCCGCGGCTGACGATGCCGACGAGCTGGTCGCCGCGCACGACGGGCACGCGGCGGTAGCCGCGGCTGGTGAGCAGGGCCGCCAGCTCACGAGCCGGCGTGTCTTCCTGCACCGTTACCACGTTGGGGGTCATGATCTCGGCTACGGTGTTGCCATGCTTGCCGATCACGTCGACCTCGGTGACGACTCCCACCAGCCGGCCGTTGTCCAGCACCGGCAGGCCGCTGATGCGATGGAAGGCCAGCAGCTCGGCAGCAGCCTGCGCCGGCAGCGAGGGCTCGACGGTGATGACGTCGGTCTTCATCAGGTCACGGGCTAGCACGGATGGCCCGCTGGCGGGTGAGCCGCGGGCCGCCAGGGAGAAGAGACCCACCCCGCCCTGCTCCTGGCGCCGGTAGTGGAGATCTGCCGCCTCGTCCTCGAAGAAAGCGCCGACCGCGCCGTCCTGGATCTCGAAGGTAAGCACGCGCTCGTTCTCCAGGTGGAGCGTGCCCCGCAGGCAGGTCGCCGCGCCGAGCACGTCGCCGTCGGCCGTGCCCTGGGGGATGACGACCGTGATCTCGCCGCCGCGCACGGCCAGGGCGACCGCGTCGTCGCTGTCTTCGGCCGCGCTCAGCTCGCTGGCGTGGCTGGGCTCGCCGACGAAGGCTGCTCGGATGTTGACCCGTCGCATTGGTCCCTCCTGGCTTCGACGGTAACTCCGCGGTACCTCGATCTCTGGCGGGCCAGGCCGGGTGGGCCCGGTTGCTCCTATCGGCGTGCAAGCGGCGGATCGATTAGGGTCCGGCGGGTGGCACGGGTGGGCCGCGCTCTTACCCCCGCGCCGCGGGGCCGAAGCCGTAGGCGGTCCAGTTGGCGCGCACCTGCTCCAGGCGGTCCTGTGGCAGACGGATCAGGTCGTAGCGCTTGCCAAACTCCATCGTGGCGTCGATCAGCATCTTGGCGCCGAGCCCCGAGGGGTGGTTCGGCTGCGACGGGTCGAGGTGCAGGCCGGCCATGCCGGGCAGGATGATTACGTCGCGGTCGGCCTGCATGCGCGTGGCGATTGCCCATTCGACCTCGGTAGGGTTGCGCACGTCCACGTCCTCGTCCACTACCACCACCAGCTTCACCAGGTGGCTCTTGAGTAGCTCGAGCGCCACGTTCTTGGCTTGCCCCGCGGCCTGCTGCTTGATCGACACGTAGACGTGGGCGATCGTGCAGCCGCCGTACGAGATGTGGACGTCGCGGACCGTGGGACAGACGTACTCCTGGATCTGGCGGAAGTAGACGGCCTCCTTGGACAGCGCGTGGAGGACGTGCGTCTCGAGGGTGGGCTTGCCCTCGTAGGTGGCGAGGTAGATCGGGTTGCGGCGGTGGTACATCCGCGTGAAGGTGACGACCTGGCGCGGCGCGGCGCCGGAGAAGTAGCCCATGAACTCGCCGAAGGGACCCTCTTCCTCGCGCAGGCCCGGCTCGATCCGCCCCTCCAGCACGATCTCGGCGGTGGCCGGCACCTCGAGGTCCACTGTCTCACAGCGCACCATCTTGACCGGCGCCCCGCGCAGCGCCCCGGCCACCTCGACCTCGCTGACGCCGAGCGGGACGTCGGCCTGAGAGGCCAGGTACAGCGACGGGTCGGCGCCGATGGCGACGGCGAGCTCCAGCGGGCGGCCCATCTCCTCCGCCTTCAGGAACATCACGCCGGCGTGCTTGGGCGCCTGGGCCTTCATGCCGACCTTGTTCGGCCCCTTGATCTGCATGCGGTAGACGCTCATGTTGGTGCGATGTGTCTCAGGGTCCTTGGCGAAGACTAGGCCGAAGGTGATGTAGGGGCCGCCGTCGCCCTCGTTCCAGAGGATGTTCGGCAGGTTGCGGGTGAGGTCGACGTCGACCTCGACCTCCTGGCACGGGCCGCCGTCCACGACGACCGGCGGGACCGGCGCCGCGAGCGCCTGGCGCCAATGGGGCAGTAGCTCGGACTCGGGGATCTCCAGCGCCATCGCCGCGCGCTCCCGCGTGCCGAACAGGTTGACGAGCACCGGCAGCGGCGAGCCGGTGACGTTCTCGAACAGGGCAGCCGGCCCGTTGCGGTCGGCCAGCTCGCGGCAGATCAGCCCCAGCTCGAGGTCGGGCGACACCTCCTTGTGGACGCAGACGAGCTGGCCGGCCTCCTCCAGCCGGCGGATGTAGGCGCGCATATCCGGGTAAGGCATAGCTCCATCACTCTCCTCGTCAGTGGGGGAAGGCTACTGCATCTGTCCTGGCGCCTTCAAGCCGTCGTTCCCCAGACGGCGCGTACCATCCAGGCACGAGGCCGGCCGCCCGGGCGGCCGGTGGGTGGCCGCGGTATACGGGAGCGGGAGGGCAGAATGGTGCTGGACCTGGCACCAGGAGCGGCGGGGACCGAGACGCTGAGCCAGCAGGGGCCTGCGGTCATCTGCGGCGAGGGACTGCGGGCCCACAGCAGCCAGGCGCGGCTGGCTGACGTGCCCGATTCAGCGCCGAAATGAACATGCGCGTGAGGGAGAGTAGGGCGTTGGGCAAGGGTAACTGCCGCCCCCAAGCTGCGGCGACACTTGCGTCGCGGCTAGCGCGCGAGCCGTTCCAGTTGTTCAAGCTGGTCGGTCTCAGAGGAGAGGATGCCCTCCAGTCGAATCGCGAGGCCTTTGTCCCCGAACTCGAGGGCCTGGTCGATGCGCTTGGTGTAGTTGGCGATGATCTGCCGCTCCGCGGCAATGTTGTCGCTCAGGAGTTGGCGCGAGCCGACCAGGTCTTGGGGATGGTTCGGGCGGATGCGCACCTCCCCTCCCAGCGCAACGATCTTGTCCGCCAGGAACATCGCATGCTCTAACTCCGACGGCAGCTCCTTCTGGAGGAGCTCCCGCAGCTCATGGCCCAGCATGCCCCGTCCCGCGGCCGCGTGATAGATGCCGCGCAGCAGCGCCTCGAGCTCGAGGTTCAGGTCGGCGTTGAGGCCCTCGATCAGCTCCTGACGAGTCATCGTTACCGAATGGCCGACTACATGGGTGACCGGCAGGCCGAAGCGCCGCTCGATGCGCCGGGGCTGGTCGAGCGCGAGCCAGCGCGAGCGCTGGATGGGCAGTGTTGAGATGATGATCCCGTCGTACGCCTCGCGCTGGCGCCGCAGCTCGTCCTCGATGGCTTTGCTGGGCACCGGGTCGCCGACCTCGACGCGAACGACCCGCGCGCCGATCTCCTCGAGGTGCGCTCTGGCGGCCTCGCCGGTGCGCTTGGCGACAGTCTCGCTATCGTCGGGCTGCCAGTCCAGCAGGTCCTCGACGGGCGTTGCCGGGACGAGCAGGACGAATTCGGCGTCCGAGTCTTGCTGGAGGATCCGTCCGATAGCCTCCGACAGTTCCGGGCTTGAGGCGGTTTGATTGGCGAGGACGAGATAGCGCGTCATAGCCCATCCTCACTACTAAGCAGACATGGCCGTCCTGCTCCCAGCATACACCCACCCGGCCCGCATTGCAGCAGGGCGAGCTACCCCCGCGGCAGGGTCGTCTCGAGCATGCCGCAGTTGTAGCGCCTCACGGGCGGCTGGGCAAGCTCGCGGCCATGCTCTCACAGTCGCCCTGTTCGCATTGCTCTGGCGCGGCCGGCCTCTCCAGCAGGCGGGGTGGCGCTGCTGGGCCTGGCCGTTGTTCTGGTGGCGCTAGACCCGCTCGCCCGCAGTTAGTCGCTGAGCAAGTCCGCGTTGCGCTGACAGAGCACTCCTGTCTCCCGCGGTTCGGCGAAGACGCCGTCGGCCCCCGCAGCCCCCGCGGCGGGCTCCACCTCGTCCACAGGGTACCCCGTCAGGATGAACACGTGGCTCGCCTGCGTGGCTGGGTCGACCTTGAGCTGTCTGCAGACTTCCAAGCCGTTCCGTTTCGGCATACCCAGGTCGAGGACCACGACGTCGGGATGCTCCGCGCGGGCCAGCGCCAGGGCGGCTTCGCCGTCCGCCGCTTCCAGAATCCGGGCGTTCACCGGCTGCAAGCGCGTGCTTAAGTAGTGACGGATGGCCGCCTCATCATCCGCAAGCAGAATGGTGGGCACGATTTCGCTCTTCTCGGCGCTGGAGTCCCATGGTCTGACCGTACGGTGCACCGGGGTGAAGGGAAGTAGTGGCGTGGTAGCTTTACGGTTTCAGACTACAAAGGTGCCGCCGAGCACGTGCCCAGCGGGGGCCGCACGGGCCGGCACCAACAACACGATCACCAAGCCGTTCGAGCTCGAGATGGTCCTAGCCGAGCTGGTCGGCGCGCTCGCCGCGCACTGCCCCAGGCAGCACGGCTGACCGACCATAGGCGCGAGGTGCCGCGCAGGTGGCGCCCCACTCCGCCTTCTCGCATGCGCGATCGAGGGCGGGCGGCAGTCCGGGCGGTCGCTATAAGGCGCCCCGACATAGGAGCCATGGGGCTAGAATGGGAGCCAAGCGAGTGAACAGGAGCGGACACGCGCGGACAGTGGAGCGCCGGAAAACGGCGGAATCACGGGAGAACGCACAGGAGTGAACAGAGCGACTGTGGGAAGAGAGTAAGCCAGATACTTGGCAACTCGTCCAGGTCTGTCCACTACTGTCCGTGAGGCCAGTAAAAACGCCGCATCTTGTCCACGGCAGTCTGTCGTCGACCCCTGAAGTCCGCCCGCTTGGGTGTCAGTTTGGGTGTCAGCCCGGGGCCGCATGGACCGGGGCGGCTGGCCGCGCCCATTGGCAGTTCTTCGGTCGCGACATCAGCTCGGGGAAGAGTAAGCCAGAGATTGAAACGCTTGCGTGTGGCCGTCCGCCAGCGTCCACTCTCCCGTGATTCCGCCGAAGTCGCGCCCGCCCGGGTCGGTAGACGTTCGCGGAAGCTCGTGCCGTAACCTGTTGGATAATAGGCTTTTCGGGTCCAAGTTGCCGAAAAGCTGCCAAGATGCCGGCGTGTCCGCTCCGCCAGCCTGTCACCCGAACGGCCGGTCGCTATCATCTACTCCGCCGCTTCGCGGCCACGTGTCGAGTCGCCGCTCAGCCGAGCGCCACCCGCGTTCAGAAGGGTAGCAGCAGGTGGGTCACCAGAATCGACGTGCCTGCAGCGCAAGCGGGCGGTTCATCCCGAGGAGCGAACGGGTGGGATGTAGGTGGGTGGTCCAGCTCGGTCGGAACCGGATTCGCGCGGTATGGCAGGGCCGGAGGGGTGGACCAGGGGAGCCTGCTACCGCAGGTGAGGTCGTTAGTCCACCCGCTCTCGTGCCGTTTGCGCCACGAGCTGGGCAGCGGCGTTGATGAGCGCGAGGTGCGAGAACGCCTGGGGGAAGTTTCCTACCAGCCGCCTCGCCTTCGGATCGTATTCCTCGCTCAACAGCCCGAGGTCGTTGCGCAGCGTGAGCAGTCGCTCGAACAGCGCGCGCGCCTCGTCGGTGCGCCCCATGAGCGCGTACACGTTCACGAGCCAGAAAGTGCAGGCCAGGAAAGCTCCCTCACCGGGAGGCAAACCATCGACAGACCCTCCATCTTCGGTCGGGTAGCGCAGCAGGAAACCGTCCGCCATGAGCTCGCGCTCGATGGCCGCGACCGTGCCCTCGACCCGAGGATCGGTAGCGGGCAGGAAGCCGAGGAGCGGGATTGCCAGGAGGCTCGCATCGAGCGTCCTGGAGCCGTAGAACTGGGTAAAGGTCCCGCGTTCCGCGTCGTATCCCCGCTCGCAAACCTGATCATGGATTTGGTTCGCGATCTCTCGCCAGCGCTCGACCGGACCTGGCAGCCCGAACTCTTCCGCGGCTTTGGCAGCGCAGGTGAAAGCGAACCAGGCCATCACCTTGGAGTGCGTGAAATGCCGTCGCGGGCCGCGCACTTCCCAGATGCCCTCGTCGGGCTGATCCCACACGGAGGCGAGATGGTCTAGCACCGTGCGTTGGATGGGCCAGCCCTCGGGATCCGGTTCCCAGCCTCGCGTCCGAGCCAGGTACCCGGCGCCCAGAACCTCGCCGTAGACGTCGAGCTGAAACTGTCCCGCGGCGGCGTTGCCAACGCGCACCGGCGCGGCGCCCTCGTACCCCGGCAGCCAGTCGAGCGTGTACTCCTGCAGGCGGCGTTCTCCCGCCAGGCCGTACATGATCTGGAGCTGCGCCGGATCGCCGGCGATGGCTCGGAGCAGCCACCCTTGAAACGCCGACGCCTCCGCATCGTAGCCGCACGTATTGAGCGCGTTGAGCGTTAACACAGCATCGCGCAGCCAGCAGTAGCGGTAGTCCCAGTTCCGCACGCCGCCGAGCTGCTCCGGGAGGGAGGTGGTGGCGGCAGCCACCATGCCCCCCGTGGGGCCATAGGTGAGGGCTTTCAGGACCATCAGCGAGCGGAGGACCGCGTCGCGCCACTCACCCTGGTAGGTGCAGCGCGCCGCCCACTCCTGCCAGTAGGCCGCGGTCTCGTCGAGCGCCAACAAGGGGTCGACGGGCGCCGGCGCCGACTGCCACGAGGGATACCAGGTGAGGACCATTGGCAAGCGCTCCCCAGGCCCCACCGTGAACTCGGCCACTGTAGCCTGGTCTTCCTGACCTGTGGCCACCGGTGAACGAAGAGTGACCGCCTCGGGGCCGGCCAGGTAGGTTGTGCCCTCATCGTCCTCGCGCACCCAGGGCACAGTCTGGCCGTAATCGAAGCGCACTCGCAGCTCCATCCGCAGCGGCACCTGGCCGCGGACGCCCTCGACGACGCGCACGATGTTGGGCTCCTGGTCCCTCGGCGGCATGAAGTCCAGCAGCCGCACGGCCCCGGCATCCGTCTCGAACTCGGTCTCCAGCACCAGTGTGTCGCCACGGTAGCGGCGCTGCACCTGGCGGACGTTGCCTGCTGGCGCGATCAGCCAGCGACCGTGCCGCGCCTCCCCGAGGAGGGCCGCCAGGCAAGCGGCCGAATCGAAGCGGGGCCAGCACAGCCAGTCGATCGAGCCGTCGCGCCCCACGAGGGCCGCGCTCTGCGTATCGCCAATAACGGCATAGTCTTCGATTGGCAGTGGCATGATGGCTTGTCTCCTTCGATTCCAGCCCTGGATGCTACTGTCCGTTGCTTGTCGCTAGCGTGGAGCGCTTCCAGGCCTGCCCCACACCCGATGGCGCGCTCAAACCGCTCATCCCCGAGCGCATGGGCCTGCCGCTAGCCTGTCATCCGCCAGGTACCGCTCGGGGTCGAACCTGCCGAACAACTCGATCAGGCTCGCTACCAGGGCCGTCCAGCCGGTCTGGTGGCTCGCTCCCAGCCCCGCCCCGTCGTCGCCGTGAAAGTACTCCCGAAACAGCAGGTAGTCGCGCCAGTGGGGATCGGACTGGAGCTTCTCGGTTGCCCCATTGACGGGACGCCGACCGTGCGCGTCGCGTAAAAAGATCCGGATGAGCCGCTCCGCAAGCTCGGCGGCCACCTCGGCGAGGTTCATCTCCCTTCCGGAGCCGGTGGGGCATTCCACCCGAAAGCTGTCGCCATAGTAGCGATAGAAGTGCAGGAGTGCTCGAATGACGAGGACGTTGACCGGGAACCAGACCGGCCCGCGCCAGTTAGAGTTGCTCCCGAACGTGCCAAGGTTGGATTCCGCCGGCTGGTAGTCTACCCGGAACTCCTGGCCGCCCACCCAGACGGCGTACGGATGCTGCGCGTGAAACCGCGAGACCGACCGGATACCGTAGGGACTGAGAAACTCCTTCTCGTCCAGCATGCGCGACAGGACTCGTCG
>Ga0070741_10021184_pt1 | contig 10141 bp, 10 predicted proteins | sample Coa_R1_4_FD_66440 | JGI IMG/M metagenome (GOLD analysis project Ga0070741, IMG submission 66440) | Surface soil microbial communities from Centralia Pennsylvania, which are recovering from an underground coalmine fire - Coalmine... | ecosystem: Environmental > Terrestrial > Soil > Unclassified ...
ATAACTATCGACCGCGGCGACATCTGTCGAAGAAAGGCACTGCAGTGGGCGCAGCCAGTGAAAGGGGCGTGTACCCCCCCATCTAGAAGTTAACTGGTACCTTCACCATCTTTTTCTGTATCGCCCACATCACCAGTTCTGCCTTATTGTGAATGCCCAGCTTGCGCATCAGATTGAATTTGTGCGCGTCAACCGTCTTGATGCTAAGTCCTAACACTGCGGCCACCGAACGTACGGTTCTGCCCTCCGCCAGCAACTTCAGCACTTCACGCTCGCGTGCCGTCAGGATTCGATTCCGCGGAATAAACTCTCTTACCGCGCTCCTGCCCTCGGTTTGCACCGGATCTGAGTCGCGCCCTGCCGCCGTCCTTACCATGCGGACTAACTCGTCGGCCGACGTCTCCCGGACTGCGCAGTATGCAGGTTCAGTCCCCTCGGAAGTCTCTTTCTCCTGTGACGATAAAAACACGACTTTACACTCCGGAGATTCCCGCAGGATCCTTCGCTCGGCTTGCTCAGCCGAGTCCTCAAATAAGTGCCAGCCTACGATTGCGACCTCCGGCCGGTGTTCGACGATATGTCGCAATCCCTCTGCCGCATTTCCCGTCTCCGAAACGACGGAAATATCGGACTCATCCTCCAGCAAGCGTCGCAACCCTTGCCGCAGCCATACCATGTCATGCACCAGGGCGCACCGGATCGCCCGGTCTTCACTCATCTGTGCGTGGGGGCACACAGGAACTCCTTTTTGGGGCCAGAGAAAATTGCGAACGGCGCGAGACGCAGCTTGAACCGCGAGGAACTTGTCCAGCTATTGTATCCCCGCCACGCCATCCGGTTGTTGGGAAAATTCACGGAACCGGGAAATCATTTTGGTTCCACTTGTCGGCAGCTCCTTACAGCCCCTTCCATAGAAGCTCCACCGTGAGAAACCTTCGCTCGCCATGAGAACGCCTTTGCACTAAGAACACCGAATTCCCGCCTCCTATCAGGTACAATCGAAAATTTATGCTGCGCTACTTCACTGCCGGAGAATCGCACGGCGAGGCCCTCGTCGCCTTTTTATCCGGACTTCCGGCCGGGCTCAAAGTCGACCAGACCTTCCTCGATCGCGAACTTTGGCGTCGCCAGCAAGGTTACGGACGCGGCGGCCGCATGAAGATTGAGACCGACACAGCACATATCCTTTCCGGTGTGCGCCACGGTATCACCATCGGCTCCCCCATCTCCATCGAGATCGCCAATCGTGACTGGAAAAACTGGCAGGAAGCCCTCCCCACCGGCGAAGGCGATCCCGCCAAGCACAAGAGCGTCAAATCTCCGCGTCCGGGCCACGCCGACCTCGCCGGGGCCCTCAAATACAATTTTCCTGAGGCTCGCTACATCCTCGAGCGCGCTTCCGCCCGCGAATCCGCAGCCCGCGTCGCCATTGGCGCCATCGCCAAACATTTCCTGTGCGCTCTCGGGATCGAAGTCTTAAGCCACGTAGTTACGACCGGAAGCGTGAGCGTAACCGGACAGGTGCCCTGGGAAAAAATTCAGCCGCTTCACGATCGCACCGAGATCCTTCTTAATTGCGCCGAACCGGAAATTGAACAGCGCATGAAAGATGAAGTAGACAAGGTCCTCAAAACTGGCGACACCGTCGGCGGCGTCTTTGAGGTCGTCGCTCACAACGTCCCGCCTGGTCTCGGCACCTATGCGCAATGGGACGAGCGACTTGACGCCCTACTGGCCTCCGCCGTCATGTCGCTGCAGGCCGTTAAAGCCGTCGAAATCGGCTCAGGCGTTGCCGCCGCTTTCACGCCAGGCTCCCAGGTCCACGACGAAATCGGATACAGCGCCGCTGACGGATTCACCGCCTTTTCTCGCACGCACAACAATGCCGGCGGCATCGAGGGCGGTATCTCCAATGGGGAAGAAATACGAGTACGCGGATACCTGAAGCCGATCTCAACATTACGTCGTCCTTTACAGTCAGTGGATTTTTCGACTCGTGAGCCCGTGAAGGCTGCCTACGAACGCTCCGACGTCTGCGTTGTTCCCGCCGCCGGCGTTGCTGCCGAGGCAATGGTTGCCCTCACGCTCGCTCGTTGCGCGCTCGATAAATTTGGTGGTGATTCCATGACCGAAACCCTGCGCAATTTCCAGGGATACTGTCAGCAACTCAAAAATTACTGATGATTTATCCCATCGTTAAATTTGGCAATCCGGTGCTGGAAAAACCAGCCGAAAAAGTTACGGTCTTCGACGACGAACTGCAGAAGCTTCTCGATGACATGTTCGAGTCGATGTACGAAGCTCACGGCGTCGGACTCGCCGCGCCCCAAATCGGCATATCGCGCCGTATCGCCGTCATCGACGTCACCTTCAAAGAAGATCCCAACGCCAAACTCGTCCTCGTCAATCCAGAAATCATTCACACCGAAGGCAAACAAACTCAGAGTGAAGGCTGTCTCAGCATTCCGGACTTTCGCGAAAATGTCTCGCGGCCCAACAAAGTGACGGTCCGCGCCCAGGATGCAAAAGGGGAATGGTACGAAAAAACGGGAGAAGAATTACTGGCTCGCGCCTTCCTCCACGAAACTGATCACCTCAACGGCAAGCTTTATATGAGCCATCTCAGTGCCCTGAAGCGCGACTTGATGAAACGCAAGATTAGAAAGATGATGAAAGCGGGAGAATGGTAAACCCCGGCGGCATCGCCCCTCTCACGACCATGTACGACAAAATCCTGGTCACACTCGACGGCACCTCCAGCGATCGCGCCATCATTGAACACGTCAAGCATCTGGCCAAACTCGCTCACAGCCGCATCGTTCTTCTCCATGTTGCCGACGGATGGGCCGCCCGCACCTACGGCCCGGATGCAGTCAGCCGGGAAATCGTCGAAGACACTGCCTACCTCCACAAAGTCCAGGTCGAGATGGAGGCCGAAAATATTCCAACGGATGCCGAGCTTGCCTATGGTGAGCCCGCAGATCAGATCATCAAGTGGATCGAAAATAAGGGCTGTGATCTCGTTGCCATGAGTACTCACGGACATCGCTTCCTCGCAGACTTATTCCTCGGCACAACCGCCAGCAAAGTCCAGCATCGCATCAGCGTGCCCGTTCTCCTCCTGCGCGCCCGCTAGCTGGCCAGTCAGGCTATGTAACGGGCCGACCCGACGCCCAGAGCGAAGCCGATCGTCCCTCTCTTCGACCTCGCGCAACCAGCACAGGACGTACAATTCTCAAGGCATGCCCGTCTCCCCAGCCCGCGCTGCAGCCTTCGAAATTCTTCTCCGGGTCGACCGCGAGTCCTCCTACGCAAACGAACTCCTGCATGCGAAAACTTTTCAGAGCCTCTCCACCCAGGATCACGCCCTCGCCACCGAACTCGTCATGGGAGTTCTTCGCTGGCGTTCCAGCCTCGACTCCCGAATTGCGCAGGCATCTTCTCAGCCGCTTAAGAAACTCGACCCCGAAATCCTGATTGCCCTGCGTTTGGCAATCTACCAATTCCGCCATCTCACCAGAATTCCGCAACGCGCCGCACTTCACGAAAGTGTCGAACTCGTAAAGCGCGCCCGCAAAAGGTCCGCAGCTCCTTTTGTGAACGCAGTCCTGAGAAAGCTCTTGCAAGAAGCTCCCGGCGATCCGACGTGTGCTTTAGAGCCTTTCATGGGTGACCGTCTTACTTTCCAAGATCTTGCTGCATCGTGCGCCCACCCTCCATGGCTCGTCGAGCGATGGGAAAGAGAATACGGTCTTGAAGCTGCCGTCAGCATCTGTGCCCATGATCAATCCATCCCAACTGCGGCTCTCCGCCTTCGAACTCCCAATGTGGAAGGCGACCTGGCAAAGCAGGGAATTCAACTTCAACCGGGATCGCTCCTCTTTTCGGCCCGTCGTGTCGCCTCCGGTGAGATCACGCAAACAGGCGCCATCCGCAACAAAGAAGCGATTCTCCAGGACGAAGCTTCTCAATTAGTCGCTGCTTTAATCGGCCGAGTCGAGAAGAAGCAGGCCCGCATCCTGGATTGCTGCGCCGCCCCTGGAGGCAAGACACTGGCAATCGCAGACACGAATCCGAATGCCGAAATCACGGCTGTCGAAATTCATCCGCATCGCGCCCGCCTCATGCAGAAACTTTGGGGCGCGAGCGAGCGCCAGATCAAGACGGTCGTGGCCGACGCCCGCACCCTCGCACCGTCAGACCCTTACGATCGGGTCCTCGCCGACGTGCCCTGCTCCGGTACCGGCACACTCGCTCGCAATCCTGAAATCAAATGGCGCCTTAAGCGCGACGACCTCGGCGAGTTGCAAGAACGCCAGCGAGCAATCCTGCGCTCCGCCCTTAGGCATCTCGCGCCCGGCGGGCGCCTCGTCTATTCCACGTGTTCCTTGGAAAAAGAAGAGAACGAAGCCGTGATTGAGCAAGCCCTGGCTGAAGATAATTCCGTTCGCGTGCTCAACTGCGCAGAAGAATTAAAGAGGCTCAAACAAGAGGGCGAACTTGTCTGGCCCGACATCGAGTCCCTCACGCGCGGCCCTTATCTCCGCACCATTCCCGGCGTCCATCCGTGCGACGGCTTCTTCGCCGCCATCCTGAAAAAGAAAGGAGAAGAATAAATATTAGAATCGCATCCCGAGTCAGGCCGTAACTCCGCGAAGCTTAAGTCCCGGAACACTCGAAGGGCTGCTCTAGCGCCCAGGTCGAAGGGACCCTAACAAGACGAACGAACTCAACCGCCAGCAACTCCCGCCGAAGTAAGATCCGCGACTTCCGCGGAGAAGAAGTCACTTCACCTCAAAACTGACGCTAGCCCCCAACACCACTTTCTGTCCGGCCACCGGCGCCTGCGCAACAATAATGCTCGCCGGGGAAGGCTGCACCGGAGGAGCCGGAACCGTTCCACCAGCCTGATCCGCACTCTCCACAATCGATGCCACGCTTACATTCCCCAGCCTGAATCCGGAATCCTGCAAAGTCCGGCTCACCGTCCCCAGCGGCTGCCCGATAAAACTCGGCATGACGAATGCCTCCGGACTCGCCGTCGCCGTCACCAATAAACTGATCTTCGGCGCCACCAGTTCTGTCGCATTTGCCGTCGGACTCTGCGCCAGCACCTGGTCCGCCGGAATCCCTTCCGTCTCTACCGCCGCCATTGACGCCATGTCCAACCCGCGTCGCCGGATATTCAACTCCGCTGCATGTTCGCTTTGCCCTGTAACATCCGGAATCGCGACCCGCGTCGGTCCCAAACTCTGCGCCACCCGTACTTGCCATCCGCGTCGAACCTTCGTTCCCTTCAGCGGCAATTGCGACATGATCCGGCCTTCCGGAACTTGCTGGCTGTAATATTGCCGCTCAATTGCCATCTGCAATCCCGCACCAGAAACGCTTCTCTCCGCTTCAGCAGGAGTCATTCCCACCAGCCCCGGAACAGAGACCTCTTGTCCATGAATGGCGAATCGCATCGCGGTCAGCCCCGAAACCATCGCCACGATGATCAGGACCAACGCCAGCACCGCAAATCGAATGAACGTTCTCATCCTGTTAGCCGGATTATATTCCGCGAGTCAGAAAACAGTAGATCCTCTGTCGCGGGAGCTTTGGCCGGAAACCTGCCTTATCAGTCTTCAAGGGCGTCATTGTGCCTTCCACGCGAGAGGTTTCCCATCAGGCGTTAGCATTTCCTTGCAACCGTCAACAGACGTCACGTTCTATCCCTGAGGCCCATACCATGTTTCGCGCCTTGGAGTATCATAGAAATGTGCGACGGTTGTTCTCGCCTGCGGCAGCCCTTTCCAGTCTTATCGGGGTATTCCTGTTTCTGCCGCTCATTTGCCCGGCCCAGGTCAATGCTCCGCATTCTTCGGTGACTTCGCCGGGTGTCGGCGGTCGCGCCGTCAACGGCACCTCTCCAAGCGTAACTTCCGTCGGCCCACGCGGGTACGCGCCTCGTGCCTCCGGCCCGAATCATCCCGTTGACGACAGTCATCGGCGCGCGCGCCACGATGGCGGCTATGCGGGCCCCTACTGGTATGCCTATCCGGTCCCTTATTACGTCGACCCGGATGCCTATGGTCCGGAAGAGGAACAGCCGAACGACGAGTCCAACTACCAGGGCGGACCGACCGTCTTCGATCGTCGCGGTGCCGGTGCTGGTTCCTATATCCCGCCCGAACCGAACGCCCCGCCCGCTCATGCCTCTGACGAGGGCGGCCTTCCCACTTCCACACCGGATCCCGCGCCATCTACAACGCTGGTATTTAAAGATGGCCATAAGCTCGATATTGAAAACTATGCCATCGTCGGATCGACACTCTTCGATCTCACTCCGGGACATCCACGGCGTATCCCGCTGACCGACATCGACCTGAACGCCACAAAAAAAGAAAACGATGACCGTGGCGTCAACTTCGATGTGCCCGCATCCCTTGGGAGCTAGTATGACGACCGCCGCCATGCGTCAAACTTTTGCGGTTGCCTTGCTCCTCGCTCTTCCCGCGGCTGCGGCCGCCCAGCGTATGGGCGGGGTGCACTTCGCCGGTGGTACTGCCTTCCACGGCGGACGCTTTGCCCACAGAGGTTATCCGGGCTCTTACTATGCGTCCGGATTTTTCGATCCGTTTTATACCGATTACGCCTCTGGTCCCGAATATGGGACGGACCAGCCGCAGATTGTCGTCCTACAAAATCGGAAACCCACACCCGCCCCTGAACCCACTCCCACTCCCTCGCAACCTCTGATGATCGAGCTCCAGGGCGATCGCTACGTCCAGATTAGCGGCGATCGAACCATCGATTCATCTGCGCCAACAAGGCTGATATCGCGCCCCAACGTTCCGGCACCACAGCCGGCTCCGATTCCAACCGCCGTCTTGGTCTTCCGCGACGGCCATCGACAACAGGTTTCTGCCTACACCATCGCTGACGGAACGCTCTATGCGAATTCCGACTACGCCACAACTGGGACATGGACTCAGAAAATCGCACTCTCCGCACTGAATGTCTCAGAAACCGTTGCCGCCAACTCCACTACCGGCCATCCCTTCCAACTCCCGCACTTCCCAAACGAAGTCATCGTTGGCCCATAAACACGGGGGTGGATCATGGCTAGTAAAATCCGCCCTGATTTTCCTCGCGCCCTCTCTGCACGTGCTTTACCTCTTTGCCGTAAGGTTTACGTTGCGAGAGGCCAGCTTATCGATCGAAAAAACGAAACTTATAGCGCTGTATCAAGTCACGCTGCAGCAGCATACGCGGCTTCTGCTCTCCTGACTCTCTTATCTCGCAACCTCAAAATAGGTTTCTCTACAAAGTAGTACGACGCACTCGCCGCCCCAATCGCGGCGATGATTCCGTACCATGCCCGCGCGTGTGTTCCGAATACAAACAACTGCTGCCACAGGTAAAGGCTGTAACTGATCTGACCGAGCCACATCACCGGTCGCACATTCAACCACCAATAAGATCTACGTGCCACATGCAAAATCAATCCCGCGATCGCCACATGCATCAGCGGCCACAAAACGAACAGCAAGATCGGATCGCTGTGAAAGCCGCGTAGCCCCCAATACAACGGAACTCCCGCGGTGATGCCGCACATCACGAGCGCCCACACGCTGCCGAACTGCGGCACCCGCTCTGCCACCATGGCCAGCAAACATCCCACCGCCAGCACATCCGCTACCGCCGGAAAAGTCTCATCCGCCCTCCCGTGTAATCCCGCCAGATGACATGCCGCCCGATACACCGGCGCAGTCGCGACGACCGCAACCAAAATCTTCGCCCGATGCCGGTACCACTTCTTCAGCACTCCCGGCCATAACAAGTAAAACTGTTCTTCCACACTGACAGACCACAAATGGCCAAGACACCACGGGTGCGTAAAATCAAAATTCGCTACATAGAAGACAGCTGCCGCCATGTGATACCAATGCAGTTCACGCCAGAACAAAACAAACGCAAAGCCCATGAATACCATCGCAGCGGGCAAGATCCGGTACGCCCGCCGCACGTAAAATTCGCGAACGCCAATGGACCCACTCGTCTCCCGTTCCCTGAGCAACAGCGTCGTAATTAGATATCCCGAGATTACGAAAAAAATCTGCACCCCAAGGTTCGCAAATGCCCCAGCCACGTCGGAATGAAACCGCAGCTCCGCCCAGTGTCCCACCACCACGAGCCCAATCGACACTGCCCGCATCCCATCCAGCGATGGAATCCGCCTCATAGCACGCGCAGATTAGCAAAAGCCGGAGAACACACTCTGTGACACGAAACAGAATTACCAAGTTTTTTTCGATCGTTCCCGATATGGCATTCGGGCATGGAAGGGAAAGTCGGGGCACACTCCAAACGATCCCGATCACCTCAACGTCATTCGCCACATAAGCGCAGTTCTCTTCCAGATGATTTCGTCAGATAAGTACAATTTTTCACGCGAATTTTTGCCCAGGGGATGTGAGATTTTCAATGGAATCATGCGCGACACTAGTCCCTGTGTCCACCGCATTTCCCGCTCGAGTTCATGCTATAATATTGACTGTTCCAGAGCAGATAACATCCTGTAAATACAAGCATTTACGCCTGACTAGAGGCACAAGAACTGCCCTGCCGCACAAGCTGGCGGCCTGAAGTTAAAAGCTCACTATGCCTGACGACCAGAATCCCGAACTTCCATTAACTCCCCCCAACGGTAGCGGCGAAGGTGGTGGCAGCGCCCTCAACATTCAACCCGTCAACATTGAAGAGGAGATGCGCCGGTCGTATCTCGACTACTCGATGTCGGTCATCATCGGCCGCGCACTCCCCGACGTTCGCGACGGTCTGAAACCCGTTCACCGTCGCATCCTGTTCACAATGCAGCAGATGGGGCTGTATCCCAATCGGGCGACCCGAAAATGCGCCCGAATCGTCGGAGAGGTGATGGGCAAGTACCATCCGCACGGCAACCTCGCGGTGTACGACGCTCTCGTCCGCCTGGCGCAGGACTGGTCGATGCGCTATCCGCTGATCTTCGGTCAGGGAAATTTCGGCTCCGTCGATGGAGATCCTCCGGCAGCCGACCGTTACACCGAAGCCAAGCTCGCGCAGGTTTCCACCGCGCTGCTCGAAGATCTCGACAAAGAAACCGTCGACTTCCACGACAACTACGACGGCAGCGAAGTCGAACCCGATGTCCTTCCCGCGCGCATTCCAAATCTCCTGATCAATGGCTCCGACGGAATTGCCGTCGGCATGGCGACAAAAATTCCGCCGCACAATCTGACGGAGATCGTCGACGCTACCATCACCCTCGTTAATAACCCCAACGCGCAGCTGGCGGAAATCCTGAAGTTCGTGCAGGGTCCGGATTTTCCGACCGCCGGCATGATCCACGGGCGCTCCGGAATTTTCGAAGCCTATCGCACTGGCCGCGGGCGCTTCATGATGCGCGCCAAAGCCGCCATCGAAAACGTCAGCAAAGATCGCCAGTCGATCGTCGTCACCGAAATTCCATACCAGGTCAACAAGTCCGTCCTGATCAAGCGGATCGCGCAACTCGTCAACGACAAAGACATCGAAGATATTTCCGACGTCCGCGACGAATCCGATCGCGACGGCATGCGCATCGTCGTCGAGCTCAAGCGCGGCGCAGAGCCCCAGATCGTCCTCAACCAGCTCTTCAAGCACACGCAGATGCAGGAAAGCTTCTCCATGATCCTGCTCGCGGTGGTAAACGGTCAGCCCCGTGAAATGGGCCTGATCCAGACGATCAAGTACTTCATCGAGCACCGGCTCGACGTCGTCCGCCGCCGCACCGCCTACCTGTTACAGAAGGCGAAAGATCGCGAGCACATCCTCGAGGGATATCTTAAGGCTCTCGACCATCTCGACAACGTCATCACGATCATTCGCGGCAGCGCCAATCGCGCCGACGCCCGCGAAAATTTGGTGCAGTACTTTGGCGGCAAGAAGATTGACATCAACGTTTCTGGCCGCGCACCCAGGGTCGATCCCGAGAAGCCGTTCACCGCCCGCCAGGCCGATGCCATCCTGGAACTGCAATTACATCGTCTGACCAAGCTTTCGATCGACGAGATCTCGAACGAGTTGAAAGAAGTCCGCGACAACATCGCGGAATACGAGTCGATCCTTGGCTCTG
>Ga0070741_10021185_pt1 | contig 10140 bp, 8 predicted proteins | sample Coa_R1_4_FD_66440 | JGI IMG/M metagenome (GOLD analysis project Ga0070741, IMG submission 66440) | Surface soil microbial communities from Centralia Pennsylvania, which are recovering from an underground coalmine fire - Coalmine... | ecosystem: Environmental > Terrestrial > Soil > Unclassified ...
GATGGAGCTCCGGCTCGATCCGACGCTGCCGCTCGCGGAGACGATCGTCGAGCTCGAGCGGCTGGCTCGCGCCGCAGGCAAGGGCACCGTCGGAACCGTCGGCGAGATCGAGGTGACGCCGGGGATCATCAACGCCATCGCGAGCGGCATCCGCTTCTCGCTCGACATCCGCGGGCCCGACGACGAGGCGTTTCAGGGCGTCGCGCGGGAGATCGCCTCGTTCGGCGAGGAGGCAGCTCGCCGGCGCGGCATGCGCGCCGAGTACCGGCAGCGGCAGACGCTCCCGGCGACGCCGCTCGACGAACGGATCGTCGCGGCGCTCGAGGGGGCGGCGCGGGCGACCGGAGAGCCGTTCACGAAGATGCACTCCGGCGCAGCCCACGACACGATGTGCGTCGCCGACCGCGTCCCGAGCGCGATGGTCTTCGTCCCTTGCGAGGACGGGATCAGCCATCACCCCGACGAGGACGCGCGGCCGGAGGACGGCGCCCTCGCGGCGGAGATCATCCTGAACGCGATCCGGACGCTGTCGTAGGGGGCCTCCGGCTCGCCTACGCGCTTGCCGATACTTCCGGTAGTGCTCGCGAGCCTCGCAACCGCGTGGGAGCCGTCGCCGGTGCCGATCGCCGCCGCCGGCATCGCGCTCCTCCTGTACGTGCAGGCGTTCCTGCGGCTTCGGAGGCGGGGCCGGAGCGACCACGCGACGCTCCTGAACCTCGGGCTCTTCGTCGCCGGCGTCGCCGTGCTGACGCTCGCGCTCGTCTCGCCGCTCGACGCGATCGGCGAGGACTACCTCCTCTCGGTGCACATGACGCAGCACGTGCTGATCGGCGACGTTGCGCCGCTGCTGCTGATGCTCGGGGTCCGGGGGCCGTTGTCCCTGTTCCTCCTGCCGCCGCCGCTGCTGCGCGTGCTCGCGCGCCCGCGGGCGGTAAGGAGCGCGCTTCGCTTTCTGCTCCGGCCCAGCGTCGGCTTCGTCTGCTGGACGGCGGCGATCGCCGCCTGGCACATCCCGGCGGCCTACGACTACGCGCTCGGCCACCCGCTTGCGCACGAGCTCGAACACGCCTCGTTCGTGCTGACGGGCTGCCTCGTCTGGTCGCAGCTCGTCGACCCCGGGCGAAGGCGGGCGCTCAGCGTCAACGGGCGCATCGGCTACGCGCTCGGCCTCGTCTTCGCCGGACACGCGGTCGTGCATCAACTGATGTTCGGAACCCACGCGCTCTACCCGCGGTACGTCGCGCAGCACGAGCGGCTGCTCGGCCTGTCGCCGCTCGCCGACCAGCGCGGGGCCGCCCTCGTGATGACCGTCGACCAGCTGCTCACCTTCGGCACGTTCATCGCGCTCTCCGTCGCGCGGACCCGTGCCGGCGCCGCGACAAAGACGCCAAGGGCCTATATAGACAACGCCGCGAAGAGCCGATAGACCGTTGGTGACATCGGCGAGCCTGCCGCGCGTTGGCGGCGCGACGTTCGACGCGCTACGTCAAGTCCTGCCCCGAGGGGGAGCCTTGCCGTACGCCGAGTGGCGGCGCCGGCACTCGCTGATGGTGTTGCTCATCTGGATCAACGTCGTCACGCTGCCGGCGTACGGCGCGCTCGCCGACAGGCTGAGCCCGGCGCAGACGGCCGGCTCCGGGATGATGATGCTGTTCTTCGCGGTGGCTGCAACGCTGCCGGAGCTCGGACGGACGGTGCGGTCCGTCGCGTCGTCCGTCGCGCTGCTCACGGCAGCGGCGCTGCTCGTCCAGCTCTCCGGCGGCCTGATCGAGGCGCACTTCTACTTCTTCGTCCTGATCGTCATGCTGACGCTCTACGAGGACTGGCTGCCGTTCCTGCTCGCCGTCGCCTACGTGCTCCTCCATCACGGCATCCTCGGCACCGTCGACCCGAAGGCCGTCTACAACCGCCCGGAGGAATGGGCCCACCCCTGGCGCTGGGCGGCCGTGCACGCGGTCTTCGTCGCCGCCGGCGGCGTCGCGGGGATCACGGCCTGGCGCCTCAACGAGAAGGTTCGAAGCGAGATGCGCGACGTCCAGCACGCGCTCGCTGCGGCGGCGACCACCGACAGCCTGACCGGGCTCTGCAACCGCCGGAAGCTGATGGCCGATCTCGAGGATCACGCCGCTCGTGCGGATGGCCGCTCGGCCGTGCTCGTCCTCCTCGACCTGAACGGCTTCAAGCTCTACAACGATCGTTTCGGCCACCTCGCCGGCGATGCGCTGCTCACGCGGCTCGGCTCGCGCCTGCAGGAGACGGCGGGCGGCGACGCGGCGGTCTACCGGCTGGGCGGAGACGAGTTCTGTGTCGTCGCGCCGACGGACGGGGCGGGCGCTCACGCGGTCGAGGCCGGGGCCGCCGCGGCCCTGTGCGAGCACGGTGAAGGCTTCTCTATCACGAGCTCGTACGGCTCGGTCGCGATCCCGGACGAGGCTGCCGAAGCCGAAGCCGCGCTTCGGCTAGCCGACCAGCGCATGTACGCCCAGAAGCACGATGGCCGGGCGTCGGCGAGCGTCCAGAGCAAGAGCGTCCTCGTTCAGGCCCTCACCGAGTGCCATCCCGACCTCGGCGACCATCTCTACGGCGTCGGCGAGCTTGCCGAGGCGGTCGCACGGCGTCTCGGCCTGGACAAGCAGGAGGCCGCGCGCATTCGCCGGGGAGCGGAGCTGCACGACGTCGGCAAGGTCGCGATCCCGGAGGGAATCGTCCAGAAGCCCGGGCCGCTGACCGACGAGGAGTGGGACTTCATGCGCCGGCATCCGGTCATCGGCGAGCGGATCCTCGCCGCCGCTCCGGCTCTCGCCGACCTCGGGCCGCTCGTCCGTTCGAGCCACGAGCGCTTCGACGGGACGGGTTACCCGGACCGGCTCGCCGGCGAGGAAATCCCGCTCGGCGCGCGCATCATCGCCGTCTGCGACTCGTTCGACGCCATCGTCGGCGGCCGCCCCTACCGCACCGCCCAGAACTTGCGCTGGGCGCTCGCCGAGCTTCGCCGCTGCGCAGGAACGCAGTTCGATCCGCGCGTCGTCGAGGCGTTCTGCGCGGCCATCGAGGAGCACGAAGTGGCGCCGTCTCTCGCGGTCTAGCCTCCGAGCGCGTAGGCCACGAGCCCGCCGGCGAGCAGGATCTCGCGCTCGCGCTCGCTCAGGCGGAGGACGAGCGGGATCCGGCCGCTCGGCGTCTCGGCCTCGAGCTCCGCACGGCCCTCCCGAACCGCCTCGAGGACGCAGGCGACACGCCACTCCTCGCCCTGCCGAGCGCGCCGATGGTCCGCCTCGTCCGCGAAGGCGAGCGGCAGGATGCAGTTCGCGACCAGGTTCGTGCGGTGGATCCGCGCGAAACTCCTCGCCACGACGGCGCGGATGCCGAGGTGGAGCGCGGCGAACGCCGCCTGCTCGCGCGACGATCCCTGGCCGTAGTTGTGGCCGCCGACGACGATGCCGCCGCCCCACTCCTCGGCTCGCGCGGGGAACTCCGGGTCGAAACGCCGGAAGTAGTAGCGGGCGCAGGCCGGGATGTTCGACCAGATCGCGAGGCCGAGCACGCCGTCCGGCGCCATGTCGCCGGTGGACACGTCGTCCGGGACGACGATGAGGACACGGCCCTCGACCGTCTCCGGCACCGGACGCACCGCCGGCGGCGGGACGATGTTGCGGCCCTTCTCGAGCGCGATCCCGCCGCCGTCGGCCGGCGGGACCACGATCTGCGCGTCATCGAGCTCCGGCCTCGGCAGAGGCTGCTCCGGGAGTCGGGGTGGATCGCCGAGCTCGCGCGGATCGACGATCTCGCCGAGCAGCGCCGTCGCCGCGGCCGTTGCGGGCGAGCAGAGATAGACGCGATCGTCGGCGGTCCCGCTCCGGCCCGGGAAGTTGCGGTTGAACGTCCGCACCGACACGGCTCCGGCGGCGGGGGCCTGGCCCATGCCGATGCACGGACCGCAGGCGGGCTCGAGGATTCGGGCACCGGCGGCGAGGAGGTCGGAGTAGAGGCCGCTGCGCACGATCAGGTCGAGGATCTGGCGCGACCCGGGGCTGACGGTCAGGTCGAGCTCGTCCGGCAGCGTTTGTCCGCGCAGCACCGCCGCGACGACGGCGACGTCCTCGAACGACGAGTTGACCGAGCTGCCGACGCAGACCTGCCGCGTCGCCTTGCCAGCCGCCTCCCGGACGGGCACCACGTTGCCGGGCGACGACGGCAGCGCGATCAGCGGCTCGAGCTCGCCGAGCTCGATGATCTCGGCCTCGTCGTAGCGCGCGTCCGCGTCCGCCTCGAGCGCCGTCCACTCCCCCTCCCGCCCCTGCGACCCGAGCCATTCGCGCGTCCGCTCGTCGCTCGGGAAGAGGCCGGTCGTCGCGCCGGTCTCCATGACCATGTTGCAGATCGTCCCGCGGTCGGTGACGGAGAGCGTCACGACGCCCTCGCCGTGGAACTCGAAGATCCGGCCGCGACCGCCGCGGACGCCGCGCCGGCCGAGCAGCTCGAGCACGACGTCCTTCGACTGCACCCACGGCGAGAGCCGGCCGCGGAGCTCCACGCCGACGACGAGCGGCCTCTCCACCACGTACGGCCGCCCGGCCATCGCGACCGCCACCTCCGTGGCGCCCGCGCCGATCGCCAGCATCGCGACCGCGCCCGCCATCGTCGTGTGGCTGTCGGCGCCGACGAGGACGTGACCGGGCCGCGCGAACCGCTCGAGGTGGAGGTAGTGCGAGATCCCGTTACCGGGGCGCGAGTAGAGCGCGCCGTAGCGCGCCGCCCAGCTCCGCAGGTACGCGTGGTCCTCCGGGTTCTTGTTGTCGAACTGGAGGACGTTGTGGTCGACGTACGACACGGTCGGCACCGCTACCCGCTCGACGCCGAGCTCCTCGAACTGGAGGCACGCCATCGTGCCGGTCGCGTCCTCGAGCAGGACTTGGTCGACGCGGAGCTCGAGCTCTTGATCGGTCGCCGCGACGAGATGCTCGGAGATGATCTTCTCCGTGAGCGTCCCCGGCACGCGCGGATCCTAGGGCTTGGCTGCGCTCTTCGCGGCCCTGGCCGGGATGCTCTTCGGCGCGACGCAGATCCTCTTCATCCTCGCGGTCCGGCTAGCGGGACCGTCCCGCGCATCGGTGCCGATCGGGACGGCGCCGCGGTGTTTCGGCCTCACCTAAAGCCGGCCTCAGGCCGGCTTTCGTTCGGCTGAAAGGGCGGGGCGGCGCGCTCATCGGCGCCGTCCGCTGAGGCCACTCACCAGGCCGCTCCTGTACCTCGGGATCAGCCTCCATATCCACTGAGCCCTAACGGGGCAGGATCCTCGACAGTGAGGAGCGCGCAGCGCGGATCGCTCCGCAGGTGGCGCAGCTCACGTCGCCCTCGGCGATCCCGACTTCGAAGGCGCCAGCTATCAGCGGAGCGCCGCCACGACCGCGTCGCCCACCTCGCGCGTCGTCGCTGAGCCGCCGACGTCGCCCGTGCGAGGGCCGTCGCGGCAGACGTCCTCGAGGGCGCGCATGAGCCGCGCCGCCGCGTCGGCCTCGCCCAGGTGCTCGAGCATCAGCGACGCGCTCCAGATGGCGCCGGCGGGATTCGCGATGCCGCGGCCGGCGATGTCCGGCGCTGATCCGTGCACGGGCTCGTAGACGCCGGGAACACCCTCCGCACCGGGAGCAACGTTGGCCGAGGCGGCCATGCCCATCCCTCCCTGAATCGCGGCGGCCAGGTCGGTGAGGATGTCACCGAAGAGGTTCGAGGCGACGACCACGTCGAGCGACTCGGGCGAGCGCACCATCCGCGCCGCGAGCGCGTCCACGAGCACACGCTCGTAACGCACGTCGGGGAACCGCGCCGCCTCCTCCTCGCAGACCTCGTCCCACAGGACGTACCCGAACCGGGACGCGTTCGACTTCGTCGCGCTCGTCAGCAGCCCGCCCCGGCCGGCGGCGAGCTCGAACCCGTGGCGGACGACGCGCTGGATACCCGCGCGCGTGAAGATTCCCGCCTCGACGGCGACCTCCGTCGGATGGCCGTGGTGCGCGCGCCCGCCCGCACCCGAGTACTCGCCTTCCGTGTTCTCTCGCACGAAGAGGATGTCGAAGTCGCCGGGCTCGCGGCCGGCGAGGGGGCTCGGGATACCCGGCAGCAGGCGGCAGGGCCGGAGGTTCGCCCAGAGATCGAGCGGCTGGCGCATGGCGAGGATCGAGCCCCAGAGCGAGATGTGGTCCGGGACGGACGGATCACCCATTGCGCCGAGCAGGACGGCGTCGTGCGCGCGCAGGACGTCGATCGCGTCGGGCGGCATCATCGCGCCGTGCTCGGCGTAGTGAGCCGAGCCCCACGGCAGCTCGGTCCACTCGATTGCGAGATCGAGCGCGTCGACCGCGCGGCGGGCCTCCGCCGTCACTTCCTGGCCGACCCCGTCGCCCGGGATCAGCGCGACCCTGTGGCTCAAGCCGGCACGCCCAGGCGTTCAGGCGCGGCTTCGACGTACGCCAGGGCCTCGTCCAGCGAGACCACGTCGGCGTACTTCGCCTGGATGTCGAAGAGGTTCGCCTCGTGCGGCGCCAGCGCACGGTCCCCGACGCACTCCCGCGGGACGACGGTCGGCCAGCCGTTCTGGAGCAGGTCGATCGCCGTCGCGCGGACGCAGCCGCTCGTCGTCGCGCCGCAGAGGACGACCGTGTCGACGCGGAGCGCGTTCAGCACGGCCACGAGGTTCGTGCCGAAGAACGCCGAGGCGCCCTTCTTGACGATCACCGTCTCGTCCGGCCGCCGCTCGAGGCGCGGGTCGATCTCGACCCAGCGCCCGCCGAGCTGGAGCGCGCCGAGCGACGGCACCTTCTGGAGCCAGAGGCCGCCGTCGGTCAGGCTCTCCTCGAATCCGATCGTCGTGAAGACGACGGGCAGGCCCCTCGCCCGCGCGGCGTCGAGAAGCCGCTTCGTCGCCTCGACCTCGTCGGTCAGGTCCGAGCCCAGCGCGCACTCCGGATCGGTGAAGCCGCAGCTGAAGTCGACGACGAGCACGCCCGGCCGCTCGCCGAGCGTCACCTTCTCGCCCAGGCGAGCGGCTGCGTAGACGCGCCGCGCCTCCTCGTCGCTCACGCCGGCACGGCCTCCCGCGCGAGCAGCTCCTCGCCGAAGCGCGCCCGCTTCACGAACTGCCCGGCGCCCGGCTGCGCGACGAGCTCGTCGCTCTCGACGATCACCTGCCCGCGGACGAGCACGACGTCGGGCGCGCCGACGACCTCGGTGCCCTCGAACAGGTTGTAGTTCACGTTCGAGTGGTGCGTCTGCGCCGAGATGGTCAGGCGCTTCTCGGGATCCCAGACGACGATGTCCGCGTCCGAGCCCGGCGCGATCGTGCCCTTGCGCGGGTAGAGCCCGAAGTACTTCGCGACGTTCGTCGAGGTCAACTCGACGAAGCGGTTCAGCGTCAGCCGGCCCTCGCGCACGCCGAAATGGTGGAGCATGTGGAGCCGGTTCTCGATGCCGGGCCCGCCGTTCGGGACGACGTTGAAGGCCTCGCCGTTGATCCCCTTCTGCTCGGGCCACTTGAACGGGCAGTGATCGGTCGAGACGACGGAGAGGACGTCCGCGTGGAGCGCGTGCCAGAGGTGCTCCTGGTGCTCCTTCGGCCGCGGCGGCGGCGTGTAGATGTACTTCGCGCCCTCGAAGCCGGGCTGGTCGAGCGCCGACTCGTCGACGAAGAGGTACTGCGTGCACGTCTCGCCGTAGGTGTTCCAGCCCTTCTCGCGCGCGTACGCGATCGGGTCGATCGAGTCCTTGCAGGACACGTGCACGACGTAGAGCGGCGCACCGGCGACGTGCGCAAGCTGGATCGCCCGGTTCGTCGCCTCGCCCTCCGTCTCGGGAGGACGCGTCCGCGCGTGCCAGATCGGCTCGGTGTGGCCGTCGGCGACCGCCTTCTTGACGATGATGTCGATCGCGTCGCCGTTCTCGGCGTGCACCATCACGAGCGCGCCGGTCTCGGACGCCGTCTGCATGGTCTTGAAGAGCGTCTCGTCGTCGACCATCACGGCGCCCTTGTAGGCCATGAAGAGCTTGTAGGACGTGACTCCCTCGTCGGGCAGCTTCGCCAGATCCTCGAGCGTGCCGCCCGTGTGCAGGTCGGTGACGCCGATGTGGAAGCCGACGTCGATCACGGGCTTCGCGCGCTCGATCTTCTCGAAGTACTTCTCGAGCGCCTGCGGGAACGTGTCGCCCGGCGTCTGCATACAGAAGTCGATCAGCGTCGTCGTGCCGCCGAAGGCGGCCGAGGTCGTGCCGGACGTGAAGTCGTCGCACGTCGTCGTGCCGCCGAAGAACATCTCCAGGTGCGTGTGCGGGTCGATGGCGCCCGGGATCACGTACTTCCCGGTCGCGTCGATCGTCCTGTCGGCCGCCACGTCGAGCGACTGCCCGAGCATCGCGACGGTGCCGTTGTCGACGAAGACGTCGCCGACGTAGTCGTCGGCTGCGGTGACGATGCGGCCGCCCTTGATCAGTACAGACATGCGCTCTTTCCCCCTTCCGCGGAAGCTAGGCGCTTTGTATACGACTTGGGCAGGAGCGGCGTCAACAGCGGAGCCGAGCCGAAGGCAAGGAGCCGGTCTGCGCCGCCCGCGACGCGCTGACCGTCGACCGCCCCGATCGCGGCAGGCTAGGTCGACGTTGTATTGAGCAGGAGACCAGGCGCCGCGTCAACCGGTCCGCCGCGGCGGCGCCGGCGAGCGTCGACATCAGGCCGTGGCCACGATCGTGATCCCCCCGCGCGCCTTCTGGCGCAGGGTCACGGTCACGTCGCCCAGGTCGAGCTCGAGCGCCTCGGCGACGTCGTCGCGGATGCGCACCGCCAGCGCCTCGCAGAACGCGCCTTCGTTCCGGTAGCGGGCGAGGTAGAGCTTCAACGACTTCGACTCGACGCAACGCCGCCGGGGCGCATACGCGATCGTGACGACGTACAGATCCGGCTGGCCCGTGATCGGGCAGACGGCCGTCAACTCGTCGCTCGTCAGCTCGACCCTCGCGACGCCGGGGTTCTCGAACGTCTCGAGCCCCGCGTAGTGGTCCGAGCCGGCGTGGCCGAGAGCGACAAACTCGTTCGAGCGCTCTACCACCGCTCGCGGTGGACGATCTCGTCGAGCGGCCTGCGGCCGCCCTTGCGGAGCTGCCGGGTCAGCGCGTCCGGCTCGGCGGGGTAGCCGAACGAGATCAGATAGCGGCAGCGGAACCCCTCCGGGTAACCGAGCAGCTCGCGCGCGAGGTCCTGCTCGTACACCGTCGCGTGGACAGAACCGATCCCGAGCTCGAACGCGGCGAGCATCATGTTCTCGGCGCACTGGCCGAGGTCGAACGCGATCGACTCGCGGTCCCATTCCTCCTCGGCCTCGGGCATGACGAGCGCGACCGCGGCGGAGGCGCCGGCGACGTGGCCGGCGAAGGGACCGACGGCGGCGAGCTGCTTCAGGTGCTCGCGGTCCGTGCAGACGACGAAGTGCCAGCGCTGAAGGTTCTTCGAGCTCGGCGCGCGCCGGCCGGCGTGGAGGATCCGCTCGAGCGCCTCCGGCTCGAGCGGCCGGTCGGCGAACGCACGCACCGCGCGGAACCTCGAGATCGCATCCCGGACGTCCACGGCTATCCGTCGAACCTCTCGAGCAGCCACGCGTGCACCTCGGGCACGCGCCGCTCGCCGAGCGTCAGATGCCCTTCGTCGGGCGAGAGCCGTGCCTCCACGCCGGGAATGCGCTCCGCGAGCCAGCGCCCGTGCGAGATCGGGACGAAGCGGTCGTGCTCGCCGTGCCAGTAGAGGACGGGGACGCGGATCGAGCCGAGGTCGAAGCCCCAGGGAGTCACGAACGCGACGTCGTCGTCGAACCAGCCGTCAAGGCGCTCTCCGATCCCGATGCGCGTGGACTCCAGCAGATATGTCGCGAACCGCTCCGAGACCGCGTCGCGGTCGACCGGGTCGAGCAGCGTCGACCACGCCTCCACGAGCTCGTCCGGGGCCGCCCCGAGCATCAACGCCCTGTCGCGCTCGAGCACGGCGAGATGAGCCTCCTCTCCCTCGAGCACCGCGCCGATCTCCTCGACGTTCTGCTCGCCCATCCCCGCGAGGAAGTCGAGGCCCTCCGCGTCGAACGGGGCGACCGAGGCGAGCGACGC
>Ga0070741_10021186_pt1 | contig 10140 bp, 10 predicted proteins | sample Coa_R1_4_FD_66440 | JGI IMG/M metagenome (GOLD analysis project Ga0070741, IMG submission 66440) | Surface soil microbial communities from Centralia Pennsylvania, which are recovering from an underground coalmine fire - Coalmine... | ecosystem: Environmental > Terrestrial > Soil > Unclassified ...
TCGGCATTCGTCACATCGAAACGCGCCACGCCCGAGTTCTACAGCACACCACCGGCTCAGAACCCCACATCACCAAGATCCGAACCAAGAACAGTTCCTAGTGCCCAGGACGAACCAGCCCAGTCTCATACGCGAGCACGACCGCCTGGACCCGGTCACGCAGGTCCAGCTTCATCAGGATCCTGCCAACGTGTGTCTTGACCGTCGCCTCGGACAGCACCAGCCTGGCCGCTATCTCCGAGTTGGACAGGCCCTGCGCGACCAGCCCGAGCACTTCCCGTTCGCGCTCGGTGAGAACGGAAAGCGTCGGCGGCGCAGGCGTGCTGGTGGAAGGCAGCATCGGGGCGAAGCGGTCGAGCAGCCGCCGGGTCGTCGACGGCGCGACCACGGCGTCGCCGCTGTGCACTGCGCGGATCGCGGACAGCAATTCGGTCGGCGGCACGTCCTTAAGCAGGAAGCCGCTGGCCCCGGCCTTGATCGCGGCGAACGCGTATTCGTCGAGGTCGAAGGTGGTCAGGATGAGCACCTTCGGATGCGAGCCGGGGAGCGCGCTCGCGCTGCCGTCACCGAGCAGGCGACGCGTCGCCTCCACGCCGTCGAGGGCGGGCATGCGCACGTCCATCAGCACGACGTCGGCGTCCACCTGCGCGAGCAGCTCCAGCGCGGAAATGCCGTCCGCGGCCTCGCCGACGACCTCCATGTCCTGCTGCGCGTCCAGGATCATGCGGAATCCGGTGCGCAGCAGTTCCTGGTCGTCTACCAGCACGACACGGATCTTCGTGCCCTCGCGCGTCATAGTCCCCTCGGCCATCATTCGCCCCTCGCTCATCGCGCTGTGTTGCTGTTCAGCCCGCTTCGACTTCAGGCCGCGTCTCGGATCAGCGCGGCGCGGTACGGCAGGACGGCTTCGACCTGGTAGCCGCCTTCGAGCCGTGGACCGGCTTGCAGCGCTCCCCCGTACATGGCCACCCGTTCCCTCATTCCGGTCAGCCCGTTGCCCTTGCCGTCGGTCAGCGCCGAAGCGCCCCGGCCGTCGTCGCGTACCAGCATCCGTAGCTCGTCCTCACCGTAGTGCAGCGAGACCTGAGCGCTGACGCGCGGACCGCCGTGCTTGCGCGTGTTGGTCAGGGACTCCTGCACGATGCGGTACGCCGCAAGCGCCATACCCTGCGGCAGCGGGACCGGCACCCCTTCGACCTTGAAGTCGACCGCGATGCCGGTCGCGCGCACCTGCTCCAGCAGATCCTCAAGCTGGTCGACGCCCGGCTGCGGCGCCCGATCCGCGGTGTTGCCCTCGGACCGCAGAACGCCGATCAACCGACGCATCTCCGCGAGCGCGGAACGGCCGGTCTCGGCGATAGTCCCGAGCGCGCGGCGCGTCGTCTCCGGCGACGTGTCGAGTGCGTAGGAGGCGCCCTCTGCCTGAACGACCATGACGGATACGTGGTGCGCAACCACGTCGTGCAACTCGCGTGCGATACGGGCACGCTCGGCTGCGGCGCCGATCTGTGCCTGCTGGTCCCGTTCCCGTTCCAATCGCCGTGCCTTGTCTTCCAAATCGAGGTAGTAGGCGCGCCGGTACCGCATCGAGTCGCCGAGTACCCAGGCGATGATCAGCGGAGAGGCGAACACGCAGTAGACGAAGATCCAGTCGAAATAGGACTCGTGTTGCCGCGCCGGTGCGGTAACCCATTGATGGAGCGCAACGCCGACCCCGATCATCCCGACGCCGAGGCCTGCGAGCGAAAGCCGCCGAGGGCGGTACGCGGCGAACGCATACATCGCCATAGGCACAGCCAGGGCCGACACGGTCGGCCGGTAGCCCCACAGGGCTTCGACCGCTCCGAAGACGTAGACAGCCCAGAAGGAGACCGTCGGGTACCGGCGGCGGAAGAGCAGCGGCGCGCCGATGAGGACCCCGGCAATGCTCGGGAGGAACGGATTGCGCTCGAACACCGAGAGCACGCCGAAGAACACCATGACGGCCGCCATCACCCCGTCGACCAGCGTCGGGTGTTTCTGGAGCCATACGTACACGCGCGTCACAACACGAGCGTACGAAATCTCCGAGACCCTGCCCATGCGCCACCGGGCCGAACTGTGAGCTCATCCCGCAGCGGTACGGTCTCATCCCATGGTGGGACGCACGCAGGGACACGGGAAGGGACACAGGCAGGTGGCCGAGACCGGATTCCTCCCGTGGTCGCTGGCGATGGAGCGAGCGCTGTACGGTCCGGACGGGTTCTATCGGGCAGGGCAGGGTCCGGCCGCGCACTTCAGGACCTCAGTGCACGCCTCGCCGCTTTTCGCGACTGCAGTCGTGCGCCTGCTGCACGAGGTCGATGAGGCGCTTGGCCGTCCCGATCCGATCACGCTGGTCGATGTGGGTGCCGGTCGCGCAGAACTGTTGGATGCCGTCCGCGCCCAACTCGACGAATCCTTGGCGCAACGTCTCCGGCTTGTAGCCGTGGAAGTCGCCCCAAAACCCGATAATCTGACATCTGGTATCGAATGGCGTAATGATCTGCCTGCCGGGGTCACTGGCCTGCTCATCGCCAATGAGTGGCTGGACAACGTCCCGTGCGACGTCGCCGAAGTCACGCCGCACGGCTGGCGGCTCGTCGTGGTCGCGGCCGACGGCACGGAACGACTCGGTCCGGAGCCCGATCCCGACCAGCAGGCATGGTTGTCCACATGGTGGCCGAACCCGGCCTCCTTTGATGAGCCGTCAGACCAGCCCCTTCGCGCCGAGATCGGCCTGAGCCGCGACACGGCCTGGCATCGAGCCGTCGCCGCGCTTGACCGAGGCGTCGCCATCGCCGTCGATTACGCACACAACCGCACGTCACGCCCACCCTTCGGCACGTTGACCGGTTACGCACACGGTCGTCAAACCGCCCCGATTCCTGACGGTTTGTGCGATATCACCGCCCACGTCGCGCTCGATTCCTGCGCCGCCGCCACACCCGCCGACTGGACCGCGCTCGCCACACAGCGCGAGGTTTTCCACAGCCTGGGGATGACCGGCGGCCGACCGGACCTGGCGCTCGCCTCGATCGACCCGCGTGGCTACCTGCGCGCACTGTCCCAAGCCTCCGCCGCCGCGGAGCTGACCGACCCGCTCGGCCTCGGCGGATTCGGCTGGCTCGCGCAAGGCGTCGCCATCTCCATGCCCCCGGCGCTGGCCCGCCTCTAACCGCCCTCAAGACGCCCTCTCCGGCGTGTCACGAAGGAGTGAGAGACTTACCGCTCATGGGACAGCTTGTGGAGCGCACCGCGGGCATCGGCGCCGGACTGGCCACCGAGGACATGATCCTCAACATCGGCCCGCAGCACCCGTCCACGCACGGCGTGTTGCGCCTTCGTCTGGTGCTGGACGGCGAGCGCATCGTTTCCGCCGAGCCGATCATCGGCTATATGCACCGCGGCGCCGAGAAGCTGTTCGAGGTCCGCGATTACCGGCAGATCGTCGTACTGGCGAACCGGCACGACTGGCTCTCCGCCTTCTGCAACGAGCTCGGCGTCGTACTCGCCGCGGAGCGGATGCTCGGTATGGAGCTGCCGGTCCGCGCCTCGTGGGCGCGCACCATGCTCGCGGAGCTGAACCGGGTGCTCAACCACCTGATGTTCCTCGGCTCGTACCCGCTCGAACTCGGCGCGATCACCCCGATCTTCTACGCCTTTCGCGAGCGCGAAGACCTGCAGAAGGTCATGGAGGAGATCTCAGGCGGCCGGATGCACTTCATGTTCAACCGGGTCGGCGGCCTGAAGGAGGACCTGCCGGCCGGCTGGCTCGACCGGGCGCGCCGCACGATCCAGGCGGTGCGCGGCCGGCTGGCGGACATCGAGAACCTGATTCACGGCAACGAGATCTTCCGTGCCCGCACCGAAGGCGTCGGCGTGGTGACCGCCGAGCAGGTGGCGGCCTACGGCCTTTCCGGGCCGATCGCGCGGGCCAGCGGGGTCGACTTCGACCTGCGCCGCGACGATCCGTATCTCGCCTACGGCGAACTCGGCGACGTGCTGCGTGTGGTCACCCGCAAGGCCGGAGACTGCTTCAGCCGCTTCGACTGCCTGCTGGAGCAGACCCACGTCTCCCTGGACCTCGCCGAGGCCTGCGCGGACCGGCTCGCCGCGCTCCCGCAGGGTCCGATCAACCTGCGGTTGCCCAAGGTGCTCAAGGTGCCCGAGGGCGAGACCTATGCCTGGACCGAGAACCCGCTCGGCATCAACGGGTACTACCTGGTCTCACGCGGGGAGAAGACGCCTTGGCGGCTCAAGCTGCGCTCGGCCTCGTTCAACAACATCCAGGTGCTCGGCGAGTTGCTGCCCGGTCACCTGGTCGCGGACATGGTCGCGATCCTCGGCTCGATGTTCTTCGTGGTCGGAGACATCGACAAGTAGTCGTGATCGGACAGGCAGCCGTGACCAGCAGGTAGCCGTGACGGAGCCGGTGGTCGGGCGTGCGCGGCCGATTGCAGGATCGCAGCCGCGCGTTCGCCCGCTACGCCATGTCCTTGATCTCCCGCACCGAGAACTCGACCGTCTCGTCGTATGCGGTCAGATCGAGCACGCCGTCCAGATCCGCCGCGCCGATGACCGGAGCCATCGCGAGCGCCGCTTCCGACACCGGCACCTGCGCGGAAGCCAGCTGGTCGATGAACGGCCGGTACAGCCGGTCGGTCTCCGGAGTCGAAGCTTCGCCGTCGTCCGCACCGTTACCGTCTACGACCTGCCAGCCACGTCGCCGGGCCGCTGCGTTGCCGCTCTGCGTGCCGGTCTTGGCAGCTGGCGAGGCTGTTGCCGGTCTGGTCACCGTGCGAGGATTCTCCGCTGATCCGTCCTCGTTCCCGTCAACGTCCTGCGACGTTGCGGTAACGCGCCCGCCCGAGGGTTCCTCGACGGTCAGCACGAGCGACGACGTGCCTGTCGGCCAGCTGTCCGAGCCGGTGAGCGCGTCCAGTTCCCGCTCTGCCGTCCTACGCGCGGCGCGTTCCCGCTCCAGCTGTTCGCGGGCCCGGGTGAGCTGGTCCTGAATCAGGATCGAGTACTGCTGTTCGTGCTCGAGCTCGGTTCTGATCCGCTCGAGCTCGGTCCGGTGCCGCTGCTCCGCGACGGCCAGCGCGTCGAGGTCGGTGCGCCGTCGCCGGGCCATCTCCTTCGCCCGGCGCTCCAGCATGCCGCGCTGTTGCCAGAGCGCGCCGAAGCCGAGGATCGCAGCGATCGAAGTGGTCCCGTACCCGGCCCAAGCCCCCGCAGGCTGGCCCAAACCGACGGCAAGGCCCCCGCCCGCCGCGGTCAACATGAGAATGGCAATGCTCGGCCGGGTTCCCGACGGCCCCGCCCCCGTAGTCTGCCGATGACGCATACGTGAACTCTAGTTGTTGGCTCGCATTCTACGGAATACCCGTTTGCAGATTGGAAAGTCAAAGTTGGCTAATGCAGCGTCACACGCGTAGAGCGCTCTGACACTGGTACTTCCTGATGTACCGCCGCGGGGCCCTGATAAGACAGCGACGTGTTCTTAAGCTCCGGACGGCACTTTCCCGTCACCGCCGGGTTCCTCCGGCGGCACCTTCAAGATGTGCTCGAGATAGATTGCCGCCGCCATGAGGGCAGCGCCGGCGACGAACGCGAAGCCGCAGCGCAGCGCCTCGGAGCGGTAGATGCCGATGTCCAGCCGGCCGAGCAGGAAAAGCCCGTACCCGCCGTAGATCCCGGCGAACACCGAGCCGACCAGGCCGGAGGCCTTCGCAAGCACCAGCGCGCGGGCCGCCTGCAGCGGATCGATCGGCTTGACCGGTCGCTCGTTCGGCTCACGCGGCAGGCCGCGCTCGATCCGCGTCCGCGCCTTGCGATACGCGGCGAACCGGGAACGCAGCCCGAGCGCGACGCCGAATACCGCGACCGCGAGCACCGCGAGCGTGATCGGCGCGGACAGTGGTACCGCGGGAACGCTGGTGTCGCCCAGATGATCCCAGAAGCGCAGCACCACATAGGCGATCACGGCCACGACAACAGTGGTTGCCACGAGCACCAGGGGTTTAGTCGGCTTCACGGCCCCAGTCTGTCAGTTTCGGCTCTTGCCCGGCGAACAGGTCTCGGTTCGATACATCGTCAGAACTTGATTGGAATGCGGCGGCGGCCGGTCGAGCGGGCGGCATTCACCCGGCGCGCGGGAAACTCACCGGGCCTCAGAGTTGCAGGCTCAGGTCGTCGCGCCGTTTGACGCCGTCGATCGGCTTGAGCGCCTCGAGCAGCGCCGACACCGGCCCCCAGCCGGGCAGCTTCGCGTCGGGTTCCACGTCGTGCCAGGGCACCAGCACGAAGGCGCGCTGGTGTGCCCGTGGATGCGGGACGGTCAAGCGGTTGTTGTGGGTGACCAGCGAGTCGTACGCGATGATGTCGACGTCGATGGTTCGCGCCGACCAGCGTTCCTCGCGCCGCCGGTGCAACGCCTGTTCGATCGCGAGGGCGCGGTCCAAAAGGGTGAGCGGGGTCAGGTCGGTGGCGACCAGCACGACCGCGTTGTAGAAATTCGGCTGGCCGCTCAGGTCCATCGCATCGGCGGAGTCCTGCGGGCCGCCGAACGGCTCGGTCTCGTACACCGGGGAGACCGCGACCACGTCCAGCGCCGGGGTGTCCACCAGCGCGTCCAGGGCGGCCTGGAGGGTCTCCAGACGGTGGCCCAGATTCCCGCCGAGCGCCAGTACCGCCCGGTGGTCGTAGCCCCGCTTGCGCTCGCGGTTCATCGCGCCTCCTGCCACGCCTCGCTCCACCGCCGGATGGTGACGGTGACGTCATCGAACGGTACTGAGATGGGAGCGTCCGGTTTGTGCACGGTGATCTGCGCCTCGCGCACCACCGGATCGGCCAGGCAGGCGCTTGCGATCCGTTCTGCCAGCGTCTCGATCAGGTTGACCGGCTCGCCCTCGATCAGCGCCACGATCTTCTCGGCGATCGCGCCGTAGTCGGCGGTCGCGGCCAGGTCGTCGCCCGCGGCGGCCGCCCGGGTGTCCAGGCCGAGCGCGGCGTCCACGATGAAGGTCTGGCCCTCGGCCCGTTCCCGTGGGAAGACGCCGTGCCGACCGCGCCCCCGCAGCCCGTGCAGCACGATCCGGTCCAGATCCGCCGACCGGTCCACGCCGTCACCCGCACCCATCCGCCGCTCCGTCTACCTCGGTCGTGCCCGCCGCCGGTGGCCGGTCCGCAGCCCTGTCTCAGGCGCCGTCGAGAGCGTGCCGCAGCCACGACACGCGTCCTCGACCGCTGCTGATGCAATTGCCGCCTACGGCATGCTGCCTGCCCAAAGCGCGGCGGCGTCTAACCCTCGCCGGGTGGTTTCTGCGCTATTCGCGCTCGTCGGGCGGCTCAGCGTCACCAGAGGGGAAGACCGGGGAGGAATGGTGGGCGAACAGTAGCCACCGGCCGTCCGCGGAGCGCCGGAAAACGTTGGTCGCCTCCGCCCTGCCGCCGGCGAATCCGGTCGGATCCTCGCCCTCTCCGCGCGGCAGATCGGTGAGCACGTTTTCCGCGCACGTCACCACGGCCAGGTCCCCGGAGACCACGACGCGAACATCCGTGATGAAGAACTGAAGGTACGACAGTCGCGACATGACGACCGCCCAGGACATCAGCACTTGCGAACGACCGTGTACCGCGGGCTGGCCGGGGTGTACGCAGTGTGCGGTGCCCGAGTGCTCGCCGTCGATCCACAGCGCGCGCACGGTATCGAGATCGCCGTCCTCGACCGCCTGATAGAAGGTCTCGTTGGCCGCGGCGACCGCGGCTTGCTCGGCGGTGAACGGCTCCTCGTCCACCGGCGGCTGCGTCGCCATTAATGGCCCCCCGCTCTATTTGCGTAGTGTGGATCACCTACCGCGGCCGCTACGCGTACCGCGTCGATCGCCTCTGCCGCCGCATGCACACGCACAGCCCACGCGCCGTGTGCGGCCACGAGCGCCGCGAGGGCGATCGTGGCGACGTCCCGATCGGGCGCGGGACGCGGTTCGCCGTCTGGTCCGGCCAGCAGGCGGCCTAGGAAGCGTTTGCGTGAAGGGCCGATCAGCAGCGGACGGCCCAGTGAGTGCAGTGCGTCGAGGTGGCCGACCAACGCCCAGTCGTGTACCGCGCTCTTCGCGAAGCCGAGTCCCGGATCAAGAACGATGCGATCCGGCGTAATGCCGCCGTCTACCGCGCGCTCGACGCTCTCGGCCAGCTCGCGCCGTACCTCGGCGACGACGTCCCCGTACACGGCCCGGCTGTTCATATCGACACTGTGCCCACGCCAGTGCATGAGGATGTATGGGACGCGGGCCGAAGCCACGAAAGGGATCATCTCCGGGTCGGCCTGCCCGCCGCTCACATCGTTGACGATCCGCGCGCCCGCTTCCACGGCCTGCCGGGCTACCTGCGCGCGCATCGTGTCCACCGAGACGATCGCGCCCTCGCGGGCCAGCGCCTTGATCACCGGGACGGTCCGGCGCAGTTCCTCGTCCACCGGAACGCGCAGCGCGCCCGGCCGGGTGGACTCCCCGCCGACGTCGACGTAGTCCACGCCCGCCGCGAGCAGTTCCATCCCGTGCTCGATCGCGGCCTGCGGCTCGAAGTAGCGGCCGCCGTCGGAGAAGGAGTCCGGGGTGACATTGACCACGCCCATGACCGCGCACCGGTCGAGTTCGGGAAGTCCCGTCACCCGCCGGTTGGGTCGCGTCGCCAGCACCGCCATGACCTCAGCCTAGCGACTGCGGGCACACCGGCTTACCGCCTGAGCGTCCGGATGAGTCGAGCCGGAACCTTACGTCAGTTGGTCGGCGGTCTGCCGGCGCTCTGCCGGCGGCGGATGAGCAGGTACGCCGCCAGCCGGTCAGTTGGTGCGCCGCCGGCCGGTCAGTAGGTACGCAGCGACGCCGCGTCCGCCTCCTCCTTCGGCCCGCGCCGCAGCAGCGAGGGCAGCACGAGGAAGGCTTCGGCCTCGAGGGCGGCGAGCGCGATCCGCGGCAGGTCCCGGGTCTGCCGGAACGCGACGAAGCGCGGCTCCCAGACCGGCCGGAACTTGGCGTTGAAGCGGTACAGCGACTCGATCTGGAACCAGCGGGAGAGGAAGACCAGCAGCCCGCGCCAGCGCCGCAGCACCGGTCCGGCGCCGATCCGCTCGCCGCGTTCGAGCGCGGAGCGGAACACGGCGAAGTTCAGCGACATCCGCTTGACGCCGAGCGTCTTGGCCTCGCGCAGCGCCGCGACGATCATCAGCTCGTTGAGGCCGGGGTCGGCGGAGCGGTCGCGCCGCATCAGGTCGAGGGAGAGCCCGTCCCTGCCCCACGGCACGAAGTTGAGCACGGCGCGGATCTCGCCGTCCTTGGTGGCGGTCACCACGACGCAGTCGCCGTCGGACGGGTCGCCGAAGCGGCCGAGCGCCATGGAGAAGCCGCGCTCGGTCTCGGTGGACCGCCCGTCGCAGGCCAGCCGCCGGATGAGCACGATCTCCTCGCTCGGGATGTCGCGCAGCCGCCGCACCTCGCAGACGTACCCCTGCCGCTCGATCCGGTTGACCATCTGCCGGACGTTGCGCATCGGCCGGCCTTCGAGCGAGAAGTCGGCGACCTCGACCACGGCCTCGTCGCCGAGTTCGAGCGCGTCCATCCCGGCCTCGCGGTGCCAGATCTCCCCGGCCTGCTCGGAGCAGCCCATGACGGCGGGGATCCAGGCGTAGCGCTCGGCGCGCTCGACGAAGGCGTGAATGGCGCCGGGCCAGGCCTCCGGGTCGCCGATCGGGTCGCCACTGGCGAGCATGACGCCGGAGACGACGCGATAGGCGATGCAGGACTTGCCGCTGGGCGAGAACAGCACAGACTTGTCGCGGCGCAGCGCGAAGTAGCCGAGCGAGTCACGCTGTCCGTGCCGCTGGAGCAGGGACCTGATCTCGACTTCCTGATCCTGGGTCAGCCGGGCGGCGGGCTCGGCGGGCCGCAGGAAGAGGTAGAGGGTGACCAGGACGGTCAGCAGGCCCAAGCCGAACAGGGAGAAGTAGATGTAGTCGCCGTAGTTGTCGCCGCGAAAGTGCATGGGCCCGCTGATGCCGGCCAGTCCGAGCACGACGTGGTTGATGCGGTCCAGCAGGTTCGCGTCGCCGATGATGCG
>Ga0070741_10021187_pt1 | contig 10140 bp, 7 predicted proteins | sample Coa_R1_4_FD_66440 | JGI IMG/M metagenome (GOLD analysis project Ga0070741, IMG submission 66440) | Surface soil microbial communities from Centralia Pennsylvania, which are recovering from an underground coalmine fire - Coalmine... | ecosystem: Environmental > Terrestrial > Soil > Unclassified ...
GTCAGTGCTGACAAACTCTCGCGCGAAAAAAGAAATTCACGCACCCTTTTCCGCCGGTGCCGCCGGCACTTTCTGCCCCTTGTGCTTGGCGTCCGGCACGCCGCGCTTTGCGGCGGCATTCTCGATCTCGGCATTCACCTCCGCTCCTAACAGCAGCATCATGCCGGTGATATAGAACCACACCAGCAAGATCATCACCGCGCCAAAGGCGCCATAGGTCGCGCTGTAGGCGTTGAAGTAGTGCAGGTAGACGCGAAAGCCAAAGGAGGCAGCCAGCCACAAAACCATGCCGGCAGCGGCGCCCGGCGTGAGCCACTCCCAGTGGCGCTGATCGACGTCCGGGCAGTAGTAGTAGATGAGCGAGAACACCAGCGACAGAAATGCAAACGCGATCGGCCACTGAACAATCTTCCACGACCAGGTGGCCACCGGCCCCAGTCCCAGGTGCGCAGAGGTGAAATTCGCCAGCATATTGCCATACAGAATGACCAGCAGGGCGACGACCAGGAGAATGCTGCACACGATGGTAAGAATGATGGCCAGCCCGTAAGTCTTCCACAACGGCCGCCCCTCGCGCACGTTGTACACGGCGTTAAGCGTGTCCTCCAGCGCCGTCATGCCGGAGGTGGCCGACCAGAGTGCCGCGATCAGGCCGAAACTCAATTTTCCGGCGCCGCTCGCCTGCGTGGTCTTCTCGAAAACCTTGTACACCAATTCGTAAGCGGAGCCCGGCATAGCAGCTTGCATGTAGTTCAATAGCGAGCGGTGCAGTTCGGTGCCGGTGCTGGCCAGCAACCCAATCAACGCTGTGAAAAAGATGAGTGCGGGAAACAGCGCCAGAAAGAAGTAATAGCCCAGCTCGGCGGAACGACCGAAGACGTTGTCGTCATTGGCCGACCGTCCTACTCGCTTTGCGAGTTCCACCAGAGACAGTCCGCCCAGCTTCCAAGGCGAGGGTCTCTCATCGGGACCTGCGGGCCGGCTAACGATCCGGGGCCCCGGCTGCTTAGAGTTCATGGTCCACTCCGCTCGTACGCGATATTGTTGAGACACGCGGTCGCGGGCCTGCGGTTGCTCTTCGCGGCAAAACCATCGCGCAGCAAAGGGGCGGCTGGCCCTTGGCTTCGGCTGTTGGCTGTTGCCTCCGTGCCGTTGCTTCTCCGCATCGCAATCGGCAGCTCTGCATAACTATCCCAAGCCAAAGCTAAAAGCCAAGCGCGCAGTCACTGGCGACCATTCAGCGCCGCTGCTACACTGCGCATATGCTCGCCCCTTACGCCCTCCGCGTCGAGGACTCGCGCGGGCGCCGCTACCCCGAGCCGCCGCACCCTTATCGCAATCCTTTTCAGCGTGACCGCGACCGCGTCATTTACGCGCGGGCCTTTCGCCGGCTGGAAAACAAGACTCAAGTCTTCACCCGCCGTTACTCCGACCACTTCCGCACGCGCCTGACGCACACCATGGAGGTGGCGCAAATCTCGCGCACCATCGCCGCCGCTCTCGATCTCAACGTCGATCTGGTGGAGGCGCTGGCTCTGGTGCACGATCTCGGGCATCCTCCCTTCGGACACGCCGGGGAGCGCACACTCGACCTGCTGATGCGCCGCCACGGCGAATTCTTCGATCACAATCTGCAGGCGCTGCGCACCGTGGAAGAGATGGAGCTGCGCTACGCCGCCTTTCGCGGCCTGAACCTCACCTTCGAAGTCCGCGAAGGCATCGTGAAGCATTCGCACGACTACCGCGAGATGGAGCACCCGGAGCTGGCCGAGTACCTGCTCGACCTGCGCCCGCCGCTCGAAGCGCAGCTCATCGACCTTACCGACGAAATCGCCTACAGCACCGCCGACCTCGATGACGGCTTCGAGGCCAAGCTGCTGTCTCTGGACGCCATCCGCGCGGGGCTTCCCGTCTTCGAGAGCTTCTATGTCGAGGCGGAGCGGCAGTATCCCGACGCGCCCGACAAGCTGAAGTTCAACGAGGCGCTCAAGCGTGTGCTCGACCGCTTCGTCAGCGACCTGATCGCGAATACCCAGAAGCAGGTGAAGAACGCGGGCGTCCGCAGCGTCGATGAGGTGCGACGCTATCCCCGGCGATTGGCCGCATTCAGTCCCCAGATCGAAGAGGAGCGGCGCCAGGCAAAGAGTTTCCTCTATCAATCGCTCTACAACTGCAAGCCGCTGGAGCCGGAAAAGCGCATGGCGGAAAAGGTCATCACCGAGGTCTTCGAGCATTTCATCGCGCACCCCGAAGCTCTGCCGCACATCTATCAGGAGCGAGCCGCCGGCGAGAAGCTGGTGCGCGTGCTCTGCGACTACATCGCCGGCATGACCGACCCCTACATTCAGGAGCTGCGCAAGAAGCTGATCACCGGCCGCAAACCCGAGTCGGTACTCTAAGCGAGCGGGCACCCGCAAAAAGCAAACTATAATTTCGCGATGGGCGAGACGCGGTTCGAAAGCGCAGTCGCGATTCCCCGGGCGCGATCGTATCCCGTGGCGACGATCGCCATTGCGCAACTGTTCGGCACCTCGCTCTGGTTCAGCGCCAACAGCGCCGCTCCCGACCTCATGCACGCCTGGGGCATCGGCGTCTCCGGCATAGGATTGCTCACCAATGCCGTTCAATTGGGCTTCATTCTGGGGACATCCGCCTTCGCGCTCAGCGGGCTTGCCGACCGCTTCCCCGCCAGCCGCATCTTCGCCGTAAGCGCGGTTGCGGGCGCCGGGTTCAACGCCAGCTTCGCCCTGTTCGCGCACGGTCTTTTGACGGCGGCCGTCTTCCGCTTCCTGGTGGGCCTCTGCCTGGCGGGCATTTATCCGATCGGCATGAAGCTGATCGTGAGCTGGGCGCCGAAGCAGACCGGCTCCGCCCTCGCCTATCTCGTCGGCATGCTTACCCTGGGCACCGCGCTGCCGCAGGGCATCCGCTTCTTGGGCGCGCGCTGGCAGTGGCAGACGGTCATCCTTACTTCGTCGGCACTGGCCATTGCGGGCGCTGCCCTCATTCTGCTGTTGGGAAACGGGCCGCATCTCGCGCTGCGGCGCCAGGTGTCACTCGGACGCATGGGCGGCGTGATTACCGCCTTTCGCGAGTCGGAGAGCCTTCGCGCCGCCGCTCTCGGATACTTCGGCCACATGTGGGAGCTCTACACCTTCTGGACGCTGGTGCCGCTGATCATCGGCGCGGCGCTGCACGCCAGGCTGCCGCAGCTCAGCGTTCCAGGGCTTGCTTTCGCGGTGATTGCCGTCGGCGCATTCAGCTGCATGGCAGGCGGCGCGGCTTCCCGCCGCATCGGCAGCGCGCGAGTCGCGGCCCTGGCGCTCGTGGCCTCGGGCTCCTGCTGCTTGATTCTCGCGCTGGGCTGGAGACAGCTCTCGCCCGCGGGATTCGTTGTTCTCTTGCTGGTCTGGGGCGCCGCGGTAATTGCCGACTCGCCTCAATTCTCAGCCTTATCGGCCCAGGCATCTCCCACCCACCTGGTGGGCAGCGTGCTGGCCATCCAGAACTCCGTCGGATTCGCCATCACGATCGCATCCATCGCTCTGGCTACATCCGTGTTTGCTCGCTTGGGATTGAGTGTGGCGTGGATCCTGCTGCCCGGCCCGGTTCTCGGGCTCATCGGCTTTTATCCGCTCTGGGGAGACATCTACCGCCAGCCGGCGGCAACCGAGGGCAATTGACGATTAAAGGTCAGATAGAAAAATCCGCGGGCCAAAGCGGCGTGACGCCTCACTTCGCGCCTCTCTCGGCGTAACGAAGCAAAGCGTCCGCGGAATCGTCTGAGGATGGGATTACGGTTTGGCAGGCGTCGCGCCAGTGCCCTGCTTTGCCAGCTTGACGCGCGCGCTCTCCAGCTCTCTTTGAACCTTGGCGACGCTCTCGCTGTCCACTTCGGCGGGAATGGTCTTGTTCCACTCCTCCAGCGAGCGCTCCCAGTGCGTGGCCGCCAGCTTCAGCCGCCCTGTCCGCTGATAGAGCTCGCCCAAGTGGTCCTGCACCGTGGGATCGTTGCTCATGCGCTCGGAGGCACGGCGCAGGTTCTCTTCCGCCAGGTCGTAGTTGCCCATCTTGTAGTAGACCCAGCCCAGCGAGTCGAGATAGGCGCCGTTCTGCGGCTCCAGCGCCACCGCCCGCCGGATGTAGCCCAGCGCTTCGTCCAGCCGCGTGCCGCGGTCGGCGAGCATGTAGCCCAGATAGTTCAGCGCCATGGCGTTTTTGGGATCGTCGGCCAGCACCTTGTGGAAGGCCTCTTCCGCCTTGTCGTACTTCTTCTGCCGCTCATAGATGGAGCCGGCGACGAACAGCGCGTAGTCCTTGTCCTCGGGCTTGGTCGACATCTCGACGGCCTTGTTGATGTTGGTTTCCGCGTTGTCCCAATCCTTCACCCGGCTGTACATCTGGGCGAGCGCGATGTAGACGTCGCGATCGTCGGCATTCCCCTTGGCCATGGCCTTGACCCGGTCGATGGCCACCGCCGCATTGCCCATATCGGCCTGCTGCGAGGCCGCCACCATCTGCAGGCCGCGGTCGTTGGGATATTTCTTCGCCGCCTCTTCCGCAACGTCGGTCGCCTTCTGCCACTGCTTACTGTCGCGGTAGGTCTCGATGATCTCCTGGTAGCCGCGAACGGCATTCTCGTCGCCCAGCTCCAGCATCTTGCGGAATGTGTCGTCCGCAAGCTGGTAGCGGTTGGTCTCGCGATAGATTGTGCCCAGCCGCTCCAGGAAGAGGGCGCGATTGTTCTTGTCGGCGGCGGAGTAGTCGCCGTCGGCGTGCTCGCTCTTTTGCAGCAGCGTGCTCAGGATCTGCGCCGCGTCGTCGTTCTTGCCCTGCACCTCGTCGATCAGCGCGATGTTGTACTGCACCTCGACGGAGTCGGGGACGATGGCGGCGGCCTTCTTCAGCGCGTCCATCGCCTGGTCGAACTTGCCGTTACGGCGGTCGACCTCGGCAATCCGCATGTAAGTCTGGGCATCCGACGGATCGGCCTCGACGATGGCCTTGTACTGCTCCAGCGCCGCGTCAGTCTCGTTGTCGTTCATCAGGTTCTGCGCCAGGCCGCGCACCGCATCCAGGTTGTCCGGGTCCAGCTCAGATGATTTCTTGTAGGCCTCCACCGCCTGCTTGTAGTTCTTCTGCTGTTCGTAGGTGTAGCCCAGCGCGGAGTACAGCTTCGCCGTGCGCGCCTTCTCCGGTACCGTGCTCAGCACCTGCAGCGCGTGGCTGGAATCGCCTTCTTCGTTGTAGAGGTAAGCCAGCGTGGTGACAGCCTCTTCCGAATCAGGCTGGATCTTCACCGCTTCCTTGAACTCGTTTTCCGACTTCAGCAGCTCGTTGTTCAGCCGGTACAGCCGGCCCAGCAGCAGATGGTCCTCGACGCTCTTCGGGTCAAGCTTCACGATCTGCTCGTACTGCTCGATGGCCAGCTTCAGGATCTCCTGCGACTGATTGCCGGACTGCATGTCGCCCAGCGAGCGCAGATAAATCTGTCCCAGCAGTCGCCGCGCCTCCAAATTATTGCCGTCGCGCTTCAGGATGTCCTGCGCTTCCAGCACGGCGTCGCGAATGCGGCCCGTCTTGGCGTACAACTCCGCCAGCCCGGCGTTCAGGTAGTCGGAGCTGGGATCGTTCTCGATGGCTGCGCGATACTCTTCGATCGCCTTCGTCGCATAGTCGGAGCGGCCATACATCGAGACCATCTCCTCGTACATGTGCGCCATCATGAAGTGGTAATAGGCCGCCCCGCGGTCGGGATGCTTAGTCGCAGTCGCGTCCTTGGCGGGCGCAGCCGGTTCCGTCGCCTGATCGGATGCCGGCTTCTGGGGAGCTTTCTCCTCAGGCGTGCTGGGCTGCAAAACTATGGTTGGAACCTGGGTCGTAGGCGGATTTTGGGCAAAAGCGGCGCTCGCGCCGGCTGCCAGCAACGCCAGGATAGAGACACGGATATTCTTCAGGATCATTCAGGACCAGCCACTCAACAGCGATTGGATGCCGCGCCTCACACTGGAGTCTACAGCTATTTTAGCCCGTTCTCGCCGTCTTTAGGGACAAACAATCCGTAAATCCTTCACGGTAAATAAGGCCAAAGTTCCGGCAATGCGCTTGTTATTTGACGCAAAGTGGAAGGAAAGGTCAGGCGCGCCGTCTCACGGAAGTGCGATTCGCCTCAGAGCAGGAATTGACTAAGCCCAGCCACCGCCAACTGCCGACTGGCAGAAACTGACCGCTGGCAACTGGATACTGACAACTGACTACTGACTACTGGAAACTGGCCACTGGCTACTGCCCCTCAGGCACCGCTTCCATCACTCGCACCTTCCACGAGTTCTCCGCCGCGGTCAGCAGCGCCACGTAATGGATCGTCGCGTTTTCTGAATGAAGCACCTTGCCGCCGTCCATCGTTTGCAGCTCGAGTCGCGCCGTGTCGTGCAGCTCCATCGCCGAGCCCTCCGGCGAGTAGAAGACGATGTCCGCGGTGTGCCCTTTGTCGACGATGCGCTGGTGCAGCCCGGTCTTGCGCTGCTGCTCGATCCCGGCCCTCAGCTTATCGTTGGCGGTGCCGATGAAGCTGGCCGCCAGCAGGTCCGTCCGATTCTGGTCGAGCGCCTCGGCCATCGCCTGCCAGGCGGCAGCGTAGTCGCGAGCCACGGCCTTCTCCGTCGTCTCTTCCACCTGGCGAGGTTGAGCCTGCGCCGCGTTGAGCGACACCGAAGGCATCGCGCCCGCCAGCACTAATCCTGACTTCCGCATGGGCGCCAGCAACGCGACCGCGCCCAATGCCGTCAATACCAGACCCAACCGCACCCCGCCCCGCATCATTCGCTCCTCCATTTAATCTCGTTGCCCACCACCACTCCTGACGCGACTGAGATCGTTGCGTCGCGCGAGGCCGGCAACTGCGCCTGCGCAATGCCCTGCTTGATTCGCGCATCCACCGTGCTCTTGCCCTGCGCGTCGGTCGCGGTGAAGGTCACGATCGTCCCGTCAGGAACGGGATTGCCGGAACAGTCGCGAATTGGGTCGGTGCGCGCCAGGATTCCCTTCGGGTCGCGCTGAACGCTCATGCGGATGTTGCACGGATCGGCGGCGACCTGCTGCACCACACGCCGCACCGAAGCGTCGCCGCTCGCAGCCGTGAATTGTGCCGGGCCCGCTTTCTTTGACGAGTCCAGCTTGGTATACGCCACGCCGTCCTTGGACGTCTCGGTGCGCGCGACTACCTGGCCGTTCTCATTCAATTCGAACTTCACCGGCTGCGGTTGCAGCACCAGGTTCTGATAGCGATCGAACAGAAACGCCGTGCCGCTGATGACGTTGTGAGTATCGGCGGGCACACGCGAGGGCCGCGCGAGAAACGCAACCGAGTGGACCGGCGCCGCGGTGACGAAGAACGTGGTGCTGTTGCCGTCGAGCGCAATCACGTAGCGCCCGGCGTTCTCCAGCTCCTCGCCGCTCAGTTGTACATTCGCTCCTAACTGCACTTTGCGGGCAATGGCCGTTCCCGGCCCGACCAGGTACAGTGTCGCGTCGCCGCTACCCGAGGTTGGAATGCTGAGCCCGCTGCCGGCGGTCACCGTCGCCGGCACATTCAACTCGCCGGCAAAGCCGTACAGGCCAAGGCAGCACACCACGAACAGAAACGCCGCACAGGCCATCGCAACTTTCGCGGCCGTTCCCGCAAGCCAGGTAGAGCGAGGCTTGCACCGGCTGTCATCGGCAGAACGGGCCTGCAGGCTCGCGTCCATGCGATCACAATATTCTCCCGCTGGAGATGCTGAGCTCTTTGACCTCAGCATCCTCACCCATTCTTCAAGAATCGCCAGGGACGCGACCCTGAAGGGTCGCTCTACCGGCGCGGAGCTGAAGGGCCGCTCTACCAGAAGGCTGTTCATGATCACTGGTCCTTGCGGTTCAGGATGTACTCGTTCACGGTCACGCGATAGTTGTGCACTTGGGCCGCGGCGGCGTCGTTCAGGTCAACCGCAAACGGCACCGGAGTCTGCGGCAGCAGCGCCTGGTCAAGGTAGCCGTCCGAGACCCAGATCACCTTGCCGGCATTGTCGTAGTACGTTGCCAGCACATGCGGGATGTTGACGATCTCGCCGCTCTGCTCCACCAACTCGCCCTTCAGCACGTGACGGCCGCGCGCATCGGTCTCCACCCGCTGATGCAGCACCCCGATGGTCGGATCGGCCGAGGCCGGCACCAGCATCGAGTTGGGCTGCATGCGCACGCTCTTCACGGTCGACATCTTCACCTTGGGGAAGTCGATGCGGAACGGCGAAATCTCCTTGGGCAGCAGCGTGTGCGAAATCTTGTCGAAGCTGGTCTCTTCGCCCAACACCTCGCCGTTGTTGCCGATCAGCGTCGCGCCAACCGAGACAAAGCCGGGCACCGTATCCTCGTTTTCGATCTCGCCCACAATGATGGTGTCGTTGCCCTGCGGGATCGCGTTCATCGAGACGATGCGCACCCGCGGCGCCTCCACGTTTTGCGCTCCCCAGTCATCGTTCGAGCCGCGCGAGATGACGTCCCAGCGCAGGTAGTTCTCCTGGATCACCTGCGGCGGCACCTTGGCCTCTTTCGCCACCGGCCACTCGACCTTCCAGCTGTCGCCTTGCTTCACCACCTTCAGGTCGCGCGTGTCGTAGAAGGCGCCCACTGCCGTGGCGTACTCCAGCGTGGCGCGCACCAGCGCCTGATCGTCGGTCGCGCGCAGGACTTTGGTGTCCGCCTGGGCCAGCGAAGAGTAGGTCCGCAGGCTTCCGTTGCGTCCGTTAAGATCGGCGGCGAACGCCTGCTCATCAATGTCACTGTTTGTCGCGACGTACGCGTAGGCGCCGCGATAATCGTGCGCCTTCACATGCCCCAGCAGCGCCTGCACCGCGCCCTGCGGCGAGTGCGCCGGCGTCAGCTCGCTGGGCTGGATGGTGGCCATCGCGATCAGCACCACCGTCAGCACGATGATCACAATCGGCAAAACTCGCTTCATTTCGCCTCCCGCAGAACCATGGGTTCGGCCGTTGCCGGAGCCGGAAATTCCAGCGTCCTTCCTGGCCGCCGCCGCTCCGGCAGCAGCAGCACCAGCAGCAGCGCGAACAGGCTGCTGGCCACGGGGAGAATGCCCCACAACACGCCTTGAGTGGCCGTCGGCATGAAAGCTCCAAAGTCCAGCGGCCGCGCCGGAGGCACATCTTCCTTCGTCCACAGGCTCACGTTGCCGTTGTCGTAGACCTCCTCCTCGCGCCAGCCGGCGAATGCCAGCAGCGGCTCGTAATACCGGTCGCGCACAAAGACGTACTTCAGCCCGTACTGATTGGCGTGCTTCAAGACCGCTCGCAATGACTCCATGCCGGCCAGGCCGAAGTATTTCGCGTTATTCAACTGGGCCGAGCCGTACGCGGTCATCTCCGGTAGCAGTCGGGCGGAGTTGTAGTCGCCGTCCACGCTGCCTGCCTTGGCATAGGTCGCCACCTTGGCGAACTTGCTGCCGAATCCCAGCGTGATATAGCGGAATTTGGCATGGTCATCGCGATTGAGGAAGGAGATAACCTGGTCCACATTGAACGGCGAAACCATGATGGGGTTGATCTCGATCCATGCCACCGACGCCGCCATCGTGGCCACTGCGGCAACGGCCAACGCAGCGACGGCTTTCAGCCGGAAGCGCTGGATGAGCTCCACCGCCAGCAGTCCGACAAATGGCATCGCCATCAGGGTGGCCCAGAAGGTGAAGCGCTCGTAGGTCAGCACCTCATAGGCGCGGCCAAGAAGCACCCGGCCCACCGGAGTCGTACCGCCCAGGCCGAACAGCGTGGTCAAGTACCAGCCCACCAGCAGCGGCCGCAGCCGGCGCTCCGCCGAGCCCCGCCAGATGATGAATGGCAGCGCCAGAATCAGCGCCCCCATGGGAATGATCCAGAAGTTGATCCCGCTGAACGGATGCAGGATGTAGTTGTCTCGCGAGCCGTGCGGAATCGGCATCTGCGTGATCGGGTTCTTCCACAGCGCAATCCAGAAGGGATAGAGCACGACCACCACGCCCACCAACCCGAGAACGGCAAAGACGATGGCCCGCAGCACGATACCGCCGGCCGAGGCGCTCTCTTCTTCCTCGGTCGCGCCCGGGAGGTCGCG
>Ga0070741_10021188_pt1 | contig 10139 bp, 13 predicted proteins | sample Coa_R1_4_FD_66440 | JGI IMG/M metagenome (GOLD analysis project Ga0070741, IMG submission 66440) | Surface soil microbial communities from Centralia Pennsylvania, which are recovering from an underground coalmine fire - Coalmine... | ecosystem: Environmental > Terrestrial > Soil > Unclassified ...
ACGACACCCGAGTCCTTCAGGGACTGGCCGCAGTTCGTGCAGCGGCCGGTGTCGATAGACGTAGAGCGGCCGCAGCGGGGGCAAATCATGGCAAAGTGCTGATGAGGCGCTAATTATAGCGCCGGAAGGTCAGGCTTGCCCGTCGGCGGCGTGGTGCCTGGCGGGGCAGGCGTGGTCTGACCCGAGTCTGACCCCAGTCTGACCCCAGTCTGACCCCAGTCTGACCCCAGTCAGACCTGGCCGTCGGCGGCGTGGTGGCGGACGTCCTTGGCCGAGACCATGAAAATGACGTCTTCCGCGACGTTGGTCGCGTGGTCGCCGATGCGTTCGAGGTGCCGGGAGATGAGGATCAGGTCCAGCGCGGGTTCGATGGTGGCCGGGTCCTGGAGCATGTACGTGATCAGCTCGCGGAAGATCTGCGTCTTCAGGTCGTCGAGCTCGTCGTCTTCGTCGAGGACGCGCTGCGCGAGGATCGTGTCGCGGCGCACGAACGCGTCCAGCGCGTCGCGCAGCATCGACTGGGCGATCGTCGCCATGCGCGGGATGTCGATCAGCTTCTTGACCGGCGGATGCTGCACGTATTGCCGCGAGGCTTCCGCGATGTTGATCGCGAGATCGCCGACGCGCTCGAGGTCGGTGTTGATCTTGACGGCGGCGACAATCGCGCGCAGGTCGACCGCCATCGGCTGATAGAGCGCGAGCAGCGTGAAGCAGCGCTGGTCGATCTCGATGTGCAGCGCGTTCAGCGCGCCGTCGCTGACCATGACGCGGTCGATCAGATCGCGATCGCGATCGACCAGCCCCTTGACGGCGATGCGCACCTGTTCTTCCGCGAGCCCGCCCATTTCGAGCAGGCGTGCTTTCAGCTGCTCGAGCTCTTCCTGGAAGTGTCGTGTGACGTGTTCGGAAGCCATTAACCGAACCGTCCCGTGACGTAGTCTTCCGTCAGCTTTTGTGTCGGCGCGGTGAAGATCTTGTCGGTGCGATCGCACTCGACGAGCTTGCCGAGCCAGAAGAACGCCGTGACGTCGGAGACGCGCGCCGCCTGCTGCATGTTGTGCGTCACGATGACGATCGTGTAGCGCGTTTTCAGCTGATAAATCAGTTCTTCGATGCGCTGCGTGGCGATTGGGTCGAGGGCGGAGGCCGGTTCATCCATCAGCAGAATTTCCGGCTGAACCGCCAGCGCGCGGGCGATGCACAGCCGCTGCTGCTGACCGCCGGAGAGCGCGAGCGCCGACGCATGCAGACGGTCTTTGACCTCGTCCCACAACGCCGCCGACTTCAGGCTCATCTCGACGCGTCCGCCGAGCTCTTCGCGTGATTTCGTCAGCCGGTTGATCCGCAGTCCGTACGCGACGTTTTCGAAAATCGATTTCGGAAACGGGTTCGACTTCTGAAACACCATCCCGACGCGGCGGCGCAGATCGACCGGATCGATCGACGCGGCATAGATGTCCTGGCCGTCGATGTTGATCGTGCCTTCGACGCGCGCGCCGGGCACGATGTCGTTCATGCGGTTCAGCGAGCGCAGAAAAGTGGACTTGCCGCAACCGGACGGACCGATGAGCGCGGTGACTTCGTTCGGCCGCACCTTGACGTTGATGTTCTCGAGCGCGCGCCGCGTGCCGTAATAGAAATTCATCCCGTGGACGTCGATCTTGGCCGCCGCCTCATGGGTGGTTGCGGCGGTCGTCGGCGTCACCGGCGCGGTCAGGGTCACCACTGCGCTCACGATAGCGGGAGGGCAGTCCCCGTGTTTTTCAGCCGTGTTAAATGCTTGACTTCGTTTGAATGGTAAGTTATTATTTACCGTAAGTGACTGCTAACCATTACGATGCTCAATTGGATGCCCTCGGCGACGCAACTCGCCGCGGCATCCTCGAACAACTGCTGAGCGGGCCGAAAGCCGTCGGCGAACTGGCCCGGGAATTCCCGGTCAGCCGTCCGGCGATCTCCCAGCACCTGCGCGTCCTCAAGCATGCGCACCTCGTCGTCGATCGCCCGGTCGGGAATCGGCGGCTGTACCAGGTCAACCCGGCCGGCATCGAAGCGTTGCGGGCGTACTTCGATGCGTTCTGGAATCAAGCGCTCGCCGCCTTCAAGCGAGCAGCGGAGGAACAATGATGACGACGACTGTGGCACCGGTTCTCAAATCGATCACCGTGCGGGCGAGCGCCGAGCGCGCCTTCAAGGTGTTCACCGACGGCTTCGATACCTGGTGGCCGCGCGGGCATCACATCGGATCCTCGCCGATGAAACGCGCCGTCATCGAGCCGTTCGTCGGCGGCCGCTGTTACAGCGAGCAGGTCGACGGCACCGATTGCCCGTGGGGCCAGATTCTCGTGTGGGAACCGCCGCAGCGGTTCGTCATGGCGTGGCAGATCACCCCGGAGTGGAAGTTCCAACCGAACCTCGCGGAAGCGAGCGAGGTCGAAATCCGCTTCACGCCGCTCGGCGACGGCACGACCCGCGTCGATCTCGAGCATCGTCACTTCGAGCGCATGGGCGCCGGTGGAGAAGCGATGCGCGCGGGCGTCGATTCGCCGAACGGGTGGGGCGGCCTCATGGAACTCTTCAAGGCCGCGGCCGAAAAATAACTACGGCTCTTTGGTCCACCGCGACACGATGCGTTTCGCTTCCTGTGCCGGCACCCAGACGACGATCGCGGTCGCGCCTGCGGTGCCGGTCTTGTGCCGCACCTTGTCGGGCGGATTGACGAAGCCGGTCATGCCCGGCGTCAGCTTCTTGCTCTGGCCGTTGACGATGTGCTCGAGCTCGCCGGAGATGACGTAGAACATCTCGATCGATCCGTGCTGATGGTCGCCCGAGTCGAGGTTCGGCGGAAACGTCATCTCGCCCATCGACACACTCGAGTCGCCGGCCGTGTCGTCGACCAGGAGCCGCAGCGCGAGTCCACTTGGCGCACGATATTTCTCGCCGGCGGTGCTTCGCACATATTTGCCGTCGAACGTCGTCTGCCACGTCTTGCCGCTGTCTTTGGTGACGTCCCATGTTTGACGGACGCTGCCGTCAGAATTTCTCGACCAACGGATGCGATTCGTGCCGTCGCCGAGCGTCATCGCGTTATCGCCGAACGTTCCGGCGAGTTGGAGGATGGTGCCGTCGCCGCCGACCCAGTACTGATGCCACTTCTTGTCGTTCGGATCGTAGGTATTCAAGCTGCGACCGTTCCCGCCGCCCGCTCCCGACCACTGTTCCTCGATCGCACACCCCATCGACGCGGGCGTGATGCGGCTGTGTCCGGCGACGGTGCCGTTCGGCGCGAGGACCTCCCAGTCGCCGATCCAAAAATCGAATTGACGATGCTCCGCGTCGCCGCACGACGGCGCCGGCCGCTGCTGTTGGACGAGCGCGAGAGATAAAATGCCGAAGACGATGAATCGCATGGAGCCGAGCCTAGAGGAATCCGGCGGCAGCCCGCTATCAAGCGATTGCGGGGTGATCCGCGAACTGTTGCCGACCGAACGCCTGCTCTTCGAGAGCGACACGACGTGCGTCGGGACGTTCGGGTGCGACGTTCGCGATCCGCTGTTCCATCGCGAATCGCCGTCGACGGCGCACTGCATCGTGTTCTCTCGAACCGCGGTGTGGATCCAGCACGAGGACGGTCCGCGGTATGTCGCCGATCCGACCGTGGTCACGTTTCACAACCGCGACCGGACGTATCAACGGTGGCGGATCGCGGATGCGGATCGCTGCGACTGGATCGCGTTTGCCGACGAGGCGCTGCGCGACGTGCTGCGGGACCGCTGGTTTCCGCGCGAATTCACGCCGGTCGCGAGCGCCGTGTATGCGCGGCAACGCCGCCTGTTCGATCGCGTCACCGCCGGCGTCGCCGACGCGATGGAAGTCGAGGAAGAGGCGACGCTGCTGCTGGATGAAGTGCTGACGCCGGTGACGCGATTGGATCAAGCCGGGTCCGAACGGACCCGGCTTACGCGTGGCAATTGGCAGCGCTCCGACTTCGACGCGGTTCAACACGTCCGCGCGTGCATGGCGGCGGACCCTGGCGCGGCGACGTCGTTGCGCGCCCTGGCCAAACACGCGGACATGACGCCGTTCCGGCTGTGTCGCGCGTTCAGCCGCGTCAGCGGCGAGACGATGACCGCGTATCGCACGCGTCTGCGCCTGCTGTCGTCGCTCGAGCGGCTGCGTGCGCGCGAGAGCATTACCGACATCGCGCTCGCGTTCGGGTTCAGCAGCCACAGCCATTACACCGCGGCGTTTCGCATGACGTTCGGCACGACGCCGATGCAGTGGAGGCGGGCGTGCTGACACGAGCGGCATTGATCTCCACGCTCGCCAGCGTGCTGATCGCAACGGCGCCCCCCGATCGCATCGTGGACGTCGACGGCGCGCAAATCCGGGTCCGATGTGACGGCGAGCGGTCCACGGGTGCGCCCGTTGTCGTCCTCGAAGCTGGCGCCGGTAACGGCGCCGAGACGTGGTCGAAGGTTCAACCGGAGATCGCCGAGTTCGCGCGCGTCTGCGCGTACGATCGGCCGACGTTGGTTCGTGACAAGCCGGAGCGTCCCGCGACGCCGACGCCGAGCGCGGTTGTCGCCACTCTCGACGCGGTGCTGACGAAAGCGGGGGAGACGCCGCCGTACGTGCTCGTCGGTCACTCGCTCGGCGGGATGATCGTGCGGCTGTACGCGATGCGGTTCCCGGACAAAGTGAAAGGGATGGTCCTGGTCGATTCGTCGCACGAAGATCAGCAGCGACGATTCGCGCAAGCCGATCCCACGCTGCCAACCAGCGAGCCAGCGGCGACACGTGCCGAGGTGTTCGATCTGCCCGCGATGAGCGCCGCCTTGAACGCGGATCCGTGGCACACGACGATCCCGCTCGTCGTCTTGTCGCGGACGACGCAATCGAATCCGATGGCGGCGATTTGGTTGGATCTGCAGCGCGAACTGGCAACGCGATCGCCACGCGCATCGCACGTCGTGGCCGAGCACAGCGGTCACTACATCCAGAATGACGAGCCGGCGCTCGTCATCGATGCCGTGCGGCGAGTCGTGACCTCAGCGCGTTAACGCCGGTTCGGCAGGCTTTTCAGCGGGCTCGAGGTACGCGGCGACCTGCCGCCGCAATTCATCCTGGATGCGATCGATCGGACGTCGCGCGTCGACGACACGGAAGTGGAATTCGTCCGCCATCGACTGGTATTCCTTCAGCAGTTTGTTCTGGTACGTCCGGAAGCTGTCGTAGATGTCGTCGCCGTGCTTCAAGTCCATGCCGGACTCCCAGAAGTCCATGCCGCGCGACTCGAGGACGCGGCGCGACAGCGTCTTCACGTCGACGTTCAGATAAAAGACGAGGTGAGGGGCGATTGCGAAACCGTACAGGTTTCGCAGCCACTGGCGATCGACGCCGCGGACGCCGGCTCGCGCGAGCGCGGTGAAGATATACCGATCCGACAGGACGATGAACCCGGCCTTCAGTGCGGGGATGATCTCCTTTTCGAGCCGATCGGCGAAGTCGGTCGCGTAGAGCAGCACGAACGTCAGCTTGTTGAGCGTGTTGCTCGACTTCGCGATCTCGATCGTCGGCTGCATCAGCGGCGAGCGCGTCCATCCGGTTTCGACGACGCCGTAGCCCTTGACCTCGAGCCACTCGCGCAGCAGTTGGATCTGCGTGCTGCGGCCGACGCCGTCCGTGCCTTCCACGACGAACAGCTTGCCGGGATAACTGTCGATCGGCAGGTACGGGATGCCGCGGCCGTAGTACCGGCCCGACGTGCTTTGCCCGTTTGCACCGCCCGGATTCGATGAATCAGAGGACATCGTCATCGCCCATCTCAACGCTGCGCGTGATCGCGACTTGTTTGGCGACCAGCGTCCGCACGAGGCGTTGCTGATCGGTGATGCTGCCGACGGCCTCCACGACTTCGAGGCCGAATTCCTGCACCAGTTGATCGTACTCTTCGAGCACCTTGCCCTGGAACAACCGGAAGCTCTCGACCGGGCTCGTGCTCCAGCCGAGATCCATGCCGGCTTCGTAAAACTTCAGTTTGACGCGGCGGGCGAGCAGCCGATCGACCGAGACGTCAATCGGGACGCGAAAATACAGCGACAGATCCGGCCGCACGGCAAAACTGTAGAGCTCTCGCACCCACTGGCGGTCGACGCCGCGCGTCGCATCGCGCGCGAACGCAGTGTACGCGTAGCGGTCCGCGAGCACGATCATGCCGGCTTTGAGCGGCGGGATGATTTTGTAGAGCAGCCGATCAGCGAAGTCGGTCGCGTGCAGCAGGCTGAACGTCATGGGCGTCAGCGCGTTTTTCTTCTTGCCGGTTTTCGTCGCCGCCTTGACCAGCGCGGACGAGTTCCATTCGGTGACGAAGACGCGGTGCCCTTCGGCGCTCAACCACTTCGCCAGCAGTCCGAGCTGCGTCGTCTTGCCCGAGCCGTCGATCCCCTCGACGACGAACAGCTTGCCCGGATACTCGTGCGGTTGCATCAGCGTGTTCAGCATAGGTTCCTACTTCGATGCGCAGCGGCTTGCCGGTGAGGCGCTCGAACGGGGCAGCGTGACGCATGGCGGCCCAGAGCTCGAGCTCCGCGTCGCCCGGCGTGCGGATTTGCAGCAGGTCGTCGTCGCCGCGATCGTGCAGTTCGAGGCTCGAGACGCTCTGTGCGTGGCTGCGATCAAGGTTCTCTGACAGGCGAAGGATGGCCGCGAGCGTCCGCACGATGCGGCGGCGTTTGCGGCCGAGCGCGCCGTACTCGTCGTGCTTGCGTTTCGGCGTCCCCTGCCGGTGATAGCGCGCGACGAGCGCGATGATTTCGATTTCTTCGGGTTCGAAGCCGCGGAGGTTGCCGTTCTTGATCAGATAGTACGAGTGCTTGTGGTGATCCTCGTAGCTGATGTGAACGCCGACGTCGTGGAGGATACCGGCGTACTCGAGCCACTCGCGTTCGCGATCGGTGAGCCCGTGGATCGCGCGCGTCTGATCGAAGAGCGTCAGCGAGAGGCGCGCGACTTGGTGCGCGTGCTCCGGCCAGAAGTTGCAGCGCTCGGCGAGTTCGAACACGCTGCGCCGGCGAACATCGGGATAGCGATCCGCCTGCGCGATCTCTTTGCGGTGGCGCGCGATGTAGTCGAGGACGAGGCCTTCGCGCAGGGACAGATCGCACAGCGTCAGTTCGTCCGCGCCAAGCCGCCGGACGATCTCGTCGAGCAACACGGCGCCGGCGACGGCAAGGTCCGCGCGGCGCGGTTCGAGACCGGGCACGCGCAGCCGCTTCTCGAGCGTCATGCTCGTGAGCTCTTTGCGCATGCGCCGCAGCTGCTTCGCGCCGATCCGCCGGTTGCGTAGCGCCGGCGTCGCCGCGTGCTGTTCGGTCGTCGTCGCGACGGCGCCGAGGCTGAGGATCGTGCCCGAGGTGCCGATGACGCGATCGAATCCGGCGCGTTTGATTTGATCCAGGTACTTGCCGACTTCGGACTGGATGTGGCGGACGAGCCGCCGTTCGTCGCGTCCTTCGAGGGGATCGGATTTCACGAACCGCTCGGTCAGGCGGATGACGCCGAGCTTGAAGCTCTTGCCCAGTTCGATCGCGGCGCCGCTGCCGCGCGTCACTTCGACGCTGCCGCCGCCGATGTCGATGACGACCGCGATGTCGCGCGGAACGCCGACGCCGTAGACGGCCGCCGAATGGATGAGGCGCGCTTCTTCCGTGCCGGAAATGACTCTTGGGCGGATGCCCGTGTGATGCTGAATCGACTGGAGGAACTCGCCGCCGTTCTCGGCCTCACGAACCGCGCTCGTGGCGACGGCGATAACCTCTTCAACACGATGCGATTCGGCCAAACGCCTGAATTTCGACAGAACCTGGAGCGCAGCGTGCATTGCCTCAGGCGTGAGCGCACGCCCATCGAGACCCCCGGCCCCGAGACGGACCATCTCCTTCTCGCGGTCGATGACCCCGAACGAGAGGTCCGGCCGTATCTGCACCACTATCATGTGGATAGAGTTCGTGCCGATGTCGATGGCTGCTATCCGCATATGTCCACTATAATCGCGGTTTCGACCATCCCGTCCACATGTCCACAGTCTCTCTGTCCGAGATCCTGAAGCCTCACGTCGACCGGTTTACACGGGCGGTACGCGGGATGGCCAAAGGTGACGTCCACGCCCTGCATCGCGCGAGAGTCGAATCGCGGCGCCTGCGCGAGCTGATTCCGGTCCTCCCGTTGGACGCGGACGTCGCGCGCAAGTTGAATCGCCGTCTTAGAAAAGTAACCGCCCGTCTTGGAACTGTACGGGAATTGGACGTTCTCCTGCACCTCATCGATGAGCTGCATGAAGCTCGCCGTCCGCACTCCGATCCGCTCGCGCGGGTCGCGGTCGCCGTCGCGCGACGGCGGGACAAGGCACGCGAGCGTCTGTTGGACCGCATGCCGATTGACGAGCTGGAGCGCCACGCCCGAAAGCTGCGCAACCTGATCGATGAGATCAAAACGGCGTCGCCGCGGCAGGTGAAAGCCGCGCGCTGGGCGATCGACGCCCGCATCGCGCGCCGCGCCAGCCGTCTGGATCACGCGCTGCTCGAAGCGGGCGCCGTGTATCTGCCGGAGCGCTTGCACGCCGTGCGGATTGCCGTGAAGAAACTGCGGTACAGCCTCGAGCTTGCCGCCGCGACTGGCGACGCGCGGCACGAATCGACCGTTCGCACGCTGCGTCGCGCGCAGGATGCGCTCGGCCGGATGCACGACCTGCAGGTGCTGATCGATCGCGTGCGCGACGTGCAGGCGACGCTGACGCCGCCGAGCGTCACGATGTGGCGCTCGCTCGACGCGCTCGTGCGCTCGCTCGACGAGGACTGCAGACGGCTGCACGGCCGCTTCATGCGTGTCGTGCCGGAACTGGAAACGATCGCACGCCGCGCAGAACCCGCTACGCGGAACGCCCCATCCCGAACCCGGAAGGCCGGCTAGCCGATGCCCGGACCGTACGAGCTCTATTTGATCCGTCATGCGATCGCCGCCGAGCGTGGCGAGGCGTGGCCGGACGACGCGAAGCGGCCGCTGACCGAAGACGGCATCGATCGCATGCGGAAAGCGGCGCGCGGGTTGTCGCGGCTCGACGTCACGATCGATCTCGTGCTGACGAGCCCGCTCGTGCGCGCGAAGCAGACGGCCGAAATCGTCGCCGCGGCGATCGACACGCGACCGCCGGTCACCGTCATCGAATCGCTCGCCCCCGGCGCGTCGTACAACGCGTTGATGGCCGATCTCGAAAAGCACGCGCGTAAGTCGCGCATCGCGCTCGTGGGCCACGAACCCGGCATCGGCGAGCTCGCCGCGCGCTTCATCGGCTCGCGCCATGCGATCGAGTTCAAGAAGGGCGCCGTTTGCCGGATCGATCTCGAAGAGATTCCTCCGGCAGGTCCGGGCGATCTCCGCTGGTTCCTCACGCCGCGCTTTCTCCGCGCGGTGAAGAAATGACGTGTAGCGCAGCGCTTTAGGGCTGCCGGCAGGCCTGAAGGCCTGCGCTACGCTCGCAGGTGATCGGCTTGCCAGTCCTTGACCCGCATCTTGATGTCCTTGCCCGTCGTAAGCTTGCCTTCGAGGACGTCGCGCACTAAGTCCGCCATTTCCGAATCGCTCGCGAACCGCAGCGCGACCAGCTGACGCGGCGTCAGTGCGTTCGCGCGGCCGAGCAGGTCCGACGGCAGGCACTGCGCGAGCCGCGTCCGCATCTCGAGGCGAATCACACGGTCCTGAACGGCCACTGCCATGAGCCGCGCGGTCAACGCGAGCATCAGGAGCGCGATCGCGAAGAGCAGCGTCCACGCAAAGTGACGGGTCGGCTCGTTGTACAGATGCCGCGCTTCGTTCAGCACGTTGATCAGGAGCACCGGCATCACGAAAAAATGGAACGGCGGAAAGAAGCGGGTGTGGTTCTTGTACGACTGTGCGTCGGCCATCGGAGTCCTCCTGGGGAGTAACTCTACAGCCGAGCTGCGGTTTTTGGCAGGATATCAATCGACGAAGCGGTAGCCGAGGCCGATGACGGTCTCGATCTGCCGTCCGGCCGTCTTCAACTTGGCGCGCAGGCGCCCGACGTGGACGTCCACGGACCGCGTTTCGACCACGCGCTCGTA
>Ga0070741_10021189_pt1 | contig 10139 bp, 9 predicted proteins | sample Coa_R1_4_FD_66440 | JGI IMG/M metagenome (GOLD analysis project Ga0070741, IMG submission 66440) | Surface soil microbial communities from Centralia Pennsylvania, which are recovering from an underground coalmine fire - Coalmine... | ecosystem: Environmental > Terrestrial > Soil > Unclassified ...
TCCACAGCGATGTGGTATTATGAGTGTTCCTCAGGTGACGCGGGGTGGAGCAGTCCGGTAGCTCGTTGGGCTCATAACCCAAAGGTCGCGGGTTCAAATCCCGCCCCCGCAACCAACTTTTCCGGGTATTTTCCGGTCACATGGGTGACGGATTATTCCGAGCACATAGGTAACACTTTCGAGCCGAACGGATTGTCGATCGGTTCCACGCATCCTGCCTGGTCGTCGAAGTAGCCCAAATCGTCGTGCATGAAGGTGACGAGCCAGATCCGCTCGGCAACCTGCGTCACGCCGACGTTCCGGCCGGCAAAGACGTGGCTGCGATTGATCTTGCAGCCGCGGAAGCCGATCCGCCCGCCGTAAGTCACGGTGAACGTGGCGTCGGCAAACGGGTAGCTCACGCCCCGCCTGTACGCCGTGCTCGATCTCCGATGCTGTCAGGGGAGGCACCGAGCGTGCGGAAACCTGCCCTCGGCAGCGGCGGATGATCTCCTTGCGGTGACGCGTATGAACCCGGGCAGCATGACCTAACCTTCGCGATTCGGACGGCGCCCGAGGCTGCGGTGAAGGACGTCGAGGACCCGACGTTAGACCATCAACGCCGAGGTCCGCTGTCTCGTTGTGAACAACTCACCTCCCCGCAGTGGTGGATACGCTAGTGGGCACGAATCAGTCCCCGACAAACGTGAAGTCGCCGCCTCCACGGGCGACGCGGCCGAAGCCGCCGCCGGGCTCGCCGCTCGGGCAGCAGCGGCTCAGTCCGGTCTGGTGGGTCGTGTTCTTTCTGTTGATGGCGTGGAATCTGTGGTCGTTCCTGCCGAAGCCGACATCGGCGGCGGCGCTTCCGTACAGCGCGTTTGTGGCCCAGGTCACGGCCGGGAACGTGACGCAGACGCGAATCGTTGGCGATCAGATCAGCGGGGTGTTCGGCCACGCGATCCCATGGCCCGAGCCCGTCACGAGTGAATCGACGAAAGACAGTCCCGAGAAGAAGACTGGCGCGGCACCTCCGCCACCGTCGTATCCGCGGTTCCGCACGACGTTTCCCAGTGTGGTCGGCGATCCGTTGCTGATGCCCCTGCTCCAGACGCACCACGTGGTCATCGACGTCGCGGCGCCGTCGGAGCCGTGGTTCACCCTGTTGCTGACGAACGGTCTGCCGGTGCTGTTGCTGGGCATGCTGCTCGTCTGGATGGGCCGGCAGGCGGCGCGCAGCCAGGCAGGCATGTTCGGATTCGGACGGAACAAGGCGCGCCGCTACTCAGAAGATCGACCGAAAGTCACCTTTACGGACGTCGCCGGCGCCGACGAGGCGAAGGCTGATCTCACCGAGGTCGTCGACTTCCTGCGCCACCCCACGAAGTACCTGGAAATCGGCGCCCGGATTCCGCGCGGAGTGTTGCTCGTCGGGCCGCCGGGTACCGGCAAGACCTTGCTGGGCCGCGCCGTCGCCGGGGAAGCCGGCGTGCCGTTCTTCAGTATCAGCGGCTCGGAGTTCGTAGAGATGTTCGTGGGCGTCGGCGCGAGTCGCGTGCGCGATCTGTTCGTGCAGGCCAAAGCTGCGGAACCGTCGATTGTCTTCATCGACGAACTCGATGCCGTGGGGCGTCGGCGTGGCGCGGGCGTCGGCGCGACCAACGATGAGCGCGAGCAAACCCTCAACCAGTTGCTCGTGGAGATGGATGGCTTCGACGATCGCCAGCAGGTGATTCTGCTCGCGGCGACGAATCGGCCGGACGTCCTCGATCCGGCGCTGCTCCGTCCCGGGCGCTTCGATCGACAGGTGGTCGTGCCGCTGCCGGACTGGCGCGGGCGGGAAGGCATTCTGCGCATTCACACGCGTCATCTTCACCTCGCGACGGATGTCGATCTCGAACGACTCGCCCGGACGGCCACGGGACTCAGCGGGGCGGATCTCGCGAATCTGTGCAATGAGGCCGCCTTGGGCACCGCCCGCCACGATCGGACGGAGGTGACCATGGAGGACTTCGAGCAGGCGTGGGACAAGATCATCCTGGGTGCCGAACGGACGACCGTGCTCACACTGCACGATCGGCGGGTCGTGGCCTATCACGAAGGTGGACACGCGGTCGTGGCCTGGATGTCGCCCGCCGCGGACCCGGTGCGGAAAGTCACGATCGTGCCACACGGTCAGGCGCTCGGGGTGACCCAGCAGCGGCCCGCGGAAGAGCGGTACAACTACAGCCGGACCGACCTCCTGGCGCGTATCGATGTCATGCTCGGCGGCCGCGCGTCTGAGGCGCTCGCGCTCGGCGACATCACCACGGGAGCCGAAAACGACCTGGTGCAGGCGACGCGGCTCGTCAGACGCATGATCACGCGGTGGGGCATGGGGAGCCTTGGGCCAGTGGCGTTCCAGGTCGATGAGGAACAGCCGTTTCTCGGGTATCAGTTGGCGCAGGGGCGCGAGTACAGCGACGCCACGGCCGCTCGGATCGATCACGAGGTGGAACACCTGATCGCCGAACGTCTCGAGATCGTACGCCAGCTCTTGAGCGCCGCGCGCGCACAACTCGATTCGCTTGCCGATGCCTTGCTGAAAGATGAGACGATCGGCGAGGACGCCCTTCGACGCATTCTTGGACCGCGCCCGGCGGCTCCGGTCGAACTGTCGCCTCCCGCGTAGATGCGGTCCGTAGTCGCCGTGCCACGTCTCTCCTGGAACCGCGCCGCGTCCTAAACGAGACAGGGAATCGCCCAAGTTGCGCAACATTCACGCTGGGTCAAATGAGGAATCCTGGGTCGTTGTCGAACATAAAGCGTGGTGACGTCCTGGTCGCTGTTCGAGGCGGCACCCCCACGCGCCGCGGGACGATCAGCTCAGGCGTCGTCGCTGTAGGGTGACGGTTGCGCTGATTCTCCTGATCATCGTGCCGATCCTTTTCTTCGTTGGAGGGGGCTATTGCCACGGGAGAGGCCGCCGGTTGGCGTGGTCCACATTACGGTGGCGGACCGCTCGGCCTGGTGCTGATCAGTCTTGGCCTTGATCTGGTTTGGTGGACACGCCCGGTCCGAAAGGCGGATGCGATGGCCAGCATGGAATCAGACAAGCGCGGGCGACGAGCCCGGGACAGTTCAGTGATGAGTTCCGGGCCCGCGCGGTACGCTTGGCGCTTGAAGAAGGCAAGACGGTCGGTGCGGTGTACCTCGCGGCGGTGCTCGACCTGTCCTCGCGGTTCGTCATCGGATGGGCCCTCACCGCCGTCAATGGTTCACTTCGCGGCGCCCGATCTGCGCCTCACCCTCGAGGGCTCCCTGATGACGCCGGCGGGACGGTGTTCCTCCTTGCCGCCGCCGCATCGCGGGCACCGCGGACGCTGCGCGTGCTCACATTCGCGACCGAGATGAGCTCGAGATCATCGAGTTCGTTGAAGTGGACACAGCATTCGACGCTGTGGTACGCCGTTCGGGCGAGCGGCCTTCGCCTTCGAGCCTGCTCCCGGCGGCGATCGATCTAGTGCGGCTTGAACCTCTTCCCGGTTTCGAGCAGCGTCTTCAACCGCGACAGGATCCGCGGACAGCCATCTGCGTTCCGCGAGTACGTGGAATCGTCATCGCTCCAGCCGTCGTTGCTGACGACGACCTTGACGGCCTCGGATTCTGGCGTCAGGTCGATGCGTACGTGGGACATTACGGCGCCCTCGCCCATGCCGAACTTGTACTCGAGGAGCGTGGGCGCCCGGACCGCGATCACCTCGCCGGTCACATAGCGCGTCGTCCGGCCATCCTTGCCGGGTCCCGACCAGGTCATCGCGCCGCCGGGCCGGAGATCGACCGCGTACTCCGCGCCCATGAAGATCGCCCGGTTCGCCTCCTTGGAAACGAAGCCGTCGCAGACCTTTTCGATCGGCGCGGCGATGTAGAACGTAAATACGAGCGGGCGCCGGGCCATTTGCGTTTCTCGGCGCGACTCTAGCACGGCAGCGAGGAGGAAAAACACCCCAGACCCCTGACCTCACTCGCTTGCACGAACCTGTTGCGGGAATCGCCCAGTACGGGCGAGCGTCTGGCCTTCGGCAGCAGTGGGGACTCGTTTACAGCCTGCCGGCCCGGCACGAGCCGGACGAACTGTTGTGTTGTGCACGGCCGCGGCTCACAGGCCAAGCCGCCCAGCGAGCTTTCGTTTGGCGCCGTCGACCAGCGCGAGATACACGATCGTCACGATCGCGAGAAACGCGAGGTACGAAACGGGCAGCGTCGTGAACCCCAGAAGCGAAGCGATCGGCGTGACCGGCAGCGCGAGGCCGATTGCGACAATCGCCAACGTGGTCACCGTCAGCGACCGGCTCGGTCGGCTGCGCAGCGGATTCCCCATCGTCCGGATGACGAACAGCACGAGCGTCTGCGTCGCCAGCGACTCGACGAACCATCCCGTGTGAAACAGCCGTTCGCTCGCGTGAAAGTAGCGGAGCAGGGCGTAGAACGTAAGGAAGTCGAAGATGGAGCTGATCGGCCCGATGAACAGCATGAAATCGCGAATGACGCGCATGTCCCACCGCTGCGGGCGCCGGAGGTAGCGGTCGTCCACGTTGTCGCCCGGGATCGTCACCTGCGCCAGGTCGTACAGAAAATTGTTCAGCAGGATTTGTGTCGGCAGCATCGGCAAGAACGGCAGGAAGACCGACGCCGCGGCCATGCTGAACATATTGCCGAAGTTCGAGCTGGTGCCCATCAGCAAGTACTTCATCATGTTGCCTGACGCGCGGCGCCCTTCGAGGATCCCGCGATGCAGGACCCGCAGGCTCGGCTGTCCGAGGATCACGTCCGCAGCGTCGCGTGCGACGTCGGCGCCGGTCATCACCGAGATCCCGACGTCCGCCGTGTGCAGAGACGGCGCGTCGTTGATTCCATCGCCCATGAATCCGACGACGTGCCCTCGGCGCTTCAGCGCGAGGATGATGCGGTTCTTCTGCAGCGGCGACACGCGCGTGAACACCGACGCCTCTTCCGCGAGATGGCCCACCGCCGCGTCGTCGATGCGCTCGATGTCGTCGCCGGTCACGATTCGGTGTGTGTCCAGGCCGATGCGCTGGCAGAGGTGCCGTGCGACGAGCTCGTTGTCGCCCGTGAGAATCTTCACCGTCACGCCGTCCCGCGCGAGCTCCGCAAGGACGTCGGCCACGTCGGGGAGAACCGGGTCCGCGAAGCTGACGAAGCCGGCCAACACGAGATCGGTTTCGTCGCGTCGCGAATAGCCGGCGCGAGGTTCGAGCCAGCGGTACGCGACCGCGAGGACGCGCAGGCCGTCTGCACTCATGGCTTCGTGGACCGCGGCGCAGCGCTGTCGGGTCGTGCCGTCGAACGGGACCACGTGACCGCCGACCTCGCACGCCGTCGCGAGCGCGAGAATCGGTTCGGGCGCGCCCTTCGTGATGAGGAGATGGCGGCCGGGCGGCTCCGGGCGCTCCACGACGACCGACAGGCGGCGGCGCTCGAAGTCGAACGGCATCTCGTCGATCTTGCGGTAGCCGGCGACGTCGGCAGCCGTCTGGCGGAGCAGCGCGGCATCGAGCGGACTCCGGATGCCCATTTCGAGTCGGGCGTTGATGTAGGCCAACGTCAACGGACGCGGCGACGCCGCGCCGAGCGGATCGGCCGCGCGATCGAACTGCATCACGCCTGTGGTCAGCGTCCCGGTCTTGTCGCTGCACAGCACGTCGATGCTGCCGAAGTCCTGAATCGCGGGGAGATGCTTGACGATGACCTGGTCGCGCGCCATGCGCAGCGCGCCCCGCGTGAGCGTGACGGAGCTGATCATCGGCAGGAATTCGGGCGTGAGGCCGACGCCCAGCGCGACGGCGAACAGCAGCGACTCGAACGCGTCGTGCTTGAGCGCGATGCTCACGAGCAGGATGAACAGGACGAGCACGACCGTCGTGCGCAGGATCAGCAGGCTGAACCGCCGCAGCCCGCGTTCGAACTCCGTTTCCGGCGGCCGGGTCCGCAGCCGCACGGCGATTTCGCCGAACATCGTCTTCGATCCCGTCGCCATCGCGAGCGCGGTGCCCGTCCCGCTCACCACCGACGTGCCGAGGAAGACGAGATGCGGCGCGTTGGGATCCATCGTCCCCTCCGGCGCATCCGCAGACGCTTCTTTGTCCGCCGGCAGCGATTCGCCTGTCAGCATCGACTGCTGAACCGACAGATCGCGCGACTCCAGCAGCCGGCCGTCTGCAGGAACCAGATCGCCTGCCGACAGCCGGAAGACGTCCCCGGGGACGACGTCTCTCAGCGGCGTCTCGACCCACGCGCCGTCGCGGCGGACCGTGGCCGTGGGAACGACCGACGAGCGGAGCTGCTCGGCGGCCTGTTCCGACCGGTACGACTGCCAGAAGTTGATCGCGACGCCGAGCGCGACCATCGTGACGATGATCAGCGCGTCGACGCGCTGGCCGAGCGACGCGGCCACGGCACTGGCGACGAGCAGGATGATGACGAGCGGATTCGCGAACAGGCGCAGCAGCTGCACGATGGCCGAGAGACGGCGCACCGGTGCCGCTTCGTTCGGGCCGAACTCGGCGAGTCGTCGCGCCGCCGCGGGGCCGCTGAGTCCTTCGTCAGAGCTCGGCATCGGGCTATCGTGCGCGGCGCGTCACAGCCGTCGAGCTCTTGCCGTGTTCGCGCGTGTGGTCGCGGCCGCTCCGGACGCGCGGCGTGGCGATGATCTCAGCTCACGCTCCGCGCGGAGCCAGTCGTCGAGATCGAACCCGTCGATGCGGCCCCGCTCGATGTACAGCGAGTAGGCGCGCTCGGCGATGTTGTCCGCCAATCGCGAATCGACGGCCTGTAGAGTCGTGTTCTTGGTCATGTCGCGTGCCTGTCTGTGTGATGGGCGATCGTGGATCAAGGGCGTGGATCGTGGCGTGCAAATCGGCACATTCCCTACGTTCGGTCCTCTTCCGCGCCGGCGGGCATCCCGCGTTGAGTGCGCGTCTGTCCTTCCGGCGACGCCGCCCGCCATCCCTTTCATGCCGACCGCGCCGTACGCCAGACCCAGAAGGAGTTCCCACATGACGGCGGCCGCGTGGCACGGCCCGATCACCACGTCGGACTCGATCGGAAGCGAAGCGCTCGTTCGCACCGAGGCCCGCTATCTGTCACCCTGGCGCTGCAGAATGACCTTGAGTGCCGACTGCTTGGGGGCGTCAGCGAAGGTGTCGTAGGCCTGCTGGATGTCGTCGAGGCGGAACCGGTGCGTGACCAATGTCGAGGGGCGCAGTTTCCCGGCCTGCAGCAGCTTGAGGAGGAGCGGCGTCGTCACCGTGTCGACCAGCCTCGTCGTGAGCGCGATGTTCCGGTCCCACAGTTTCTCGAGGTGCAATTGCACCGGCTTACCGTGGACGCCGATGTTCGCGATACGGCCGCCTGCAGCCACGATGGCCTGACAGGTGTCGAACGCGCCAGGCGTCCCGACCGCCTCGATCGCGAGGTCGACGCCTGCGCCGCCGGTCAGGGCCAGCACACGAGCGACCGCGTCTTCGGCGCTGCTGTTGATCGCGGCGGTCGCACCGAACTGCTGCGACACGCGCAGGCGATGCGCGTCGAGATCGACCATCAGGATCGTACTGGGTGAGTACAACTGCGCCGTCAGCAACGCCGCGAGCCCGATCGGTCCGGCGCCCACGATGGCGACCGTATCGCCCGGCGTGACGTGGCCGTTCAGCACACCGCACTCGTACGCGGTCGGCAGGATGTCGCTCAGCATCACCACCGCTTCGACATCCGCATCGCCCGGCACCGCGTACAGGCTGGTGTCCGCGTGCGGGATCCGCACGTACTCGGCCTGCGTGCCGTCGATCGTGTTGCCCAGGATCCAGCCTCCGGTGCGGCAGTGCGACGGCATCCCCTTGCGGCAGAAGTCGCAGATACCACACGCGGTAATGCAGGAGATGAGCACGAGATCGCCCGGCCGAAATGCCGTCACGCTGGCGCCGATCGCCTCGACGATGCCTACGCCTTCGTGTCCGAGAATCCGCCCGTCGGTGACGCTGGGCACGTCGCCCTTCAGGATGTGCAGATCGGTGCCGCAAATCGTCGACGTCGTGATCCGGACGATGGCGTCGCCGGACTCCCGCACGACCGGTCTGGGTTTGTCCTCCCAGGAGCGCCGGCCAGGCCCGTGGTAGACGAGCGCTTTCATGACGCCCGCCGCCGTCTCGGGACGATCGATCAGCCCTTCAACACTCTTCATCGATGGCGGCTCCCCGATACGTGTGGCGGTGTGTTGGTAGCGGCGGTCGCGACGCGCTCCTGCGGGACGAGTTCCCACTCCAGTTGGCAATCGCGACAGAGGTAAACCGCAGCGCTGCGCCGGACGCAAAAGAGCATCAGCTCCGCCGACCGGCAACGTGGACACGACAGCTGAGCGCGGTTGTCGTCAGGCACGACCAGCATCCGAGAACTCTAGGCCGAGGGCCATGAGAATGTTGTGCAATTGTGCACATGCCCTCCGGAGGGTCGCCTCTCGTGCTGAGCTGTGGGCGGCAGGGTCACCGGACGGTCAGGACCGGACACGGCGCGGTGCGGACGACCCGTTCGGCGACGCTGCCCAAGAACAAATGCGAGATGCCAGTCCGACCGTGCGTGCCCATCACGATGAGATCGATGTGCTCCGAATGGGCACAGCTGACGATTTCCAACAGCGGGTCGCCCACCGTGACGAGGCTCCGCGCGCGCGGTGCCGAACGTTCGTCGGTCGGCAAGCTCTCGTCCAGGCGTGTGCGTGCGTCCCGTTCCAGGTCGTCGAGAAAGTTCTGGGGTAACGGCGTGTAGAGCCCGCTCGGATCGGCCACGTAGGGATTCGGCACGACGTGCAGGAGATCGAGCGATGCGGCGAACGGTTTCGCGATCGTTTTCGCATACGCCAATGCGCGGAGGGATTGTTCGCTGAAGTCCAGTGGCACCAAGATGCGCTTCGGTTCAGTCATCACCGTTCACCTCCGACGCGGAATACGGGCGCCAGGGTAGCGTTGAGGCCATCCGCCGCGCCGCATCGGTTGTGGCAGCCAACTCCCACGTCGTTACCGGCACGCCGACGACGATCGTCTCGATCGAGTGGACGCCGAGATACGGCATGTCGAACGCGCTGCTCGTGCCTTCGCTCTTGCTCGACGTTTCCCGGTCGTCACCGTTTTCGGCCCCGGTCTCGAGGCCGCGGCTTCGGAACTTCGTCAACGCGCACGCTTCCCCCGTGGTCGCCGTGGCCATCCGCAGGGGTTGTCCGGCCAGGCATCCCTCATCGAACAGACATCGGCGTCGAGGATTGCAACAAGCGCTTCCTTGCCAACGGCAAGCATCCAAAGAACTCTAATGGTCGTCTGTTCACTACGGAACAGTCACCGTGAACGCCGACCTGCTATCGTGGCGAGCATGAGCGGCAGTCTGCACCCCAACGAAATCCATCGACGTCAGCACCGCAGAGAGAAGCGAAGCAAGCTGCGCGCGCAGCTTGCGGCGAGGCCCGCGATCGCCCGCTCCGCGATCGAAGCAAAGCTGCAGAAAACATATGCGCCCGGCTGCGGGCCGCAGCAGCCCACGTCACGCACCCACGACGCGGCGCCGGTTCCTGTGACTCAAGTCTGAACCCCTCGTCGAGGAAGGGACCAGGACTCGGGTGACGAACAGCATTAAGGGAGAGACCCACGACGCGGTCTCGGAGCCCGGTGATAGACTCCGCCACATGGCCAAGAAGAAGAGAACTGCTGGCAAGAAGCGATCAGCGAGCCAGAAAGCGGGTACGCTCCGCCGCACGGTCGCGCGTCGCCAGAAGGCGCGGTCACGCAAGCGTTCGCGTCCGAAACAGGTTGTTCGCGCGGCGGCGCAATCTCCGCAGGTCACATTTCTCGACCTCGCCATCCCTTCGACCCGAAGAGGCCTCGGCGCGCATTCGGGTGGGCAGGGTGGCGACACCCAAGGATTGTCGAATGTGGAGGAGACAGATTCGGAGAGCGTTGAAGAGCTAGTGGAGGAAGGACAGGCCTACGAGGCGGGTGCGGTCGCCGGCATCGAGGACGCCGATGCCAGCCAGGGAGAAGTTCGCACGAGGCAGGTCCTCGAGGACGATGTGCCTCGCGAGTATCTCGAGAACGATCTGGACCGGCTGAATCGCAAGAGCCCGG
>Ga0070741_10021190_pt1 | contig 10139 bp, 3 predicted proteins | sample Coa_R1_4_FD_66440 | JGI IMG/M metagenome (GOLD analysis project Ga0070741, IMG submission 66440) | Surface soil microbial communities from Centralia Pennsylvania, which are recovering from an underground coalmine fire - Coalmine... | ecosystem: Environmental > Terrestrial > Soil > Unclassified ...
GGCGGGCGGCGCCGCGGTGGAACTGGCGTTCCTGACGGCTGTCATGGCGCCCTGAGGAACGCCGGTTGGTGGGCGGGCGGCGGCGCCCGGGCGGGCCCCCGGCCGGCGCACCTGCCGGGGGCGGGGGAGGACGGGCAGCCCCCCGGTCAGGTGCGTCGGACGTGCCACGTCGCGCCGTTGCGACGGCGAGGCCGGGGCGTAGCCGCCGGCCGGACCGGAGACGAAGTTGGGATTCGCCTCCCGGCCCGGCGCGGCGACGTCTGTGCCGCAGCGGGGACTGCGGCCATGGGGAGACCCAGCGGAAACCTTGGCGCCATCCTTTAGCGTTAAGCAGGCGCTGTCAAGAAGATCATTGAGCAAACAACCGGTCGGTCTATTGCGGGTTCTCCGCAGGCCCGAGCCTGCGCCGCGGCTGCGTACACCTCAAATCCATGACGCGACGGCGGCGGAGTGACGCCCCGGAATCCGCAAAAGCACCAGGGCGGCACAAAGGGTAAACCGATGAAAGTACGACACTCCCCGTCCGACCGGAGCGGGCGGCGTAGAGCGTCGGCCGCTCAAGCGACGAGGGCCGGTTCCGGTCGGAGGAGCTTCCCGATGTCGGCGGCGTCGACGGGCCGGCCGAAGAGGTACCCCTGGGCCATGTCGCAGCCGTGCCGGGCCAGGAACGCCTGCTGCGCCGAGGTCTCCACGCCCTCGGCCACGACGTCGAGCTTGAGGGCGTGGGCCATGGCGATCATGGCCGCCACGATCGGCGCCTCGTCCTGGGAGTCCTCCACGCCGGCCACGAAGGACCGGTCGATCTTCAAGGTGTGGAACGGGAGACCCTGGAGGCGACCGAGGGCGGAATAGCCCGTCCCGAAGTCGTCGATGGCCAGCCGGACGCCGAGCGCCTCGAGCTCCCGGAACACTCCCCGGACGTCGGCCACGCCGTCGACGGCGATGCTCTCGGTCACCTCCAGCTCGATCTGTTCCGGGTTGACGCCGGTGACCGCCAGCACCTCCTGCACCCGCTCGACGATACGGGCCCGCCAGAAAGCCCGGCCCGAAAGGTTGACGGCCATCCGCAGCGGAGTGAGGCCGGCGTCGACCCAGGCCCGGGCCTGGCGACAGGCCGTCCGCATGACCCAGTCGTCGAGCTCGACGATGAGCCCGCTCTCCTCGGCCAGCGGGATGAAGGTCTCGGGGCTCACCGAGCCCAGCGTGGGATGGTCCCAGCGGGTCAGCGCCTCCACGCCGGTCACCCGCCCCGACACCATGTCGATCTGGGGCTGGTACACGACCCGCAGCTGCCCGCTGTGGAGCGCCTGGTGGAGATCGCCCTCCAGCACGAGGCGGGCCTCGGCGGCCGAGTTCATCTCCGCCCGGTAGATCTCGAAGCAGTTCCGGCCCCGCTCCTTGGCCCGGTACATGGCGGTGTCGGCGTTCTTCAGCAGGATCGAGGGCCGGGTGCCGTGGTCGGGGGCGAGCGCCATGCCGAGGCTGGCGGTGACGTAGAGCTCCTGGCCGCCGATCACGAACGGCGTCCGGAACGTGGCCAACACCTTCTCGGCCACGAAGACCGCCTCGCCGGTGGAGCGGAGCCCGGTCAGCAGCAGGATGAACTCGTCGCCGCTCATGCGGGCGACGGTGTCGCCGCCCCGGACGGCGCCGGTCAGGCGCCGGGCCACCTCCCGCAACAGCTCGTTGCCGGACGGGTGCCCGAGGCTGTCGTTGACCCGCTTGAAGCGGTCGAGGTCGAGGACGAAGACCGCCAGCTTCCGCTCCGGCCGGCGGCGCTCGGCCAGCGCCAGGCCCACGGTCTCCTCGAACAGGAGCTGGTTCGGCAGCCCGGTCAGGGCGTCGTGGAACGCCTCGTGCTTGAGCTGCTCGACGAGGACGGCGTTGTCGAGGGCGCTCGATCCCACGGCCACCAGGGCGTCGAGGAGCTTGGCGTCGTGGGGGCCGAACGGCGCCAGCCCCCGCCGCTCCGACACCACCAGCCAGCGCTCGGGGTAGCGGCCGCCCGGCAAACGGCTGCCGAGCTCGCCCTCGCCGGCGGGCGGCTGTTCGCCGATGCGGGCCTCCCGGCAGTGCAGCAGCTCCCGGGCCGAGGCGGTGATGGCGTCCTCGACGTCGGCCGGTTCCATCGAGGCGTGGGCCGCCAGGGCGGTGCGCAGCAGCCCGTCGAGCCGTTCCCGGTCGTGGCGGGCCTGCAGCGAACCCGACAGCACGACCTGGAGCACGCCCATCGGGAGGGCGGCGAAGAGCAGCGCCCAGGAGTACGCCGACCCGGCCAGGCCGGCCAGCAGACCGATGGCCACCGTCGCCGCCCACACCAGCAGCCGGAACCCGAGGCCGTCGGAGAGCGAACGCCAGAACGACTGTCCTTCGACGAAGGCCAGGACGGTCCAGACCGACAGGCTGTTCACGGCCAGGAAGACGGCGGCGCCGAGGACGACGGCGGCCAGCTGCCGGGGCCCCGCCCCGCCGTTGGCACCGGCCAGCCGGGCGGCGCCGACGGCCAGGCCCGTCGACGTCACGACCATCCCCGTGTTGAAGGCCACCCGGACGAGCGGCCGGCGCTTGATGACCGTCCGACCGAGGAACGACGCGGCGGCGAAGGCGCTCACCACCCCGAGGGGCGGGAGGAGGAGCGCCATGGCCACGAGGACCGCCTCGTCGAACTGGAAGGCCTCGGTCTCCTCCCGGCGCAGGACCTTGATCGGGAAGGCCCAGCTCAGCGCCAGGGCGAGCGTGAAGGCCGCCAGCTCGCCGATCGATCCGATGCCGTCCCGGCGCGACAGGGCCAGGACGAGCCCGAATGTGACGAGGCCCGTCCCGACCGCGGTCCCGACGGCGATCTTCAGCTTCGGCGGCACGGACCCGTCCTACTCCCAGGCCGTGGCGTACCAGGAGTTGCCGTACCAGCTGTTGCCGTACCAGCTGTTCCCGTACCAGCTGTTCCCGTACCACGATGTGCTGTACCAGCTGTTGCCGCCCCACTGGCTGCCGTACCAGCTGTTGCCGGTCCACGCCGAGCTGAAGTAGCCGACCTGGTTGAAGAGCTGGTTCTGGGCGGTGAGATTGCCGGTCAGCGGCTGGAGGACCGGGCTCAGCAGGCGGAAGAGCGGGTCGAGCAGCGTCCCGGTCTGGATGTTGATCTTGAGGCTGCCCCGGTCGAGCTGCAGCGAGCCCGAGCCGAGCGAGCGGACGACGCCCTGGTTGGCGGAGTCCGACGTGCCGGCGTGGGCGGCGGCGTAGGTGTCGACCGAGCCGTGGCCGTCGACGTTCGGGTCGCCCACCGGTCCGGGGGCCGCCGTGCCGAGCAGCCGGGCCTTGACCTGGTCGGGGGTGAGGTTCGGCTCCCGGTCGAGGAGCAGCGCCGCCGAGCCGGAGACGACGGCGGTGGAGAACGACGTGCCCGAGCCCTTGAAGTAGGCGCTGCCGACCCGGGACCCGGGGTAGGCGCTGTCGACCTTGGAGTTCGGCGCCCGGAGGCTGATGACGGAGCGGCCGGAGGCGACGAGGTCGGGCTTGGTGAGGCCGTCGGCGGCGGTCGGCCCCTCGCCGGAGAACCCGGCCATGACGTCGTCACCCCGGCCGGGTGTGCCCTTGTCGTCGAGAGCGCCGACGGTGATGACCAGCGGGTCGTCGGCCGGCTTGGTGACGGTGCCGGGGCCGGGGCCGTTGTTGGAGGCCGAGACCGTGACGACGATGCCGGCGTCCCAGGCCCGCTCGACCGCCCCGTCCAGCGGGCTCAGCAGATAGGGCTGGGTGGAGTCGGTGCCGAGCGAGAGGTTGAGGACCCGGATGCCGTAGGTGCTCTTGAACGACACCGCCCACTGGATGGCGGCCAGCACCTGGGTGATGTCGCTGGAGCCGTCGCGCCCGGCGATCTTGATCGAGACGAGCCGGGCGTCGGGGGCGACCCCCTTGTACTGCCCGTTGGACGAGGCGCCGTTGCCGGCGATGATCCCGGCCACGAACGTGCCGTGGCCGAACTCGTCGTTGTAGGGGTTGTTGCCCCCGGAGAAGTCGACGCCGCCGATCACCCGGCCGGCGAGGTCGGCCACCGGCGTGATGCCGGTGTCGACGAGGGCCACGGTGACGCCGGTGCCGTCGACGCCCTCGGTCCAGAGCCGGTCGGCACCGGCGACCTTCGGGTAGACGGCCGTGGCGGCGTGGAGCGGGGAGGGATCGGCGGCCTGGACGTGGACGGCGGCATCGGCGCTGACGTGGGTGACGCCGGGTTCGGCGGCCAGCCCGGCGACCTCGCCGGCGGGCACGTCGGCGGCCACGCCGTTGACGATCCACAGGTCCTGGGTGACCGTGCCGTGGTGGGCGGCCACGGCCGCCGCCGCGGCGCCCTCGGAGGTGGCCTGGACGATGACTGCGGTGTGGGGAGCGGCGTCCGATGCCAGGGCGGGCGTGGCGAGGGCGGGAGCGATCCATGCCCCCAGCAGAACGAACAGGACACCTGCAATGAGTTTCCGCTTCGCCCGCATGAACGCTCATGATCGGCGGTGGGCCAATCTGTTCCATAGCCCGTACGCGTCATTGGCGGCCCTTCGGGGGTGTGGTCAGCCCGGCCGGGGGGAGATCCGCCCCGGATGGGACGAGTTGGGCCACGTGCGGGCCGGCGGGGGACGAGGGACTATTCTCTAGGGGCACGTATTGCGAGCCCCACGAGCAGCGGCGCCAACCGGGGCTGACCGACAGCCACCAGTTGATGCCTCAGACGGAGCCGATGCAGGGCCTCTACGACCCGAGATACGAGCACGACGGCTGCGGCGTCGCGCTCGTCGCCCGACTCGACGCCGTCCCGTCCCACGAGGCCGTCCGCCGGGGACTGTGCTCGCTGGCCAACATGGAGCACCGGGGCGCCGAGGGGGCCGACGCCGACACCGGCGACGGCGCCGGGATGCTGGTCCAGATCCCCGACCGGTTCTTCCGGGCCGTCTGCGACTTCGAGCTGCCCGAGCCCGGCCGCTACGCGGTGGCGGTCTGTTTTCTCCCGACCGACGACCGGCGCCGCCAGACGCTGGAGTGGCTGCTGGTCGAGAAGATCACCGACGCCGGCCTGGAGATCCTGGCCTGGCGCGACGTCCCCGTCCGCCCCGAAGCGGCGGGCACGGTGGCCCGCCAGACGGCACCGGTCATCCGGCAGCTGTTCGTCGCCGCCCCCGAGGGGATGGGCGGCGACGCCTTCGAGCGGGCCCTGTTCCTGGCCCGCCGCCGGGCGGAGATCGCCTCCGGGGAGCAGCTGATCGTCCCGACCTGCTCCTCCCGGACGATCGTCTACAAGGGCATGCTGTCGGCGCCCCAGCTGCCGCACTTCTACCCCGACCTCGTCGACGAGCGGTTCGAGTCGGCGCTGGCCCTGGTCCACTCCCGCTTCTCGACCAACACCTTCCCGAGCTGGGAGCTGGCCCACCCCTACCGGATGCTGGCCCACAACGGCGAGGTCAACACGCTGGAGGGCAACCGCAACTGGATGCGGGCCCGCCACTCGCAGCTGGAGTCGGACCTGCTCGGCGGCGAGATGTCCGATCTGCTGCCGGTCATCCGGGAGGGCGGCTCGGACTCCGCCACCCTCGACAACGTCGTGGAGCTGCTGGTCATGGCCGGCCGCTCGCTGCCCCACGCCCTGATGATGCTGATCCCCGAGGCCTATCCCGGGCGCGACGACCTGAGCGACGAGGTCAAGGGATTCTTCCGCTACCACTCCTGCCTCATGGAGCCGTGGGACGGGCCGGCCTCGGTCAGCTTCACCGACGGGCGGGTCATCGGCGCCACCCTGGACCGCAACGGCCTGCGCCCCGGGCGGTGGATGGTCACCACCGACGGCTGGGTGATCCTGGCCTCGGAGGCCGGGACGTTCCCGGTGGCCCCGGAGCTGGTGCAGGCCAAAGGCCGGCTGCGACCCGGCCGGCTGTTCGTCGTCGACCTCGAGCGGGGCAGGGTCTTCGCCGACGGGGAGATCGAGGCGGAGATCGCCGCCCGGCGGCCCTACGGGAAGTGGTACGAGGAGCACGTCGTCAACCTCGACGACCTGCCCGACGTGCCGTCCCGGCCCCGGCGCTACGACCCGCTGCGGGTCCGCCAGCTGGCCTTCGGCTGGACGGCGGAGGACGTGCGGGTCCTCATCACGCCCTTGGTTACCAAGGCCAAGGAGGCCGACGGGTCCATGGGCAGCGACGTGCCGCTGGCCGTGCTGTCCGACCGGTCGCCGTCGCTCTTCAGCTACTTCAAGCAGCGCTTCGCCCAGGTGACGAACCCGGCCATCGACCCCATCCGGGAGAGCATCGTGATGAGCCTCCAGGCCGGCGTCGGCCCGGAGCTCAACCTGCTGGAGGAGTCGCCCAACCACGCCCACCAGCTGGTGATGCCCCAGCCCGTCCTCCGCAACGACGAGCTCCACAAGCTGCGCAACGTCGACCACTACGTCTTCGACACCGAGACGCTGGACTGCACCTGGCCGCTGGCCGAGGGCCCCGGCGGGCTGGCCAAGGCCGTCGAGCGGCTCTGCGCCGAGGCGGCCGCCGCCGTCGGGCTCGGCGTCACGGTGCTGATCCTCTCCGACCGCAACATGGGCCACGAGCGGGTGCCGGTGCCGTCGCTGCTGGCGGTCTCCGCGGTCCACCATCACCTGGTGCGGCGGGGGACCCGGCTGCGGACGGGCATCGTGCTGGAGACGGGCGAACCCCGCGAGGTGCACCACATCGCCTGCCTCCTGGGCTACGGCGCCAGCGCGGTGAACCCCTATCTGCTCTTCGAGTCGCTCCCGGCCATGATCGAAGCCGGCGAGCTGCCGAAGGGCATGACCGTCGGCGAGGCGTCGGCCAACGTGGTGGCCGGGATCGGCAAGGGGCTGCTCAAGGTGCTGTCGAAGATGGGCATCTCGACGGTGCAGTCCTACACCGGGGCCCAGATCTTCGAGGCCGTGGGGCTCGACCGGGCGCTGGTCGACCGCCACTTCACCGGCACGGCGTCGCGGATCGGCGGCGTCGGCCTCGACGTCCTCGCCCGGGAGGCCATCGAACGCCACGGCCGGGCCTATCCCGCCGCCTCGGGCCGCGGCGCGGTGCTGCCGCCCGGCGGCGTCTACGCCTGGCGCCGCACCGGCGAGGTGCACCAGTGGAGCCCCGACGTGGTGGCCCAGCTCCAGCGGGCGGTGCGGCTCCACCCCGGCCACCATGCCCCGGGCAACGGCGACAGCGCTGGCGCCAACGGCGACGGCAGCGTGGGCGGCGTCAACGACGGCAACATGTTCAAGGACTTCGGCGACGACGCCCGGGCGGCCTACGCCGAGTTCGCCCGCCTGGCCAACGAGGACAACGGCCGGCGGGCGACGCTGCGGGGGCTGCTGCGCTTCCGGGAGGCCGCCGGCGGCCCGATCCCGCTGGAGGACGTCGAGCCGGCCAAGGAGATCGTCAAGCGCTTCGCCACCGGGGCCATGAGCCTGGGGTCGATCTCCCCCGAGGCCCACGAGACGCTGGCCATCGCCATGAACCGCATCGGCGGCCGGTCGAACTCCGGCGAGGGCGGGGAGGACCCCCGCCGTCTCGTCACCGACGAGAACGGCGACGAGCGCCGCTCCGCCATCCGGCAGGTGGCCTCGGCCCGCTTCGGCGTGACGGCCTCGTACCTGGCCAACGCCGACCAGCTCCAGATCAAGGTGGCGCAGGGGGCGAAGCCCGGCGAGGGCGGTCAGCTCCCCGGCCACAAGGTCAGCGACTACATCGCCCAGCTGCGCTACTCCACGCCCGGCGTGGAGCTCATCTCGCCGCCGCCCCACCACGACATCTACTCCATCGAGGACCTGAAGCAGCTGATCTACGACCTGCGCTGCGCCAACCCCCGGGCCTCGGTGTCGGTCAAGCTGGTGGCCGAGGTCGGCGTGGGCACGGTGGCGGCCGGCGTGGCCAAGGCCGGCGCCGACCACGTGGTCGTCGCCGGCCACGAGGGCGGCACCGGGTCGTCGCCGCTGTCATCGATCCAGTCGGCCGGACTGCCGTGGGAGCTGGGCCTGGCCGAGACGCAGCAGACGCTGGTGCGCAACAACCTGCGCTCCCGCATCACGGTCCAGATCGACGGGCAGATGAAGACGGGCCGCGACGTCGTCGTGGCCGGGCTGCTCGGCGCCGAGGAGATGGGTTTTTCCACTGCGCCGCTGGTGGCCACCGGCTGCATCATGATGCGGGTCTGCCACCTCAACACCTGCCCGGTGGGGATCGCCACCCAGGACCCGGAGCTCCGGCGGCGCTTCGAAGGGACGCCGGAACACGTCGTGAACTACTTCTTCCTGGTGGCCGAGGAGGCCCGGGAGATCATGGCCCGGCTGGGGATCCGCCGCTTCGACGACCTCGTGGGCCGGTCCGACCTGCTGGAGTTCGACACCGCCGTCAACCACTGGAAGGCGGCCGGCGTCGACCTCTCGGCCATCCTCGAGCCGGCGTCCACCGACCCCGGCGCAGCGCGCCGCAAGGTGGAGGACCCGCCCCCGGTGCTCGACGACGCCCTCGATCACGGCATCATCGCCGCCGCCGCGCCGGCGCTGGAACGCGGGGAGCCCGTCCGCCTGTCGTTCCCGGTCCAGAACCGCAACCGGACGGTGGGCGGGCTGCTGTCTTCGGCGGTGGCCTCGGCGCAGGGCGAGGCCGGGCTGCCCGACGGCACGATCACCGTCGAGTTCACCGGCGCCGGCGGGCAGAGCTTCGGCGCCTGGCTGGCCCGGGGGATCGACTTCACGCTCCGGGGCGAGGCCAACGACTACGCCGGCAAGGGCCTCTCGGGCGGCGTGCTGACCGTCCGGCCGCCCGAGGGTTCGGCGTTCGTGGCCGAGGACAACGTCATCGTCGGCAACACCGTGCTCTACGGCGCCACCTCTGGCCGGGCCTTCTTCCGGGGCCTGGCCGGGGAGCGGTTCGCGGTCCGCAACTCCGGGGCCCTGGCGGTGGTGGAGGGCGTCGGCGACCACGGCTGTGAGTACATGACCGGCGGGCGCGTCGTCGTCCTCGGCGAGACCGGCCGCAACTTCGCCGCCGGCATGAGCGGCGGGATCGCCTACGTCCTCGACGAGCCCGGCGTGTTCCCGGGGCGGTGCAACACCGACCTCGTCGACCTCGAGGCGCCGACGTCCGCCGACCTCGAGGAGGTGCGGGCGCTGATCGAGGAGCACCGCTGCCGGACGGGCTCCGCGGTGGCCGAGCGGCTCCTGCAGCGCTGGAGCGCCGCCGCCCCGGCGTTCGTCAAGGTCATGCCCCGGGACTACCAGCGGGCCCTGGCCCGCCAGGCCGAAGCGGCAGCCGCCGCGGCGACGACGGCGGCGGTCTGATGCCGGATCCCTCGGGCTTCCTGCGGATCGGCCGCGCCGTCCGCGGCGATCCCCACCGCGACCCTGCCGAGCGGGTCCGCGACTACCACGAGGTCTTCACGCTGCTGCCGACGGCCCAGGTGGAGCAGCAGGCCCAGCGCTGCATGGGCTGCGGCGTTCCCTTCTGCCACAACGGCTGTCCCCTCGGGAACCTCATTCCGGAGTGGAACGACCTCGTCTACCAAGGCCGGTGGCGGGAGGCCTACGAGCGGCTCGACTACACCAACAACTTCCCGGAGTTCACCGGCTTCACCTGCCCGGCGCCGTGTGAGGCGGCCTGCGTGCTGGAGATCAACGACGACCCGGTGATGATCAAGCAGATCGAGCTGGCCATCATCGAGCGCGCTTTCGAGGAGGGCTGGGTCGAGCCCCGCCCGGTGGTCAACATGACCGGCCGGGCGGTGGCCGTGATCGGGTCCGGCCCGGCGGGAATGGCCGCCGCCGCCCAGCTCAACCGGGCCGGGCACCGGGTCGTGGTCTTCGAGCGGGACGAGGCCCCCGGCGGGCTGCTCCGCTTCGGGATTCCCGATTTCAAGCTGGAGAAGAAGTTCGTCGACCGCCGGATCAGGGTGCTGGAGGCCGAGGGCGTCGAGTTCCGCTGCGGGGTCGACGTCGGGGTCGACATCACCGCCGAGGAGCTGCGGGCGGAGTTCGACGCCGTGGTCCTGGCCGTCGGTTCCCGCCTGCACCGGGAGCTCGACGTGCGGGGGGCCAAGCTCGAGGGTGTCCATCTGGCCATGGACTACCTCTACGACCGCAACCGCGTCATCGCCGCCGCCGA
>Ga0070741_10021191_pt1 | contig 10139 bp, 10 predicted proteins | sample Coa_R1_4_FD_66440 | JGI IMG/M metagenome (GOLD analysis project Ga0070741, IMG submission 66440) | Surface soil microbial communities from Centralia Pennsylvania, which are recovering from an underground coalmine fire - Coalmine... | ecosystem: Environmental > Terrestrial > Soil > Unclassified ...
CCCCGCCGCGACGACTGGGGCGACCGCGAGCAGCTCGCCCCGGGCCCGCCGGCGCGCTTCACGTGACGACCGCGCGGCGCTGCTCTACGCTGTCTCGAGCAGGTGCCCGCGTCACGACGCCTCAGCCAGCGGATCTCCGAAGGGGACGGGATCGCCATCATCGTGTGCGTCGACGACGCCGAAGGCGCACGCGCGGCCGAGGCCGACGGCGCGAAGGCGGTCGCCGTGCGGGCGCCGGTCGAGGGCATCCGCGACGCGACGACCCTCCCGCTGCTCTGGATCGGCGACGGCACTCCCGGCGACGCCGACGCCGTGTGCGTGCGGCCGGACGCCGAGGTTCAGGTCGACGGCGTCGAGGCGGTTGTGGACGTGCGCGACGAGGAGGAGCTCGAGGAGGCGCTCGAGCAGCTCGATCCGGAGATCTTCCTGCTGTCGGCGATCGGCTCCGACGACGACGAGGATCCGCTCGACGCCGTGCTCGAGCTGCTGCCCGACGTGCCCGCGGGGAAGCTCGCGATCGCGCAGGTCGACGTCTCCACGCGCGAGGAGGTCCTCGCGCTCGAGCGCGCCGGAATCGACGCCGTGCTCGTCGCGGCGGGCGGCGAGCTGGCGCGGCTCGTCGGGCACCGGCCCCTCGAGGTCTGAGAACGACCCGGCTACCATGGCCGCGATGAAGGCCCTGCTCGCGCCGGCACTGCTTCTGTGCGTCTGCGGCCTCCTGGCGGCGGGTTGCTCCGATCAGGCGAAGAAGGCGGTCGCCGCTCCGCCGGCCGCGAAGGCGCTCGTCTGCCCCGACCGGCCGAGCTGGCAGCACCTCGCCGACCGGATCAGCGCGCCCGTCTACTGCCCCGCGTGGCTCCCGGACCCGCTGATCGGCGCGATCGGGAACCGCTGGAACAACATCAACTCCGTCTCGCCTGACCGCAGCTACCTCGAGAGCTTCGTCTGGCAGGAGACGGGCGGTGGCGCCGCCGGCGGCGAGCTCCACGTGAACCTGCGCGGGTATCCCGGCAGAACGAAGATCCCGACCTGCCGCACGGGCGGCAGCGAGAGCCGGAACGTGCCGTGCTTCGCCGACGCGAACGGGTCCGTCACGGAGCGCGGGCTCACGGCGACGCTCTACACCGTGAACCAGGACGCCGACGAGTGGCACGCGCTCCTCCTGTGGCGCCGGTACGGCAACCTCTACACGCTCTCCGAGCACATCGCGCCGCCGTTGACGTACAACCACGTGATCCGCTACCTCCATCAGGAGCTGCGGTCGCTGGTTCTCGTTCGCCCGTCCGCGGCGACCTGATGAAGTTCACGCGGAGACAGGTGCTCGCAGGCGCGGCCGCGAGCGCCGTCGGCGCGACCGGGATCTACGAGCTCGTCGATCAGCTGACGTCGGGCTCGCCGAAGCGTCCGGCGGACACTGTCGCCCTGCCGGAGCAGCACCTGCTCGACGGCGTCCGCATCGTCGAGTCGAATCACATCGAGGTTCTCGTGCCGCCGCTTCACCACGAGATCCACACGGCGAAGCTCGCGGTCGACCGTGCAGATCTCAGCGACGCGCAGTCCGAGCTGGCGCGGACACTCGACGGCCTCGACCGCGACTACGTCCCGTCGCCCGCCGGCCTCGGCGTGACGGTGGCGTGGGGGCTGCCGTACTTCCGGCGGCTCGTCCCCGCCGCCGCGCGCCGGTACCTCCCGCACGACCGGCGCGCGAACAAGCCGGTGATCTTCGATGCGCAGCGGTTCCCGAGCGATCCGGCGGGCACGCGCCTCGAGGCGAACGACGTCGCGATCCTGCTGCGCTCCGACACGCATGCGCACATCGACGACGCCGCGAAGCGCCTTCACGACACGAAGCTCTTCGACTTCACGTCGATCAGGCGCGGCTTCGCCGGCGGCGGCTTCGACGGCGGACAGTCGCTGCCGAAGCGGCTGGCGGTCGCCGCGGGCGTGCCGGGCGGCGAGCTGATCCCCGACGCCTCCGAGCTGTTCCTCGGGTTCACGTCGACGCAGCGCGCCGGCATGGGGCCGGGACGCATCGCAAACCATGAGACGCTCGGCTACGTCGACTTCCGTGGAAGCGACTACTTCCGCGAGGGGACGCACATGCATCTCTCGCACATCGAGGAGGACCTCGAGACCTGGTACCTCAACTTCGACTTCGACGAGCGCGTGGCGACCGCGTTCCGCCCGAATCTGATCGTCGCGCCGGAGACTCAGACGGTTCGCCAGGGCCCGCGCGACGTCTCGGACAGCGCCGCCGTGCGACGCGACTACGAGAGCTCGCGCCGGATCGGGCACAGCGCGTCGATCCAGACGACCTCGCGGCTCGAGCGCGACTTCGTCGCCACCGACGGGACGGTGTACGCGAAGGGGTCGGCGATCCCGATTCGCGCCGACTTCAACACGCTCGACAACCCATTCTCGTGGTCGGTGCGCGCCGACGAGATGTCGCCGACGCCGGTCGCGGGCGTGCACTTCGTCGTCTTCAACCCGACGGGCGACGACTTCCGTCGCAACCGTCTCGCGATGGACGGTGTCCTGCCCGGCGGCAAGATCCCGTTCGCGCCGGGCGACCGCAATCAGGGGTTCAACTCGATCCTGCAGACCACGCACCGGCAGAACTTCCTCGTGCCGCCGCGCCGGCACCGGAGCTTCCCGCTGGCAGAGCTCTAATGGGAGGGGAGACGCGCCCATGACCCACTCCTCCGACACGTCTCGAGCTCGAACCAGGCCGGCGCTGTGAAGGTCCGGCGCCTCACCGACGCCGACGTTCGCGACATCACGGCGTGGCGGTACGAGGGGCGCTACTCGACCTACGACGTGACCGGCGGCATCTCGCCCGGGCTCGGGTACTTCGCGGTCGAGAACGACCGGCGTCTCGTCGGGTACTGCTGCTTCGGCGCCGAGGCGCGTGTGCCGGGCGTCGGCGAGGAGGAGGGGACGCTCGACGTCGGCTACGGCCTACGCCCCGACCTCGTCGGCCGCGGGCTCTCGCGGAGCTTCATCGGCGCGATTCTCGCCTTCGGGATCGAGCACCACCGGCCGCGCCGCCTGCGCGTGCTCGTCTTGCGCTGGAACGAGCGGTCGCGCCGTGCCGCCGAGCGGCAAGGCTTCGAGCTCGCCGGCGCGCACGGCGACTTCGACCTGCTCACGCGGTCCGTCGCGGTGCCAGCCGTCGATTCGCGGGCGTAACGCCTGTGCGCCGAAACGGGGACGATCTGTCCCCAGTCCTTGCCCGCGCGACCGCCGCAGATCGATGATCTGCCTGCAGATCGACCGGGACGGTCGACAACGGGGACGCGGCGGTGGCGCCCGGCCGCCGGCTGCCCGCGCCGGCCATGGCGAGGTGCCAGCCACCGGTTTTGCGCGCTGCCGTCGGCCCCCGCCGGCGTCAGCCGAAGAAGGTCTTCGCGACGTCGTACCAGTCGTCGGGCACGGTCTTCAGCGCGGCGGTTGCTTCCTGCAGCGGCACCGAGACGATGTCGTCGCCGTGCAGCGCCGCCATCTGGCCGAACGCACCTTCGGCGACGAGGTCCGATGCCTTGAGGCCGAACCGGGTCGCGAGGATCCGGTCGCGTGCCGTCGGCGTGCCCCCGCGCTGGATGTGCCCGAGCACCGTGACGCGCGTCTCGAAGCCGGTGCGGCTCTCGATCTCCTCGCCGAGCCGCTCGCCGACGCCGCGTTTCGCGAGTAGCCGGTGCCCGAACTGGTCGACCTCACCCTTGTCGCCGGCGCCGGGAAGGTCGCAGCCCTCGCTGACGACGACGATCGAGAAGTTCTTGCCGCGTCCGTGCCGCCGTCGGATCTCGTCGCAGACCGCATCGAGCTCCACCGGACGCTCCGGGATCAAGATCGCGTCGGCGCCGCCGGCGATGCCGCTCATCACGGCGATCCAGCCCGTGTGCCGGCCCATCACCTCGACCACCATCACGCGGTTGTGCGACTCCGCCGTCGTGTGCAGCCGGTCGATCGCCTCGGTGCAGATGTGCACCGCGGTGTCGAACCCGAAGGTGTAGTCCGTGCCCGAGAGGTCGTTGTCGATCGTCTTCGGAACGCCGACGACCGGCGCGCCGAGCTCCGCGTGCGCCCGCGCCGCCACGCCGAGCGTGTCCTCGCCGCCGATCGCGACCAGCGCGTCCAGCTGCTCGAACGACCGCTTGACGCCGTCGATGCCGCCGTCGACCTTGTACGGGTTCGTCCGCGTCGTGCCGATGATCGTGCCGCCGCGCGGAAGGATCCCCGAGATCTCGACCGGGCCGAGCGGCTGGAACAGCTGCTCGACCATTCCGCGCCAGCCCTCGCGTACGCCGACCACCTCGTCGCCGCGCTGCCACGAGCGCCGTGCAACCGCGCGAATGACCGCATTCAGGCCGGGACAGTCGCCCCCGCCGGTGAGCACGCCGATCCGCATGAATCGCCGAGTCTACGTGCGCAGTGCGAACGTCAGCCCGACCGCGAGCTGCTTGCCGTACTCGCCCTTCGCGCTCGCGTACGCGTGGTACGAGACACGCAGTCCGAGCTCTCGCAGCTCCCGCGCGAACGCGAGCGTCTGCCCCGGCCGGAACCAGTGACTGTGCGCCGGTCCAGTCGACAGAAAGAAGCGGACACCGTCGCGCCGCAGTGTCTCCGCTTCCGTCCGAGCAACGAGCGTCGGGTCGTTCGCCGCGAGAACCGAGCGCGTCGCGCCCTTGAACGGCCCGTCGCGAAGCGGGATGTAGTACGCGCTCCACGCTTCCACCGTGCCGAAGACGCCGGGGTGCCGCACGGCGATGTTCACCGCCCCGAACCCTCCGGCCGAAAGGCCGGCGATCACCCGGTCTGCGGCGTCGGCGAACGTCGGTAGCGATGCGTCGACCCAGGGAACGACGTCCGCGACGAGACTCTGCTCCCAGGGACCGGCCCACTCGCCGTTGTAGCGGTCGTCGGGGCCCGCCGCGGGGAAGACGGCGATGAACGGCCGAATTGTTCCCGTCGTGATCGCCGTGTCGGCGAAGTTCACAAAATCCGTACCGTCGGGATACTCGTTCGGCGAACCCGGCATGCCGTGCAGCAGGTACACCACGGGGTAGCGGTTCGCGACGTTGAAGCCGGGTGGCAGGTAGACGAGCCCCGGGCGCAGCTCGCCGGGGAGGATCCCACTCAGCACGCGGCCGCCGTCAGGTCCCGTTTGCGTCTGTGAGAACCCCGGAAGGATCAACGCAGTGACGAGCGCAGCAAGCACGTGCACGGTTCGAGGGTAGCGTCGGCGGCGGCGCTGCTCGTCGCCGGGCTGCTCGGCGGAGCCGTCGCCGTCGGCGCCACGCCGACGCGGGTGCAGGAGCGTTTCAACATCGCGTTCCACTCGGAGGCGCTGAAGGCGACGATGCACGCGCGCGTCGTGCTTCCCGACGGCTACGCGGGGTCGAAGCGCCGCTATCCGGTCGTCTACTTCCTGCACGGCCTCCCGGCGTCGTCGATCAGCTACGCGCAGCTCGACTGGGTCGCAGACGCGCTCGCCGACACCGGAAAGCCCGCGATCCTCGTCGCGCCGCAGGGCGCCCGCCCGGGCGACACCGATCCGGAGTACCTCGACTGGGGCCGAGGACGCAACTGGGAGACGTACGTGGCGAGCGACCTCGTCCACTACGTCGACGCGCACTTCCGCACGGTCGCCACGCGCACGGGACGGGCGATCATCGGCCTGTCGGCAGGCGGATACGGCGCGGCGGCGATCGGGGTCCACCATCTCGACAAGTACGCGGCGATCGAATCGTGGTCGGGCTACTTCGTTCCGACGGACCCGTCGGGGCTCGAGCGGCTCGACCGTGGCTCGCAGTCGGCGAACGACCGGGCGAGCCTGCACTCGCTCGTCGGGACGGACGCGGCGGCCATCCGCGCACGCCGCCCGTTCTTCGCGTTCTACGTCGGACGAGGCGACACGCGCTTCCGTTCAGAAAACGTTCAGCTCGACCACGAGCTCACCGCTGCGCACATCTCGCACGTGTTCGAGCTGTACGCCGGCGGGCACAACGACACGCTCTGGCAGAAGCACGCGGTCGGTTGGCTCGGCCTCGCGCTGAAGCATCTCGCGCCGGCGACGACGCCGTAACCGGCGCGTAACACGGCCTCCACGCGGCACAACGTCCGCCGGAATAGAACGTGCTCGTGGTCGCTCCCACGCTTCTTCGGCCGCGTGCGTCGTGGATCTTCGTGCCCCTGCTCGCTGCCTTCCTCGCCCTCGGCGGCATCGCGCTCTTCCGCTACCTGGACAACTTCTGGCTGTACCGCGGCTTCGCGCCGCCCCGCGACCCGGCGTGGGTCAAGGCGCGGGGCACGACGCTGCGCATGTACGTCGCGAGCGCCGCGCTGGGCGGCCGCTCGCAACCGGTCGATGTGTTCCTGCCGCCGGGCTACAAGGCGCATCCGCATCGCCGGTACGGCGTGATGTATCTCCTGCACGGCGTCCCCGGCCGCCCGGGCGCGTTCCTGCAGACCGTGCGCATGGGCGTCGTCGAGGACGAGCTCGTCGCGCTTCACCGCGCACGGCCGCTGATCCTCGTGATGCCGTTCGGATCGACCGGCTCGTTCACCGACAAGGAGTGGGCGAACGGCGTCGGCCGGAACGAGGGGTGGGCGACGTTCGTCGCGCGCGACCTCGTTGCGGCCGTCGACACGCGCTTCCGCACGATCCGCTCGCCGCGCTGGCGCGTGCTCGCCGGCCTGTCGGAAGGCGGCTACGGCGCGCTGAACATCGGCCTCCAGCATCCGCGCGAGTTCGACGTGCTCGAGAGCTGGTCCGGCTACGCGAAGGCCGACCCGATCAAATCGATCTTCGGCACGCACGGGGAGCTCCTCCGTGCGAACAGCCCGCTCGACACGCTGGCGAAGGCGGCGCCGGTCCTCCGCCGCCGTCACGTGTTCGTCTGGTTCTACAGCGGCAGCGACGACCGCTTCCGCACGCAGAACGCCCGGTTCGCGGCCGCGCTCGACGGCGCCGGGATCGCCAACCGCTTCCGGCTGGTGCGCGGGGGCCACAACTGGGCGCTCTGGCGCGGCAACGCCTCGCTCGCGTACCTCGCGGCGTCGCGTCACATCGGGAGCGCCGGTGCGTAGGGTCGCCGCGTTTCCGCTTTCGCTCGCCGTCGTGCTCGCCGCGACCGGCTGGCTGTACACGGTGCGCGGGCTGTTCGACGTCCGCCCGCTCGTCGGCGAGGCGCTTCCGCTCGACGAGCTCGCCCGGCACTCGTCCGTGCCCCTGCTCACGTTCACCCTCGTGTGGGCGGCCGCCGCGCTGCTGCTCGGGTCGATCCTGCGCTGGGCGCGCGTGCAGCGCCTCGCTGCGGCCGCGTTGCTCGCGGTGGGAGTGGGGGCGTGGCAGTACGCGGCGCTTGCGTCGTCGATCGCGGTTGTCCGACAGATCCCGGCGCAGCAGGCCCTCGATGCCGCCGCGCGGTCGTCGTCGGTCTACGCGGCTGCGGCGATCGCCGCGCTCGGCGGTGCGCTGCTCGCGGGACCGGACCGGCGGCGCCCGATCGCACCGTTGATCATCGCGGCGCTCGTGTCGTTCGCGGGCGCGCTCGATCTCGTGCACGGGGTGCTTCCCGGCGAGAACGAAGGAGTCGTGCGCGCGCTGACACCGGACGCGGTCGGGCCCCTCACGCGAGCGGCGGCCACGCTCGTGGGGCTCGCGCTGCTGGTCGCGGCGCGCGGGCTCGCCCGCCGGCGGCACCGCGCGTGGCGTGTCGCGACCGCGCTCGCGGCTACGTCGGCGACGCTGCACGTCCTGCACGGGTTGAACAGCGGCACGCTCGCGTCGACCGTCGTGCTGGTGCTCCTCGTGGCGCGCCGCGACGCGTTCGACGGCCCCGGCGAAGCCGAGACGGGGCGGGTCGCGTTCGTACGCGCCGCGCTCGTGCTCGCGACGGTCGCCGCCTACGGGACGACGGCGCTGTGGCTGAACCGGATGGTCGCCGACCAGCCGTTCCGCGCACGGTTCGCCGTCGACGAGATCGCGGCCGGCTCGCTCGGCCTGCGGCTCGGCGGGTCGCCGCACCTGAGCGGCTCGTTCGGCGACTGGTTCCCGCTCTCGCTCGCGCTGCTCGCGGCGTTCGGTGTCATCTGGACCCTGGCCGCGGTAATCGCGCCGTGGCGGCACCGTGTGCGGCAGGAGACGCGCGAGCGCGAGCTCGCCTGCACGCTCGTGCGCGCGTTCGGCACCGACACGCTCGCGCCGTTTGCGCTGCGCAGCGACAAGTCGTACTTCTTCGGCGAGGACGAGCAGTCGTTCCTCGCGTACCGCGTCGTCCACGGCGTGGCGATCGTGTCCGGCGACCCGATCGGGCCGGAGCGCGACCTGCCGCGCCTACTCGAGGCGTTCGTGGCGCACGCACGCCGGCGTGGTTGGCGGATCGCCGTCCTCGGTGCGTCCGAGTCGCAGCTCGGGCTCTACCGGAAGCACCGGCTGAACGCCCTCTATCACGGCGACGAGGCGATCGTCGACACCGCGTCGTTCTCGCTCGACGGCCGTCCGATCCGCAAGGTCCGGCAATCGGTGCACCGGCTCGAGGGCGCCGGATACACGGCCGCGATCCTGCGGCCCGGCGAGATCGGAGACGAGCTGCGCGTGGGGCTCGAGGCGATCGCCGACCGCTGGCGCGGCACGCAGCCCGAGCGTGGCTTCGTGATGGCGCTCGACGCGCTCTTCACGCTCGACGACGACGACGCCGTCTTCGCCGTCGGCTTCGACGCGGAGGGACGCCCGGCCGGCTTCCTGCACTTCGCGGTCGCCGGCGCCGGACGGTCGCTCTCCCTCTCGTCGATGCCGCGCCTGCGCTCCACGCCGAACGGCTTCAACGAGTGGCTGATCTGCGCCAGCATCGCGTGGGCGCGCGAACACGGCTACGACCGCGTGTCGCTGAACTTCTCGCCGTTCGCGCAGCTGCTCGCGCCCGAGGCGGAGCTGACGGCGCTGCAGGGCGTCCAGCGGCGCGCGCTCCTCGCGCTGAAGGGGCGGTTCCAGTTCGACAACCTGCTGCTGTTCAACCGCAAGTTCTTCCCGCAGTGGGAGCGCCGGTTCGTCGTCTACGAGCACCGGCGCGACCTGCCGCGCGTCGGGATCGCCGCCCTCGCCGCCGAGGCGTACCTGCCGTTCGGCGGAGGCCGGCGCTGACGCTCGCGGCCGGTCTCGCCCTCGCGCTCGGCTCGACGATCGCGCTGAACCTGGGCTGGGTCGTCCAGCATGCTGCGGTCGCGGCGCTTCCGCGGCTCGAGCTCCGACATCCGCTCCGCGCGCTTGGCATCCTGCTGCGCAGCCCACGCTGGCTCGTCGGCTTCGTCGCCGGCCTCGGCGGGTGGGGGCTCTACATCGCCGCGCTGGCGCTCGCGCCGCTCTCGCTCGTCCAGGGCGTCTCGGCAGGCGGCATCGGTCTGCTCGCGCTCGCCGCCCAGCGCCTGCGCGGGCTGCGACTCGTGCCGCGCGAGGCGGCCGCCGTCGCGGTCTCGGTCGCGGGGCTTGGGCTGCTCGCGGGGTCGCTCGCCGGCGGGGTCGCCGGGGGACGGACGACGACGACCGGCGACGTTCTCGCCTGGCTCGCCGTCTCGGTGGTCGCCGTGGCGCTCCTGGCGGGGCCGGTCGCGAGGACGATCGCCGGCGGCGCCGGGCTCGGGCTCGCCGCCGGCACGCTCTATGCCGCCGGGGACGTGGCGACGAAGGCGGCAGTCGGCGGCCACGCCGTCCTGCTCCTCGCCGTGCTCGCCTCGCACGGGGCGGCGTTCGCCGCGCTGCAGCTCGCGTTCCAACGCGGGGGAGCCCTCGTCACGGCGGGCCTGAACACGCTCGCCACGAACGCCCTGCCGATCGCGGCCGGGCTCGCGCTCTTCCACGAGCACGTGCCGGGCGGCGCGGCCGGCGCCGCGCGGGTTGCCGCCTTCGCGCTCGTGGTCGGCGGCGCCGTGCTGCTCGCGCGCGAAGGCGACGTCCAGTTCGGCTCCGCTCGGCCGGACCCGGCATAAGTGCCGCAAACCGGGGCGATCCCGGCTACGGTATCCCTCGTTCGAGGCACCCCTCTGCCTCGAAAGGCCCCCAGTGCTCTCCGTCCGCCGACCCGGATATAACGCTGTGATGCGTCGCGGAGCGGTTGCCGCCGCCGTCGCCGTCTGCGCAG
>Ga0070741_10021192_pt1 | contig 10138 bp, 12 predicted proteins | sample Coa_R1_4_FD_66440 | JGI IMG/M metagenome (GOLD analysis project Ga0070741, IMG submission 66440) | Surface soil microbial communities from Centralia Pennsylvania, which are recovering from an underground coalmine fire - Coalmine... | ecosystem: Environmental > Terrestrial > Soil > Unclassified ...
ACGGCCGAGCGTCTCGGCGCCGCCTGGCACGAGCTCGACACCGGCCACTATCCGATGCTCAGTGAACCGGAAACGCTGACGCGCCTGTTGCTCTCCTGAGCGCTCGCATCCACCTTGACAAGCAGCCGGCGCAGGGCGATCGTCCGCACGACGAAAGGCAGGTGACAGGCGTGGGATACGCGGCTCTCGAGACCGAGCGGGCCGACGGCGTCGCGCTGATCGTTCTCAACCGACCGGACAAGCTGAACGCGCTGAGCTACGCACTCGTGCGCGAGCTCGACACCGAGCTCACTGCGCTCGAGGCCGACGAGACGGTCAAGGCGGTGGTGCTCACGGGTGCGGGTGACAAGGCATTCTCGGCCGGTGCCGACATCCACGAGATGGCGGGTCTGAGCGCCGAGGCGCTGTCCGAGCGACAGGCCTTCCGCAGTCGCGCGAACTGGCACATCGCGACGTTTTCCAAGCCGCTGATCGCGGCGGTGAACGGGCTGGCGTACGGCGGAGCGGCGCTCCTGTGCTCGATGGTCGACATCCGCATCGGCTGCGAGCGAACGAAGTTCCGGTTCCTGGCCGCGAGCTACGGCCGGGTGAACTCGACCTGGTCGCTGCCGCTGCTCGTCGGCATGCCGAAGGCCAAGGAGCTGCTCTACACGGGGCGGGACGTTCTCGCAGACGAGGCGGAGCGCATCGGGCTGCTCAACCAGATTGTGCCAGCGGCCGCGCTGCGACAGACCGCGCTCGAGATGGCGCGGGCGATCGCGCGGAACGACGCGCGCATGGTGCAAGGCATCAAGCGTCTGTTGCACGAGGATGTCGGCAGGCCGTGGCGCGAGCGTTACGACAACGAGGAGCAAGCGCGCGCCTCCTGGCTCACCTCGCCGCATCCGCGGGACGGGTTCAAGGACTTTCTCGAGCGCAAGGGCGGCGGCGCCTGACCATGCACTTCGGCATCTTCGTGGAGGAGCGGCGGCGCGACACGAGCGAGGCCACGGCGTTCGCCGACGCGCTGGCTCTGACCGACGCCGCCGAGGCGTCGGGCCTCGACGGCGTGTGGCTCGGCGAGATTCACTTCAGCCCGACGCGGTCGGTGCAGTCGGCCCCGATGGCGCTCGCCAGCTTTCTGGCCGCGCGCACCCGCCGGGTCCGGATCGGTACCGCGGTGACCGTCCTGCCGCTGGCGAACCCGCTCCGGATCGCCGAGGAAGTGGCGACGGTCGATCATCTCAGCGGCGGCCGCTTCGACTTCGGCATCGGGCGTAGCGGGTCGCCGCGCGCGTACGACGTGCTCAACGTCTCGTACAGCGAGAGCCAGGCGCGCTTCGAGGAAGCGCTGGCGATTCTGCGCGAGGCCTGGAAGGGCGAGCCCTTCAGCTATGAGGGAAAGTTCCATCGTTTCCACAACACGATCGTGGCGCCGCGGCCGCTCCAGCAGCCGCATCCGCCGCTCCGCATGGCGGCCAACTCGCCGGAGACATTCGGGTTCGTCGGTCGCATGGGCCTTCCGCTGTTCGTCGGCCTGCGCGACCTCGACATCCCCGAGCTGCGTGGGCATCTGGCCACGTACCGCGCGGCATGGCGGGAGGCCGGGCACGCTGGCGACGGCGACGTCTGCCTGCGCATCCCGCTCTACGCGGCCCCGACACACCGTGCGGCGATCGAGGAGCCCTTCGAGAACATCACGTATTTCTTCCGGCGCCATGCCGACCTCACGCGCTCGCGCATCGGGCGCGCGGATACGGGGCCCGACGCCCGTAATCGCGCTCGCCTGGAGGAAGTGACCACGATGTCGTACGACGACATCCTCGAGAAGCGCGTGGCCTTCGGCACGGCGCCGGCGCTCGTGGAGCGGCTGGGGACGCTAGGCGAGGACCTCGGGCTGAGCGGGATGATCGCCGAGTTGAACCCCGGCGGCTTGCTTGGGATGGAGCCAATGCTCCGCACGCTGCGCATCTTCGCCGACGACGTCATTCCCGCGCTGCGCTGACGCGGGCCGCGCGGCCGCGCGTGTCGTGATACGGCTCTCGCCGCGCGCAAGCATGCCGTGCACCGCCTGCACGACGTCGCGCACGCTGCGCGAGGCGGGCTCGTCGATGTGCACGGCGAGCCAGGCGGCGCCGCCCCGGCCGAGCGCAGACAGCAGGAAGAGCACGTGCACGTCGCGCCAGCCTCCGGCGATGACATCGATCGGCGTCGCGAGCATGCTCAGCAGCCATCCGCCCAGCGCCGACGCCGCCGCGAAGCCGAAGCCACCGGCGGTGGCGAACGCGGCCAGGTAGAACGGCCGCCGCGGCCGGGGCGAGAGCCCGATCGACAGGTCGAAGGCGGCGATGCCGTGGCCTCCCCAGAGCGCGCCGGCCACCACGGCCTCGATCCCGATCGGCCAGAGCCGGTCGCTCGTGATGCCGAGCCACACGAGCGGCACCACGGCGATACCGAAGGAGCACACGATGAGAACCGGGCGCGCCCCGAAGCCGTCGACGAGCCGGCCCCATCCGGGCGCGGCCACGACCCGCACCGCCGCCACGAGGACCCCGTGGGCCGCGACGAGAAGGAAGCCCATCCGCAGATTCACGAGCATGTGGTACGAGAAGAATCCCGCCGCGATGCCGACCGCGGCGTTCCAGGCAAGCAGATAGAGCAGCAGCGGGCGCGTGCGCGCGTCGCGGGTGCAGCGCAGCGCGTCGCGCCAGTCGGCCGCGCGCGCGTCACCGGAGGGACCGGGAGCCCGCTGCCGAACGAGGAGCGCGATGCTGACGACACCGGCGGCGCACGCCACCGCGCTCAGCGCGCCGAGCGTCGGGCCTCGTCCGCCGACAGGCGAGAACACGTCGAGGGCGAGCGCTGCGCCGAGTGACGCCATGGTTCCTGCGATGTTGACGAATACCAATCGCCGGCCGAAGAACCGGCCCCGGATCATCCCCGGGACCAGCTCGCCCATCCAGGCCGTCCACGCGTTGCTGCCGACGACGCCGAGCACGGCCGCGACAGCGACGACGGCCACGAATACCGTCAGGGCCGTCGCCGCCGGAAGCTGGACGAATGGAAGAATCACGAGCGGCAGCCACGCCAGGCGCGAGGCACCGATGGCCGCGACGGCCAGACACTTGGCGCCCAGCCGCTGGGTCAGACACGCGGCCGGTAGCTGTACCACCTGCGCCGCTACCGGGAGTGCCGCGAGCAAGCCGATGAGGAATGGGCCCGCCCCCAGGTAGAGGGCCCAGCCGGTCAGGACGGCGCCCCCGGCACAGGCGCCGAAGACTTCCGCAGCGGCTCCCTCGGCGACCGAGGCATCGAGGGAAGGGCGAAGTCGACACGGGCGGTGCGGTCGGTCGTCGGTGTGCCAGCCAAGCAGCAGCAGAGCGGGGGAGATCACCGTGTCGCCCGTCCACAATTCGTGCGCGGCCGCGCCGCCTGGGCGAAGTTCGGAGCCTCGAGGCGGATCGAGGTGCTTCGAGATTAGCTCGACACATGCTCCGTCTCGAAGTTTCGCGCGCGCCTATCGGCGATCCTCCGCTCACCGCGCCGCCGTTGCCCGGCGCTGCCATCGGGTGCACTGACGACGCGGCGGTGTGCCCTGCGTTCTGACTACGGGACGCGCACGGTGGTGGCGTCGCCCGTGGCGGAGATCGTGAAGACGCCGGTCACCGTGTCGGCGGAGTAGCTATACGCCGACCAGCCCGTCGGTGCGGCCGGCACGGAGGCGAGAAATGGACCAGCGACCTGGTTCTGTCCGTTCGTGGCCTGCGCCGTGAGCTGATCGAGGCTTGCCGGCACATTGCCCATGTGTGCTCCATAGATCGACGCCGCCGTCGCCATTGCACGCGAGTCCGACTGTGCTTTGGCGACGCGCGCTTTCTGCTGCACGTTGGCGTACAGCGGGATGGCGATCGAGGCGAGGATGCCGATGATCGCAACGACGATGAGGAGCTCGATCAGAGTGAAGCCGTGGTCGTTCTTCATGGGGAAGTCCCTCCGAGGCGCTGGATGCGCACCGGAGGCGGTCAGCACGTCGGATGCCAGGGCGAAATCAGCGCAGTGGTCGGCCCTCTGCAGTGGAGAGCAAATCGAAGCGCCACAGCACCCAGACCAGAAGACCGCCCGTGAAGCCCGCCGCGAGCGAGGCGAGCAGCACGGCGATCACCACGCCGAGCTCGAGGCGCGGCTCGAGGTGCCGCACTATGCGAGGCCGGCGATGCGGCGCCACAGCACGCCGACGATCACCATTACGAACGCGGCCAGCGGGAGCATCACAAAGGCCGCCGTCAAGAGCGTGACCCGGCGCACATCGTATCGGTCCATTCGCATGACGCCTGCCCTCCTGACCGACAGTCAGAGGGCAAGCGCCATGCCTGACCGTTTCGCATTGGTAATCAAGGCGTTACGAGCCGAAACGCCGCGGCGGCGGCGGTCGCCGGCCAGCTCTTGTCCGCGGAAAATGGCTCGAAAACAGCCAGCGACGGCGGCCTCGCGACGAGCGCCTTGTGCTGAACGCCTGGGAGGCCGCACACTGAGCGAGGACGGTGTGCCTGCCTGATGGCGTCTGGGCCATGTCATCGATGTGCACGGGTGGAGACTCGAATGAAGCCGGCGCTGTTCATCGTCTCGGTGTACCGCCCTGATCTGTACGAAGCCGCCCTCGAGGCGGTGGGGTGTGCGAGCGATATCGAGGTCGTGCTGGACCGGCGAGTCGGAGAGCGACGCGGTCCCGATCGTCCTGCCGACCGCACCGTCACCGACCGAGAGCGGCGCCAGATGGCGATCGACGAGCAGCTGCGCACTGACGGCTGGGCGCTCGTCGCCGCCGAGGCGCGCCAGCGTCCGTCAGAGGCTTCCTAGCTGCGCTGGCACTCCTCTTCCCAGATGCGATGACATCGGCCGTGGAAGCGGACGATGCGACCGTCGGGGAAGCGATACGCGACCTGCGCTCCCGGGGAGTCGCACGCAGCGCACTTCACGACTCCGATCGCGGTGTCGGCCTTGATGTGCCCGGTCGGGGACGTCGGCCAGCCCGCCTCCGTCGTGAGGGGCGGAATCACCCGCGGCAGTACGCCGGCCTCCATCCGCTGACGGATCCGCTGTGCGACGTCGTGCTTGTCCATAGCGCGATCGTCCCTTAACGCGCGCGGCCGAGTCAAATTTTGCGGCACGCGACAGCGTGCGCTCGCTCCACGCGCCGCCGTGGCAACCAGGAGCGGATTGACGCGCACCGCCAGCGCACCGGGCGGCGACTGCGTCCGCCCGCTTGCGGTCGTGAAACCGCGATGTTGCGTCGTCACGCGGCTTGCCGCCGACCCCGTGCATCACGGCGGCGTGCGCGCCTGACATTCTTCAGGCGTCGACCTCATGCGTGCGTGCGCCGCCGTCACGAGACCGTGACAACGGGACATGCAGGCAGCCTGCACGGTGTCACATCGGCTTCGTGCGGATGCGCACGCTCGCGTTCTCGCGTACTTGCGCTTGGCACATGGTTTGAACCCCCAGCGCGCCGTTTTCGACGCGGTCCGAACCGTCGCGATGCGTGGCGAGCACGCCAGCCAGACGAAAGGAGTCGAGGAGTGCTCAACGACACAGAGGTCAAACGGATCATCGATGCGATCACCGAGTATCGCGAGCTGGTCCAGCAGTCGAGCGAGATGCGCGACCAGCTCGAGACGCTGCAGAAGCGGTGGTCGGCGCTGAAGAGCGAGCGGGACGGCCTGCGGACGAGCGTCGACGCCCTGCACCAGACGCTGGCGCAGATGAAGGTCGACTATCAGGCCGTGATGAAGCGCATGACCGACCTGTCGTCGACCGAGGACACCGTCCTCGACAACGTCAAGTTCCTCATCGATGAGCTCAGCTCGGTGCTGAAGAAGCACGAGGCCTAACCGCATGAAGCTCACGCTCGGGTCCTCAAAGCCGCCGGCCGTCGAGTTTGCCGACGAGAGCCGTATCCTCGCCGAGGGGCAGAAGGACGGCGAGCGGAACATTCCGGAGATGGGCTCGTACACTCCGGCGCCGTTCGAGCAGGCGCTCATCTCCAACGGCGAGCAGGCGGTGCAACAGATCTACAAGACCGCGTCGGCCACCATCGCGAGGCTGCGGCCGACGGCGGACGCCAAGCAGCGGCAGCTCGAGGACGTCGAGCGCCGCATGCGGCCGCTCACCGAGGCGTACAAGCAGCGTGTCGCCGAGGTCGGCCGCGAGGCGACGATTGCCTTCCCGCCGGTGTTCCACTGGGCGCTCATCGTCTTCCTGGCCGTCGGCGAGTTCCCCCTGAACACCGTCGTCTTCCGGCTCTTCGGGGAGGCGGAGTTCCTTACCTACGTGATGGCGTCCACGCTGGCCATCATCATCCCGCTCATCGGCGTCTTCATCGGCGCCCATCTGCGGCACTCGATTCCGAAGCGCATCGGCAACGTCCTCATCGGCGTGCTCACCCCGGCCATCGTGTCGGCGACGCTCTACGCGGTGAGCCTGCTGCGCAACACGTACATCGCGTCACAGTTCTCCGGCAACGGCCAGGTCAACACGCAGGGCAACCAGATGGCGTACGCGCTCTTCGCGCTCAACGCCCTCGTGTTCTTCGGGGCCACCGTCGCCTCCTACTTCGCTCACGATCCGGACGAGCGCCTGGACGCGCTGCACCAGTCGCTGAAGGGCCTGGACAAGCAGAAGCAGGCGCTGCGCAAGAAGCTGTACGCGATCGGCACCGAACTCAACGGCGAGATCCAGCAGGCGAAGAGCCAGATCGAGCAGGTACGGGCGCTCACCAACCAGCGCGTGCAGCTCTACCGCCAGACGAACATCCGGCACCGCAAGCTGCTGCCGCCGCCGTCCTTCCGCAAGAATGCCGAGTTTCCGCCGCTGAAGTGGTGGCCCGAGGTGTCGCTCGACTCTCGCGAGGAGGCCTGATGCTTCCGCCACGAAGAATCGCCGAGCTGTTGCTGCTGTTCGCGCTCCCGGCCATCGTGCTGACGGCTGGCTGCACCAAGACGTCCCAGGCCGATGGCCAGCGCGGGACCGCCGTGTTGATCTTCGTGGACTTCTCGGACAGCGTCGGGGGGAACGACCGCTCCGGCTTCAAGCGCGAGATCGAGAAGCAGATCCTGCCCTGGCTGCAGCCCGGTGACAGCATCATGATCGCGCCCATCACCGACAAGACGCTGACCGAGTTCCGCCCGCTGGTCGAAGCGGAGCTGCCGGCGCGCCCTCAGTTCAACGGCTGGGTCAACAACGTGATGAAGTTCCGTCGGGAGTCGCAGGACACCGAAGCGCGCATCGTGCAGGTGAAGGAGACGCTCCGCACGCAGTCCGCGCAGGCGCTCAGCCAGAAGTTTCAGGCGAAGTACACGGACATCTTCAGCTCCGTGGCCCTTGCCGAGAAGATCTTCAGCGCCGAGACGCGGCGGAAGGTCCTGATCCTCATGTCCGACATGATCGAGGACTACCCGCCTTACGCGTTCGACCGGATGACGTGGACACCGGCCACGAGCCAGAAGCTGCTGGCCGAGCTCGAGAGCAAGCGCATGATTCCGGATCTCTCCGGCGTCTGCGTCTACGTCTCCGGCGTCTCCGCGCCGTCCGCGGAGCTTGCGCGGAGTATCGGCGGCTTCTGGGAGGCCTACTTCAGGAAGGCGCACGCCGACCTGAATCCGAGCCGCTACGCCCACGTTCTCCTGCACTGGCCGCCGCCAACGTCCTGCCACGCGCAGTAGCACGGGCCGGGTGCTGGCGCGCCGGCGCGCTGCGGGTCAGTTGGAGATGGCGTAGAAACGACGTCGGCCGTAGAGCTGGCGCCGCCAGAGCAAGATCAAGAAGATCGGCGTAATCGCACCCGTCGAACCCATCCGGGATCCCCTTCCTTGTGTGGTGGCCGCACAGCCTATCGTCGACTGTCGCTCTTGACAAGCCACCTTTACAGGCCCACATTCCTCCCACTTTTGGTCCCTCGACCCGAACCGAAGCAACGCGCCGCGTCGGCGCAGCGGGGAGGAACGCATGTCGGACCATGGGTTCAAGCGCCGGACGTTCCTCAAGGGCACGGGCGCCGTCGGGCTCGCCGGCATCCTCGCCGCGCACCGGGCCCCCGCGTGGGCGCAGCCGTCGCGCCTTCACCTGCTGCAATGGGTGGACTTCATTCCGGAAGGCGACGCAGAGCTGCGGCGGCAGGCGGCCGAGTATGGCCGGCAGACGAAGACCGAGGTGACGGTCGAGACGATCAACGCCAACGACCTCCAGGCGCGCATCACCGCCGCGATCCAGTCGGGCAGCGGCCCCGATATCATCCTGATGCTCCACAACTGGCCGCATCTCTACGCCAACGCGCTCGTCGATGTCGGGGATCTCGCCGAATGGAAGGCCCGGGATCAGGGTGGCTACTATCCTCATTCCGAGGCGGCCGCGCGGCTCGGCAAGCGCTGGCTTGCGCTACCGTACGGCACCGGCGGCATCCTGATCGCGTACCGCAAGTCGATGTTCGCGGACGTCGGCGCCAGCGACCCGCCGCGCACGCTGGACGAGTACCGCCGCATCGGGATGGCGCTGAAGAAGAAAGGCAAGCCGGTCGGCCAGACGCTCGGCCACACCTTCGGCGACGCGCCGGCGTGGACGTATCCGCTCACGTGGACGTTCGGCGGCATGGAGACCGATGCGAGCGGCAAGCGCGTGGTGCTCAACTCCAAGGCGACCCTCGAGGCAGTGAAGTGGATGGTCGGCTTCTGGAAGGACGCGTGCGACGAAGGCGCGCTCGCCTGGGACGATACGAACAACAATCGCGCGTTCCACGCCGGCGAGATCAGCGCCACGCTGAACGGTGCTTCGATTTTCATCTTCGCCAAGCGCAATCCCGACAAGATCAGGGACGAGGCCGGGCAGCCGATGTGGCGTGACATCTCGCACTTCTCGATCCCGGACGGTCCGCTCGGCCGCACCGCCCCGTACAAAGTGGCCTTCTCGCACGCGGTGATGAAGTATTCGAGCAATCAGACAGCCGCCAAGGAATTTCTCAAGTGGCTGCACAGCCGCGATCAGTTCGGCAAATGGTTCGAGATCGAGAACGGCTACAGCGTGGGGGCCACGACCGCCTGGGAGAGTCACCCGATGTGGGAGAAGGTCGATGATTCCTTGAAGCCGTTTCGCACCGCGCCTCGCGGCGCGCGCATGATCGGGTACGCCGGACCACCGACGGCGCGCGCGAGCGAGGCGCTGACGAAGTACATCATCACCGACATGTACGCCAAGGCCGCCCAGGGAACGACCGCCGAGGACGCCGTGAAGTGGGCGGAAGGCGAGCTGAAGAAGATCTACGAGGGCTGATGACGGACGCCGCCCGGGCGCTGTACGCGATGGCGCCGGCCGCGTTCACGGCCACCCGCAATCGTCTCGCCGCCGAGCTGCGCAAGGCGGGCCGCGGCGCCGACGCGCGCGCCATCGCGCGGCTGCGCAAGCCGAGCGCGGCGCTGTGGGCGGTCAATCAGCTGGCCCGTGTCGACGCGCCCGGCGTGGCCGCGTTCGTCGCCGCGGTGGAGCGTCTCCGCCGTCAGCAGCTTCGCGACCCGCGGGCAGCTGCGGACACCGTGCGCGAGCAGCGCGCGGTGCTCGACCGTCTCGCGGCCCGCGCGCGCGAGCTCTTGCACGACGCCGACCTCACCGCGTCGCCGACGGTCATGCGGCGCATCACCGACACGCTTCTCGGCGCCGCCGTCGACCGCACGCAGGCCGTCGCGCTCAAGCACGGCACGCTCGCGCGAGAGCTGCCGGCCCCGGGATTCGAGGCGTTCGGCGGTGCCGGGGGGCCGACCACCCCCCTGCGCCTGGTGCGGCGGTCGGACACCGCGTCGCATGCCGGCAAGGCCGACGCCCCGCGCGAGGTCCGCGAGCGTCCCGCGAGCGATTCTCGACGTGACGCCCACGAGCGACGCGCCGCCGTCGAGCAGCGGACGGTGGCGAGGCGACGGGCGCTCGACGAGCGGCGAGCGCAGGCGGCACGCGAGGCCGAGGCGCTGGGGCGCGAGGCGGAGGCGCGCAGGCATGAGGCGAGCCGACTGGAAACCGAGGTGACCGCCGCGCGCGCGGCGCTGGCGGACGTGTCGCGTCGGTTGCGGGAGGCGCGGCAGGCGGCTCGGCGCGCCGCCGCCGCGGCGGCCCGCGCGGGCCG
>Ga0070741_10021193_pt1 | contig 10138 bp, 10 predicted proteins | sample Coa_R1_4_FD_66440 | JGI IMG/M metagenome (GOLD analysis project Ga0070741, IMG submission 66440) | Surface soil microbial communities from Centralia Pennsylvania, which are recovering from an underground coalmine fire - Coalmine... | ecosystem: Environmental > Terrestrial > Soil > Unclassified ...
GGACCGGGGCGGACGGGTCTTCCTCGACTCCACCCGCTCCGGCGGGGCGACGGTGGTGGCGGCCTACAGCCCGAGGATCCGGCCCGGCGCCCCGGTGTCGTTCCCTCTGCCGTGGAGTGAGCTCGACAACGTCGCACCGGCCGACTTCACGATCCACACCGCCGTCACCGCCCTCGGCGGCGGCGATCCCTGGGCCGAGCTGATGCCCCCGCCGCAGCCGCTCCCCGCCGACCTCGTCGAGGAGGGCCGGGCCATCCCCGTCGCCCGCGTCCAGGCCATGCACGAAGGAAAGCGCCGGGCCCGGGCCCGGCGCTCCCCTTCTGATCCCTGAGCTGGCTGACGGCGGCCGCTACTTGGTGCTCATGTTCTTGGCGAAGATCCCCGGAACGGCGGCGTAGTTGGAGAAGTACGCCGGGTAGTTCTCCATCTTCTTGCCGAAGCCGGCGGAGTTCATCTGCCCCTGCGGGTTCCCGATGAACTGGTCGGGATCGAAGCTGTTGTCGTCGAGCTTGTCCCAGGGCCCGGGGTCGGCAACCTTCTGGTCGGTCACGGCCGACATGAGGAGCCGGAAGAACTCGTGGTGGCCCTTGCTCATCTCCGCCTGGGACGGCTGGTTGCCGTCCGGCTGGGCGTCGGGACCAGAGCCGGGCCCCTGGCCCGGATAGCCGTTCATGAACGTGCAGACCGCTCCGGGGCAGGGCACTTGCCCGCCGAACGGCGTGACGGTCACGACCATCCCGAGGCTCGGAATGACGAAGATGTGCCGGCCCCGCCAGCCCCAGGTGAAGTACATGTCGTGGGGCGCACTGGCGATGATCGGGTCGTGCGAGACCCGGCGCCGGTTGATCCCCGCGCTGACGAAGTGGTCGGCGCCGTTGATCCAGACGTTGTAACCGAACCCGGGGTTGGGGCCGCTGCCGGTCTGCATGTCCTCGATGAACTGCTCGTCGACGAGCCGCTGGCCGCGATAGACGCCCTTCTGGAGCATGAGCGTGCCGAGGCGGATCATGTCGATCGGCCGGAGGTAGAGGCCCGAGTAGCCGTAGCTCCACCCGGCGCGGTCCTGGGACCAGAAGTAGTTGTCCTTCAGGATTCCGATCTTGTCGAAGAGCTCCCGCTGGGCGAAGGCCTGGAACTTCTCGCCCACCGCCTTCTCGATGACCGCGGAAAGCATGTTGCAGCTCGTCTGGGAGTAGTCGAACCAGGTCCCCGGCTGGTGGGTGATCTTCAGGCTCATGAAGGTGTCGACAGCGTCGGGGAGGCCGTCGTCGAGCTCCGTCGCCCAGTGCATCTCGTTGCCGCTCAAGTGGTTCAGCAGTTGCTTCACGGTGATGGCCCGGTGGGCGTCGTCACCCCGGTCGGGGAAGAACTTGCCGATGGTGTCGTCGACGCGCAGCAGTCCCTTGCGGATGGCGACCCCCGCCACCAGCGTCATCGTGGGCTTGGTGGTCGAGAACATGTGGCTGAGGAAGCGTTCCATGACCGGGTCGAACGTGCCCGTCTGCACCTGGCAGTTGAAGCGGTAGACCCGCATCGTGGCCTGGAGCTGGTTCCGGTAGTAGTCGGCCGCGGCCTGGAGCTTGGCGGCGTCGAGCCCCACCTCGTCGGCTTTCGCCTGCTGCCAGAGGGCGTCGGCCGGAGGCTCCTGGCAGTTCTTGAACCTGGACGGATCGGTCCTGGTCGTCGGCACCCCGCCGCCGGCAGGATTGATCGACTTGATCGTGGCGCCGGCGGTGCTCCCCGTTGTCGGGACGAAGGATCCGCCGACGACGGCCAGCAGGCCGGCCGTCAACATCGCCGCGCGCTGGGTCCATTTCGACATGTGCTCTCCCCTGATGTTGGGACGTGTTGTGCAGGGTCGGGGAATCTGAGGTGCCGATAGTTTGAATCGGATTTTCGGATGGCTCGCCCGCCGTCAAATGTAGCCAGCTCAGGCGTCGAGCGAAATGTCCGATGTGACGGCGGTTCCGGTCAGGGCGGCCTGCACCTCGGAGCCGTCCACCGTCTCGTGGGCCAGCAGGCTCTCGACGAGCCGGTCGAGGGCGTCTCGGTGCTCGCCGAGCAGGCCGAGGGCCCGCTCCTCGGCCTCCCGGAGCAGCGCCGCCACCTCCTCGTCGATGACCCGCTGCGTCTGCTCGGCGTAGGGCCGGCGCTGAACCTCCTCGCCGCCGAGGTACATCGGCGAGCCAGTGGCGAAGCCGACCGGGCCGACCCGGGTGCTCATCCCGAACTCCCGCACCATCTTGCCGGCGAGGTCGGTGGCGCCGGCCAGATCGTTGGAGGCCCCCGTCGACGCCTCGCCGAGCACGAGGAGCTCGGCCGCCCGTCCGCCGAGGCGGATGGCCAGGGAATCCTTGAGGTAGCGCTCCCCGTAGAGGTGGCGTTCGTCGACGGGCAGTTGCTGCGTGACCCCGAGGGCCTGCCCGGCGGGGAGGATCGTCACCTTGGCCACCGGATCGGCGCCGGGAGACAGCGCCGCCACCAGGGCGTGGCCCGCCTCGTGGACGGCCACGGCGTGCTTCTCGTCGGGGAGCAGGGCATTGGTCGCTTCCCGGCGCCCGATCAGGAGCCGGTCGCGGGCCTCGGAGAAGTCGGCGGCGGAGATCGTCGTCCGCCCGGCCCGGACGGCGACGATGGCCGCCTCGTTGACGAGGTTGGCCAGGTCGGCGCCGGAGAAGCCGGGGGTGCCGCGGGCCACGACGTCGAGGTCGACGCTGTCGTCGAGGTGCTTGTCCCGGGCGTGGACGGCCAGGATCGCCGTCCGCTCCCGGAGGTTGGGGAGCGGGATCTCGACCTGGCGGTCGAAGCGGCCCGGGCGGAGCAAGGCCGGGTCGAGCGTCTCGGGCCGGTTGGTGGCGGCGAGGACGACGACGCCGCTGGCGGGATCGAAGCCGTCCATCTCGGCCAGCATCTGGTTGAGGGTCTGCTCCCGTTCGTCGTTGGAGACCAGCGCCCCGCCCCGGCGCTGGCCGATGGCGTCGATCTCGTCGATGAAGATGATCGACGGCGCCGACTTGCGGGCGGCGGCGAAGAGGTCCCGCACCCTCGCCGCGCCGACGCCGACGAACATCTCCACGAAGCTCGACCCCGTCAGGGCCAGGAACGGCACCTCGGCCTCGCCGGCCACCGCCCGGGCCAGCAGGGTCTTGCCCGTACCGGGCGGCCCGACCATGAGGACGCCCTTCGGCCCGACGGCGCCGGCGGCGGTGTAGCGCTCGGGGTGCTTGAGGAAGTCGACGACCTCGGTGATCTCCCGCTTGGCGCCCTCGTACCCCGCCACGTCGCTGAAGCGGGTCGTCGGCCGCTCCTCGTCGTAGACCTTGGCCCGGGAGCTGCCGATGCCCATGAAGCCGCCGGCCAGTTGGCGGGTGGCCCGACGGCTGATCCAGAAGTAGACGCCGAGCAGGAAGACGAAGGGCAGGAAGCCGCCCAGCACGCTGAGCAGGCTCGTGCTGTTGCCGGTGGCCGTCACGGTCACGTGATGGGCGGACAGGTCGCCGGCCAGGGCGTCGTCCTTCAGGGCGACGGGGATGCGGGAGCTGTAGTCGGTCTTGTCGGTGAGCTCGCCGGTCACCTTGCCGTCGGGGTCGATCGTCGCCGTGCGGACCTGGCCGGCGTCGACCTTGGCCCTCCAGTCGGTGTAGTTGAGGGCGGTCCGCTTGGGGGACGGGCCGGGCAGGAACAGGAGCAGCAGCGTTCCGACGAGCCCGGCCAGCCACAGGCTGTGCAGCCACTTCGGCGGCGGCGGCGCCGGCGGCGGCTTGGGCGGCTCGGTCGGCGGGCCGGGCTTAGCCGGGCTGGAGCGGTGGAGGTGGAACGACGACATTCGCGGGCCTCCTGGCGGGCGTCGCCGGGAGGCGGGCCCGCCGCCATCCTGTCGGGCGCGGCCCGGCCCCGCCAAGGCGGGGCCGGGAGCGACGCCTGGCGGTGCCGACCACCTCTAGGACGACGGGTTGCCGACGATGAACGTCCCCTTCATGTCGGGGTGGGGGTCGCAGCGGAAGAACCAGCGCCCCTGGGGCAGGGCCGGGACGTTGTAGGTCGTCTCCCCGGGCCCGTCCACGAGATCGCCCTTGAAGAAGTTCTTCTGGGCCGACTCGTCCTCGTAGATGGCCACGTTGTGGGGAATGCCGCGGTCGAGGTTCTTGAAGTCGATGGTGAGCGCCTGGTTGGCCGGGGCGGCGAGGCACTTCTTGTCGAACTTGCCGTCGAAGGCGCTGATCGACAGGGCGGTGCCGTTCGGGCTGCAGCTGGCGCCGTCCGCGGCGGGGGAAACGGCGAACGACCGGACGCCGGTCACCGCCAGCAGCGACACGGCGGCCATCGCCGGCGCCAGCAGGGCGATGACCGCGCGACGGGTTGTCATGGCCGGTTCAGCTCACCGCAGCCGGGGGCAGTCCGCCGGCGGGGCCTGGGTGAAGTCGACGGCCGCGATCGTGTTGCCGATCACCGGCGCCGCCGGCTCGTGGGGCAGGTCGAAGTACATGGTCGTGAGCAGGATGTGGTCCTTGCCCTCGTTGTAGGCCATGTGGCGGTGGGCCGGGTGGTAGAAGGCCTGGCCGGCGACGTACTTCTCGCTGGTGTCGCACTTGCCGTCCTTGGCCATCACGTAGCTCAGGGTTCCGCCCGACATGATGTTGGCCGCCGGCCGGTGCGAGATCCAGCCGCTGCTCCACCCCGGTGAGATGTCGAGGTAGCTGACGTAGACGTCCTTTCCGGCCTGGATGTCGAGCGTGGCGCCGTTGCCGAACATGCCGGCCGCCATGGTCCCGATCTCCGGGGCGGAGAGCGAGACGCCCGCCGGGGCGGCGGCGGCCGTGACGCCGGAGCAGCCGGTCGGAGCGGCGGCGGTCGGGCCTTCGGCGAGCGGCTTCGAGCCGTCGGTGGCCTGGTCGAAGAAGAAGGCGTAGAACTCGGCCGGCTCGTTGCCGGAGTTGCCCACGAGATAGGTGCCGGCCGGGACGACCGCCGCCTGCCCGACGGCGTAGTCCTTGGTCGTGCAGCCGTCGGCCCGGTGGACCGTGAGCTTGCCCTTGGTCACGGCGAGGATCGCGGCGCCGGGCAGACTCCGCCACCCGGTCGCGCCGCCCGGCGCGACGGAGTACGAACCCGACACGAGGCCGGTGCCGGGGTGGATCGGGACGGAGAGGCCTTCGACGGCCTGCGCCCGAGCGAGATCCTTCAAGGCCACTTCGCCGGTCGGCGGCGTGGCGACGGCGACGCCCATGGAAAGAGCGAGGGTGAAGACGGCGGCGGTGGCGACGATGGAGCTTCTACGCATGCTTGTCCCTCCCGAGTACGAGCACTGCGGTAAGCCGGCGGAGCAGTGAGTGGTGGCGACGAGGTTGGCGGGACGGTCGACAGCATCCTACGACAACGTCACGATTCTGTCTTGAGTTGGCTGAAAATCCCGGACCGTTGCCGCCGCGCCGCCCGCACCTAGCATGCCGCCACGACCTCCGACCCCCGAGGAGTGGCCATGACGGGCTCGCCCACGCAGGGAATCAAGACCGTGCTGCACCCGGTGTCCGACCTGGCCAAGGCCAGGGCGGTGTACGCCGCCCTGCTCGGCGTGGCGCCCCAGGTCGACTCGGACTACTACGTCGGCTTCGACGTGGCGGGGCAGCACATCGGGCTGGTGCCGGGCGGCGGGCCGCAGGGGATGGCGTCGCCCGTGGCCTACTGGCACGTGTCGGACATCGAGGCGAAGCTGGCCGAGGTGGCGGCGGCGGGCGGCGCGGTGAAGGAGCCCGCCCGCGACGTCGGCGGCGGCCGGCTGGTGGCCACGGTCACCGACCCCGACGGCAACGTCCTCGGGCTGCTCCAGGACCCGTGACGCCGGCGGCGGCGCGCCCCGTCGCCGACAGCTCCGAAACGTCCTGACCGGATGTGACTTTCGGCCCTGGTTGCGACCGGGGCCGGGGCTGAGACTCGCCCGGATCGCTGGCGAAAGGAGCGACCCGTGGAGCGTGTCCGGCGCCTGGTCCGACATGTTCGGACGTCGGTGCACATCGAACTCCCCGAGGAGGAGTCCGGCTCGACGCTGGAATCGTTCTTCGCCGGCGTCCGCTGGCGCGAAGACCGTCTGCCCGACGGCCGGACCACCCTTCGTCGGGCGTCGATGTGACGAAAGCCCCTAGAGCCGACCCGCGGAACGACCGACCATCGAGGCCATGACCCTGATCGACAACGGCCTCGAGATCCTCTCCCCCCAGCAGTGCCGCGACCTGCTCGAACGCGGCACCGTCGGGCGGATCGCCGTCAACGTCGGCGCCCTCCCCGCCATCTTCCCGGTGAACTACACGATCCTCCGCGACCGGATCGTGTTCCTCACCGGCGATGGCACCAAGCTCCGGGCCGCGGTCGATCGGGCAGTCGTGGCGTTCCAGATCGACCACTTCGACGAGGCGTCAGGGTCGGGGTGGAGCGTGATGGCCATCGGCCTCGCCGAGGAGATCAGGGACCCGGAGGAGCTGCGGGCGGCGGAACAGCTCGAGCTGCGGCCCTTCGCCGGCGGCGAGCGCCGCCACTTCGTGAAGATCAACCCGGAGTTCGTCTCAGGGCGGCGTATCGTCTGACCATGGACCTGCCGGCGAGTCCATCCGGCGACGGCTCCCCGGGCCCGCTCCGGCTGATCGTGGCCGAGGACCACGGGCTGATGCTGGAGGCCATCGTCAACCGCCTCGCCGCCGACGACGGAGTGCGCATCGTGGCGACGGTCGGCGACGGAGCGGCGCTCGTCGACGCCTACACCGCCCTGCACACCGCCGGCGAGCCACCCGACGTCGTCCTCTGCGACTACTCCATGCCGTCGCTCAACGGCATCGAGGCCCTCCGGGCGATCCTCGAACGCGACCCGCAGGCCCGGGTGCTGATCCTGTCGGCCTATGACGACCAGGCCCTGGTCGTGGCGGCCATGGCCGCCGGCGCCGCCGGGTACCTGCTGAAGTCGATCCCCCCCGACGAGTTGCGGGAGAAGGTCAGGATGGCGGCGCGGGGCGAACCCGTCCTCGACGCCCGCACCGCCGGCCACATGGTCGGGGCGGTGCGGGCCCGGGAACGCCGGGGTCCCGGCGGGTTGCGGGGCCAGCCCCTGTCCGACCGGGAGGTAGGCGTGCTGCGGCTGGTGGCCGAGGGACTCAGCAACAGCGAGATCGCCGCCCGCCTCTACATCTCGGCCCAGACGGTGAAGACCCATCTCGAGCGCATCTGCACCAAGCTCGACGTGTCGGGCCGGGCGGCGGCGGTCAAGCGCGGGATCGAAACCGGCGCCCTGCCCCGCGCCTGACCAGCCATGACATCGACGCGCCGCCCGGGCCGGCGGACCCGTGGCTGGTCGCTCCGGGCGCAGCTGGCCGTGGCCCTCGTGGCGTCGGTCGCCCTGTTCGGGGCGGCGGCGGCCCTCCTCACGGCCCGCTCCTATCACGACGACCGGGCCGCGGCGGGCCGGCAGCTGGCGACGTTGGCCCGGGCGGCCGCCTCCAAGCTCGACAGCCAGGTGGCCCAGAGCGAACAGGTCCTCGCCGGGATCGCCGCCCAGGACGCCATCACCGCCCTCGACCCCGGCCGCTGCGGGCTGGTGCTCGGCGGCTTCCGGGGGCTCGGGCCGGGATACCTGGCGCTCGTCGGGCCCGACGGTGACGTTCTCTGCTCGTCGCGCCCGGCCGGCGAGCTCACCCCCGCGGCGTTCGCCGCCGCGGGATGGGTGGCCGACGCCCGCCGGGCGGGCCGGGCCGTCCACGCCGAGCCGGTCGCCGATCCGGTCACGCAGCGGCCGATGATGGTCCTCGCCACGCCGGTGCCGGCGGCGGCGGCCGCCGGCACGGCGCCGGCCGGGAAGCGCCCGCCGGCCGTACTGGCCGCCGTCCTCGACCTCGACGGGTTCGCCCCGGACCTCGTCGGCCCACTGGATGCCGACCGCGGGACCGTCGTGGCCGCGGTCGACGCCGCCGGCAGCACGGTGCTGTTCCGCAACCCCGGCCACTACGCCGGCCGCCCGATCACCACCGGCAATCCGGGGACGTCGCTGTTCCAGGCCAAGGGCTTCGACGGTGTGGAGCGGATCTTCCGGGCCGTGACGGCGCCGCAGCTGGGGTGGCACGTCTACGCCGGCACACCGGTCTCGGTGGCCTTCGCCGCCGCCCACCGCACCGTCGCCCACAGCATCGCCCTCACGCTCGTCGTCTTCTGCATGCTGGCGCTCCTCACCGGGCTGCTGACCCGCCGCGTCGTAAGGCCCGCCCGGGCGCTGGCCGACGCCATCGTCGCCGCCCGGGCGGGGGACGACGCTCCCCGGGCCCCGGAGGAAGGCCCCGCCGAGCTGGCCCGGGTGGCGGCGGAGTTCAACGCCCTCCAGGCCGCCCGGGCGGCGGAGGAGGCCGGTCGCCGGGCGGCCGACGCCGAGCTCGCCGAACGCGTCGCCGAGCTCGGCGAGGCCCGGGCGGAGCTGCGCCGGGCCCTGGTTCGCTTCACCGAGCTCCAGGAGGACGAGCGCCGCAGCATCGCCCAGGCCGTCCACGACCAGACGATCCAGGCGCTGATCGCCACCATGTGGGCCCTCGACGACCTCGACGCCGAGGAAACGTCGCCCCACGTCACCGCCGTCCTCGACCGGGCCCGGGAGAACCTTTCGGCCGCCGTCGGCGCCGCCCGTTCGCTGCTGTTCGAGCTCCGCCCGCCGGCGCTCGACGAGCTCGGGCTCGGCGCCGCGCTCGAGCAGCAGCTCGACCGGCTCGGCCAGGAAACGGGCATCGCCGTCGCCTTCGACAACGACGTCCAGGGGCGCCTGCCCCTCCACGTCGAGACGCTGGCCTTCCGGACGGCCCAGGAGGCCCTCCGCAACGTACGCCAGCACGCCTCGGCCCGGTCGGCCCGGGTGGCGATCCGCCGCTACGACGACCGGCTCGAGGTCGACGTCGACGACGACGGGGTCGGGGTCCGCCCCGCCGACCTCGTGGCGTCCGGCCCGGCCCGGGCCGGGATCGTCGGCATGCGGGAGGCGGTCGGCATGCACGGCGGGACCTTCGCCATCGGCCCCCGCCCCGCCGGGGGGACGAGGGTGAGCTTCTCCCTGCCGCTGGCGGGCCCGTCCGCCGCCTGATCGGCTTCCCCGCACCAGATTCCCCCGATCGGGGGAACGGGAATCGCCGATCTGGCCGATCGTTCCGCTTCCTGCGTCTTCCGACATTCAAGGAGACGAAAGGAGGCCGACGTGAGCCAGGGTCTGGACCCCGACATCTCGGCGCTGATCGAAGAGACGCTGCCGCTGGTGCGCCACGTGATGTACCAGGCCACGGTCCACTTCCCCCGTCACGTCGACAAGGAGGAGCTGGTCCGGGCCGGGGTGCTGGGCCTCGTCGAGGCCGCGCACCGCTACGACCCGGCGAAGGGCGTGCCGTTCGCTCCCTACGCCGCCCGGCGGATCCGGGGCGCCGTCCTCGACACCGTCCGCAAAGGCGACTGGGCGCCCCGTTCGCTGCGCCGGGCCGGCCGGGCTGTCGAAGCCACCGCCGAACGGCTGGCGGGCGAGCTGCGGCGCAGCCCGACCTCGCTCGAGCTGGCCGCGGCCCTCGGGATGACCGGCGAGGAGCTCGCCGAGCTGCAGCACCGCCTGCTGCAGACGGTGGTCCTGGGGCTCGACATGGTGGTGAGCGAGACCTGGGGCGAGGGCGACACCGACGTCTTCCTCGAAGGGACGGTCGCCGACGATTCCGTATCGGTCGACGACGACCTCTGCGACCGGGAGATGGCGGGCTACCTCCGGGACGCCGTCGCCCTCCTTCCCGACCGCCACCGCACCGTCATCCAGGGCTACTTCTTCGGCGGCCGGACGTCCGAGGATCTCGCCGGAGAACTCGGCGTCACGGTGTCGCGGGTCTCCCAGCTCCGCACCGAAGCCTTCGACATGCTCCGCCACGGCATCACGGCGCAGTACGCCGGCGAGCGGCCGGTCCCCGCCGAGCGCCTCTCCCCCCGGGTCCTCCGCCGCCAGGAGGCCTACGTCGCCGCCATCGCCACCCACAGTCCCTGGCGCGACCGGCTCGACGCCTCCGGCAGCGACCGGCGCACCCGGCGGTTGCCGCAGGCGGTATGAACGGCGCAGCCGGCCTGTGGCCGACGCCCGGGCGGAGGGCCCCCC
>Ga0070741_10021194_pt1 | contig 10138 bp, 6 predicted proteins | sample Coa_R1_4_FD_66440 | JGI IMG/M metagenome (GOLD analysis project Ga0070741, IMG submission 66440) | Surface soil microbial communities from Centralia Pennsylvania, which are recovering from an underground coalmine fire - Coalmine... | ecosystem: Environmental > Terrestrial > Soil > Unclassified ...
TCCAGCGCTGCGTCCTGCCCCACGATGAAGAAAGTAATTCTCAAATTCCGTTCCTCGAGGAACCTGAGCGCGCGGGGAACCAGCACGTCGAGATAGGATGGAAACGACTCCCACCCTGAGTCCCCATGAGTCTTCATGTAGGACCACTTGTTATCGAGATCCAGCGACAAGCTGGCTTTGGCCTTTGCTCCATTCATGAAGGGTTCGCTCACAGACCCGGGAATTCGAAGCGGACAGAAGCTTCCCTACTGCCTTCTTCGCGAGCTGGACCGTTTCGTTGACGTTCAGCGTGCCGTTCACAATGTGCGCTGAGTTGACGATATGCACACCCGGAATCGAAGTCGTCATGGGCGGCAGCTTCCGCGAATATCCGAGCGTAGAGATGGCCAGCACATAACGGACGCGCGACACCTGGAAGCAAAGCACGTCGCTCGGGTCAAAATGGGGATACATACGCGCCAGCGCAAGAACAAACTTCTCCCGGATCTCCTCGTCTGGCATATTGAACGCTGGATCCTCCGGTGCGACGTACTTGGGCAAATAGACCAGCGAGTTGCCGCCAAAATTCGCGCGGTCGACCAGGGCCGTCATCTCGATCACCGCGGTAAATGGGACCCAGGAATCCGTGATGTTCGTGACGTAAAAATTCGCCAACGGCTTCTTCAGCAGGAGCGACGCGCAAATGATTCCCTGGTACTGAATTCCCGCCAGCCCGGCGCGTTCGTCTTCCGACAGATCCGGGCAAATCCTTGCTGCGATGGGCGCGGGCATGGTCAGCACAACCTGGTCGAATTGCGCTCGTTCCCCGTTTATGAACTCGATATTCACCGGCCCGTTGCCCGCCGCTTCCACCTTCTTTGCCGTCATCCCAGGCTTGATTTTTATGTTTTCACTTTCCAGCACTTCGCTGAACTTCGCAAGGATGCGCGCGTATCCCCCCTGCACGTAGCCGAACATCTCTTTCTTGAGGCCCTCTCGCCGCGCCGCATACATCCTGGCGATGATGGCCCAGATGAAAGCCGCCGAGGCTTTGGTGCAATTCTCCCCCAGCTTGGCCCGCAAAAGCGGCAGCCAGATCTTCTCGAACGTACGATTCCCGGACCACCGCCGCAGCCAATCGGCCACAGGAACCTGCTCGAGCTTCTGCCAGTTCTTCAGCTTCGAGGCATAGAAGATTGTGGCGCCGAGCCGGAGCTTATTCCAAAAGCTCAAGGGGGGAAAGCGAAGGAACTCCAGGGTGTTCGACATGGAATAGAGCGTGCCATCAGTGTAGAAGCCCGTCCGCGTCTCAACCCAGTGCATCTCCTTCTCGAGGTCAAGCTCCTTGAGAAGAGATCGGAGATGTGTATCGGAGAGGAGCGTGACGTGGTAATGGCGGTCCCAGACCACGTCTCCCAGTTTCCAGGCGCTTGCCAGCCCACCCACATGCGGGGCCGACTCGAACAGAGTTACGTCCTTGCCTTGCCGGGCGAGCAGGTGGGCAAGGGTCATCCCCAGGATTCCACCGCCCACAATACCCCACCGTTCAGCACCGACTGACATCAACCGAAACCCTCAAGCTGCTTGCGGGTTGCCCTTGATCCGGGTCCAACAAATCTTCGCGCGAGCTATCCTGGATGAACCTCTATGTCCCGGCAATCGTCCTCAATCCGGGTTGCTCCGTTCGCCGGAAGCCCCCAATAGCCGCTGCTCCGAGGCTCTCCCCACCAGGAATCTCGGGCTCTGAAGCTTACCGCCCGCCCGCTACTGGCGTGACTCCGTCATGATGGCGGGGTCAGTTCAGTGACTGTGGAATTGCTGACCGAATATCTCAAGCCGCAAGCCGAACACTTGAGCTCCGGATAATTTGCCGCCTCCAGATTCGGGAATCGGGCCAGCAATTGCCCGCACCGACACACGCAGCCGACAGACCGGGCGGGGTGCCCGATCGCCAGGTGAAAATCCGGGACGCTCCTGGTGACCAGCGCGCCCATGCCCACCATGGCAAATCGCCCGATGGTGAGATCGTTGCCGATGGTGCTGCCAGCGCCAATCGTAGCGCCTTCGCGCACCAGGGTCGGCAAGGTGTGCTCGTCGGGAGTGGACGTTCTCAGGGTTCTCAGATCGGGCGTGGTGGCTCTGGGGAACCGGTCGTTGGTAAAGATCGTGCCGGCGCTGATCATCACCCCGTCCTCGATGGTGACCGCGGTACAGATGTAAACCATCGCGTTGATCTTGACCCGATTCCCGATCCTGACGTCGTAGGCGATATAGGTCTTCTCGCCGATGATGCACTCTTCGCCGATCCGGCTTGAATGCCGGATGTGAACGTTGTCCCAGACCGATGTGCCGGGACCGATCTGCACCCCTTCTTCGATGATGGCCGTAGGATGGATTCGTATCGTCATGCGACGAGGACCTTGCTTGCTTCCGGCTGCCGTTCGCCGGCTGTCCCGGCCACTTGCGCCGGCACGGCCGTCCAGCGATGCCGCTTCAGTGCCGTGTAAGCGGCTTCGATCACTTCCACCGAAGCCAGGGCATCCGCTCCGTTGATCAGCAGCTTATCGGTCCCCAGGATGGCTCGCGAGAAATTTTCGATCTGGCTCCGGAAGGCCTGAATCTTGTCGTATCCTTTCCCGAAGACCACCCACTCGCGGCTGGAGGGGAGACGGTATTTCGATTCCTTCCAGCCCACCGAGATCGTGCCGCGCGAACCATAGATGTGGATGTAGCTCTCCAGTTCCTTGTTAATGCTCCAGGATAAATCGATGCTGCCCATCACTCCATCCACGCTGCGAACGAACACCCGTACGGTCTCTTCCACCGGCAGTCCCTGGCTGCGTTTACCCTCCACGACGTCCACTTCGGCCAGGGGCCCCAGGAAATACCGCGTGATATCGACGGAGTGGGTGCCATTATCAATCAACACGCCGCCTCCGCTGATGGCCGGATTGGCGTTCCACCGCGCTGACATGTCAACGCGCGAGGTAAAGGCATTTTCAAAGAGGATGATATCTCCGATCATCCCGGACATCACCATGCTCTTCGCGCGCACCACGTCGGTTACATAGCGGAACTTCGAAGCCATGGTCAGCACCAGGCCGTTTTTCCTGGCGGCAGCCAGCAGTCTTCGGGCATCTTCCGAATTCGTGGTGAAGGGCTTTTCACAAAGCAGGTGGACCTTCCGATCGAGAAAGTAGAGCCCGATTTCGGCATGGCTGGAGGGTGGAGTGCAGATGATCACCGCATCCAGCTCGACTGCTTCACTGAGGGCTTGATAAGAATCGAAGCTGCGGCAATGCAGCCCCTCGGCCAGGGCTCGTGCCGCTTGTGCGCGCACGTCGGCAACGGCCACGACCCGGGCAATCTCACATTGATCAAAGGCCTGGGCGTAGGACTGCGCAATAGCGCCGGCGCCTACAATCCCAAACCGCAGTTGGTCATGATTCACCTTGAGACCTCCGCAACTTTCTGGCTGCCTCCCAAATCGCTCCGGCGATGTAATCGACGTGTTCTTCGGTGTAGCGTTCGTTCCAAGGGAGGACCAGGATTTTCTCCAGGGCCTCAAAAGTCAGCGGAAACCGCCTACGGTCGTAATCCACGGCCTCCGGCCGTGCCAGGTTGAACGGGTAGTTGCTGTTTCCGAACGTCCGCTGCTTCTGGAAAATCTCGCACATGAAGGCTGGCTTCTGGATATATCTTGGGGCTGACGCAATCCCTTTTTCTTTGAGCAGTCGAGCCAGGCCAACCGCGCCATCGGTGATCACATTCCCATCCACCCGGAGACAGTACTTCCAGTAAGTGTGAACGCTTCCCGGGCTGACCCAGGGAGTCTCGATGCCTTCGATTTCCATGATCTTTCGGGTGAGCAATTCCGCCATCGCGATTCGGCTCTCCGCAACACCCTGGAGCTTTGCCAGTTGGGCCACCGCGACAGCGCCCTGAAGCTCGCTCAGACGGTAATTGAGCGCCAGAAAGTAGTGGTCGGGCTTCGGGTCTCCATATCCCCAGGCCTTGTTAACAAACAGAAACATCCGGCGCGCCAGGGCGTCATCATTGGTGGTCACGATGCCGCCTTCGCCGGTCGTCATATGTTTGCCCTGCTGAAGGCTGAAGCAGCCGATGGTTCCGATGGCCCCCACAAACCGGCCTCCGCAACGGGCCAGGTAAGCCTGCGCGCAGTCTTCAATCACGGGGATGTGCCGCGCACGAGCGAGCTCCATGATTTCGCCCATGTCGCAGGGGTTTCCGAACAGGTGGGTCACCACGATCGCACGCGTCCGTTCGCTCAGGCAGGGCTCGATTGTTTTCGCCGTGATGTTCCAGGTTCTCGGATCGACCTCGGCAAATACCGGGATCGCCCCCTGGTAAAGGATGGGCGCGAGCGCGCCCATGTCGGTAATGGCCGTGGTGACAATCTCATCCCCAGGATCAGGATTAATGGCCGCAAGCGCAGTGTGCACGGCGGCAGTCCCGGAAGCGCAAGCCAAGGCGTGTTTCACACCCAGAAGATTTGCGAAGCGCGTCTCCAGGGTTCTGACGAAAGTCCCTTTGGTGCTGGTCAGTGTGCCGCTGTGGATCGCCTCGGTGAGCATTTCAATCTCTTCGCTGCCGAGAGTCCGCCCAGACGCATCCTGGTCAGAGGGCAGAGTCACAACCTCTGCCGAAGACAACGTAAGATGACTCATAATTTCTCCCTCTCCAATCGGGGTTGATATGATGGGTGGAACGAGACTTCTACGGCCGAACTGCCCCGAGTGCTTTGTTCGGCGAGGTGATGACGCAGAGCGGCTCGGAAAAGAATCCGCATCGCGAGCAGCCGGGCGAGCAGGCCCAGGTGCCCGAGAATAGTGCGCGCGATCTTCATCTTGGACCGGCCCAGAAGCCGCACCTCAAGCGTGGCGGGGTGTTCGACGATCCGGCACCCCTGGAGGTCCATCTTCCCCAGCATCTCCGCGACTCCGAGAAAGCCGCCCTGGCGCAATTCGAGGCTCACAACCGCACTCCGGCGATAAACACGGAAGCAGCTTGTGTACGTTGCCAGCTTCTGGTGCAAAACACAGCGATAGAGGAACGAAGACGCCTTGGACAGGGTCAGGCGCCACGCCGGCACATTCAGAACCTTCCCTCGCTCGTGATAGGGAGAAGCCGTCACCAGGTCCACATCGTCTGTCAGCAGCGGGATCATATTCTTGATCTCGTGGGGATCGTAAGTGCAGTCGCAATCGGCGGAACAGACGATTTCGGTGCGGGCATTCCGGATGCCCGTCATGATGGTGGCCGCGACCCCCTGGTTCTGTGAGTGCCGCAGCACGATGCAGTTGGGGCGGGTTGCAAAGAGCTGCTGCAAGGATTCCCACGTCTTGTCCTTGCTCCCGTCGTCCACGAAGATGAAATTCAGATCGTACTCCGGAAGCGAGGCCTCGACGCTTCGTAAGGTGTTGGCAAGGTACGGAAGGACAATCTCCTCGTTGTAGCATGGGAAAACCAGTGTGACGGGGGTCTTGTTGGCGGTATTCCCTAAGGATGCTCCTGCTTCACCAGGTTCCGGCTTCAGAAGAACGTCCGCCGCTGAACTCTGTTGAACCTCGATCGGCGGTTGAACTTTCATGGGCAGTGAAAGTTGATGGCTGCCGGGGAAACCGGCCGCGAGCCCCAGGTGCGCGGCGATCGTTCCAAACTCATATTTCTTGAAATAGTCTTCGACGACCCAGAACATTTTGTCGAGATTTCTATACTGGCGAATCTTGGCCAGAAGCGAGAGGGCACCGATCTTGGGCTGATCCGGGTCGAACTCCCACACGTGGAAGTACATCACGAAGGGTTTATCGTAGGTCCGGTGCCAGTAATCGACGGCCGGTTTAATGACATGGTGGGGCAACTGGCGGTAGTAATTCCCGCCCGAGATCGGAATCAGGAAGCCCAGCACATTGAGCGTCGAAGGAGGAAATTCCCAGATGCGCCGGTTGCCCACCTTGTGCTCATGTACGAAGCGGCGCCAAGGCTGCGAATGAAAGGAACGAAAGATCGGCAGAATACTCGAGTCGTAGGCATACCCCTCTTGAGCAAGGATGTCGAGCGCCCAAAGGTCGGATGGCCGTATCCATCCTTCCGCCGCCCGAAATCCCAGGGGTTCCACCCCGATTGCCCGCTCGATCGCCGAGGCAGTCTTGGCCAAATCCTCGCGGAATTCATCCGGCGTCATGTGGCAGATCGCCCGGTGAAAGTAGCCCTTGCTTGCGATCTCATGCCCGCGGCGAGCCACCTCGCGGACGAGATCAGGCCTCTGATCCGCCACCCATCCCAGCACAAAGAACGTGGCTTTGACATTGAACCGGTCGAGAAGATCCAAGACGCGAAGCGTGTTCCGCTCGAACCGCGTCTCGAACCGGTACCACTGCTTGCGCTGGATGAGCTTCCCGTAGGCCGCCACATGGAAATAGTCCTCCAGGTTGACGGTTAGAAGATGCCTGTTCGACCTGAAGGAAGCAGTTTCGTTCATATTCATCCCGCGAGTCTGAAGGACTTTAACTCAGAGGAACCGTTCACCCTTGCGAGGACATCCACGATACGTTGTCCGCTGTCCCCCTGGCCGAATGGGTTGTCGATCTTCGTGACTGTTTCTGCCCAGCTCCCGGCGCTGTAGACTTCCTCCAGCATCCTTTCCAGGCGGCCTGGATCGCCGCCCGCAAGCCGTGCCACGCCCGACTCGATAACCTCGGGCCTTTCCGTGTTTTCGCGAAGGATAAGCAGAGGCTTTCCCAAGGTCGGGGCTTCTTCTTGTACTCCTCCGGAATCCGAAACAAGAATCCAGGCTCGTGACAACAGCACAATAAAATCCTCATAATTGAGCGGCGAGATCAAATGAATCCGGGGATGCCCGGACAGTTTCTTGCGAGCCGTGCCCATGACCGAGGGATTGGGATGAACCGGAAAGATCAGCGCGAGGTCGTTGTGCTTTTCAACAAATCCGCGCAGAACCGCAAGATTGGCGGCCATCTTCTCCCCGAAGCTCTCGCGCCGGTGCGTCGTGAGAACGATGCGTCTCAACTCCTTTGTGGGCTCGAGTAACCGCTCCATTTCCTTCGAAATCGATGATTCCTTAAGGAGCCGGTTGATCGAATCGACAACAGGGTTCCCAGTCACGAAGATGTTTTCGGGATCAATACCTTCCGAGATCAGGATCGTCCGGTTTCGAGGGGTCGCCGCGAAATGATACGTGGCCAGACGAGTGATGAGTCGTCGATTCATCTCCTCCGGGTAGGGGCTTGCAGGATTCCCTGACCTGAGCCCTGCTTCGACGTGCCCAACCGGGACGTGATTGTAAAAGCCTGCCAGAGCGCCCGCCAATGCCGTCGTCGTATCCCCTTGGACAAGAATCAAACTTGGTTCTTCGGACTCGATGACCGGGCTCAAGGCCGCTAGAACACGGGCACATACGTCGCTCGGGCTCTGTCCGTCCTGCATAACGCGCAAGTCATAGTCGACTCGGATCCTGAAGAGGCGCAGGAACGGGGCGAGGAGGTCAACGTGCTGTCCCGAGGACACATTCACCGTCTGAAACTGGGGGCTTAAACCTTCCAACTGACGGATGACGGGAGCAAGCTTGATGACTTCAGGTCGGGTTCCGAAAACGGTCAGGATTTTCATACACAAGAAAAACGAATTCGAACTCGGCTCTTATCTCGGAAAACTATCTGATTAAGCTCTTCCGCTTGGCGGCCATACACCGCACACGGGCCGGCACGCCATACGGGCTAACCTGATCTGTTCCAGTCGCATCGCCATGATCCTTTTGGGATGGCCTAGAGCAATCCGCCAACCAAATAGTTCAGCGCACGGCGAGAGTAATATCCTTGATTTCTGTAGGTTGGAGAGATCTCCATCGGGCCTACAAAAGCGGCCTTCACGATATGCAAAAAGTTGCACTTATTTGCGAGGTCGCAATCCACTGAAGGCAGGTCCAAAACATGTCATTTTCACCATGGTCGAACCGGCAACCGACATCCGACGGCGGGACTCGCTTGGAAAATCGTTGCCCCGCGTGCCAACCGGTGCTACGGTTTTGTCGGCTAACGAGTCCTCATCAAGTGAGGGTGCGTTCGCTTGCCTCCCAATCCAGGACTCGATGACCGTACCACTGGGATCAGGAGGGATCATCATGCACGCAATTCGCCCGGGTGCCGTCCTCTGCCTCTGCATCGCGCTTTCCCCAGCCCTCGCGGCGACGGATCACACCCGCTTCGACATCTCCCCGCGCCGGGAACTGAACTTCTCCCGCGACTGGATCTTCATAGCCAAAGATTGCCCTGGTGCCGAGCAGCCAAATTTCGACGATTACGCCTACAAGCGTGTTTCAGTCCCTCACGCGAACATCCTGACTCCTCATGAGACCTTTGACCCTGATATGTTCCGATTCGTCTCCTGGTACCGGAAGCATTTCCGGGGTTCCGAGGACTTTCGGGGGAAGAAAGTCCTGCTGGAGTTCCAAGGCGTAATGACCGTTGCGGATGTCTATCTGAACGGCCGTCTCATCGGCCATCACGAAGGCGGCTATACTCCCTTCACTGTCGACATGACGCCGGCTTTGCAGCTTGACGCAGAGAACGTGCTGGCCGTACGCGTGGATTCCCGAGAGCAGAAGCAGGTTCCCCCGGAAGGAGCACCCAAGATGTTTGGCTACTATTTGTTCGGGGGCATCCAGAGGGATGTGATCCTGCGGATCGTTGATCCCTTACACATCGAGCGAGTTTATTACACGACGGCCACAACCAAACCGGAGGTGCGTGAGGACGCTCAGATCACGGTTGCGAACGGGCGCCAGGAAGGCGTGGAGGGGGTCCTTTCCCTGCGTCTGCTGGACGCCAACGAAAACGCGGTTGCCTCAACCGAGAGTCCCATACGGCTGGCAGCCGGCGAGACCCGAGACTTCAAACTGGCTTTGGAGAATCTCCGCGGCATTGAACTCTGGGACGTGGATCACCCGCACCGCTATGTGGTGATGGCGGAATTACGCGAGGGAGCCAGAGTCGTCGATCGCGACCGCACCTGGATTGGTATCCGCACGATTCACTGGGACAGTGTGACGGGCCAGTTCAGCCTGAATGGAGTTCCCCTGAAACTCCGCGGCGTGAATCGCCACCAGACCTTTGCCTACATCGGCGGGGCCGCGCCCAACCGGCTCCAGCGGCGCGACGCACGCATTCTGAAGTACGAGATGGGGCTGAACATGATGCGCTGCTCGCACTATCCGCCCGACCCGGAGTTTCTGGACGAATGTGATCGCATCGGCCTGCTGGTGCTGGATGAACTCCCCTCATGGCAATTTATCGGGAAGACCCCGGAATGGCAGGCCAACGCCGTGCAGGCGGTGCGGGAGATGATCCTGCGCGACCGGAATCATCCCTCGATCATTCTCTGGGGCGTGCGCGGTAACGAAGCCTCACCGCGCGCCGAGGACGACCGCGAGCTCTACACTCGGACCTATGCCCTGGCCCGGGAACTTGACCCCACCAGGCCGCCCGGCGGAGCGCGCCTGAGCGACGCCTGGCACGGGAAATTCGTGCCCGAAGAAGTGATGACCGTAAACGACTACACAGACTGGAACTCTCCTTTGCAAGGCTGGCCGCAACCGGTCACAACCAAGCCGTGGCTGATCACCGAATACGGCAATCCAAAGCAATACCCTGTGTGGACGGGCGAACATGCGTTGCTTGAATTTACTTCTCATTGGATGACTTATCTCGACCGCCTCTACAGCCACCCCGAAATCGCCGGCGCCATCGGATGGGCCGCGGTCGATTACAATTCCCCCGAGTTCAACACACCGGTCGCGGTCACGGCACATCACTGCGTGGACGACATTTTCCGGCTGCCGAAGGGGTTCAGCTCCTATGCTCTGGCCAGCCAGGCTGACCCGGCCATTTACGGGCCGAAGGTGAAGATTATGAGCACCTGGCGGGACAACCGCGAGAAAAAGGTCTATGTCGCCGCCAACACTCCAGAAGTCGAGCTGCTGCTGAACGGAAAATCCCTGGGCAGGGCCAAACCTTCGGAATACCCGCACGCCCCCCACCCGCTATTCCTCTTCAAAGTGGATTCCTACCAGCCTGGGGTGCTTGAGGCCCGCGCCTGGATGGGAGGGAAGGTTGTGGCGACG
>Ga0070741_10021195_pt1 | contig 10137 bp, 11 predicted proteins | sample Coa_R1_4_FD_66440 | JGI IMG/M metagenome (GOLD analysis project Ga0070741, IMG submission 66440) | Surface soil microbial communities from Centralia Pennsylvania, which are recovering from an underground coalmine fire - Coalmine... | ecosystem: Environmental > Terrestrial > Soil > Unclassified ...
CACCCGCCCGCCATCCCGGCGATGAAGCCCGACAGTGCGAACGCGAGGAGCTTGTAGCGCACCGGGTCGATGCCCATGGAAATGGCCGTGTTCTCGGAATCGCGGATGGCGTGGAAGGCACGCGCCACCCGTGTCTTGCCGAGGTTGCGGACACCGACGAACACCACCACGGCGAAGAACAGCGACGCGTAGAACGCGGGCTGCGACAGGTCGTCGCGCAGCACGCCGCGGCTCACGTCGTTGTGGGTGGAGAACACCGACTGGGTGAACAGCCAGCTCTCGCACGCGACCATGAAGGCCAGCGTGGCCAGGGCGAGGAAGAAGCCGCGGAGGCGCAGAGCCGGCACGCCGACCAGCACGGCGAGAGGAACGCCCACGAATCCGGCCAGCGGGATGGTGAGCCAGAACGGAAGGTGAAACGAGGTCGAGAGGGTGGCGCTCCCGAAGGCACCCGCGCCCGCGAACCCGAGGGCGGCCAGCGAGATCTGGCCGGTCCACCCGGTGAGCACGACGATCGACAGCACGATCAACGCCGTGAACACCGCCGAGCCCAGCACGGTCGACCAATACGAGACCGCGAACACCGGGACGGCGAGGATGCCGATCGTCACCATCGACGCCAGCACCCACCGGCCGACCGACCAGTCGGCGAGCAGAAGTTGGAGCGAGCCACGCCGGTCGAGATTGCGACGCACGCCGTCCTCCAGGTTGAGGCCGGTTCCTGTGCGGACGAAGGCCACCCCCGAGTCCTCGTCGACGCGCAGGCCCTTGAAGATGAACTTGGGCCGCGTCATCAGGACGGCGACGATCACGAGGAACGAGACGAACTGCGGGGCGCCGGCGGTGCTGAAGGCGTTCTTGAGGAAGTGGGTCGGCCAATCGATGCCGACGAACAGGCTCTGGGCCACGCCGAGCACGATGCCGCCGATGAACGTGCCGACCAGACTGGTGAACCCGCCGAACATGGCGGCCGTGAAGCCGGGAAGGATCAGCAGGAAGAGACTGGCGTAGTCGAGGGTGCCGTTGTTACGGGACACGATGAGGATGGCCGCCAGCGTCGCCAGCATCGAGCCCACCGCCCAGGAAAACGCGGCGACGCGGTTGGCGTTGATGCCGAGCAGCCGCGATGTCTCCCGAGAGTCCGCCGTGGCCCGGATGGCGATGCCGAGGTTGGTGAACTTGAAGAAGGCGCCGAGCACCACGGCGAGGCCGATGGCGATGACCGCCACGGTGACGTCGTCGGCGAAGAAGCGGATGCCGCCGACGATGTAACGGTGCTCGGGCACGACGCGAGCGGCGATCTGCTCGCCTTTCTGGTTGAACATGTCGATCGCCAGGCCCGTGATCATGGTGAAGAGGCCGGCGGTGGCCACGACGAGCGAGATGGTCGGGGCGCCGACGAGATGGCGCATGAACACGCGCTCGACAGCCATGCCGAGCAGGGCCGTCACCGCCAGGGCCAGGAGCAGCGCGATCGGCAGGGGCATCTTCGGCAGCACCGGGTTCCACGACCACTTGGTGAACGGCAGCTGGAAGTGGAGGAAGGGCACCTGGAGCTGGTGCCGGGCCGCCCCCCAGGCCTTGTAGAAGAGGAAGGCCCCGACCGTGCCGACCGCCCCGTGGGCGAAGTTGGGCACCCGGGTGGACTTGTAGACGAGCGTGATCCCCTGGCCGAACAGGGCGTAGACGGCGCCGGCGAAGAGGCCCGCTACCGCCAGTTGCGCCCAGTACATGCCGTCGCGTCCCTTTCGTCGCTTCTGTCCTCTACCGTAGTGACATTCGACACGTGACTGACCATCGCCTCCCCCGCCGGCTCCTCGCCGGGGCCGCCGCCGCCGTGGCGGCGATGGCGTTCGCCGGGCCGGTGCGGGCCGACATCCCCCCGGCCGAGGTTCCCGCCTCGATGCACGGGGCGGTCGAGACCCAGGCCCTGACCCTGGGGAACGGGGCCGCCGCCCTGCTGGTCGACCCCGGCACCGCCTACGCCTACTCGACCCTCGACCGTGACGACTACGGGGGCGGGCTCGTCAGCTACACGATGACGGCGCGGGGAGCGAACCTGAACCTCGGCACCATCGCCTACGCGGTGATCTGGGCGGCGCCGTCGTGCGACCAGAAGGCCGACCCCAACGCGCCCAACGTCCCGTGCGTGACCAGCGGCGGTGCGGCGGGGACGCCCGACACCGGGCTCGAGGACGCAGCCGGGTTCCCGGGCTACGCCGAGGCCCTCTATCCCCCGCCCCCGGCGCCGAACCCCGACCGCACGTCGTCGTACAAGTGCATCGTCAACAAGGACTCCAACGGCGAGGCCCCCACCGGTGGCGCCGCCCAGCAGGTGTGTCGGGCCGCGGGGCCGGGCGCGAGCGACGCGGTCCCGTTCACGGCGTGGGGGGAGACCAACGGCAAGGAGTACCGCTCGACCGGCTTCTCCCGTGTTGCGGGCGTCGACATCCCGGGCGCGATCCACGTGGCAGCCAGCGAGTCCAACTCCGATGTGAGGGCGATCGGGAAAGGCCAGCTGCAGTCGACCGGTTACTCGGTGCTCAAGGACATCGACATCGCCGGCGGCCAGATCCACATCGACTGGGTGCGGTCGGCGGGCACCATCGTCAGCGACGCCAACGGCAACGCCAAGCGCACGCTCGACTGCCGCATGGGCGGCCTGAGCATCGGCGGCCAGGGCGTGAACATGAGCGGCGGCGAGCTTCCCGCCGACCAGATCCAGCCCCTCCTCGACCAGGTGGCGACGGCCACCGGTTACAAGGTCGAGATCATCCCGCCGGCGACGGCCAACGGGGTGCAGCCGGGCGGCAAGCAGCTGGTGTCGTGTACCGGTCTGCAGATCAAGTTCACCGACACCCACACGCAGTCGCCGGTGCCGGTGTGCGTGCCGTCGATCAACCCCATGGTGCCGTCGTGCGTGCCGGCCCTCGCCAACCGCGAAGAGCTGCACCTCGGTGCCATCACCGTGCAGCAGTCGGTGAACACGTTCGCGTCCGGTGACGCGACCGTGGCCGGCGCCAGTGGGGCCGGTGCGTCCTCAGGCGGGTCGTCAGGCGGCATGTCCGACGCGCTGAGCGGCTCGGTGCTCGGTTCGACGATCACCAACCCCGACACGTCTTCGCCATCGGTCAGCTCGCCGCCGTCGTCGTCGGAGGCGGCCCTCGGCGCGCCGGGTTCCGGCTCGGGCACCGCGCCGACGGTCACCCTCAACCCGCCGGTCAGCAGCGTCCCCACCGAGCTGGCGACCAAGGGCCGCAACCTCGCCGCCATCGGCGCCCTCACCGCCGGCGGCGGCCTGATGATCCTGCTGGTCACCCTCCTCCTCATCGGCGTCGTCAACGCCATGGCCACCGGCACCCCGCTCCGCCTCCCCTTCCTCAGCAGCTGGTTCGACTCCCCCGGTCCCTAGCCCGCGCCTCCGCGCACCGCCCCCCTTCGCTTTCGCACGCAACTTCGCCTATGTGACGAGTCTCTGTGCGATAGCGCAGTGGCGCGTCGTGCTTTCGCACGCAACTTCGCCTATGTGGCGAGTTTGCGTGCGAAAGCGGTCGTCGGCGGTCAGCCGTCGAGGGCGCGCAGGATGAGCACCCACGACGCCAGGCCGTGCTCGCACCATTCATCTGGCGCGACGAGGCACTCGTCGGGGCACCGGCACACGCCGTCCGCCTCCCACTCCGCCAGCGTGTCCGCGTCCGGCGGCGCCCACCCGCTGTTCACCTCGAACCACGCGTGCGCGTTCCGCACCGCCTCGTCCGCCGTCACTCGCGGCCGAACCTGGCCCACACGGCGACCACGACGCCGATAGCCGCGAGCACGGCGGCGATCTCCTGGGCCCATGTGAGGTCCAGGCCGGCGGACGCGGAAAGCCACCAGATCGGGAACGACGCGACCAGGCCGCCGACGAGGGCGGCGGGCAACGTCCACCATCGGACCGCGTCCCAGCCGAGCGACGCGACCGCGGGCCGGGTGGCAATGATGAATGCCAGGAGCAGGACGGCGCCCAGCACCAGCGAACGTGTCGCTCGTTCATGATGCAGATGGACGTACTCGGCGGCGGCACGCTTCGCCTCCCGCACACCAAGGTTCGAGAACAGCGCCTCGACGTCGCGGCGGCCGGCGTCGGACATGGCCTGGCTGGCGAAGTTGGCGACGACGTTGACCGACGCCAGCACGGCGGCCGCGCCCGCGGCGAACCCGACCCGTGTCCGGGAGGCGGCCTCGTCCGTCGTCATGCCTCCACTACTCGCCGGTGGCGCCGTCGATGCGTTCGCGGAGGAGGTCGGCGTGGCCGTTGTGGCGGGCGTACTCCTCGATCATGTGGACGTAGATCCAACGCAGGGACACGTCCTCGCCCCGCCGCTGGCGGCGACCGACATCATCGAGGGACTCCACGGCGGCCGCGTTGTCGCGGGCACGGGCGCACTCGGCCCGCCACACGGCGAAGTCCTCATCGGGGTTGGCAGTGTCGACGCGGTCGAAGTCGGCATCGAGGTCATCGTCGGTGCAGAAGATGTACCCGGCATCCTCGTCGGCCAGCACGCGCCGGAACCAGTTGCGCTCGACTTCAGCCATATGGCGCACGAGCCCGAGCAGCGACAGCGACGACGGCGGCACCGAGCGCTCGCGCAGCTCGTCGACCGTCAGGTCGTCGCACTTCAGCTCCAGCGTGGCCCGGTGGTACTCGAGCCACGCCTCGAGCATCGCCCGCTCGTCCCTCCGATAGCCGGGCTCGGTCCGTTCGACAGCCATGCCGCGCACCCTACGACGTCCAAGTGGCGTTTGCGGGGGTCCTAGGCCCCCACAAACGCCTCCTGGACGGCTACGCGGGCGGGCGGTCCTGGCCGTAGATGACGCACGGGTGGCTGCGGACCTCGAGGTCGTAGAGGTAGCGGTGGCCGATGCGCTCGGCGACGGCGATCGAGCGGGCGTTGTCACGGTGGATCACCGAGATCAGCGTCTCGAGGGTGGGGATGTTGGCAAACGCCCAGTCGCGCCACGCGCTCGCCGCCTCGGTGGCGTACCCGTTCCCCCATGCGGCCCGGGAGAACGTCCAGCCCACTTCCAGGCCGGGCCAGTTCTCGGGCTGCCACAGCCCGCACCGGCCCACGAACATGCCCGTCGCCCGCACCACCACCGCGTTGTTGGTCCATCCCCGAAGGGCGCCATGCCCGAGGAACAGCGCCATCGACCGCCACGCGTCCTCGCGCGAGTTCGGCTCCTGGCCGAGGTATCGCACCACCTCGGGGTCGGCCATCATCGCCGCGTAGTCCTCGAGATCGCGCTCCTCCAGCGGCCGCAGCAGCAGCCGCTCCGTCTCCAGCGTCGGCAATGTCACAGGACCTTGGACAAGAAGGCCCGCGTGCGCTCCTCGCGCGGGTTGGTGATGACCTCCGCCGGCGTGCCCCGCTCGACGACCACCCCGCCGTCCATGAACACCACCTGGTCCGCCACCTCGCGGGCGAAGCCCATCTCGTGGGTCACGACGACCATCGTCATGCCGTCGCGCGCCAGCTCCTTCATCGCATCCAGCACGTCGCCGACGAGCTCGGGATCGAGCGCCGACGTGGGCTCGTCGAACAACATCAGCTTCGGCTCCATGGCGAGCGCCCGGGCGATCGCCACCCGCTGCTGCTGCCCGCCCGACAGCTGCGCCGGGTAGTTGTCGCCCTTGTCGGCGAGCCCGACGCGGTCGAGCAGCCGGCGCGCTATGTCCCGCGCCTGGTCACGCGACATCCCCTTCACCTGTACCGGCGCCTCGATGACGTTGGCCAGCGCCGTCATGTGCGGAAACAGGTTGAAGTGCTGGAAGACCATCCCCACGAGGGCCCGGCGGGCCGCCACCTCCCTCTCCTTCAGCTCGTGCAAGTTCGCGCCCGCCTGGCGATACCCGACCAGCTCGCCGTCGACCGAGATGCGCCCGCCGTCGATCTTCTCGAGATGGTTGATGCAGCGCAGGAACGTGGACTTGCCCGAGCCCGACGGCCCGAGCAGCACCATCACCTGGCCGCGGTCGACGGTGAGGTCGATCCCGGTCAGCACCTCGGTACGGCCGAAGCGCTTGTGCACGCCCTCGGCCACGACCATGTGCTCGCTCACCGGATGTACGCCCGTCCGTAGCGGCGCTCGAGGAAGTACTGGCCGACCGTCGCCACGCTCGTCAGCACGAGGTACCAGAGGCTCGCCACGATGAGCAGCTCGAGCACCCGCAAGTTCGTCGAGTAGATGTCGTTGGCCCGGCGCAACACCTCGCCGTACAGCACGACCGACGCCAGCGACGATGTCTTCAGCATCGAGATGAACTCGTTGCCCGTCGGCGGGATGATCACCCGCATGGCCTGCGGAAGGACGATGCGCCGCATGGTGAGTGTCGGCGTCATGCCCAGTGCCAGCGCGGCGTCGGTCTGGCCCTGATTCACCGACAGGATCCCGGCCCGCACGATCTCCGCCATGTACGCGCCCTCGTTGAGGCTGAGGCCGAGGAACGCGGCCATGAACGGGGTCATGAACTTCACCATCGGCGTCGTGTACAGCACGACGTGCGTGAACGGCACGGCGATCGTGACGTGCTTGAACACGAGCGGCACGGCATTGAACCAGAAGATGAGCTGCACCAGGACGGGCGTGCCCCGGAAGAACCAGATGTAGAACGAGCTCGTCACCGTCAGCACGGGATTGCGGGAAAGTCGCCCGACGGCGAACACGACGCCGAGGACGATGCCGGCCACCTGGGCGATGATCGATATGACCACCGTGTTGCGGACCCCTTGCAGGATCGTCTTGTTGAAGAGGTAACGGCGCACGACCGACCACTCGATCGCGTGCGACCCGACGAGGGCGCTGACCAGCCAGGCGACCACCAGCAGGATGGCGCCGGCCGCGACCCATCGGCCCCAGTGCCGGATGGGAATGGCGCGCAGCTGCTCCGGTGCTGGCCCCGCCCCCGCAGGCACGTCCGCCGCGCTCACCGCGGGGTCAGGTGCCTCCGTTGATGGCCGCCGTCTTCAGGGCGCCCTTCTCGAGGCCCCACTTGGCGAGCACCGAGTCGTAGGTGCCGTCGGCGATGATCGCCTGCAGCGCCTCCTGGACGGCGTTGCGCAGCTGCTCGTTGGTCTTGGGGACAGCGATGCCGTACGGGCCGGCGTCGATCTGCTCGCCCACCACCTCGAAGTCGTTGCCGCCGCCTGACGTCTTGGCGTTGTAGGCCGCCACCGGGAAGTCGTTCATGTCGGCCACTGACCGGCCCGCCTTCAGCGACTGGAGAGCGTCGGTGTCCTTCTCGAACGTCAGGATGTTGACCCCGCCCTTGTTGGCCGACTGGCACTTCTTGTCCTGGGCCTTGGCTGCGTCCTCCTGGGTGGTGCCCTTCTGGAGGCCGATGGTCTTGCCGCACAGGTCGTCGAGCGAGTTGATCTTCTGCGGGTTGCCCTTCTGCACGATGATCGACGTGCCGGCGTTGAAGTAGTCGACGAAGTCGACGCCCGAGTCCTGACGCTTCTTGTTGTCGCTCATGGAGGACATGATCAGGTCGAAGCGGCCGGCGTTGACCGCCGTGATCAGACCGTCGAACGTCGAGTTGGTGAACTGGAACTTCACGCCCAGCTTGGTGCCGAGGGCGTCGGCCAGGTCGGGATCGAGGCCGATCACCTCCTGGGTGCCCTCCTTGAAGAACTCGATCGGCGCGTAGGCGACGTCGGAGCCGACCTTGATCACGCCGGCGCTGGCGATGGCTGTCGGCAGCTTCGACTTGAGCGAGCCGGCGCCTGCCGTCGACGGGCGGGTGGTCGTGGTGCCCTTGGGTGTGACCGCACCACCGTTGTCGTTGCTCCCGCACGCGGCAGAGAACAACGCCATCACGGCAACCACGGCGACAGCAGTCAAGCGCTTCATGCACTCTCCTCGAAGAGACTGAGTTGCGGGTTGGGACGGGGCAGGCTCCACGGCAGGTGGTCCATGAACACCCACGTGCGCCGGTGGATCGACGTCGGACCCCACGCCTTCAGCGCCATCTTGTGACGCGGGCACGGGTAGCCCTTGTTGAGATCGAAGTCGTAGCCCGGGAAGTGCACGGACTCCTCGCGCATGATGCGGTCGCGCGTGACCTTCGCCAGCACCGACGCGGCCGCGATCGACAGGCACTTGGCGTCGCCCTTGACGATGCGCTTGGTGTTGCCGCCGCCGACGAAATCCCACTTGCCGTCGATGAGCACGTGGTCGGGCTTCACGCCCAGGCCGTCGATGGCCCGCTTGGCCGCCAGGCGCTGCGCGGCCGACATGCCGAGCAGGTCGCACTCCACCTGCGACGCGTGGCCGACCGACCACGCCACGCACCACGAGGCGATGCGGTCGAACAGCCGCTCGCGCTCCTTCTCGCTGAGCATCTTCGAGTCGCGCACCCGGTAGACCCGCTTGTCGCGCGGCAGCACAGCGGCGCCGATCGTCAGCGGCCCCGCCCAGGCACCCCGGCCGACCTCGTCGACGCCGACGATGACCTCGTGCCCGGCGTCCCACAGCGCCCGCTCCACCGACAGCGAAGGGACGACCTGCCGGGCCATCCGCGGAACAGTACTCAGGTGAGCCGGACGGACGCAGCACCCTCTTCGACCCGGCCGATGGCGACGAACCCGGCCGGGGCGAGGTTTTCCACAGCCGAGGGCGGCACCGCCGCCAGCAGCCCGCCCGACGTCTGCGGGTCGTAGGCGAGCGCCTCGATGGCGGGCGACACCGACGCCTCGACCCGTCCCTCCAGGTGGGAGCGGTTGCGGGCGTCGCCACCGGTGCGGACGCCCGCCTCGGCCGCCTCGAGCGCGCCGCTATAGAGAGGAAGGGCCGCACCGTCGAGGGACAGGGTCTCCTCGCTGCGCTCGGCCATCTCCCACGCGTGGCCGAGCAGGCCGAACCCGGTGACGTCGGTGACGGCGTGCGGCGGCTCCGGCAGCGCCGACAGCGCCTCGGCCGCGCCCCGGTTGAGCAGGCGCATGCGGGTGATGGCTGCCGCCTTGTCGGCGTCGCCGCCGCCCGCCAGCAGGATGCCGGTGCCGATCGGCTTCGAGAGCACGAGCACGTCGCCGGGCCGCGCCCCCGCCTTGGTCCAGACCCGGTCGGGGTGGACGAGGCCCTGCACGGCCAGGCCGAAGATCGGCTCCTCCGACCGGATGGTGTGCCCGCCGGCCACCACGCCACCGGCCTCGGTCACCACCTTGGCGGCGGCGGTGAGGATGGCGGCCACGGCCTCGGGCGGCATGCGTTCGGGAAAGGCCGAGATGTTGAGGGCCAGCACCACTCGCCCGCCCATGGCGAACACGTCCGAGCAGGCGTTGGCGGCGGCGATGGCTCCGAAGTCGGCGGGGTCGTCGACCAGAGGTGGGAAGAAGTCGGTGGTCGACACCAGGGCGGCGTCGTCGGACAGCCGGTAGACGGCCGCGTCGTCGAACGGGGCTAGACCGACGAGCAGCGACCGGTCCGCGGTGGCCGCCAGTTCGCGCACCAGGGCGTTGAGCGGCGCCGCCCCCCACTTGGCCGCACAGCCCCCGCAGGACGTCCACTCGGTCAGCCGGATGTCGGTGTCGGTCATCAACCTCATGTTCTCACGGCAATTGGCGCCCGATTTAGGACAAGATGGGAGAGATGAACGCTGAAGCCACCAGCGCGACGATCGCGCCCGGCACGCGGGTCGATGTGCGATCGAGATTCGACGCGCGGTGGAGCCATGGCTTCGAGGTGGCCGAGGCCTGCGCCCAGGGCTACCGGATCCGGCGGCTGTCCGACGGCGCCGTGCTGCCGACGGAGTTCACAGCCGACGAGGTGCGCCTCGAGCGCCGCAAGCGCGGCACCTGGTGGTACTGAGGAGTCGCTAGTCGCGCAGGCCGGCGATGAAGTCGTCGATGGGGATGGCGGTGAGGGTCGTGCTCTTGAGCGTGCCGCGGGCGGCCAGCGACATCGCCACCTTCGCCATCGCCTTCTCGTCGGGCGCCTCGAGGATGTTGACGAAGTCGTACTGACCGAGCACGGCGTACTGGGCGATGACCTTCACACCCATCGCCGCCACCTCTTCACTCACCGCCTTGATGCGCTCAGGCTTCTCCCGCACGGTCGCCGCCCCATCGGGGCCGAGCGTCGACAACATGATGAACGTCG
>Ga0070741_10021196_pt1 | contig 10137 bp, 9 predicted proteins | sample Coa_R1_4_FD_66440 | JGI IMG/M metagenome (GOLD analysis project Ga0070741, IMG submission 66440) | Surface soil microbial communities from Centralia Pennsylvania, which are recovering from an underground coalmine fire - Coalmine... | ecosystem: Environmental > Terrestrial > Soil > Unclassified ...
GCGTCTCTTCGGCCTGTTGGGCCCGCTCGGCTACCGCCGCGAGCAGCTCGGCACGCTCGATGGCCAGCGCCGCATGGCTCGCCAGCAGCGATAGCACCTCGACGTCCTCGCGGTCGAATCTGCGCTCGCCGGTATAGTCCGCGACACTGAGGACGCCTACCACCTCGCCACGAACGAGCAGCGGCACGGCCACTACCGCCCGGGCGCCGGCCGCCCGGTAACCGGGTGTGGCCAGGGCCGAGCGCTGGTAGTCGTTCTCCACGACGGGGCGGCCCGTGGCGAGCGCGCGGCCGGCGACGCCCTCCCCGGGGCGGACCACCTCGCGGGCCTCACGAGGCAAGGGGCCCCAGCAAGCCGCCGAGCGAGCGAGGCCGCTGGCCGGTTCGAGCAGCGCCACGCCGGCGACGGTGCCTTCGACCAGCTCGCAGGCCCGCGCCGTGACCAGCTCGAGCACCTGCTGGCGATCGGTCTGGCCGGCGAGCGCGAGCACGACCTGGTGTACGGCGGCGCGGAGGCGGTCGCCGCGCCGCGACAGGGCGCGCTCCGTCGCGCGCGCGCGCAGCAGGGTAGTCACGTGCCCTTGCAGGACGCCGGCGGACGGGGGCGCGGCGAGGTAGTCGTCGGCGCCGGCCGCCAGGGCCTCGTCCCTGGCCGCCGGATTGCCTTCGCGGCTCACAACCAGGATCTTCGGTCTCGCCGGCGACAGGGTAGCACGCAGGGTCCGGCACAGGCCCGCGCTGGCCCCTGGAGAGGTATCCCAGGCGACGACGACCAGAGCGACCTCAGCGGCTACCCCGGTCGGGTCTACCGCTTCGGGCTGCGCCGCCCGCAGCACCTCGTAGCCGGCTTCGGCCAGCCAGCTCGCCAGCCGCTCCGCATCTCCGCCTTCCCCGCTCACCAGCAGGACACGCTCGCCCCCCATCTGGCGGTTCCCTTCGCACTCCCATCCCCGCCCGCCACTCGTCGCTGGCCCGAGGGCGGGCAAAGGTGAAGTCGGGCAACGGCTTATGCCGGCGCGGCGGCTCAGACGCGGTAGAGGCCGGCGACGAAGCCGCTCGCCTCCAGGCGCCGCAGGATGCTCTGCTCCAGCAGGCGGTCGGCGTCCACGGATTCCGCGCGCGGCGGCGGGAGCGCCTGCGCCAGCAGCGCCTCCACGTCGGCCCGCGCCAGGTAGGGCACTCGCTCCGCGCCGCCCTTCCCCAGATAGCTCTGCAGCGCCTGGTCGGCCTGCTCCGGCGAGGCGAGTCCGCCCTGGCGGAGCAGGAGGTCGCGGGCGAAGTCGGGCCGCGTCTGCACCGCGTGGATTCCCTCCAACACGCCGCGCAGGTATCGCTCGAGGATGAACTCGCGCGTGCTCAGCAGCCGCCGCGTGGTGACGATCACCAGCTCGGGGGTGCCGCCCAGGATCGCCAGGTCCGCGCCGTCCGCGGCCTGGGCGGCCAGCTCGGGCGTCAGCGGCGTGAGGTAGACCTCTACCTCGCCCTTGAGCAGGCGCGCGTAGGCCCCGGGGGCGTCGGAAGTCTCCAGCAGCTCCACCCGCAGCCCATTGCGCGCAAAGCCGCCGGCCTCGCTGGCGGCCCAGTAGGGGAGCAGCGCCGCGGTCACGGCCGGGTAGAGCGCGCGCACCGGCTCGAGCGGCGGCTCGACCTGGCGCGGCGGTACCGCGGTCGCAGGGGCCGAGCCACTACCAGCGGAGCAGCCCACCCCGAGCGTGAGCAATGCCAGCCCGACCGCCAGGAGGGCTACTCCGACCCGTCGCGCGACCCGTCGCCCTCCGCTCACTCGGGCGTTCCCGGGGCGTTGCGGTCGCGGGCCAGGGCCTCCGGGTCACAGAGCGTGACGAGCTCTGCTGGGAGCGCGCCCAGGCCCGAGCCACCCGGGGCGAGCAGCGCCCCGCGCTCGTCCGGCGTTAGCTCGTAGCTGGCCAGCGCCGCTCCGGGGTTGTCGCGCAGCAGGTCCCGGAACGCTTCCTCGCGTAGAGCGCGCTGCATCACGCGCTCGACTTCCTGTAACGACATGGCTCCTCCACCCCGAGCGAGCGCGTCGCGCTCACGATCGGCTCCAGCTTTCCTTCCCTCATCCTCCGACTCGGTAGGCGAGAGCCAGCTCGGCGTAGTGCTCGGCGCTCCTCAGGATCGCCGCGTACTCGTCGTCGCTGACCTCGCGGATCACGCGCCCCGGCGTGCCCAGCACCAGCGACCGCGGTGGTATCGTGCGCCCCTCGGGCACCAGCGCCCCGGCCCCCAGGATGCTGCCCTCGCCGATGGTGGCGCCGGTCAGGATCACGGCCTGCATCCCGACCAGCACACGCGGCTCGATGGTGGCAGCGTGGATGATCGCCGCGTGCCCGACGGTCACGTCGTCGCCGATGTGGGTCGGGTAGCCCTCGTCCACGTGGACGATCGCGCCGTCCTGGAGGTTCACGCGGCGACCCAGGACGATCGGCGAGCTGTCGGCGCGCAGCACGGCATTGAACCACACGCTGGCCTCCGGGCCGAGCGTCACGTCGCCGATGAGCCAGGCGCCAGGAGCAACGTAGGCGTCGGGCGCCACGCGCGGCGTCTGCCCACGGAAGGGGAGTAGCGACACGATGACCACCTCTGGCTGCGACTAGATGTTACCCCAAGGCCCGCGACCGTCGCCCAACGCGGGCGCCCGAGCGAGCGCCCCTCCGTCGTCCGGTTCCCCGAGCCCGCGCTCCGCGCCCGGCCAGATGGCGGCGGGGACCATCGCGAGGGAGTGGCCGCCGGACGGATCGGTGCCGATGACCGGCGGGAGACTCAAGCGGACCAGGAGGGCTGCGGCGGGCGGCACCACCTGCCCCGTGGCCGGGGCTACTCGCGGTGGCGTGGTGGGCAAGCGAACCTGGCGGTAGGCCATCATGCCCAGGGGCACCAGGCCGAGCACGCAGAGGAGGCTGATGAGGGCCAGCAGGAGGATCGGCCAGCGCGCGCTGCCCTGGGTCGTAGGTGAGGCGCTGCCTCGGGTCGCCGGCGCGCGCGCGCCCCTCGCCGGTGCCGCCATCGTCTGCGTGCGCTCGGTCGCGCTGCCCCACCTCGGCGGCGCGGTGTCCTGGCCCCAGGTCCAGGTCGCCGTCGCCGCCAGCTCGGTCGGGGACGTGGCGCTCGCGCCCGCCGCGACCGCCTCCGCCGGCGCCGGGGGCGCGTTCACGCCCCGCTCGACGGCGCGTAGGGCGGCGGCCAGGTCGGCGGCGGAGGCGAAGCGTGCCGCCGGGGCCTTCGCCATCGCGCGCAGGATGACCGCTTCGAGCGCCGGCGGCAGGGCAGGATTCCAGGCGGAGGGGCGACGCGGCTCGGCATCGAGGTGCTGCATGGCGATCGCCATCGGCGTGTCGCCGCTGAACGGCAGGTGGCCGGTGCCGCTCTCGTAGAGCACGACCCCGAGCGCGTAGACGTCGGACTGCGGCGTGGCGTGCTCGCCGCGGACCAGCTCCGGCGCCAGGTACTGCACCGAGCCGAGCAGCGTGCCCGTGCGCGTGGCCGAGGCGGCCCCGAGCGCGAGGGCGATGCCGAAGTCGGTGAGCTTGACGCGCCCGTCCGGCATGAGCAGGATGTTCTGGGGCTTGACGTCCCGATGCACCAGGCCGTGGCGGTGGACGGTATCGAGCGCCTCCGCCACCTGCGTGCCGATGCTGACCAGCGCCTCGGCCGGCAGCGGCTCCTCCCCGCGCAGCAGGTCTTTGAGCGTGCCACCGTCCACGTACTCCATGACGATGAACGGCATCCCCTCGGCCTCGCCGACGTCGTAGACGGCGACCAGATTGGGGTGCGTGAGCGCCGCGGCGGCGTGCGCCTCGTTCTCGAAGCGCTTGAGGAAGGCCGGATCGGCCGCGTAGACGGGAAGGGGAACCTTGACGGCCACGCGGCGCTGCAGGCGGAGGTCCTGACCGTCGTAGACGGTCGCCATACCCCCCACGCCGACGCGGGCGTTGAGCTGGTAGCGTTCGCGCAGCACACTGCCGACGTCGATCATCGCGCCCGGATTCTACCACAGGGCTCGCGCGTCCCAGAATGCTTGTCCGGCGAGGCGCCCGAGAGGCGCCGATCGGGCGGCAGCGCGCGAGGTGGACTGCCGATCGATCCGAGCGTCGTGGCTAGAGCGTCGCTTCCGTGGTCAGCTCGCGGTCGCCGCGCTGGAACACCAGGCGCACGCGGCTGCCCGGCTGGAGCGAGGCGAGCGCCTGCTCCACGTCGGCAGCGTTGCGCACCGGCCGCACGTTGATCTGCGTCACGATGTCGCCCGGCTGGATGCCCATCCGCGCGGCGGGGCTATCCGGTCGCACCCGACCGACGTAGGCGCCGAAGACGGGCACCTGGCCCTGCTGCATGGAGATCTTGCTGGCGTCGGCGACGCTCAGTCCCAGGGACGGCCGGTTCGCCTTGACGGCCCTGACGAGCTGCTCGAGCGCCGGGCGGTTGAAGCCGACGATCACCTGGCCGTCCGCCGCGATCACCGGTACCCCGCGTGCGCCGGGCGCCCGGCGCGACAGCTCGGCGGCAGCAGCGGGGTCGGCCGCCACGTCGCGCTCGACGAACGGCACGCCATTCTGGCGAAGGAACTCCTTCGCTTGGTGGCAGTATGGTCAGGTCTGAGTGGTGTAGACGGTGACGTCCATGACCATCCTCCGCACGTCGTCTACTGAACATACTACTACGCGCAGCGCGCCCTTTTGGCCCTCTGCGCGAGCCGCGGCACTGCTCGCCCCAGGCCGGAAAATGCGGTCGGACTGGGCCTGCGCGTATACTCAGGGTACTGTGCCGCGCGACCGCTGCCCGCCAGGCTCCCTCCGAGCCTTGCGAGGCGCCGTTACAAAGACGGGCTGGTGCGAAGATCGCTACAGCCGTTGATCCGGGAGGGGCCAGAAGATGGTGACCACGCACCAAGCAGGGCGGCTCCGGGTGCTGACCTACCTGTTGAGCGTCCTGCTCGCCCTTGGAATGCTGGTGCCCGGCGCGGGATTCGCCGCCGCGCCGACCGGGCAGATTCAGGTCCAGGACACCGGCGCCCAGACGCCGATCGGCGGGGCGATGCAGCCGATCCAGGAGGCGTGGGAGCTACTGCTCGACCGCTACGCGCTGCCACTCGACCCGGCGGACCTGGCCAACGCTGCCGAGAAAGGCATGTACGAGGCGCTCAAGGAAGCCGGGGTGGACAACGTGGCCCCGGGGCTCGGCGTCCTCGGCAACGATCGGACGCAGCGCCTCAGCGCGCTACGGCAGCGGTTCATCGCGCTCGCCAATCGGTACGCTGACGTTCTGCCCCCGAGCGAGCTGGCGTACGCCGCGATCCGCGGCATGGCCGAGAGCACCGACGACACGCACACGAACTTCATGACGCCCGAGCAGTACGAGGAGCACGTGCGCTGGACGCGCGGCGACGTGAGCTACGGCGGTATCGGCGCCCGCATGCGCGGGCCGCAAGCCACCGTGCTCGAGGTATTCCGCGATTCCCCGGCCGAGCGGGCCGGCTTGCGGCCCGGCGACACGATCGTTGGCGTCGACGGCCGCTCCGTGGTGGACCTGCGGCTGGACGAGGTGGTCAACCTGGTGCGCGGTCCGGAGGGCTCGCCCGTGGTGCTGGACGTCCAGCGCTCCGGCAGCGGCGTCGTCGACAAGCTGGAGGTGGTCCGCGCGCAGGTGGCTATGCCCTTCGTGGACTCGCGCCGCATCGGCGACGTGGGCTACGTGCAGCTTCGCGGCTTCCCCGAGCCGTCGGTGATCGAAGGGGTGGAGCAGGCTATCCTCCGCCTGCAGCGTGATGGCGTGCGCGGCATCGTCCTCGATCTGCGCGGCAACGGCGGCGGCCGGCTCGACGTGGGCACACGCCTGCTCGCGCGCTTCGTGCCCGACGGGCCGATCTACCAGGCCATCGACCGTCGCGGCCGGCAGGAGACCGTGAACGTCCGAGATGCCAATCCGATCCTGACCGTCCCGCTGGCGGTGCTGATCGACGAGGGCACCGCGTCGATGGGCGAGATCTTCGCCGCGGCGGTGCAGGAGCATCGCATCGGTCGGGTGCTGGGCGCGACGACGGCCGGCAGCGTGGCCGCGAGCGTCGTGGTCCCCCTCTCGGACCGATCGGCGCTCCAGCTCAGCATCGAGCAGGTCTACTCCGGGGGCGGCGTGCTCCTCGACCGTGAGGGCGTTCACCCGGACGAGGAGATCACCCTGGATGACGCCGACCTGCGCACCGGGCGCGACGCCCAGCTCGAGCGCGCCGTCGGCTACCTGCAAGAGCAAGCGGCGGCGCCCGCTGCCCCGGCCGGGCCCGTGGCGGTGGGCGCTCGCTAGCCAACAGGACCCGACGGCACCGCACGGCTCCGGCTTGAGGCCGGAGCCGTGCCTGTCTCACAGCGACGCTAGCGGCGCGGGGTCGGCCGCGCCGGTCGGGGAGGCGAAGCGTGGACGTTGACGAAGTGGTGCGCGCGGCTGCGGCGGCCGACGTGAGGCTGGTCCGCTTTCTGTACTGCGACAACGGCGGCGTCATTCGCGGCAAGACGGCGTACCGCGACGGACTGGCGGAGCGCCTGCGCAGCGGCATCGGGCTCACCGTGGCGATGCAGGCGATGAACGCCCTCGACCAGCTCCAGCCCGTGGAGGGTATGGGGCCGGTCGGCGAGATCCGCCTCGTCCCGGACCCCGACTCCTTCACTCCCCTACCCTATGCGCCCGGTCAGGCGCTCGTCTTCGTGGACATGCGTACGTTGGACGGGACGCCGTGGGGCGCCTGCCCGCGCAGCTTCCTGCAGCGCGCGATGGCCGAGGCGCGCGCGGCCGGGTTCACCGTCCAGGCCGCCTTCGAGCCCGAATGGTCGCTAGCCCGTCGCGAAGGAGACGAGTACCGCCCCTACGATCAGAGCCTCTGCTTCAGCACCATCGGCATGCTGACTGCGGCGCCGGTGATCGCGGACGTCGTCAAGGCGCTCGCGGCGCAGGGCCTCGTCGTCGAGCAGTACTACCCCGAGCTCGGCCACGGCCAGCAAGAGCTGAGCATCCGCCACGCCGACGCGCTGCGGGCCGCCGACAACCAGCTTCGCTACCGCGAGACGGTGCGCGCGGTTGCCTGGGAGCACGGGCTGATCGCCTCGCTGGCGCCCAAGCCCTGGCCCGACCAGGCGGGCAACGGCGCCCACATCCACTGGAGTCTCTGGGACCTCGACGGCGCGCGTAACCTGCTCTACGACCCCGCGCGTCCCTACGGCCTCAGCGCGCTGGGGCGCCAGTTCGTCGCCGGGGTGCTCGACCACCTGCCGGCGCTGGTCGCGCTGACCTGCCCGAGCTTCAACAGCTACCATCGCCTGCAGCCTCGGTCCTGGAGCAGTGCCTACACCTGTTACGGGCCAGACAACCGCGAGGCGGCCGTCCGCATCTGCTCTACCTTCCAGGGGGAGGAGATGGCCTCGACCAACCTCGAGCTGAAGGCGTCCGACAACTCGTCCAACCCCTATCTCGCTCTCGGCGGGTTGATCACCGCGGGCCTCGACGGCGTCCGGCGGAAGCTGGACCTCGACGAGGGGCGGCTGGCGCTGGTGGATCCGGCCACGTTGACCGACGCCGAGCGGGCCGAACGGGGCATCCGCCGCCTCCCCAGCAGCCTCGGCGAGGCCCTCGACGCGCTGGAGGCCGACGGCGTCCTGCTCGGCGCGCTCGGCGACCTGCTGGCGCGCAGCTACCTCGCCGTGCGACGCTCGGAGTGGCAGGCTTTCTCCAGCCACGATGCGCTTTACGAGCAAGCGCACCACTTCTTCAAGTACTGACGGGCGAGTGGAGATGAGCGGCCCCACCGCCGGCCTGCCGATCGTCGACGGCCACTGCCATCCTCCCCTCCGGCCGCCGCGACCGCGCGACGCGGCCGAGCTGCTCGGCCTGTTCACGGAGAGCCGCGAGCCCGCCGCCATCGCCCACGCGACCGAGACCCTCTACTTTCGGCGGGCGCTGCGTGACCTCGCGGCGCTGCACGACTGCGCGCCGGAGCTAGAAGCGCTGCTCGCGGCTCGCGCGCGGCTGTCTCCCCTGGACCTTCTCGCGCGCTGCGCCGAGCGCGGGGGCGTCGTCGCGCTGCTCCTCGACGGCGGGTTTCGCAGCGAGGAGTCTTTCGGCGTGGGCGAGTTGGCCGCGCGGCTGACGCCGGCGTGTCAGGCGCTGCCGGTACTGCGGCTCGAGTCGCTGCTCGAGCGCCTGCTCGCCGAGAGCGGCGATTTCGCGGCGCTGGAGGACGCCTTCGCGGCCGCGCTGGCCGACGCCCGCGCGGCGGGCTACGCGGCGCTCAAGAGCATCATCGCCTATCGCAGCGGCCTGGCGCTGGCACCGCCGGACCGACGGGAGGCGGCGGCGGCCTACGCCCGGCTGAAGCGGCGCGCCTTCACCGGGGGAGCGGCCGATTCGCCGCCCGATCCGGCCGTTCCCCCACGCCTCACCGAGAAGCCCCTGCTCGACTACTTCTTCGCCCTGGCCTGCCGGACGGCTGCCCGCCACGAGCTGCCGCTGCAGCTCCACACCGGCTTCGGGGACGCCGACCTGGATCTCCTCCAGGCCAACCCACTGCTGCTGCGGCCGGCTCTCGAAGCCGGCACGCTGGCCGGGGTGCCGCTGGTGCTGCTGCACTGCTACCCCTACCTTCGCGAGGCGGCCTACCTGGCGAACCTCTACGCCGGCGTCTACCTGGACGTCAGTCTCACGGTGCCGCTCGTCGGGCCGGGCTGCCAGCGGGCGGTCGAGGCCGTGCTGGAGCTGGCCCCGACGAGCAAGGTCCTGTACGGCTCCGACGCGGCTGGCCTCGCCGAATCCGTCTGGCTCGGCGCGCTGGCGATCCGGCGCGCCCTCGACGGAGCCCTGGGCGGCTGGGTTGCTGGCGGAGCCCTCCTTCCCAGTGAGACGAGCCACGTTGCCGAGCAGCTTCTCTGGCGCAACGCCGCCGCGCTCTACGGCCTCCAGATCGCACCAGGGACTGTGCGGCACGACACCTGAGCCTTCCTCTCCTACCCCCGGACGGCGGCCGCAAGAACTGAACCAAAACTGTGAGCGGATTGTGAGCGCCGGTCCACCTACACAATGCCTTCGACGATCACAATACGGGCAGAGCGAACGCGGCGAGGATTCGTGCGCGACGGCCCCGCGGTCGTTCCAGCGTAACCTCTCATCGGAGTGCAAGTACGGCAGCGTGCCGCCGGGGGGTAGGTACGCTACATTCGGTCGGTGTTGTATCGGCACCACCGCGGTACGATCTCGTGCGGCGAGAGCCCGTGGGGGCGAGATAGGACGGTGAGGGCATGAACGATACTCCGGTCAAGCTGATGCTCGTGGACGATCATCCGGTCATCCGACTCGGACTCAGCACGCTCTTCGGGACCGTGCCGCACTTCCAGGTCGTTGGCGAAGCCGCCACTGCCGCCGATGCGATCGCTACGGCACGGAGCGTGCAGCCCGATGTCGTGATCATGGACGTTCGCCTGCCGGACGGCAGCGGGGCCGAGGTGTGTCGCGAGATTCGGTCGGAGCGGCCCGACACGCGGGTGATCATGCTCACGTCCTACGACACCGAGGATGCCGTGATGGCGTCTATCGTCGCCGGAGCCGCCGGGTACTTCCTGAAGGAAACCGATCCCGACCGCCTGGTGGAAGGCGTCGAGATCGTTGCCAAGGACGGCTCCTTCCTCGATCCCGCCATCACGTCGATCGTGCTGGAGTCGGTACGCACGACGGCCGGCCGCGACCACGACGACCCGGTAGCCGCGCTGAGTGGGCAAGAGCAGCGCATCCTGCCGTTGCTGGCGGAAGGCAAGACCAACCGCGAGATCGGCCGCGAGCTCTGCCTGAGCGAGAACACGGTCAAGTGGTACGTCAGCAACATCCTGGACAAGCTGAACGTGCGGCGGCGGTCCGAGGCGGCGGCCTTCATCGCGCGTCGCACGGGCCCGACTCGCGGCTAGGGGCAGCGCCGCCGGCCGTCGCCTAGCCAGCGCGCCGGTTGCGAGGCGCGCGGTCCGGGGGTAGCATGAGGGTACGCAAGGGCGCGGCCCGCTCGACCGATGGCGAGGAGACCGCGCCCGGGGCAGTGCAGGAGGAGAGCGATGCACCGCATCATCGTCGCGAACCGCCGTGGGCACCAAGTCGTGGA
>Ga0070741_10021198_pt1 | contig 10137 bp, 7 predicted proteins | sample Coa_R1_4_FD_66440 | JGI IMG/M metagenome (GOLD analysis project Ga0070741, IMG submission 66440) | Surface soil microbial communities from Centralia Pennsylvania, which are recovering from an underground coalmine fire - Coalmine... | ecosystem: Environmental > Terrestrial > Soil > Unclassified ...
CGCGCCGGCGCGCGGGCATGCTGCCCGCAGCAACGTCCGATCACCGGCTGACGTGCGACTCGTTTTTGGTGACAGAAACAGTGCGTGGATCTCTGCGAACTAGAAGTTCGCGCGCCGGCGGGCGGGCATCCTTGCCCGCAGCAACGTCCGATCACCGGCTGACTTGCGACTCGTTTTTTTGGTGACAGAAACAGTGGGTGGATCTCTGCGAACTGGAAGTTCGCGTCCCGGCGCGCGCGCATGCCTGCCCGCAGCAACGTCCGATCACCGGCTGACTTGCGACTTGTTTTTGGTCTCAGAAACAGTGCGTGGATCTCTGCGAACTGGAAGTTCGCGCGCCGGCGCGCGGGCATGCTGCCCGCAGCAACACTCGATCACCGGCTGACGCGAGGTACTTCGCCTGGCACAATCTTGCTGTCCCTGCGCCGCCCGAATTGATTAATCTGTCAGCATGTTTAGCCCTTCAAAACCGTTCCGCTGCCTTGGATTGATCCTCTGTTTCGCGCGATTTTCCGCTGATTGCGCGACGGACCAGACCGAAGCCGCCGCCGCCCAAGGGCTCGCCGGGCGCTGGGACCTTACGATCACGGACCAAGCAGGCAGACAAATTCCTTCATGGATCGAGTTTGCGCAGACGAATGACTTGTGGACTGCCCGTTTTGTTGGCCGCTGGGGCAATGCCCGGCCTCTCGCAAAAATCACCGTATCAGGTGCGCAACTCCAGTTCGTCTCCCCGCGCCAAGAGGAAGGCAGCAAGACCGACCTCGTCTTCAGTGGCAAACTTGAAAATGGCCGGTTGGACGGAATCGCTAAAGGGCCTGACGGAGCAGCCTGGACTTGGACAGGCGAGCGGGCTCCGGCGCTGAACCCTCAACCAAAGGTCAAATGGGAGAAGTCGATTCGTTTGTTCAATGGGCGCGATTTTGCCGGCTGGACCTTTGATAATCCCTCCAAGGCTTCCAGTTGGGTGGTGGAGAAGGGTTGCCTGGTGAACAAATCGGCCGGCTCCAATATTGCCACTGAACAAAAGTTCCAGGATTTCAAGCTGCACATCGAAGTAAACTGCGCGACCAACGCCAACAGCGGCATTTACCTGCGAGCCCGGTACGAGGTGCAAGTGGAGGATGATTCCCTGGCCGAACCGCCCAGTCACCACATGGGCGCGGTCTACGGTTTTCTGGCGCCGGCGCGGGAGCAACCTCGCCGGCCTGGGGTTTGGCAGAGATTCGATATCACTCTATTGGGCCGCTACGTCACCGTGGTTCAGAATGGCCATACGATCATTGATCATAAGGAAATTCCGGGCATTACCGGCGGCGCAATCGACAGCCACGAAGGGGCGCCTGGCCCGATTTATCTCCAGGGCGATCATGGCGGGATCGCCTACCGAAATATCGTCCTGACCCCGGCGGCACCCTAGGTCGTACGGAAAGCTCCTTGAACCCTTCGTCTGGAAACCAGTGGAAACGGCATGGCGCGCTCGCGGTGCTGTGCGGTCTCCTGGCACTTTCAACCTTGGCTGCCTATTGGCCTGTCCGGCACCACGAGTTCATCTACTATGACGATCCCGAGTTCGTCACCGAGAACGCACAAGTCCAAACGGGCCTGAAGTGGTCAACCGTCCGTTATGCCTTTAGCAGTCGGGTGGTGGGGAATTGGCACCCTTTAACGATGCTTTCTCATGCAATGGATTGCCAGTTGTTCGGGACCAATCCGGCCGCCCATCACTTGGTCAACGCGGTTTTCCATGCTCTCAATGCAATCGTTTTGTTGCTGTTACTTCGCTATCTGACCACGGCGTTGTGGCGCAGCGCGATTGTTGCTGGTGTGTTCGCCTTGCACCCACTGCGGGTCGAGTCGGTGGCATGGGTTGCCGAGCGAAAGGATCTCCTGTGCGGCTTGTTCTTTCTGCTGTCGATTTGGCTCTATGCGCATTACGCCCGGCGCCGTAGTGCTTCGGAGCGGCTTCAACCCAATTCCCCTGCATCCGCCAAGCGAGCAGGCGGCTGGGGTTTCTACGCTGCGTCATTTTGCATGTTCGCCTGCGGCCTGTTGAGCAAGCCGATGATCGTCACTCTGCCATTTGTGCTGCTCCTGCTGGATTTCTGGCCGCTGCAACGTTTCGCCGAAGCCAACAAGCCTTTTGGGTCGCGCCGGCTCACAGGCCTGGTGCTGGAGAAGGTGCCTTTTCTTGTGCTATCGGTGGCGCTCAGCCTGATTACAGTGACCCTGCAAAGAGCCTCGGGCGCTACCTCCGTGGTTCACCAGGCTGGCTGGTTGGAACGGTTGTCCAATGCAGTTACCAGCTATCTGCGATACCTGGGCAAGGCATTTTGGCCGGCCGATCTGGCGGTGATCTATCCCCATCCGGCCAGGCATTATTATCTTTCCGATCAGTGGCCTGGCTGGGAGGTGGCGGCAGCCGGCCTCCTGCTGTGTCTGATCTCAGTCCTCGCGCTGCGCTGGTCGCGCCCACGGCCGTACTTCGCCTTTGGCTGGTTCTGGTTTATCGGCATGCTCGTCCCGGTCATCGGGTTAATCCAGGCGGGCGAACAGGCCATGGCTGATCGCTACACGTACCTGCCGCTAATCGGGCCGACAATTAGTCTGGTCTGGTGGGTGGCGGAACTGCGGCCGAGATTACCAACGTTCTTCGCCCATGCTGTCGCTCCGTGCGCAACTGTCCTGGTGCTAGCGGCACTGTTTGTGACGACGCAACACCAGCTTGGGTTTTGGCAAAATACACTGACGCTTTTTCAACATGCGGCTGAGGTTACCGCGGACAACCCGTCCGCTCAGTTCGGCATCGGCATGGGTTTGGTCGAAGAGGGGCGCATTAGCCAGGCCATGGTGCGGTTCCGGGTGGCGGCGGCGATTGATCCGTCCTACGCCCGCGCTCATTACATCATGGGCCAACTGCTCCGCATGCAGGGGCATTTGCAGGCCGCTGCCGACCAGTACCAGGCCGCCGTACGCTGCAATCCATCCGACGTCCAGGCCCTGGTTGATTATGGCGGGCTCCTTCCTGCGCTTGGACGTCCAAAAGACGCTATCAGATGCTTGGATGAAGCCTTGCGGCTCGACCCCAATTCGGTGGAAGGCCTCAACAACCTGGCCTGGGTCCTCGCAAGCAGCAGTACTGCAGAATTGCGCGATGGCTCTCGTGCCGTTCAATTAGGGGAGCGGGCGTGTCAGTTGACTCACTTCAAACAAGCCGCGCTTATCGGAACACTGGGCGCGGCCTACGCCGAGGCGGGGGAGTACACCAAGGCAGTTGCCGCAGCCCAACGAGCCATCGCGGTTGCAAACGAATCTGGCGAATCGGATCTGGCTGCGCGGAACCAGGAGTTGTTGGGGCTGTACCGTTCCAGGAAGGCGTACCCGCTGTCGCAAGGTGGGCCATAGCCCAGTTACTAAAACCGAAGGCCGAAACCCGAAGACCGAAAGAAGGCCGAAATCCGAAATCCGAATCCGACCCAATCAGACGACCTTCGCCTTGCTCAGGTTTCTGGAAGGGCGACTTCTGAAACAGGCAGGGCCGCTGCGGGCCGGCAGACATTCCCTTTAATCAACGACTGCTTTTCGGGTCGTAATGACTGACGCGCCTTTGCCGTTGATCACGTGACTGATCCCACTGTTCTTCTGACCGGACAAGCGGATCGTGACCATGTGACGCATCTGGATTCCCGGCCGGTCAGGCGTTTCGATCGCATTCTCCGCTAACACGGGCGCCGCATAGAACACGCAATAAATGCCCAGGCCCCAAGCCTGGTGACTCGACACTGAGTCCGCCACTTTGTAAGAGGCAAACCCGTTAATCTCCCCATGATGCCACGCATCCTGGCTCGGCGGATCATACGGCATTTCCGATTGATAAAAATAAACCCGGCCGCCGTTCCCGTTCCAAAGGGTTTGGTACTCCTGGCAATGTTCGACGAACAAACCGTACAGCGTGACGTTGTCGCCATTCACCACCAAGCCATTTTTGTTTGGGTTTGAGTTCCATCCCGCGCCGCGTCCGTGGTCGGCCCGCCACAGCCAAAAATTGTCCCCCACCACATCGCTGGAATTAATTGTGAGCATGCAATCGGCTTGCCCGGCTTGCGCACCGCCTACGCGACAGAAGATGTCCCAGAGAAAAATTGGGTCGGCGCTGTGAGAGGCGCGACCGCCCGGTTCTCCCACCTGCACCAGAGTGGGCGAGTTGCTCGAGCCTGCTTCGAACAGGATTCCTCCTACCTTTATGCCGTCGACGTCTCTCAGGCGCAGAGCCGCGGTCCCATTGGTCGGCCGGAGTGTCGGATAGCCAAGTCCGAGCACAATGGTTTCCGGCCGAATTACCCGGATGGCATCTTCGAGGTGATAAATGCCGGGAGTGAGCAGCAGGTGCTTCCCCTGGTTCAATGCGCTGTTGATGGTTGAGGCAGTGTCGGTTCGCGGTTGGGCCAGGTAGAAGTTTTCGAGCGGGATGCTGGTTCCCGGTGTCGGCCGCTCTTGAGACCAGGTTAACCCGCGTGCGCCGTTTGTGTTCAGGCTGGGCACGAAAACAAAGTAATCGCCGTGCCCGTCAAGGAGGAGAAACGGTTTCTCGCGAATGATCGGAGTCTGTTCGATGACTGTGTATGGCGCCTCCGGCCAGTTGCCTTCGGGCGGATTAACCGTGCCCACGAATACCATGTTCCACGAGCCGCCTTGCCAGCGACTCCATTCAGAGTTGCGGGAGAACCATTGTTGCTGCGAGCCGGAATTGATTTGGCCATCGATTTTGGTATCAGCGAGAAATCCGCCGCTGGACCAACCGCCGTCCCAAAGATTTAAGGCTCCTTTCACATGCAAGCGACGCAAGGCCGTGGCCTGTGACACCGCCCAGATGTTGATGCCCTGATCTTGTGTCGGAACGACTGAAAGATTTTCCGCGCAGCGCCAGAAATTGCAGGTCGCGTTGCTGCGGGTCATCCATTGGGCTTTGGCCCTGACCGCCCCGGTGATCGTCACCTCATCCGGAGAACGGCCCAGCCCGAGCACCTGCGTGTAAAACCCGACCTGGACATCCAAATCGTAATGGCCGGGCTTGAAAAGATACGCAAACCGATCCGGTCCGAACTGGTTTCGCTCCTGCTTGTGGAAGACCTCGTCAACGCGACTCTGGATGTTCGTCATGCCTGGATCGAAAATCAGGACATTGGGACCGAAGTCAGGCGCGGCTGCCAGGATGCGGGTCCCGGGTCCAAACAAAAACCAGGTGATCGATAGAGCGAGAAAAAGACCGGTGGGACGAATGAACCGGCTGAAAGGCCTGCTCGTGATCTGAAAAATAACTTTCAAGAACGGTTACGGCGTAGTTGTTTATAATCTCACTTTGGATCTAAGAGCGTGTTTTAGAGATTTGGTTTGGAGCTCAGGCGGTTTTGACGCCGGGCCGCCTGAAGGCGGGACTCCAAACCAAGCCCAAAAGCGCTCTTAGTCTTTCTCCAAAGTCCCGGGTTCATTGAGTTGGCCTTTGACTGGCCGCGTTAGTGGCCCACGCTGTCGTATCAGGGTCTAACTGTCGCGCCTGCAGTTCCAGTTCATCCGCGTGTGCGATGTTCCCGCGCCGGCGTTCGAGGACGGAACGAGTCGCCAAAATGGCGGGGCTGGCCGTGTTGCCGAGTTTATCGGCCTGGTCGAGCGTTGCCGCGGCATCCGTTAGCCGACCAGTGCGAATCTGGATGAAAGCCATGCCGAGGAACGCATTCTTGCTGGGGGGAGCGCATCCGATGGCGCGCCGAAAAGCATTCAAGGCCTCATCGGTTCGCCCGAGATGATCGAGGGTGGTTCCCAGATTGTTCCAGGCCGAAGCTTCTTCGGGAATTATTTGGAGTGTCTGCTCATAGGCCTGGCGCGCGTCGTCGAGCCGGTCGAGCGCGAATAGAACGTTCGCTCGGTGTTCCAACGCGTTCCCATCCAGGGGGTCGAGCTTTACACTCTGATCGATGTCAGCCAGGGCTGGCTGGAATTGTCCCTTCTGGTAGTAAGCCAGGGAACGAAACAGGTAATCCCGAGCGAACGAAGGCAGTTGCGCGCCGAACCAGTTGTGGAGCGAGAGCACCGCCATTAAAGTCATTGTTGCTCCAACCCAGGCCAGGTCGCCCAGGGCTCGTCGCTGCACGAGCTGCACGATCTTGATCAGCCCGCCTCCTGCCAATACCGCCAGTGCCGGCCACACCGGATATCGGTATCGGTCGCAGATAAAAAAAGCAACATTGGCCGCTGAATAGAGTCCGGCATAGACCAGCACGACGAACAACTCATCTCGATTTCCCCATTTCGCGGCGGCCCAGATCCCGATCGGTGCCAGCATCAGCAACACGACCCACCGAACGGGAAGCAGTCGCAGCCAGACAAACTCCTGCTGCAAAAACGCGAAGGCTTTGTTGTTGGGAATTTCGGCATTCCAGAGGGTCAGCCAGCATTTTTTGGCCACCAGCCCGAGCCAGGCTGCTGGAGCGGTTCGGATCTCGCGCAAGGTTTGTGAGGTCCAATATTTTGAAATTGCCATCGGATCGGTGTCGGGTTGCCGACCCTGTTCGCGCATGGCCCGTTCATATTCCTGGCGCGCCCACACTTCGATCGAATCTTCATACCGTTCGCCCGATGTTATTCTGCGATCCTGTTGGGGCATCATGCCATCGGCGGTTCGTTTGTTGCCGCAATAAAAGGCCACTCCCCCGGCATTTGGCAGCAGATGAAAATGATCCATCTGTTTCATGTTCACCCACCCCCAGGGTATGGCCATGGCCAGCGCGCCGGCCAAACCGAGCAATGGTGAAAAAGCGGCACGCGGGTCGCGCCGCTGCCGCCATCGCCAGAAAGCGAACAGCGGGTAGACAGCAAGAAACACAATGATATTCGCCCGGGCTTGCGAGGTGAGCACGGTTACCGCGCCGGCAGCGGCCCACAACAGCATGCCTTTGCGACCTTCGGTTTCGGCCGCAAATACAATCAGCAGCAGCCCAGCAAAGATTAGAAAAATGTAGCTCGGTTCGATCAACAATTCGCCCTCGAAGTAGAGCGGCACAGGAGCCAAAAGATAGAGCGCACCTCCGGCCAATCCGCAGAGGCGATTTTTGAAAACCCGGGCGCCGAGCACCGCGACAATCAGGCCGGTAGCCACACCCAGCCCATGCTGGGCCGACAAAGCCAAATCGATGCCGGCGCTTCCGCCCAGTTTGTACCAGAATGCCAGGAACAGCGGATAGAGCAGGGGACGAAACCCATGGAGCGCGTGCAAGTCATCCCCCGCTAACAGCATCCTTGCGACCGTGTCGTAGTAAGTCTGATCCAGCGTGGGCACGCCGAAAGATGGGCTGCGGGCATGCTCGACAAAAAAGCCGAGCCGAATCACCAAACCAACCAGCGCCAGCGCGAGCAAGCCCTTTCTGAACCACAGTTCTGGGATATCAAATCCCAGGGCGGGGCCGGGGCCTCCCGGGGTATTCTTGGGCAAGCTGGGGGTTATGGCCGAGCCCAAGTTCATCAATGGCGAAGGATACTGCGAATCATTGGTAGCGGGTCAAGCTTGGCGGCGCACTTGAATACTGCTATCGCGGTAGGGACGACGCGCTGCGCCGTCTGCGCCCCGTTCAGGGGCGCAGCACCAGTCGTGGTTCGCATTGTTTCGCGTGTTTGTTCAGCCCGCTGAACGCGGGCAGGGACGGCGCAGCGCGCCATTCCTACCAAAATGATGATCATGGCTTCTTGGCAACAATCAGGAACTGTTCTCCCTTCCACCGCCACAGCCAGGGCAGCCCCAAGTAGATCCCGACACACCATGGCGGATATTCGCGCGCGCCGACCATGGTATACGGCAGGAACCTGGGATAACACTTCTCGACAACAAAACCCCGCACCGTCAGACCTTCGCTCAATGAAAGTTCGGTCAGGGGCAGATAATGGTCCCAAAAATCCCAATACCGTCCGTGTGTGAATTTTATGTTGGGTCCCATGGCGATGAGGCGTCCGCCGGGGCGTAGTGCGCGAAAGGCTTGAGCCAACGTTTCGCCGAGAGCGCTTTTATCGGGCAGGTGTTCGAAAAAATTGCTCGTGAAGACGACATCAAGCTCACCCGCGCCGACTGACCAGGGTTTGGAGCAATCTTGTCGCAGAAACTTCACTCCGGGCCTCAGGAGCTCCTGGGTGCGCGGATTTAGATCCATCCCGAACTTCTGCCGCGCTTTGACGGTGTTGATAAACTCGCCATAGCCGCAGCCGAGGTCCAGGACCGTCGAGTTTTCGGGCACCAAAGCCTGGAAGAAGCGCTCGATCAAAACGCGCCAGACGCGCAGGCGATAGTCCTGCCGCGCATCGAACCGGCTGGCGTACACGCGCTTTAACTCTTCTGGTTGTGCTTCAGGCATTGGGTTTTCGGTAATCTCCCCGGCTGAAGTACTTCTCCAGCCAGACATAGAGGCATATAAAAAGGTAACGGCTGCCCATCTCGCGAATGGCAAACTTCGCCTGGCCCACGCGCCGATTTCGCCAGGTGATCGGGATCATCGTCCAGGAAAAGCCCCGCACGATGGCTTTGAGCGGCAGTTCCACCGTCAGATTAAAATGCGGAGAGATCAACGGTTTGCAGCCTTCAATGGCCTCCCGGCGGTACGCCTTGAACGCGTTGGTGGTATCGTTGAGCTTGACGTGAAAGAGGGTCTTCAAGAAGAAGTTTGCGATCCTGTTCAGAGCGAGTTTTAGCTTCGGATAATCAATCACGCCACCGCCCTTCAGGAAACGACTCCCGAAAACGCAATCCCATCCGTCGTTCAATTCCTTCCAGTAGCGCACCACGTCGCGGCAATCGTCAGATTCGTCGGCCATCATGATGACCACCGCATCGCCTTTATAGCGATCCAGGCCACACGAGACGGCCCGGCCGAACCCGTGCATCCCTTGATTGGCAATCGGGACCAGTTCGGGGATCTTCACTTGCATGCCCAACAAAAGCTCCCAGGTGTTATCGGTGCTGCCATCATCGACTACCAGGATCTCGTGCGGGACCTTTTGCAGTTCGAGCTCCAGGTGCAGGTGCTGCACGGTGGAGAGAATACAGCCTGCCTCGTTTCGTGCGGGAATGACTATCGAGAGCAGTGACAAGGGCCGCTTCGTTGTTGGGGGCGATGGGTTCATCCCCCGGCGGTCAGTTCCAACCAGCCTGGGTTGAGCCGGGCGTGCTCGGCAATTTCCTCGAGAATCGTTTCGAGCGAAAGCGACGGTTGCCATCCCCACACCGCTTTCGCCTTTGAAGAGTCCAGCACCAGCCAGGGAACATCGAACGGCCGGGAGCCCGGGTCCGCACTTACCGTATGCTTCCCAAAGCGTTTCGAGCACCACCGGCTTAGTTGCGCCAGCGACATGCTATTGCTGATCCCGCCGCTCACATTGACGACTTGGCCCGCCCGATCTGGATGCCGCAACTGCATTGCGACTAATGAAGCCAAATCCGCAGGATGCAGGCAATCTCGGACCTGGTGTCCTGTCCCGCCAAAACCAATATACTTTAACGGGCGCCGCGCCTGGTACGAGTGAATCCAAAAACTAAAGATACCCTGGTCCGCTTTCCCGAACTGGCCGGCGGCGGCCAGCACACCGCAACGGTTGATGAAGACCGGCAGACCAAACGCGCTCCCGTATTCAAGACTGACCAACTCCGAGGCCAGCTTGGCGCTCCCATACAGCGACACGGGCGGGTCGGTCGAAAAAGTTTCGCTGATGCCCTCTTGAGATAACCCCGGTTCGTTCGCTGCCTTAACGTCCGGCTCCAAAGCTTCACCTCGCTCCAGCACCGGCAGCGCGCAAAGACGGGTCAGGGAATAAACGCGGCTGGTGCTCAGCAGGACCAACCCGCTGTCGTGGCGCTTACACAACTCGAGTAAATTGAGAGTCCCGAGAAGGTTGTGCTCCATTAGCTGCCGGCTGCTGGTCTGCGCGTCTACCCCGGCCAGTACGCTCGGATTCGCCGCCGCATCGATTACCCAATCGACCTTGGAAAGCCCTTCCAGATCACTGGGGTTTCGAACATCTCCATGCACTACCCGGACTGGACCCTCTCTGAACTGCGCGCGGTTCAGTTCGCTCCCGGGACGGCTCAGGTTGTCCAGGCCG
>Ga0070741_10021199_pt1 | contig 10136 bp, 10 predicted proteins | sample Coa_R1_4_FD_66440 | JGI IMG/M metagenome (GOLD analysis project Ga0070741, IMG submission 66440) | Surface soil microbial communities from Centralia Pennsylvania, which are recovering from an underground coalmine fire - Coalmine... | ecosystem: Environmental > Terrestrial > Soil > Unclassified ...
TTCCGCTCACACCCGGACTTGACATACAACATCCCAACCGGAGTGTAGTCACGCATTTGGCAGGGCGTAATGTTTCGCAAGAGCTACGGCGCGTGGAGCTAAAGCTTCTGTCCGGTGTTGGGCGCTACCGCGATGTAGCCTTCCAGGGGGCCGAATTTTCTCTTTTCCGCATAAATTCTCCAGCGTTGCCACACAATGCGCAGGCTGGCCATGACCGGGATGGACAGGAACACGCCGATAACCCCGGCCATTTCGCCGCCCGCCAGCACGCCGAAAATCGCCGCCAGGGGATGCAACTGAACGCTCTCCCCCATGATTCGCGGCAGGGTGACGTAGTCCTGAATCAGCCGCCAGACGCCCAAAAACAAAGCCAGCAACAAGAGATGCTGGTAGCTCATGAGCAGGGCTACGCCCAGCATAATCACAGCGGCCAGGAAGGGACCTACCACCGGAATAAATTCCAGGATGCCGCCGGCGGTGCCCAGCACCAGCGCATAGGGCACACGCATCAGCCCCAAAAAAACGACATAGACGAGCAGCGCCAGCCCGGCCAGGGTGAGCTGGGCGCGGATGAAATGCGCCAGCATGTCATTCAGGTCGTTGATTACACCTTCCACGAACTCGCGCTGGGGGCGGCTGCCGATCATCATCAGCCCCACGTCCGTAAAAGTGCGGCCGTCGCGCAGGAAGAACACGGCCAGAATGGGAATCAGGATCAGCCACCAGACGTTCTGCGCCACAGTGGCCAGACGCAATCCGGCGTGGCTGGCCAGTTGCGCCAGTTCTCCGCTATGCGCCGCCAGGAAATCCTTGGCCTGCTGCTGGGTGTGGAAGCTCCATCCGTGCTGGCTTCCGATCTGCACCGCGATTTGTCCGGACGTGATGTTTGTCAGTAGCGCGGGCAGATTCTCGGTCAAGCGCTGCGCCTCGCGTCCTATGCGCGGACCTATAAAGGAGAAGAAAAGGGTGAGCAGGATGACGAGGCCCAGGTAAATGATCGCAATGGCCCGGGTGCGGGTGTGCACAAAGCGCGCCATGTGCGAGACCAGCGGTTCCACCAGGTAGGCAAAAAAAATCGCGAACAGAAAAAGAATCAGGGTGTGGCGAGTCAGGTAGATCAGGGCCAGCCCAGCCAGAAAGAGAAGGGCAGTGAAGAGAACCCGCGCCGTACGTGTGTCGGTCAAGGCCACTGCTTTACCTCGGAGGGCGGCTTCAGTCGCGCACGACTTCCGTATCCTGGCCCGCTATCACCATGCGCACCAGCTTATAGCTATTATCCAGCCACAGAGCCCAGTCGCCGCTGTCGGTTTTCAAGTTCAGACGGATCAGGTTGCGTTCCACGCCGCGGATGGGAATCTTTTCCCACCCCCCTGATTCCATGGTTACCGTGGAGGTGGTGAGCCCCTGCGGAACCAGCACGCCAAACTTCTCCGGCGCCAGCTTGCATTCCATTTCCTTGACTCCCTGCTTGCACCCTCCAGCCATGTAACGCCAGGCCAGCAGTTCGCGCTGGGTAAAGAAGTTATTGTCCAGGATCACGGTGGTGGGCGGCACCAGGAACGGTTGCTGGATGGGCTTTGCATCCGGGGCGCTTACCATGCGCTCCATGAGGAACGGCTCATTCGGAGTTACCAGCGCCTCCGCCTTCTCTGGAGCCAACTGATGCCACTCATAACGCTTCAGCGCGCCGGCACTGGTGAGTTCCATTTCCGAGGTCTGGGCTGGTTCCTTGGAACCATCATCGATTTTGAGCTGAAAGCTGGCTGTGCTGCCGCCCGGCTGCTGCTCAATCCTGAAGCTCTCGGTGGCTACCCGCTTGCCCCCGCGGAAGATGCCGAAGGAGCCGGAGTCCACCAGCTTGCGGCCGCTCTCGCCGTGGAGAGCACCCATCATAGCCCCGAGCCACAAAATCACCATCCCGGTCTTGAACTTCACTGCCCTTCTCCTTGGCCGATTCCGCGCAGCAGCTCCATGATTTCCCTCGCCACTTCCTCCACCTGCCTGCCACCGGTCTGAACACAATAATCCGCTTTCATATAACCTGAGTGCCGGGCGGCATACAATTGCCGGAAGTGGTTCTCAGAGACGGCCAGCGGGCGTGTGGCTTCGGCACTTTGCGCTCTACGCCAGAGTTCCTCTACCGGGGCATCCAGAAACACAGTGTAGCCGCAATTCTGCAGGCAATCGAAGTTGCCGGTCTGCACGAAGGTGCCTCCCCCCAAAGAGACCACCGCCCCCTGGCTGCTGCTTCCCAGTTCCCCTATCAACCGCAGTAATTCCTCCCTTTCCAGGCGCCGAAATTCACTTTCTCCGTTCTGGCGAAAAATGTCGGCGATAGTACGCTCTTGCCGGGTTTCAATTCGGCCGTCCAGGTCAACAAATGGCCACCCCATGCGGGCCGCCAGCCTCTCCCCCACGCTGGTTTTGCCGGCACCCATAAAGCCAACCAGAAATACGGCTTGCGGCCTGCTCCCAGGCTTGCCGGAAGATTGCCTGCGCCCTCGCGCTACCGCTTCAGTTTTTTTGGCTGCCGGTCTCAGGCGGGCCCCCAAGCACTGTCAGATTCTGGCCAAAAAGCGCAACACTGGCCAGCGAACCGGAATAGCTCCGCTTGCCAATGTGCAAAATTCCTTTGTTTACCGTTTCTTAACGTGGATTTTACCACTGAAGGAACGCAGCCGAACTGAGGAGGAGCCGGCATTGGCGGTTCCGGCAAACGACTTTCCCTGGGTATTAGGCACAGAGCTGTGCACCGCCGGGTGCAAGGGGAAATCGTTGGTCACTGCGCCTTGGGCGGACGTGGCGGTTATATCCACGGAGGCGCTGGCCGGCAAGCTGACCTCAATGTCGCCGGAATGGTTGGCGAGGACGTACTCGCCGCCATCGCCGAAGTCGCCGCGGTAAGTGATCTTGCCATCGGTGGTGTTGACTGAAACCAGCCGTCCGTCGGTGTCATCCATGGTCACCGGCCCGCTGACCGAAACCACTTCCACGTCGCCCTGATCCAGGTTTGCCAGGTGAATGGGACCGCTGAGGGTATGCACGTGGATATGGCCGCCATGCACCTGCCGCACCACAACCGCGGCGGCGTCGCCTTCCAGCACCATGTCGGAATTAATGCCTTCCACGGAAATGGTTCCGCTTGTGGAACGCACGTTGAGGGAAGCGTCGGCGGGAATTCGGAGCTCGTAATCCACCCGCCCCTCGTCCGGGCTGGCGTTCTGCAGGAAATGGGTGCGCAGCTCCAACCGGCCGCCCCGCTGGGAAGCATCCACTTCCATTTTCCCGGAGTGCAACAGCGCGACCACCATGACCTGGTCGTCGCTGGAGGGTGTGACCGTCACGCCGCCAAATTGGTTCACTAGGGATATGCTGGCGTGCGGCCCCAGTTGGTAGTGGAATTCCTTTCTGTTTTCGGCGGCAGCCGCCAGGGTAGCGCAGCCGGCCAGCACGATTAGCACCCAGTGAGCACCGCGCGGCATACCCTTCATCATCTCATTTGCGCCCGCATGACGGGCGCGCCGCCTCCCTCCACCTTGTTGGCCGCCGCCACCCTCAGGCTCCGCCTCAGGGCAACGAGTGCCGCATGGCCATGTTATACAACATGGCCTTTTGTTGATAGGCCTCCAGTAAGGCTTGCCGGCTTTCCTCGTCGTCGGGATTGCTGACTACCAGTTTGCGCGCGTCCGCGATGTAGGCGTTCACGTGCTGCAGACTTTGCTGGTAGGCCGGACTAAGGGCGGGCGCGTGGACCGCCACCTCGGAAAGAACCTGCTGGTCCTGGCTTTCCCCCATGCTGGCGAATTGCAGCGGTACCGCAGGCGTGTCCACCACTACCCCGGCTGTGGCCTGCTGCTGGGGGATTCTGCTTTGATAATAAAAAAGGCCCAGGGCCACAACCGCCGCCACCGCCACCGGAATCAGCCAGCTTGCCGGTCCCCAGCGGGTGAGCGGTATGCTTCCTAGAAGACCCCCCCTGGCGCTGTCTTTGACCAGGCCTTCGCGCTGCAGGGAAGACTTGATGCCATCCCAGACCTTCGTCGGCGGCTCGATCATGGGCACCAGCAACTTGGCCTGTTCCGCAATGTATTTGAGATCCGACACCAGGTCAGCGCAGACCGCGCATTGACGAAGATGCTCCTGTTGCTCGGCATTGCCGCCGTTATCAATGATGTAAGGCAGAACTGCCTGAAATTCTGCGCAGGTCATATGCTCCTTCTTCCCCGTTTCACCCTTCGCCTCAGCTCCTGCTGGCCCGCTCGATGCGGCTGGCCTTGAGGAGATCGCGCAATTTCATGCGCGCTTTATGCAGCTGTGACTTGCTGTTGCCGATGGAACAGCCCATGATTTCGGCAATCTCGTTGTGCTCATACCCTTCGATGTCGTGCAGCACGAAAATGATACGGTACCCTGGCGGCAGGCTTTCAATGGCCCGCTCCAGGTTCACCCGGTCAATGGAGCCCGCCAGCATGTTGTCGCGGGCGCCGATGTCCTTTTTCGGCCCTTCTTCCTGGGGCTCCAGGCTTTCTTCCAGCGAAACTTCCGGCAGGCCCTTCTTGCGCAGGTGCATCAGCACCACGTTCACCGCCAGCCGGTGCAGCCAGGTGGAAAAGGCCGACTCCCCGCGGAACGTCCCGATCTTGCGGTAAAGCTGCAGGAACGCCTCCTGCGTCAGGTCCTCGGCCTCCGCGGTGTTGCCGGTCATGCGCAGGCACAGTGAATAAACACGGCGCTTGTGCATGGCGTAGAGGGCCTCGAACGACTCCGCGTCCCCCTGTTTGGCGCGGTCAATGGCATCGGCTTCAGTGAGGCCGGGTACCAGCGTTTTTTTCGCTTGTGTCAATTCGCCTTTTTCAGGCCGCACTCATTGTGATGCGGCTAAGTAGCTGTTCGTTGTACGGCTTGCACGCAATACGCCAAACTCAGGTACATCTCCACAGATACTTGGAACGAACTGCTCGGGGCCTTAAATGTGCCCGATTCGGCCGGCTTGGGCCCGCTTGCAAGGCTTCCTCAGGCATTCTCGAGGTCGCTCCCTCCTCCCGGAACCCCAGGCTTTCTAGGAAGTTTTCAGAAACGTCGAAAATACCAGTTTTCCACGCAGACGTAACCGCGACACCCCAAAAATGGCATTGGGGAACTCTGGATAAGTACGCGGCCTTCCACTTTTATACACCGGTGAAAACCGCCGCACTCGCCCCTTCAAACCCCCGGGGCAGATTTTGGATTCCCCTTGACATTCTACAAGAGCGAGCGCATCTTCCTTGTCGAATGCCTAGAGGTGTTTCGCGGCCGCCTGAGGAACCGCACTTTTCGCTTGGTTGCGCTCCGTGTTCTATCGGGGACAGACGAACCGGGATTTCGCCGAGGAGCTGTGCTTCCAGCTGACGGCAGCTTGCACCCTCGCGCTGGGCATCGAGAGGAACAATGGGTCAACCCGTGGATCTGCTGCAGGGCACGCTCGACCTGCTGATCCTGAAGACGCTGGCGCTCGAACCCATGCACGGCTGGGGCATCGCCCAGCGCATCCAGCAAGTCTCCCAAGACGTGTTACAGGTGCAGCAGGGTTCTCTCTATCCCGCCCTGCGTCGCCTGGAGCAGCAGGGCTGGATCGAGGCGGAGTGGCGGCCTTCGGAGAACAACCGCCGCGCAAAATATTATTCGCTTACGCGCGCGGGCGGCAAACACCTGGAAGAAGAAACGGACCATTGGGAGCGGCTGTCCGCGGCCATTCGGCAGATTCTGCAGACCGCGTGATTAGGCGGCCGCCGACTTGGCGGTGATGGTTTCCAGCCCATGGCCGTGCGGCCCGGTTTCACGCTGCCGCAGCAGTAGGGCGAAGGTCATGCCCAAAAAGCCGAGAATGGAAAATATCCACATGCCCAGGCGGTAGCCTTCAGGATTGGCGGCGCTGGCGTGAGCGTGGTCATTGGCCCAGCCGATCAGCAGATTGAATCCCGCCAGGCCGATGTTCTGGATCATGGTCATCAGCCCGTAAGCCGTGCCCAGCTTCGATTGCTCCACGATGTAAGCCACCGACGGCCACATGACCGCCGGTATCAGCGAGAACGAAACCCCCATCATGGCCATGGGCACATAGAGCGAGACGTTGGTGTAACCCATCATCAGGTAGACAGGAATAAGCAGCAGGGAACCGAACATCATGAGCAGGGCGCGTTTGCCGATCTTGTCGGCGAATAAACCGAACGCGGGCGTGCCGAACATGGTGAACGCGGTCAGAATGCTGATCAAAAATCCGCCCAATTCGCGGCTGGTGTGGCGCGCGTCCATGAAGAACTTAATGGCGAAGGTTTCAAAGGGGAAAATGCCCGAGTAGAACACAATGCACAGGGCCACGATGTACCAGTAGGAGCGGCCGAAGCGGAAGATATCGCCGAGGACGACCTTGTCGGTGGAGCCTGCCTGTCCAAGCGAGTACTTTTGCTCGGCGCGAACCTCGAATATCCAGTAGAGCACGGCGCCAATCACACAGAGCGTGCCGAAGCCCACCGCGATGAACAGCGGGTTGCGCCAGTTGCTGTAGGCAGGCTTCGCCCAAGTGGGGGAATTCTGCGCCAGCCAGGTGCCGAAACGCGAGAGCATCAGGTTAATGCCGAAGGCGAAGCTCAGTTCCTTCCCGCGAAACCACTTGGCCACCGCGGTGGTGACGGCCACGATCATGGATTCGGCCCCCAAGCCGAATACCAATCGTCCGGAGGCCATTACCGCCAGTCGCGGGGAGGTTACGGTGATGGCCGCGCCCAGCAGGCACAGCGTGCCAAATATGAAAATCGCTTTGCGGGTGCCGATGCGGTCCACAACCATGCCGCCGACCAAAACCATAAAAACGTTGGGCAGGCTGTAAATCGCCTGCAGCAGCCCGATATTGGCGTCGCTGAAATGCAGTTGCTTGACCAGCAGGTCTGCGATGGGGGCAATGCAGTCGTAAACGTAGTAATTGCCCAGCATCGCCAGGCTGATGAACATCAGCACCATCCAGCGATACAGGCGCGAAGGTTCGGGGCGGGTGGCAGTTGCGGGAACGGCGGCTTCGGCGGTCAAGGTGAACTTCTCTTTGCTGCTGACTGAGAGCAGAGGATATCAGATGGGGCAAAGCGGCGGGTGTGACCACCGTCACGCGCGGAAAAAACCTCGGCACTCTCCAGATTCAAGTGTCGAGTTTCAAATCCAACGCGGGCTGGAAACTGGAAACCTTGAAACCTTGAAACCTTGAAACCTTCTACTGCTTTGGTGCAGGAATCGCGGTCTCAGGACGGTTCGCGTCCTGCTGGTGAATCCGGTCAATGTCCTGGTTGGTATAGACCTTGGCCGGTGGGTGCGCCTGCTCCCATATCCGGATGTTCTTGGCGGCCTGGGCCAGATTTTCGGGCGGGACGGGGATGCCATAGGCATTGTCGAACACCGCCGCGCCCGTGTTCACGAAGATCGTCTGAGGGGCATTGTGGGCCATCATCATTCCGTGCGGTCCACGGCGAACCATAAAGCGCCGGGCGGCCGCAGCTACAGGCACGAACGGTGCCGGGGCGATAAATCGAGAGACAGCCCCCACCACCGTGGGCTGCCCGCTGACGCTCACCAGGGGAACCGCGGGCGGCATCATGTTCGCCGTGCTGCTCAATCCCATGTTGGTGACGGAAAGTGTGGCGTTGGTGGCTCCGGCCACGTTGCCCGGGGTTGCGTTGCTGGCTCCCGCGGGTGAGAGGGAAACCGAGTTCAGGCTCACCATGGGGGTGCTGATCACCGGATAATTGAATTCATTCCACAACAACCGGTTACTGGCAAAACCGGTGTTGCTCACCCAAGTCTGCCCAAAACCCTGCGCCACCGCCAAACTCAACAACAGGACAGCCCCTGCCAGGACCCCGCGACCCATAACTTCCTCCTCCCGGCGGTTGAGCCGGGCCTTCGCGCAAATCTTAAAGTATTTCCTGCTGAAAAGTCACTAACTTCCTATGTAGCGGGCATATAAGCTTCTAGCCACCGCCGTGTCTGAAGTTCCTTTAATAATTGCCCGCCCATCCGGAAAGAGGGTGAATTCATAAGGCTCATACCAGAATTTGAGCACGAATTCGTTGTGGCGGACGGTGCCGTGCGGTTTGAGCCGTTCGCTTATGACCGCGAAATCCACCGGGCGAGCGGATTCATGGATCTGCACCGAATTGCGCCCGCAGAGCGTAATGTGGGGCCTGCCTTCCCCGGCCAGGTGGATGAATTCGCGCCGCCCGCAAGCGCGGCAATCCGGGCGCGGTCCTCCCGTCTGAAGGGCGGAGCTCTGGTTGCTCCAGCTATCCCATGAAAGCAGGGTGGGGCGCAGTTGCTCCCGTGCTCCCACCAGCAGCTTTAAGGCCTCTCCCGCCGCTACCGAGGCTATCAGGCTGACGGTCGGGCCCAATACGCCGGCGGTTTCGCAGGTCTCCAGGGCGCCCTGCGGCGCTTCCGGAAAAATGCAGGCCAGGCAGGCGGTTTGGCCGGGCAGGATGTTCATGGTCGCGCCGTAACTACCCACCGCGGCGCAGTAAATCCAGGGCAGTTCGCTCCGCACGGCAAAATCGTTCAGCAGGTAGCGGGTTTCGAAATTGTCAGTACCGTCCAGCAACAGCTGCGCTCCCGAGAGCAGGCGCTCAATGTTTTCCGGCGTAAGGTCGGCCACCTCGGGCTCAACCACAATTTCGGAGTTGAATGCGGCAAGCTTGCGGGCGGCGGCGATGGCCTTGGGCAGCGAAGCGGCGGCATCGGCTTCGTCGAACAAGGCCTGGCGCTGCAGGTTGCTGGGCTCAACATAATCGCGATCTATTATGCGCAAGCTGCCTACCCCGGCGCGCGCCAGCAAGCCGGCAAGCACCGAACCGGTGGCGCCGCAGCCCACAATGATTGCCCGCGCCTTTCCCAGCCGGCGCTGGCCTTGAGCGCCAATGCCGGGAAACAAAACCTGCCGCGAGTAACGCTCCTCGAAACTCACTGGCCATCCCCTCAAGATGTACTAACCCTTTATTATAGGAGTCAGCAACTCGCGAATCGGGCAGGGCGGTTTGTCAGGGAAGCGGGCTGGGGCTTCCCGGGCAGATTTTTGGCGACAGACATGGGGGTTTCGGAGAGGGGAAGCCACGCGCGCAGCGTGGCCGCTGCGATGTGCAATGTTGCCGGCTGGCCGGTTCATCGAATGAGCTACAACTCCACCTCAGACGAGGAAATGCAAGCCGGCAAGGAGTGCGTTTGGCCGTAGGGACAAGGTTCGTCCGGACACTCGCGACTGTGGCGCTGCTGGCGACGGCCGGCGTTGTGCTCCCGGCTCTGGCGCAGGGACGGCATGCCGCCTCATGGTCGCAGTCCCGCTCTCTGCAGTCCGCCAGCCCGACCCAGGACTCCGCTCTCGCCCAGCCGGTCTCTGCCCCCACGCCTTCTACCCCCCTGGGCGCCATCTTCGAATACCAGGGCCTGCCGGTCCGCGATATCCGCTTTGCCGGCATCGAGAGCGGCGACCTGGAACAGTTGCGCAAAATCGTCAGCCAAAAACCCAACCAGCCGCTGGACCGCTTTAAGATTCATGACAGCGTTCGCGCCCTTTTCGCCACCGGCCGTTTCGCCGATATCCAGGTGGAGGCCGGCCGCTCCCCGCAGAATGAGGTCACGCTGGTGTTCCGCGCGGTCCAGAACTACTTTGTGGGCGTGGTCAACGTCGAAGGCGCGCCGCGCGAGCTTACCAACACGCAATTGGTCAATGCCACCAAACTGCAACTGGGCGAACTCTATAGCGCGGAGAAGTTGCAGACCGGCATTGATCGCATGGGCCAGTTGCTGCAGGAGAATGGCTATTACCAGGCCACCATTACGGAGGGCGAGCAGCGCGACCCCGCAACCCAACAGGTGAATATTTCCTTTCGCGTTGAGCCGGGGGCGCAAGCCAGGGTTGGCCGCATCACGCTTACCGGCCATCCCGGTTACGCCCTGCTGGAACTGCTGGACGCCGCGCACTTTCATCCCGGCGACCGCGTCATGGCGCAGACCATTACCAGCGCCCTGCGCCGGCTGCGGAAGAAATACCAGAAGATTGACCGCCTCGAAGCCCAGGTCTCAATCCCCAGCCAAACCTTCCAGCCCGCGTCCAATACCGTGGA
>Ga0070741_10021200_pt1 | contig 10136 bp, 10 predicted proteins | sample Coa_R1_4_FD_66440 | JGI IMG/M metagenome (GOLD analysis project Ga0070741, IMG submission 66440) | Surface soil microbial communities from Centralia Pennsylvania, which are recovering from an underground coalmine fire - Coalmine... | ecosystem: Environmental > Terrestrial > Soil > Unclassified ...
ACGAAGTGGCGACGCTTGTCGTCGCGGCTCTTCCCGAGCTTCAGCGTCGCGCTGGTCGACTTCTTGCCCTTGGACGGCGGCAGTTGCGCGGCGGGCGTGTTGTACCAGCTCGGCGCGAACGTGCCGCCGAGCGCCGCCACGCGCCACGACCCCACGGTGTGCGGACCGCCATTCGGCAGGAAATGCAGCGTGGGCGAAATCGGACGGCCGGCGATGGCCGCCGCGATCACGTCGAAGTCCTCGTTGTTGCCTTTGATGAAATAGACCGGCGCCGACGGCTCGAAGTACTCGCCATCGTTGCTTGCGACATCGCCGACGCACACCCACAGCGGCACGTCCGGGTGCCGCTCGAGAATTGCCCGAACCGTGTCGAATTCGCCGTGGATGTCGCCTAAGGCGCCGATGTAGTCGCCGGTACCAGCAGGTCCTGCTTGTCCCAAACGAAGTCGTCCTTGCTGTACACCGCGAGTTCGTAGTCCTTGCCCATGAAAACGGCGCCGACCGGACACGCTTCTTCGCAGTACCCGCAGAAGATGCACCGTGTCTTGTGGATCTGGTACGTCGACGCGTAGCGCGGACCGGCCATCACTGTGCCATCATTCTCCGCGGCTTCGAGGTAGATCGCGTCGGCCGGACAGGCGACCGAACAGAGCCCGCAGGCGACACACTTCTCGAGCCCGTTCTCGTCGCGCATCAACACCTGCTTGCCGCGGAACTTCGGGAACATCGGAACCTTCTGGTCCGGGTAATTCACCGTAATCGGCTTCTTGAACAGGTGCTTCAGTGTCGTCGCGAACCCGATGACCAAGGGACGGATCACAGCCATTTGCTCCCAGTTTAACCGGCCGATAAGATCAATGTAAATCGATGCAGGGCCCGCAGTTCCTCTCCTCGGAGCAGATTCTGCTGACGACGCTCGTCGTCAAGCTCGCCGTGATGGCGGCGCTGTCGACGATGCTCGTCCGGTACCGTCGATTTCGCCACATTCTGATCTTCGAACGCCGCGCCTGGCCCGATCGGTTGGTGTTTGCGCTCAGCTTCGGCGTCCCGCTCACGGCCGGGGTCGCGGCGCGTCTGCTGCTCGGCTATGACGCCGCGGACATGACGCTCGAAGGCTCGTTCCTCGCCGGCCTGATCGCCGGCCCCTACGCCGGCGCGCTCGTCGGCCTGCTCGTCGGATTCGCGCCGACGTTCACGGGTGAATGGGGCGCGCTCCCCTTCGCGGTCGGCTGCGGGTTCGCCGGCGGCGGTTTGCGCGAACTGTGTCCGAAAGAAGCCATCTGGCACTTCTCGCCGTTCGTGTTCCCGGCCATTCCCAAACGCGCGTGGGAGATGATCCGGAAGGTCCAAGTGGACTGGCAGGTCGTGCTGCTGCTCGCGCCGATCGCGCTGGAGCTGCTGCGGCAGACCGTCGGCGCGCGCTGGGGCGTGCACCATCGGCTCTTCTACCTGCACGGCGCGCCGCCCGCATCGGTCTGGACGATGGTGGTCGTCGTGCTCGCCACGGTGCTGTGCGTCGCGACGCCGATCAAGATCTGGAACAACGCGCGGATCGAGCATCGGCTCCAGGAACAGGAAAAGCTGTTGCTCGCGGCGAAGATCGAAGCGCTGTCGAACCAGATCAACCCGCATTTCCTGTTCAACACGCTGACATCGATCTCGTCGCTGATTCGAACGCAGCCGGACACGGCGCGCATGCTGATCACGAAGCTGTCGGGGCTGCTGCGACGTTTGATGCGCAGCACCGATCACTTCGTGACGCTGCGGGAAGAACTGGAATCGATCGACGAATACCTCGACATCGAAGTCGTCCGCTTCGGCCCGCAGCTCAAGGTCCACAAAGAGATCGCCGCCGACACGCTCGACGTCATCGTCCCCAGCATGCTGCTGCAGCCGCTGATCGAAAACTCGATCAAGCACGGCTTGTCTCGCAAGGTCGGCGGCGGGCGCATCACGATCACGACGAAGCTGCGCGACGCGCACATGTTGATCGAAGTGCACGATGACGGCCTCGGGATGTCGGAAGAGCGGCTGGAGCAGGCGATGCAAGGCGGCATCGGCCTGAGCAACGTCAACGAGCGGTTACAGACGATTTACGGGGCGAGCTCACAGTTGAAGCTGACGAGCGTCCCGGGCCGTGGCACGACCGCGAGCGTCGAGATCCCCGAGCTTACAGTTCCCGAACGGGTGACGGCCTAGAATTGCTCAAGGCTAACGGCTAAAGGCTCATGGATATGAAAGCGGTGCTCGTCGACGACGAGCAACTGGCGCGCGACGAGCTCGGATATTTGCTCGGACAGGTGGGCGGCGTCGAAATCATCGGCCACGCCGGCAACGGCGTCGAAGCGTTGACGACAATCGATCGATTGCAGCCAGACGTGGTGTTCCTCGACGTGCAGATGCCCGGGTTGACCGGATTCGAGGTCGCCCGCCGCCTCGTCGACAACGGCGCGTCGTCGCACATCATCTTCGTCACCGCCTACGATCAGCACGCGATCGAAGCGTTCGAGGTGAACGCGGTCGACTATCTTTTGAAACCGGTCGACCCGGCGCGGTTGCTGTTGTCGGTGCAACGCGCGCGGACGCGGATCGCCACCGCTCGCCCGCTGAACGATCAGATCGAGCGCATCGTGCAGCTGGTCAACGAACGGCAGACCCGGCGCGAGCGCCTCGCGATCAAAGTCGGCGAGCGCTTCATGCTCGTGCAAGCTGAGGAGATTGTGTTCGCGTCGTTGAACGACGACGGGATCGTCATCGTCACGGATCAACATACGGGAGCGTCGAACTACCGCACGCTCGACGAGCTGCAGGAGCGGCTCGACCCGAGCGTGTTTTGGCGGGTGCACCGCTCGCACCTGGTAAACATCAACAAGATCAAGGAGATCGTCCCTTGGTTCAGCCGGAATTACATCCTTCGGATGAAGGACGAGAAGTCGACGGAAATCCCAGTCAGCCGGACGCAAACGCGCCGGTTGCGGGAGTACCTGAAGCTCTAGCAATCACGCTGGACGCCGACAGTGGACCGTCGACAGTCGACAGTCAGCCAATAAATCCGCAATCCGCAATCCGAGATCCGCAATCACCGGACCTGCGACTCACAAGTCCTGGCATCCGACTGGCTCAGGTCAAAGAGGAGCTCGTCGCGTGGGTGAAGACGCTCATCTCGGCGGCCGTCTACGCGATCCTGATCGTGACGTTTGGATTCCAGATCGCGCGGGTCGAGGGACTCAGCATGGCGCCGACGCTCGAGGATCAGGACCGCCTCGTCGTCAACAAACTCGTCTATCGCATCAGCGATCCGCGGCGCGGCGACATCGTCATGCTCTATTACCCGCTGAACCCCGACAAATCATTCGTCAAGCGCGTCATCGCCGAAGAAGGTGACACGGTCCGCATCGTCGACGGACGTGTCTACGTGAACGATATCCCGTTGAAAGACGACTACGTGCCGTCCGAGTTCCGCAGCCACGACGACTGGGGACCGCAGGTGATTCCCGAAGGCTATTACTTTGTGATGGGCGATCACCGGAACAACAGTTCGGACAGCCGGCATTGGGGAATGGTGCCGAAGAAATACATCATCGGCAAAGTGCAGCTCCGGTGGTGGCCCGTTCCGAATGCCCGCGTCTTCTAGATACACCGAAGTCTCGCGCGTCCTGACACGCGTCCTCGTCCTCAACCTGGTCGTCGCGCTGGCGAAGATCGTGTTTGGATATGCGAGCGGCGCGATCAGCATTCTGTCGGACGGATTTCACTCGCTGACCGACGCGGCGTCCAACGTCGTCGGCCTCGTCGGCGTCCACGCCGCTGAGCGTCCACCGGACGCGGACCATCCCTACGGCCATCGGAAGTACGAAACCGTCGCAGCGGCAGCGGTCAATGTGTTTCTGATCCTCGTGGTCGTCGAGGTGTTGCGGAACGCGTTCAATCACCTGACGGGGCGATCGGCAGGACACGAGATCGGCGTCGGCAGCTTCGTCGTCATGATCGTGACGGTCGCGATCAACCTCGGCGTCGTGGCGTACGAGGGACGCGAAGCCGAGCGCCTCGGCAGCGAAGTCCTGCTGGCCGACGCGACGCAGACGCGCGGCGATGTCTGGTCGTCGGTGACGGTGATCATCGCGCTCATCGGCGCGCGAGCCGGCCTGCCGATTCTCGATCCGATTGGCGCGCTCGTCGTCGCGGCGTTCATCGCCCACGCGGGTTTCCAGGTCGCGCGCGCGACGACGATGATCCTCAGCGACCGGATCGTGATGGACGAATCGGATCTCGAGCGCGTCGTCATGAGCGTCAGCGGCGTGCTCGGCTGCCACCAGATCCGCACACGCGGCTCGGTCGATCATGTCTTCCTCGACCTGCACGTGTGGCTGCCGGCGCAGATGCCGTTGAAAGAAGCGCACGATATCTCGCACGTCGTCAAGGATCGGCTGATCGCGCGGTATCCGCAGATTGCCGACGCCATCATTCACATCGAACCTCCCCCGCAAGAGCGCTGAGATTTCAGATTGCAGACGGAAGATTTCAGATTGTTCGTGCAGCGCAGAGAAGCGGAAGCGGCGCGCGCGTCGATCTTCCCGCTGCAGACCGAGGTCGACGAGCGGCCCGAGCACGCGATCGCGATCGGCAACACGTGGACCCGCCGTTTGTTCGACGGCGATTTCTACGTCTCGGCTCCGCACGGGCCGCGGCCATCGACCTCGCTCGTGTTCGTGCAGTCCAGGGACGGCAATACCGGCGCGGCGAATCCGTCCACGCTCGGCGGCGGCGCCGCCGACAAGCATCTGATCTACGAGGGCCTGTCGCGCGTCGCAGCCGACGCCGTGATGGCCGGCGCGCAGACGATCCGCGGCGGCAAGATCGTCCTCTCGGTCTGGCATCCGGAGCTGGTGCGGCTTCGGACATCGCTCGGGTTGCCTCGTCACCCGACCCAGGTGATCGCGACCCTTCGCGGCCTGCCCTTCGACGAGTCGCTGATCCTGAACGTGCCGGAAATCACGGTCGTGCTGATCACGATTCCGAGTTGGATCGCGCTCATGGCGCACGAGCTCGAGAGGCGGCCGTGGATCACCGCGATCGCGATGGAGACACCGCACGATCTCGACGGCGCGCTGCGACAGCTTCGCGCGATGGGCATCGCGCGGATCTCGTGCATCGGCGGTCGCACGCTCGCGCGTCAGCTGCTTGCGGCCGGACTCGTGGACGATCTCTATCTCACGACGACGGCCGTCAACGGCGGCGAACCGAACACCCCGCTGTCACCCGAGCCGATCGCGGGCACCGTCATCGTCCGAAAGCACGGCACTGGACCGGACGCCGGCGTCGTGGTGGAACAGATCGCGCTGCGAAGTTAGTCGGCGCGGAACGCGATCATCGGGGCAAGTGACGCCGCGCGGCGGGCGGGAACCACGCTCGCAGCGATGGCGCAGACGGCAACCAGCGCGATCGACAGCATCAGGATAGGGACGTTGAACGGCGAGACGCCGAACAATTGACTCTGCAGGGCTCGCGCGGTCATCAGCGCGAGCGGAATGCCCGCCAGAAGCCCGAGGCACGTCTGCGTCATCGCGCCGCGAACGATGAGCCCGGCAATGTCGCCGCGAGACGCACCGAGCGCCATCCTTAGACCGAGTTCGTTCTTGCGCCGCGCCACCCGGTAGGCGGTGACGCCATACAAGCCAATCGCGGCGAGCACGACGGCGACGATGCCGAACGCGTCGCTCAAGCGCGCCGTCAGCGTTCGCTGGCTCGTCTTCACCTGAATGAGTTCGCGAAACGTCGTCATGCTCTTCGGCGCGAGGTTCGGATCCACCTCCGCCAGCGCAGTGCGGACAAGCGGCGTCAGCGCGTCGGCGTCGCCGTGGACGAACAGCTCGATCGATCCGACGTAGCGCGACGACTCCTCGATTTTGTTCAGCAGTTCGACCTCGTACCGCATCGTCTGCGTCAGCGGCACGAAGAACATCGGCCGCACGACTTTCGAAGCCTCGTCGTACTTCGCGTCGGCAACGACGCCGACGATCTCGTAGTCGTTCGAATGGCCGGCGGTGTACTTGCCGAAATGGTGTCCGATCGGATTCGCATTCGCGAAGAAGCGCGAGGCGAACGCCTCGTTGACCACGGCCACGGCACGCGTGTCCTCGCCGTCGTGATCGTCGATGCTTCGGCCGCGGACGAGCCGGGTCCCGATCGCGTCGAAATAGCGCGGCCCCACGCGGTTCCACATCACCGAATACGGTCCCTTGCCACCTTCGATGAAAATGCGCGCGCCCCACAGGCTGTCGCTCTCCTGCGCCGTGTATAACGACAGGCTTTCGCTGACGACGCCCGGCACACGCGAGAGACGTTCATCCAATCGCTGATACAGCGCGGCGAGACGCGGCTGCGTGTATCCGGCGCTCTGCGGATCGACGCGGACGATGAGACGCCCATCCTGCTCGAAACCGTACGCCTCGCGATCGAGATTGCGCAGGCTCTGCGACAGCAGCGCCGCAACGGTGACCAGGACCAGCGACATGGCCGCCTGCAGCATGACGAGCAGTCGTTGCGACCAGCCTCCGTCGCCGACGACGCGCGTTCCGCTTCGTAGGGCGTCGGCGGGATCGACACGCGCCGCGCGCCATGCGGGCCCGACGCCGAACAGCAGTCCTGTCACCAGCGATACCGCGAATGTAAACACCAGGACCGGCATCGACAGCGACGTGTCGATCGGCGCCTGTGGCGTCCCGCGGAATGCGATGACGACGATGGCGCGACTCGCGAGGACGGCGGTGATCAGACCAGCCGCTCCGCCGAACAGAGACAGCAAGAGGCTCTCGGTCAACTGACGCCGGACGATCTGGACGCGCGACGCGCCCATCGCGACTTCGACCGCCATCGCCGTCCGCGCGGTTGCGCCGCGCACCAGCAGCAGGTTCGCAAGGTTCGCACAGGCGATCAACAGCACTGACGCGGACACGGCGAACAGTAGGTACAGTCCCTGTTCGTACACACCCCGCATCGCGTTGTTACCGCCGCCGCCCGGAACCACGCGGACGACCTGCGCGTCCGCCTTCGCCCGATCCTCGTCGCGATTGACGTGCCCCGGCTCGCGCAGATAGTTGCGGAGCATGACGGTCAGCTTCGCCTGCGCCGCCGCGGCGGTCGTGTCCGCCCGCAAACGGCCGACCATGTACAACCAACCCGCAACCGGCGACTCGAGGAGCGTCCCTTCGCGCGTGAACGTCGGTTCGACGGCGAGCGGGAGCCACACGTCAGGCGGACGGCTGTCGAGGCGATCGCCAAAGAACCCTTGCGGCGCCACGCCGATCAACGTCACCGTCACGCCGCTCATCGTCAGCGACCGACCGATCGCGGACGCATCGAACCCGCCACGGTTCCATGCGGCGTAACTGATGACCGCGACGGGAGGACCGCCCGCGCGATCGTCGGCTTGATCGAAGAGGCGCCCGGCCAGGGGCGCGACCCCGAGCGTCGAAAAGTAATTGCCCGACACAAACTCGCCGGCGAACGACTCGGCGGCGCCGGTTCCGTTCTCGCGGCGGACGCTCAGGTCGTGCCGGAGCGTGTCCATCGCCGCGACCTCTTCGAACACGTCCGCGCGATCGCGTACGTCGAGATAAAACGGGTACGGGAAGATCGACCAGCTGCCCTGCAGATTTTCGACCGGGCAGCATCGGTACTCGTCACCGAGCTTGAACAGACGATCGGCATTGGTCACCGGAAGCGAACGCAGCAAGACCGCGTGGACGAGCGTGAAGATCGCCGTCGTGGCACCGATGCCGATGGCGAGCGTGACGAGGGCGGTGGCCGTGAACCCGGGCGCCCGGCGGAGATGACGAAGCGCGAGCCTGACGTCGCGGAACCATCCGGTCGCCGACGGCAGCGCGATGTGCCGGGCGCGCCGGCGCTGCGCAAGTTCCGGGAACGACGCCGAGTTCAAGACCGCGAGCGCGCGATCGTATCCAGCCGACGCTTCTTCTTCGGCGAGATGTTCCGCCAGTTCGTTGAGGACATCGAGCGATAGCCGGCGCGCCGATCGTTCAGCGATCCGATCGCGCCAGTACGGCAGACGATCAGGCATAGCGCACCCCGGCGAGATCGCCGATGAGCGCGAAGAACTGCTGCCACTCACGACGCTGCGTCGCGAGCACCTCTTTCCCGCGCGCGGTGATCGTGTAATACCGCCGGCGCCGCTGCCCCGGCTTCTCGACCCAGCGACCGTGGATCCACTTCCGTTCTTCGAGTTTGTAGAGGGTGGCGTAGAGGGAGGCGAAGTTGAACGTCAGCGCGCCGCCGGATCGCTCGTCAATCAGCTTCGTCAGCTCGTACCCGTGAAGCGACTGCTGGTCGAGCAGCGCGAGGACGACGAGTTCCGCGGTCCCCTTCTTCGCTTCGCGGATCGCGCCGGAAAATTCCATACCGGCGACTATATTCTGGAGTCCGGAATATCGCAACCACGGAATTCTGTGGTTACGGCTTCTTCACAACCTTGATCTCGAACACCTTGGGCCACAGTTTGCCTGTGACGAACAGGCGATCGTGTTCGGCGTCGTACGCGATGCCGTTGAGGACGTCGGTGTTGGCGCGTTCGGTCGCGGTGAGCAGGCCGCGGAGATCGATGTAGGCGGTCACGCGCCCTGTGTCGGGCGCGATGCGTGCGACGTAGTCGGTCTGCCAGACGTTCGCGAAGATCTCACCCTTCACGTACTCGAGTTCGTTGAGATTGCGCAGCGGCGCGCCGGCCGCGGTGACCTTGATGCGTCGTTTCTCGACGAACGTCACCGGATCCAGGATCCGCAGTTCGTTGCTGCCGTCGCTCATGATCAGATTCGTGCCGTCGCTCGTCAGCCCCCACCCTTCGCCGGGATACGAGAACTGTTTCTTCGGTTGAAAGGTCGTCTTGTCGTAGACGAACGCGATGTGCGTCTGCCACGTCAGCTCGATCAGATCGTTCTTGAAAACGGTGATGCCCTCGCCGAAATGCTCGGCGGATACTGGCCGCTGCTGCAGCACCTTTCCGCTCTCGATTGCGACTTTGCGGATCGACGACTTGCCGTTCAAGCCAGTGCCCTCGTAGAAGACACCGTCGACGTATTGCAGCCCTTGCGTGAACGCATTCGGGTCGTGCGGATACGTGCGCACGATCTGATAGGTGTAGAGCGGCAGGTTGCCGCTCGTCGGCGCTTGGCCGGCGAGAAACGCGGCGGCGGCGATCGACATGGCGAGGATCCTCATCGTCCCCGATTGTACGTGCCCAACCGGCCGCCCGACTTGAACTGCAGCGCGATATCGCCGATGACCATCGCCTTGTCGACCGCCTTGACCATGTCGTAGATCGTCAGCGCCGCGACGGCGACCGCCGTCAGCGCCTCCATCTCGACGCCGGTCTGCGCCGTGGTCTTCACGCGCGCTTCAATCGTGTAGCCGCGCGCGGTGGGCGTCAGGTCGACGTTGACGCTCGACAGCGGCAGCGGATGGCAGAGCGGGATCAGCGCGGACGTTTGCTTGGCGGCGAGGATGCCGGCGAGCCGCGCCGTCTGCAGCGGATCGCCTTTCTTGATCTTGCCGGATCGAATCAAGCGCCGCGCCTCGCGCGACATCGCGATCGATCCGCGCGCGATCGCTTCGCGCGTGGTGACCGGCTTGTCGCCGACATCGACCATCTTGACGCGGCCGCGCGCGTCGACGTGCGTCAGCTTACGCGTCGCCATTTTGCGCGAGGAAGAACGACAGGCTCTCGAGCGAGACCGTCAAATCGACGCTCTTCAGCTTCACATCGTCGGGCACTTGCAACGCGCCGGGCGAGAAGTTCAACACCGCTTTGATGCCGGCGGCGACGACCTGGTTCAGCACCGGCTGCGCCGCCTGCGCCGGTACGGCGATGACCGCGATCCGGATCCCTTCCTTGCGCGCGACCTTCTTCAAGTCGTGGATGTCGTAGATGGTGACGCCGCTGCGCGACTGCTGGCCGACCTTCTCCCGCTGGCTGTCGAAGAGCGCGGCGATGTCGAAGCCCTCCTGCGCGAAGCCGGGATAGTCCGCTAGCGCGAGGCCGAGGTTGCCGGCGCCCATGATCGCGACACGCAGTTTGCGATCGAGGCCGAGGATCTGCCGAATGTGGCGTTTCAGGTCGCGGA
>Ga0070741_10021201_pt1 | contig 10136 bp, 12 predicted proteins | sample Coa_R1_4_FD_66440 | JGI IMG/M metagenome (GOLD analysis project Ga0070741, IMG submission 66440) | Surface soil microbial communities from Centralia Pennsylvania, which are recovering from an underground coalmine fire - Coalmine... | ecosystem: Environmental > Terrestrial > Soil > Unclassified ...
GCCGTGCGCGAGGCGACGGGCGGCCGCGGGGTGGACTGCGTCGTCGACACCGTCGGCGGCCCGCTGTTCGGCGAGCACCTCGCGACGCTCCGGCCCGACGGCCGGCTCGTCACCTGCGGCGCGCACGCGGGCGAGGTCGTGGCGCTCGACGTGATCGAGCTGTTCCGCCACGGGCACCGCATCCTCGGGTTTCGCGTCGCGGCGCCGGACGAGATCCGGACGGCCCTCGGGATGGCACTCGACGGGACGCTCCGAGTGCCGGTCGATCGAACCTTCCCGCCGAGCGAGGCGGCTGCTGCACACGCGTACATGGCCGAGCGACGCCACGTCGGCAAGATCGTGCTCGTCGCGGAATGACGACGGTCGCCTACCTCGCGCACTGCCTGCTCAACGCGAACGCGAAGGTCGACGAGGGCGCGATCTGCGAGGGCGTCTCGATGCCGGTGCTGTCGCTCCTGCGCGAGCGCGGCTGCACGATCCGGCAGATGCCGTGCCCGGAGCTCGCGTTCGGCGGCACCCGCCGGTTCTGGGCCGTGCGCGAGCAGTACGACACTCCCGTCTTCCGCGCGCACTGCCGGCGGCTCGCCGCGCCGGTCGCCGAGCAGATCCGCGCAGATCTCGCCGCCGGCGCGCGCGTCGTCGTCGTGGGGATCGACGGCAGCCCGAGCATGGGCGTCGAGCTCACGGCCGCGAGCGCGGAGTGGGGCGGGCGGCCGGACAAGCCCCGCGACGACGACTACCCGGTCACGCCCGGCCCCGGCATCTTCGTCGAGACGTTGCTCGAGCTGCTCGCGGACGCGCGCCCGCAGGTACGCGTCGTCGGGATCGGACAGGACCTCTTCGACTACGACGAGGAGCGCGAGCTCGCGAAGCTGGGCGGCGAGCTGCCGCCGACGCATGCGGGGTGACGCCCGCTCCCGGCGTCTGGTCGTGGTGCCGGACGCGCTCCTCAACCCGCCGGCCGGCGCTCACGACGACCTCGCTCCTCTCGCTGCGGCCGGGTGGGGCGTCGTCGCGCTGCCGCCGGTGCGTGACGAGAAGTGGCTCGAGACGATTGTCGAGCAGGTGGTGACGTTCCTCGACGACGGCTACGAGGTCGCGCTCGCCTGCTCAGAGGACGAGGCGGTCGCCGTGTTCCGGGAGGCGCTGCGCGCGACGGGCCGCGACGTGACGCGCGAGCTCTAAACGGATCCCGGCAGTAGCGGGAGCCCCCCGGTCGCGTCGGTCTCGACTGCCCACAGCGTGCCGGTGCGCTGCGACGCCTCGATCTCGGCCGAGCGCGTCGCCGTCACGTACAGCGTCGGCCCGTCGAAGATGCAGTTCGTCGCGTGCTCGCCGAGGTCGATGTGGTCGAGCACGGCGCCGTCGGCCGAGAGGATCGTCACGCCTCCGGAGATGGTCGTGCAGACGAACGCGCGCCCGTCGGACGCGAACGCCATCCCGTCGGGGACGGAGTCGTCGCCGAGCTGGCAGAAGACCGCCGGCTTCCCGTCCTCGAGCCGGCAGACGCGGTGTGCCATCGACTCCGTCCAGTAGAGCCGCCCCTCCGCGTCGAACGCGATCCCGTTCGGATAGACGTCGGGCAGCTCGAGAATCATCTCGCCGCCGTCCCGCGTGATCGCGAACAGCCGGCCGGGCGAGCGGACGTCGAAGCGGTCGTCGAACTCCGAGCCCGAGTCGGTGAACCAGAGGCGGCCGTCGGGGCCGAAGGCGAGATCGTTCGGCCCGAAGAGCGTGAGGCCGTCGACCTCGGAGCAGAGCAGCTCGACGGAGCCGTCAGCGTTGACGCGTTGGATGCCCGACACGGCGCTCGTGTCCCCGCTCCCGGGGACGTTTCCTCCCTGCGTGACGTAGATCGCGCCGTCGGAGCCGAGGACCGCGCCCCACGGCGATCCGCCCGTGAGGGCGAACGTCCCTACCGCGTCGTCCTCCCAGGCCAGGAGCTCGCCGACGTTTCCGTCGCAGAAGACGAGGCGGCCGTCCCCGAGGACCACCGGGCCCTCGGGGAAGCCGAGATTGGACGCGAGTAGGCGGCCTGCGATCGGGCGATCCTACCCGCAGGAAACGGCGGGGAGGAGAAGCGCCCGGTTGGACGGCGTGAGGTGGCCGATGCGGCCGACGTACTCGGTCTTGCCGTCGTCGGTGAAGGCGTTCACCTCGCCGAGCACGGCGCGGCCGTCGTTCGCCTGGCCGCTGAAGAAGGCGTGCAGCTCGGTCGGCGCCGGATAGAGCCCCACGAGGGTTCCGCGCGCCACCTCGGCGCCGGAGTTGTCGAGGATCCGCCACGACCCGGTCGCCGAGCCGTCGCCCTTGTCGACGTTGATCAGCGAGTGGACCGTCATCCGCATCCGACCCGAGAGCAGCGCGACGGTGCTCGTCACCGTGCCCTTGTACGAGCCGTCCGCCTTCTGGTAGGTGCCGTCGGGGCCGGCGCAGGTCTGGATCGCCGGCGCCTTCACGGCGGCGACGTCGAAGTTGGAGACGAACTGCTCCGCCTGGTTCGCCCCGATCGTGGCGAACGAGATTCCCGCCGTCGCCAGCGCAGCGACTGCGGCGATGACGACGAACGCGCGTCGTCTGTTCATGGCGAGCTCCTTTCCTGCCTGTACCGTCAGTGCTTCGGAGTACGAGCGAGGAGTGGCGGCGGATTCGCCGCGTCGCCTGCGTCAGTCGTGGACCCTCGCGATGAGCTCGCCGCGACGCAGCACCTTCGCCGCGGATCCTGCGAGCCGGACGTCGTAGCCCGCGTCGCGCGGGAACAGCACCTTGTCGCCCGGCTCGACGCCGTTCGCGTCCGGGCCCGCTGCGGTCACGATGCCCGTACGGCAGCCCGCGTCGGCGCTCGCCGGGATGATGAGCCCGTGCCGCGTCTCGGTCTCCTCGTCGCTCGGCTCGATCACGACGTAGTCGTCGAGCGGCTCGAGCGAGACGACGAGCCCCTCCGGTTCCTCGATCACGCTTTCACCATAGACGGCAAACGGGTTACATTCGCGCTTCCGTCGAACGAAAAAAGGGAGGGACGACTGTGAAGCGACTCCTTGCGGTCGCGTGTCTCGCCACCCTCGCGCTCGCCGCAACGGCCGGCGCGCGGCCGGTGTCGCCGCCGACGAAGGAGCCGGGCAAGCTGATCGTCGGGTTCGACGTTCCGGCGCCCGGGTTCTGGAACGGCCATGTCACCGGAACCACGATCAGGAATCCGACCGGCTTCGAAGCCGCGCTCGCGCAGGCGATCGCGAAGCAGCTCGGCATCACGAGTATCGAGTACCTGCGCGCGCCGTTCGGCGGCCTCTTCTCGCCGGCGAAGAAGAAGTACGACTTCGCCTTCGAGGAGGTCACGATCACGACCCAGCGCGCGAAGGTCGTCTCGTTCTCGATCCCGTACTTCGACGCGAACCAGGGCGTCCTGATCCGCAAGGGGCTGACGCCGCCGAAGCACATCGCGGACCTGAAGAAGCTCCAGCTCTGCGCCCAGACCCCCACCACGGGGCTCGCGTACGTCCAGCACACGCTGCGGCCGACGAAGCGTGTGCTCGTCTACTCCGCGTCGTCGACCGCCGCCTTCGACGCCGTCGAGTCTGGCCGCTGCGACGCGCTGATCCTCGACGTCCCGATCGTGGTCTCGCAGAGCAACAAGAAGAAGGGCGCCTACGGCGGCGTCGTCGGGCAGATCGTCACGCACGAGGGCTACGGCGCGGTGATGGACAAGGGCAGCGCGTTCAAGCCGTTCCTGGACAAGGCGATCGCGGCGCTGAAGAAGAACGGGACGATCAACACGCTGCAGAAGAAGTGGCTTCCGTTCACGCGCGTCCCGATCCTGACCTAGCCCACTAACGCCGCGGCGGACGCCGAGATGGGGAAGTTCCTCCACTCGTTCTTCAGCCCTCTCGGCTTCCGCCGCGCGCTCCCTCAGGTCTGGGACGGGTTCCAGACGAACGTCAAGCTGATGGTGATCGCCGAGCTGCTCGTGCTCGTGCTGGCGCTGCTCGTCGCGATCGCCCGCGGGCTTCCGGGCCGCGGGTCGCTGCCGCTCCGCGGCCTCGCGATCGCCTACACGGACTTCTTCCGCGGCACGCCTCTGATCCTCGTCGCCTACGTCTGCGGGCTCGGGATCCCGGCGCTCCAGATCAGCGTGATCTCGACGCAGTCGCTCTTCACCTACGGCGTCGTCTCGCTGACGCTCGTCTACACCGCCTACGTGACCGAGGTCTACCGCGCCGGCATCGAGTCGGTGCATCCGAGCCAGCGGATGGCGGCCCGCTCGCTCGGACTCACGTACGCGCAGGCGCTGCGGCACGTCGTGCTGCCGCAGGCGATCCGCCGTGTGGTGCCGCCACTCCTGAACGACTTCATCGGACTGCAGAAGGACACGGCGATCATCACCGTGATCGGAGTCACGGACGCGCTCGCGCAGGCCGGGTTCTACTCCAATGACTTCTTCCTCTACACCGGCTACACCGTCGCCGCGGTGTTCTTCGTGCTCCTGACGATCCCGTTCGCCCGCTTCACCGACCACCTGATCAAGGAGCGTGAGGGAAGGGAGCGCGCACAGCTCGTATGAGCGACGGATTCGTCCAGGTAAGCGACGTCTCGAAGCGCTTCGGCGAGCTGCAGGTCCTCCACGACGTCGACCTGAACGTCGGGCTCCATCAGGTCGTGTGCCTGATCGGCGCGTCCGGGTCGGGGAAGTCGACGCTCCTGCGCTGCATCAACCTCCTCGAGAAGGTCGACCAGGGGACGATCGTCGTCGACGGGGAGGAGATCACGAACGGCACCTGCGACGTGAACGCGCTCCGCCGCAAGATCGGGATCGTGTTCCAGGCGTTCAACCTCTTCCCGCACATGACCGTGCTCGACAACATCACGCTCGCGCCGCGGAAGGCGCGCGGGCTGCAGAAGAGGAAGGCCGAGGCGAGGGCGCGCGAGCTCCTCGCGCGGATCGGCCTGCAGGACAAGGCGGCCGAGTTCCCGGACCGGCTCTCGGGCGGCCAGCAGCAGCGGGTCGCGATCGTGCGCGCGCTCGCGATGAACCCGACGCTGATGCTGCTCGACGAGATCACGAGCGCCCTCGACCCGCAGCTCGTCAGCGAGGTGCTCGACCTCGTCCGCGAGCTCGCGACCACGGGGATGACGATGATCATCGCGACGCACGAGATGAGCTTCGCGCGCGAGGTCGCGAACAAGGTGTGCTTCCTCGACGGGGGCGTGATCCTCGAGGAGGGGCCGCCCGAGCAGATCTTCTCCGCGCCGCGCGAGGAGCGGACGCGCGAGTTCCTCGCTCGCGTGATCGAGGCGGGGCGGCTGTGACCGCGCCCGCTCCGGCGCTCGCGCGCGCCGTGGTCGTGAAGGCGCGGAGCCGTTCCAAGCTTCCGCTCGCCGTGGGCTGCATCCTCTCGATGCCGCTCTTCTTCGCGGCGCTGATGGCGATGTCGCTCGCGGTCGAGAAGCCGACCGTCCACCACCTGCTGAAGCACGGGAAGCCGGTCGTCGAGCTCGGCGATCCCACCGGCGCGAACGAGGCCGCCGTGTGGCTGCTCGCGCTCGCGACCGCTGTCTTCGTGGTGGTTGTGGGCGTCGGAGCGATCTTCACCGGCCGCGCCGGCGTACCGATCGCAGCGCTCGCGGCGATCGGCGTCTCGCTCGTGATGCTGATCCCGCTCGACGGCTGGCGGGACACGCATACCGGCCGCTACCCGACCGGCGTCGACCTGATTCGACCGGGCTCCACCGACGACATCTACCTCCAGGGCGAGTGGGAGGGCGCCGCGCGGCAGACGGCGCTCCAGCTCGAGCTCGTCACGATCGGGATGGCCGGCTTCGCGATCGCCGCCTTCCTCGCCTTCGAGCTGCGCCGGCGGCGGAAGGAGGCCACCCCGGTTCCGCCCGTGCCGCCCCCGCCGCCCGTCGTCGAAGGCGGGCCGCACGCCGTCGAGGGATAGGTGCGTTAGCGCCGGAAGCGGAAGGAGCGACGGAGCGCGTCGATCACGCGCTGCGCGACGAGGTCGGCCCCCGCCTCCTCGTAGTGGATGCCGTCCGGCGCGCGCAGCCGCACGAGCTGGCCTCGGCCGGTCGCGCGATAGTCGGCGTAGTGGTCGTGGGCGTCGGCCAGCAGACGGTACGTGTCGACGTAGGCGACCCAGGGCTTCCTGCGGGAGGCCGCATCCGCCGAGATCCTGTTCAGGAGCTCGTAGCGCGCGTTGCGCGCGGAGTCGCGCGTGATCGGAAGCCCGATCCAGACGATATGGGCGCCGGCCCGGCGCAGCTCGTCCATGACGCCGCCGACGCGGCGCGCGTACTCGTGGATCCACGAGCGGGTGCCGAAGACGCCGATGCTCGTCCCGGCCGGGAGTCCCGTCATGTAGCTGTGGTCGTCGTTCCCACCGAAGACCAGCACGGCCACGCCCCCGCGCAGCTGCGGCGCGACCTCGCCGATCCGCGCGAACCAGTCGTAGACGTCGGGCCGCTCCAATCCCGTCGAGACCCGGCCCTCGACCGGCAGGATCTCGAGCGGGAGCGATGCACCGAGGCGCGTAAGCGAATACCCGGGAGCAACCGCGAGCGAGTCGCCGGCGATCCAGACGTGCAGAGGATGGGCACGCGTCACGACGGGCGTCGGGAGGGCAGGTGGGCGCCGCGGCCTCTGAGTCGCCTTGTGCCGCGGAGGCTCGCGCGGAAGCAGAATCGCCGTTGCGACTCGATCGTCGTCCGTGCGGCCGAGCGCCTCCTTGAGAAGTGCGCGAGGGCGGTCGAGAAGGACTGCATGCGTGAGGCCTTCGAGCGGACGCGAGACTGCAAGCGCGAGGTCGCGCCGGACGCCGGGCTCCTGGATCGTCGCCGTCTTCCGCAGCCCACGCGCGCCGAGGAGAGCGGCCACCAGCAGCGCTGTCGCGACTATCACGACGGCGTGTCCTGCCGGCCGGAGCCGCCGCTCCTCGACCGCGACCCCCTCCACCCGTTTCCCGGCGTGCTCGACCGCAGCCATCAGAAGCGGAAGTAGATGAAGGGCGCGACGCCTTCGGGGCCCATCGCGGCCGTCAGGGCCAGCGTGCAGCCGAGCAGGGCGCCCTGCACCGGGAGCCGTAGTCGCGAGAACCGCGCCATGCCGAGCTCGCTCAGGGATCGCGGCACGTACTGCACCCCGATGCCGGCGACGATCGCGGCGAGCATGCCCGCTGTCACGAGCGGCGAAGGCGCGTTCCAGCGGGAGAAGAGCCCGGCGACGACGCCGGCCGCGGCCGACAGGGAGTCGGCGCGGAAGAAGATCCAGCCGAGACAGACGACGTGGAACGTGAGCAACCGCCGCCAGACGAGACCTGCCGCGGAAGGCTCACGCCGGCGGCCGCGCCGCTCGCCGAGCGCGCGCTCGAACGCGAGCCCGAAGCCGTGCAGGCCGCCCCAGACGACGAACGTCCAGCCGGCTCCGTGCCAGAGCCCGCCGAGCACCATCGTCAGCAGGAGGTTCCGATAGGTGCTGAGCCGCGAGCCCCGGCTCCCGCCGAGCGGGATGTAAAGGTAGTCCCGGAGCCAGCGGGAGAGCGTCATGTGCCACCGGCGCCAGAAGTCCTGCAGCGAGACCGCGGTGTAGGGAGCGTCGAAGTTCTTCGGGAAGCGGAACCCCAGCAGCAGGGCAATCCCGATTGCGATGTCCGTGTAGCCGCTGAAGTCCGCATAGATCTGGACGGCGTAGCCGTACGTCGCCATGAGCAGCTCGAGCGACGAGTGCGCTTCCGGCGCCGCGAACACGGGATCGACGAGGTGCGTCGCGAGCGCGTTCGCGATCACGAGCTTCTTGAAGAGCCCGCCTGCGATCAGGAAGAACGCGCGCGTCGTGTCGACGCGGCGTGGATCGCGCCTGCGGTGAAGCTGAGGAACGAGCTCGCCGGGGCGGACGATCGGCCCGGCGACGAGATGCGGAAAGAAGGAGAGGTAGACCGCGAACTTGGGGAGCGTCGTCGGCTCGATCTCTCCGCGGTACGTGTCGACGAGGTACGAGACGGCGTGGAACGTGAAGAACGAGACGCCGACCGGCAGGGCCGTAGAGGCGATCGGAGCGGGTATCGCGATGCCGGCGCGCTCGAGCAGGTTGTGCGCGCTCGTGACGAAGAAGTCGGCGTACTTGAAGTACCCGAGCACGGCGAGATTGCAGGAGACGCCGGCGACGAGCAGCAGCTTTCGTGCCCCCGGGCTCTCGGCGCGCGCGATCGCACAGGCGGCAGCCTGATTTGCGACGGTCGAGCCGGCGAGCAGGAAGACGAAGTGCCAGTCCCAGCAGCCGTAGAAGACGTAGCTGGCGCCGAGCATGAAGACGCGCCAGCTGCGCGCGCGTCGCATCAGGAGCCACGAGAGCGGCAGGACGCCGGCGAAGAAGATCGCGAACGTCGGCGTCGGGAAGAGCATTCCGGCCACGGAAGCTCGCAGCCGCCGGTTCAGCCACGGTTCAGGTCTGGTTCAGGCCGCGCCGATCGACCAGCGGAAGCGCGTCAGGCCCTGCGGCGGCGCGAGCGGGCTCGGACGCAGCCCGCGCCGCACGAGCACCACAGACAGCCCGGCCGTCTCGACGAGCCGGCGACGTGCCCCGCGCACGCCGTGCGGCGGCCACCCGCCGAGACCGGCGACGACGAGCCCCGCGCCGGTGATGGCTGAGGTGACGCCGTCGTCGGGCGCGAAGAGGCGGGGCATGGCGGATACGCCCCCGAATCGCTGCACGACGAGCGCCGCACTCGCGAGCAGCCGGCTCGGATCGCGGCCTCCGACCTCGGTCGCCCCGGGCGCGACGAGGAGAAGACCGGAGCCGTGCGCGCCCGCGAGCGCGGCCGCGAGCTCGAGCGCCGCCCAATCGTCGTCCTCGCCGCCGAACGGCACCGCCACGGGGCGAGACGGCTCGGCCGGACCGCGGAACCACAGCGCCAGATCGCACGGGACCTGCGCGAGCTCCACTGGCGGCGGCCCCGAGAGCTCCTCGCCGGTGCAGGCGAGCACGAGCAGGTCCGCGTCTTCCTGCACGGCGATCCTCAACGTGTCCGCGCCGGGAGTCTGCGACACGAAGGCGGCGACGCGCACGGAATCGCTGCGAAACGGCTCGAGTGCGCGTGCGGCGGCGGCGACGTCTGTGCCGCCCGTATCGAGCGCGATCACCTCCCGCCCGCGGTGCGCCGCGACCGGCTGGATGACCGAGAGGATCTCCTCGAGGCCGCCGCCGCGCCCGGCCACGACGATCGAGCGCGCATCGAGCGTGGCCGGAGGAAGCTCGGCGTCGAGCGAAGGGTCCTGACGGAGGATCGCCTGCTCGAGCCGGCGGACGTCGCCGTGCGGCTCGAGGCCGAGCTCGTGGCACAGGAGCGAGCGAAGGTTGCGGTATTCCGCGAGCGCCTCCGCCTGGCGTCCGGCGCGGTAGAGAGCGAGCATCCGCTGGGCGCGTAGGCGCTCGCGAAACGGATGCCGCTTCGCCTGGAGAGCGAGCTCCGGGAGCAGCGACTCGTGCCGGCCACGGGCGAGCTCGGCCTCGTTCCACGATTCGGTCGCGGCGAGCCGGAGCTCCTCGAGCCGCGCCCGGGGCGCATCGAGCGCCGGTTCGTCCAGCCCGGCGAGCGGCTCGCCTCGCCAGAGCGCGAGCGCCTCGGACAGGAGCTCGCTCGCCTGATCCGGACGACCCGCGCCGAGAGCGCTTCGGCCCTGCTCGAGGAAGTCCTCGAACCGCCGCAGGTCGAGCATGTTCGAGCCGAGCTGGAGGCGGTAGCTGTCTGCGACGGTCACGATCAGCTCCGCGCCGAGCGTCTTGCGCAGCTGCGACACGTAGACCTGGAGCACCTTCGCGGCCGAGGGCGGAGGCGCGCCGCCCCAGACGTCCTCGACGAGGCGAGTCTTCGAGCGCGCGAACCCCTCGTCGAGGAGGAGGAGTGCGAGCAGCGCGCGCGGCTTCGCACCCTCGATCTCGAGGCGACCGTCGTTACGCAGCACCTCCAGCGGGCCGAGAACGCGGAACTCGAGCATGCGAATAATCCAACCAGGGTGGACAAGGTCGGGCCATACGCGCTCGGGCGGCTTCTCGGCGAGGGAGCGACGGCGCACGTGTTCCAGGCGCGCGACGAGCGCGGGCGAGATCTCGTCGTCAAGATCTTGAAGGTCGCGTCGGCGTCAGA
>Ga0070741_10021202_pt1 | contig 10136 bp, 8 predicted proteins | sample Coa_R1_4_FD_66440 | JGI IMG/M metagenome (GOLD analysis project Ga0070741, IMG submission 66440) | Surface soil microbial communities from Centralia Pennsylvania, which are recovering from an underground coalmine fire - Coalmine... | ecosystem: Environmental > Terrestrial > Soil > Unclassified ...
TGGCCAAAATATCGGCGGCTCTCGCAAAGCTCGATAAGGCGAAGGTTCCGTATGTATCGCTGCTGACCGATCCCACCACCGGAGGCGTCAACGCATCGTTCGCCATGTTGGGGGACCTGAACATTGCCGAACCGGGGGCGCTGATCGGCTTTGCAGGACCTCGCGTCATTGAGCAGACCATCCGCCAAAAGCTTCCGGCAGGATTCCAGCGCAGCGAGTTCCTGCTGCAGCACGGGATGCTCGACGCCGTGGTACCCCGCAAGCAGCTGAAGCCCTATATCGGGCGGGCGCTGGATTTCATGGCAGCCTGAGAAAGCTTCTAGCCGCTAGCCTCTAGCTTTTAGCTTGAATCCCATCCATCACGCATTTTTTTCCAGCTGGTGCTGGTGCAGGTATCTGCCATCCATTCGAAGAGAACAACGAGGTATTGATAAGCTAGGAGCCAGTAGCGAGAACCAGCAGCTTCCCCATGTCCTACGAAACCGCAGTAGCGAGCATGTTTGCGCTCGGGCACGAGCTGGCCCAGACGCCATCGCACAAGTTCGACTTGGCGCACATGCGGGTGCTGCTGGAGGCGCTCGGTCATCCGGAGAGATCGTTTCCCAGCGTTTTGATCGCCGGCACCAACGGCAAGGGTTCGACCGCAGCCACCCTGGCCTCGATCTTGCGAGCTTCAGGGTTGAAAACTGCGCTGTACACCTCGCCACACCTCGTCCGCATCAATGAAAGAATCCGCATCAACGGCAATGAAATCACCGACGACGATTTCGCGCGGCTCCACAGCGACGTCGATCGCGCCGCAGAGCAACTGGTAAGCGACGGCGCCCTGCCCTGGCATCCCAGTTTCTTCGAGATGATGACCGCCATCGCTTTCTGCTACTTCGCGGCCCAGCGCGTCGACATTGCAGTCCTCGAAGTCGGAATGGGCGGCCGCCTCGACGCAACCAACGTCGTCGAGCCGCTGGTCAGCGTCATTACTGACATCTCGCTCGACCATCAGAAATTCCTGGGCGATACGGTCGCCGAGATCGCACGTGAGAAAGCTGGGATCATCCGTGCGGGCGGCATCGTTGTAACCCTGCCTCAGCAACCCGCAGCGAATGATGTCATCGGAAATACCATTCTCGACCGTGACGCTGTCGGCGTCAGTGCGGTGCAATATGTGCCGCCCGTTTCGCCTGCGAGCCCAGAGTATCGAGTCTCGAGCACCGAGGACGCCCGCCCGGCTCTTCATCGATACCCGCTGCAAGTCATGGGACAGCAGATTTCTGTTGAGTCTCCGCTGGTCGGGCGACATCAATTAAGAAATCTCGCGCTGGCAATTGCCGCAGCCGAGGAACTCAGCAAGAAAGGATTGCCGGGAATCAGCGCCCAGTCGATCGAACGCGGAATTCGCGAGACCCGATGGCCCGGAAGGTTCCAGGTGATTCCCCGGAAACCCGGCTGGCCCGAGATTGTGCTCGACGTCGCCCATAATCCCGCCGGAGCGTGGGCCTTGCGCTCCGCCCTTTCAGAGCGGTACGAGGACCGTCCGCTGATTTTTGTTTTCGGAGCGATGCGCGACAAGGCAATCTCTGAAATGTCTGAGATTCTGTTTCCGCTTGCAGAAAAGGTAATTGCCACGCGGCCCGAGAATCCCAGGTCAGCGTCTCCCGACGAGATCCAGAAGGCCGCCGGTCGTACTGGCGCCGAGATCGAAAGCGTAAGCGATGTAACCCAAGCTTTGGATGGAGGGCGCGCCGCCGCAGGCCTTCGGGGAGTTATGGTTGTAACGGGTTCGATTTATCTGGTCGGAGAAGCGATGCGGTTGCTTGCCGTTCGAGCGTAGGGTTCAAACAAGTCTGTGGAGCGTAGCATGCCGGATGTGAATTCATCAGTCGAGCAGGTCGATCGCGGGCAAGCGGAGGGCGAAACCATGTCACTCGTCCGGTCCAGCCCTCATGCGATTCCGGGCCGGAAGTATGGCTGGCCCAGCCGCTTGCGCTCTTATCTCATCTTCGACCCACTCATCTGGTTCTACACGCTCTTCATGGGAATACTGGCTGTGCCCGGCGGGATGTTTGACCGCAGCGGAAGGCGGCTGCATTGGTTTTCCAGCGCTTGGTCCTGGTTGATTATGAAGACGATCCTGTCGCCCGTGAAGGTCACCGGGCTCGATAAGATCGATACCACGAAACCGCACGTATACGCCGTCAATCACGCGTCGGCGCTCGACATCCCGGTGCTCTACGTCAATTTGCCATTCCAGTTCCGGATCGCATTCAAAAAGGAATTGCTGGCTTACCCGGTCGTTGGCTGGCAACTGAGGCGCTCGGGCCAGATCTGTATTGATCAGCAGAACCCGTCGCGCTCGATCAGCAGCATCCGGGCAGGATTGAAAAGCTTGAGCAGTGGCATGCCGCTCGTCATTTTCCCGGAGGGCGGCCGCACGCCCGACGGCGAGATCAAACCGTTCCTGCCGGGAGCGTTCTTCCTTGCCATCAAAGCGCAGGTCGATATCGTCCCCGTTGCCCTCGTAGGAACGTACGAATTGCTTCCCATGGACACGTTCCACATCAAATCCCGGCCGCTCGAAATGCGAGTTGGCGAACCCATCTCGACGGCCGGTCTAACTCTGCGCGATATGTCCACACTTTCCGGGAAGGTCCAGAAAAGTCTCGAAGAACTCTATTACCGGCCCTGATTCTTACGCCGCCCGGGAATCCTGCTCACACAGCTGCTGGTAATGTTCCCGTCCGCGGCGATAGCCCCGAAGAAACGGCTCCTCGACGTCGGCGCTCGGAAACTTGCGTTTCACATCGGCCAAGGCGGCGTCCATCTCGGCAGATACCTGATCGAATTCCAGGCAGCGCGTACGAGCGTGCATCGCAGATTGAAATCCCATTCGGAAAAACTGCTCATCTTCCGAAAAGTTTCGCCCCGGTGTCGTATAGCCCGTTGCCTCTTTTTCCCGCAATCCAATCCACCACTGGTCGCGGGCGGCGTCGACCGCCTCCGCGCCTTCGCGGCTCAGAACGTCGCGGACCAGTGCGGCGGACGGTTCATCGTCCGCCAGCGCGATCACCACGCTGCGCCCATTTCTCAGGGCATCTTCGTAGACAAAGATCTCGTCCTCCGGCAAGCCCTCATAACTTGCCATCTCAGCTTTGCCCCCGGCCGCGGCTCCTACGGTTGCGCCGGCTGCACCCAGCACCGCGGTCCCGAGTAGTCCCAGGGCCGTCACCGGTCCCACGCCGGGCACAAGAGCCATCAAGATCGCTCCTCCCGTAAGGCCGATTCCGCCGCCCAGCAACGCCCCCATCGCGTTCCCCATCCCCGGCTGCTCGGTCGAGTCCGTGGGGATGGATTCGGTCTCCTGGGCGATTTTGTCCGCGCTGCCCGGCGTTAAAAGGGTGCTCTTCTCCACAGGGATGCCGGCCTGGTGCACGCGCTGCAGTGCCTGCTCGGCTGCGGTACGGCTGGTAAATACTCCGGTGACAGCTTCCATAGTTGCTCCTTTTTACACTTTTGATCCTTCTGCGCCGCAGTTTGATGCATATAAAACTGCTGGCAGCCGCTTCCAAAGATCATCGATTTCGCCGTAACCTTCTGGAGCTCTCTCCCGTTTAAGATAGTGAAAGGCAAGACCCGCGGAGAATTCGTTGAAGGTGCTGAAGAAAGAAGCGGACGAGCGGCTTCTGGTCGAGGCTGCCCAGCAGGATCCCGCCCGCTTTGGCGATCTCTATGAGCTCCACTTCGAGCGCGTCTACGCGTACTGCGTAAAACGTGTGCCCGAGCGGGCCGAGGCCGAGGATCTTACGGCGGAAGTCTTTCATCAGGCGCTGGCGAATATAAAACGGTTTGAATGGCGCGGGATTCCATTCGCAGCCTGGCTCTTCCGCATCGCCGCGAACCTGATCTCCGATCGCTGGCATCGCTCCGGCCGTGAAACGCAGGATGAGTCCGCAATGGAATCGGCCCAGGTGAGTCCGGCGGAAATCGAAGAAGTCGAACGCCGCGCCACCTTGTTTCGCCTGGTCGAAGACTTGCCGTCCGAGCAAAAACGGGTTGTGGTTCTTCGATTTGTCGAACAAAAAAGCATCAAGGAAGTCGCAAGCGCAATTCGCAAGACCGAGGGAGCTGTGAAGCAGTTACAGTTTCGCGCCTTGAGCACCTTGAAGGCGCGCATGGAGGGTGCCCGTGCCTAAGCGCTCTCTCAATCCAACAGGCGGTGAGAAGAAATTCGAGCAGCTCAATCAGGCTCTCGAAAACATGCTGGCCCAGAACGATGGGCGGGTGACCAAGGCCGGAAATGATATCGAGCCTCTTGTACGCATCGCGGCGGACTTGCGCAATCTGCCGAGTGCGAGTTTCAAGGCACGATTGAAATCCGAATTAGGAGGCAACAAACCTATGTCTACCGTCGCCGAACCCGTAGCAGCCGCGCGCATCACTGCTGCTCCCAGAATTGCATTCCAGAATCCCGCCAAAGCCATCGAGTTCTACAAACTGGCCTTGGGAGCCAAAGAGACATTCCGTTTCCAGGTTGGAGACGATATTCCACACGCCGAACTGATGATCGGCGACTCGCCCATCGATATCACCGGCGAGTGGCCCGACGGCGGGCGCTTCAGCGCCGAAACGCTGGGCAACTCCCCCATCTCGATCTCCGTCGAGGTCCCCGACGTCGATTCATTCACCGAACATGCCGTCGCCTCCGGAATGAAGCTGATCCGCGAGCCCAAAGACCAGTTCTACGGACATCGCGATGCCATGCTCCAGGATCCCTTCGGCTATTCGTGGGGCATCTACACCGTCAAAGAGCAACTGTCGGTCGAAGAAATGCAGCGCCGTGGGCGTGAACTGCACCACGGACCTGAAGGCGGAGAAACGCCCGAGAAAGCTCCAAAGGTCAGCCCGGTGCCGCGCGGCTTCCGCATGGTGACGCCTTACCTCGTCGCCGCCGACGGCCTCGCTCTGCTCGATTTCATCAAGCAGGCCTTCGATGCGAAGGAAATGGAACGGGCGGTTATGCCCACCGGGGTCCATGCCGAGGTGCAGATGGGCGACACCCGCCTTATGCTGGGTGGCGGCCTGCCTGGCAAAAACTTCCCCGATGATCGCCTGCAGCCGAATGCATTGCACGTCTATGTGGAAGACGTGGACGCCGTGACCAAGCGCGCCGTCGCCGCCGGCGCAACCCTCATGGATGAGCCTCGCGACCAGGAGTACGGAGAGCGTTCCAGCACCCTGCGCGATAAGGCCAACAACTATTGGTATATCGCGACCGCCAAGGGCGGAAGCTATAAGCCGAAGGGCCTGTTCAACGTGAATCCCTACCTGCATCCGCGGCGCGCCGAACCGCTGATCAATTTCCTCAAGCGTGCCTTCGGGGCCCAGGAAGTCGCAAAGTACGCCTCGCCCGATGGCGTCATCAATCACGCGGTGATCAAGATCGGCGACTCGGTCCTCGAAATGGGCGAAGCACACGGCAAGTATGAGCCCTTGCCCGCAATGTTCTATCTCTATGTGCCGGATATGGAATTGGCCTACCGGCGGGCGCTCGCTGCGGGGGCAACTTCATTCCAGGAGCCTACCGACCAGCCCTATGGCGATCGTAACGCCGGCGTCAAAGACGCGTTCGGTAACAAGTGGTACATCGCTTCCCACATCAAAGATGTCCAGATGTAATCCGCCAACGCTATAAAAAGGAAACGGGAGGGCCGGTTAGCCCTCCCCTTTTCTGCACGCCTGCAAGAAATCAGCTTGCCCGTCGATTGCGGATCGATTCTTCCTCTTCGACGTCGGCATTGTCACCGCGATTCACTTTGGCGTCTTCGTCCGTATTCTTGTTCACTGCGTCTTTGGCTTTACCGAAGGCGTTCTGAACTTTGCCTTCTGCCTGTTTGGCAGCGCCCTTCACTTGGGCTTCCGTGTCTCCGGTCCATTCGCCAACTTGACGCTCGGCGCGACCGGCGATGTCTTTTACTTTTCCCTTCACACGATCATCGTTCATGATTTCCTCCGTTGTTTGAATTCATCTGAGCGGATCATTTGTGAGCGGATATTTAGGCTTGACTCGATGCAACGTCAGGCCACCGGACTTCTGCCCTGGATCACGCGAATCAGTACAACAATAATCGCGAGCACAAGCAGAATATGGATGAACCCTCCCAGCGTGTAGGAGCTGATCATTCCCAACAACCAAAGGATCAGAAGCAATACTGCGATTGTCCAGAGCATGGATCTGGCCCTCCGTTTCAACGAGTCGTTCAACTACGATTCGCAGGTTAACGGCATTCGCCCCTTCGCAGAATCCAGAGGATTGCGTACGCCTCGAGGGTACTAACCTTACTGGACTTGGAACTGTAGTATCCGCCAGCCAGACCCCACCCCAAAACCGTGTAGTCGGCTCAGTATTCTCCTGCAGCCGTACACCCGGTATCCCCGCTTTCCTACCCCTGCCTTTGTTTGACCCTCGGTATCGCCTTCTTTACACTGAAACTTGGCTCAGAACGGTTGTAATTCCCCCAGGTCCCAAATCATGGCAGATAGCATTCATGTAAAGCTTCCCGACGGAAGCGACAAGGAAGTTCCAAAAGGCACGACCGCGCTCGACATTGCGAAATCCATTAGCCCGCGTCTCGCCGACGCCGCGCTCGTCGCGAAAACGAACGGCGACTTGATCGATCTCGCCCGGCCGCTCGAAAAAGACACCGATCTCCGGCTTTTGACCGACAAGGATCCCGAGGCGCTCGAAGTTTATCGGCATTCCTCCGCCCACCTGCTCGCCGCCGCCGTTCTGGAACTTTTTCCTGAGACCAAGCTCGGCCATGGCCCCGCCACCGAAGCCGGTTTCTTCTACGACTTCTACCGGCCCACCCCGTTTACCCCGGAAGATCTGGAGAAGATCGAAAAGAAAATGCAGGAACTCGTGCAGCAGAACATTCCCTACGCGCGCGAATTCGTGCCACGCGATCAAGGGCTCGCTGAATTCAAAAAAGAAGGCGATTTCATGAAGTGCCATTTCGTCGAGCAGTTCACCAAGCCCGACGAAAAGATCTCGATCTACCGAACCGGCAAGTTCACCGATTTCTGCCGCGGCCCGCACATCCCGTCCACCGGAAAGATCAAGGCTTTCAAACTGCTGAACATTGCCGGCGCCTACTGGTTGGGCGACGAAAAAAATCCGCAGCTGCAGCGCATCTATGGGACGTCTTTCTTCTCGAAAAAGGATCTCGAGGCCCATCTGAATCAGGTCGAAGAGGCAAAGAAGCGCGATCACCGCGTGCTGGGCAAGCAACTTGATCTCTTCTCCATACAGGAACTCGCCGGGCCCGGCCTCATCTTCTGGCATCCCAAAGGCGGCATCATCCGCAAAGAGATGGAAGACTGGATGCGCGAGCAGTACATCAAGCGCGGCTACTCACTCGTTGTCACGCCGCACGTCGCGCGCCGCCAGCTGTTTTTCACCTCTGGCCATGAGGGCTACTACTCGCAAAACATGTTCGACGCCATGGAACTTGACGACGCCGAATACCGCCTCAAGCCCATGAACTGCCCCGGCCATATCCTCATTTATCGCGACTCGCTGAAGTCCTATCGCGATCTGCCCGTGCGGCTCGGCGAACTGGGAACGGTCTATCGCTACGAGCGTTCCGGCGTGATGCACGGCCTCTTGCGCGTCCGTGGATTTACTCAGGACGACTCGCACATCTTCTGCACTCCAGACCAGATTGAAGGCGAGATCGCCGGATGCCTCGAGTTCGCCTTCGACGTCCTGAAGCATTTCGGATTCGACAAGTTCGAGACCGAGCTCTCTACCTGGAATCCGGACGACAAGAAAAATTTCGTCGGCAGCGAGGAGCAATGGATCCACGCCCAGCAATCGCTTGAAAAAGTCTTGAAGGCCCACAACATCAATTACAAGACGATCCCGGGCGAAGCCGCGTTCTACGGGCCGAAAATCGACATCAAGCTGGTGGACGCGATCGGCCGTCTCTGGCAGCTCTCGACGATCCAGTTCGACTTCAATCTCCCGCAGCGCTTCGAGTTGGAGTACGTCGCCGAAGATGGCACCCGCAAGCAGCCAGTCATGGTGCACCGCGCTCTCTACGGTTCCATCGAACGTTTCTTCGGTGTCCTGATCGAGCACTACGCCGGCGCGTTTCCGGTATGGCTCTCTCCAGTGCAAGCGGTCATGATCCCCATTGCCGAGCGCCATAGCGATTACGCGAACAAAGTCGCCGCACAACTGAAAGCAATTGGCGTCCGCGTAGAAGTCGACGCCCGCAACGAAAAGATGAACGCCAAAATTCGCGAACACGCCATGCAGAAAGTGCCGTTCCTGCTCGTAGTCGGCGACAAGGAGTCTGAAGCCGCAAAGGTCAATGTCCGTACGCGCGGCAAGGACAAAACCGAAGACATGCTAACCACCGACTTCGTCGAGAAAATCCGCAAGCTCATCGCGGAGAAGTCCACAACACTCTAAGACGGAACTACGATCCGTCTGATCCGGCGAACGGCAAGACCGAAACCGAAGTCTTTCCAGCCCACGTCGGTCCTCGCATCTCGGGTCCTTGCTTGAAAATTGCAGACGCTCGCAACAGGCTCGGCCGTTTTATTCAAGTAGACACCAGCGCAGATAATGCTCCCCAATTACCTGTGGGATAATGGCATTCCAGAGGGCCTTCGAGTCCCCGCTCTACTCGCCGGCATCTAAACAACGTGGATAAATATACCGATAAAGCCCGCTTCTTTTTCGAACATTACGGCCTCACCGAGCATGATCTCGAGCGCTATTTAGCAGCCGCGCTCTCGGCTGGCGGCGACTACGCGGATCTCTATTTCGAGTACCTTTCCTCGACCTCGCTCTCCATGGACGAATCCATGATCAAATCGGCGAGCCAAGGAATTTCCGTCGGATGCGGCGTTCGCGTCGTGAGTGGCGAGCGTACCGGGTACGCCTATACCGACGATCTTTCTTCCAGCCGCATTCTGCACGCCGCCCGCACCGCCGCCCTGATTGCCAGCGCCCCGGCGAAGTCCACCGTGCAGGGATTTCAGAAATCGCAGGCGCGCAGCCTTTACCCGGTCACTCTGCCGAGTGTCGACGCCGAGATCAGCGCCAAGGTTGAGCTGCTCATGCGTGCCGACAAAACGGCGCGCGGCTATGATCCTCGCATTAAAGAAGTCCGCGCCAGCTACGCCGACGAGCTCCGCAACATCCTCGTCGTCGCCTCCGATGGCACCTTCGCCGAAGATTCCCAGCCGCTCGCCCGCATGAACGTGGGCTGCATCGCCAAGACTGAAACCAACTCTGCTCGCGGCACCTCCGGTGGCGGAGGCCGCGTTGCCCTCGACTTCTTTTTCGGTGAAAAAACTCCGGAGTATTTCGCGAAAGAATCCGCCCGCCAGGCTCTCTTGCAACTCGACGCCCGCGAAGCTCCTGCCGGAGAAATGGAAGTGGTCCTCGGCCCCGGGTGGCCCGGCGTTCTTCTGCACGAAGCCGTTGGCCACGGACTCGAAGCCGACTTCAATCGCAAGAAGACGTCCGCCTTCGCAGGCCTCATCGGAAAGCGCGTCGCCAGCGAGCAGTGCACGGTCGTCGACAACGGCACCATGCCTTGGCGTCGCGGCTCGCTCAACGTCGATGACGAAGGCGAGCCCACGCAGGAAACCGTTCTTATCGAAAAAGGAATCCTCAAGGGATACCTCAGCGACAAACTCTCTTCGCGCCTCATGGGCATCGCCGATACCGGCAACGGTCGCCGCGAAAGCTACGAGCACATCCCCATGCCTCGCATGACAAATACGTACATGCTGGCCGGTACCGACAATCCGGAGGACATTATCCGCTCGGTAAAACATGGGATTTACGCCGTCAATTTCGGCGGGGGCCAGGTCGACATCACCAACGGTAAATTCGTGTTCTCCGCCAGCGAAGCCTACATGATCGAAAACGGCCAGATCACCGCTCCAATTAAAGGCGCTACGCTGATCGGTAACGGCCCCGACGTTCTCACGCGGGTCAGCATGGTCGGCAACGACCTGAAATTGGACGAAGGCGTCGGCACCTGCGGCAAAGACGGCCAGGCCGTTCCTGTAGGCGTAGGCATCCCGACGCTGAAAGTAGATCGCCTGACCGTAGGCGGCAC
>Ga0070741_10021204_pt1 | contig 10136 bp, 10 predicted proteins | sample Coa_R1_4_FD_66440 | JGI IMG/M metagenome (GOLD analysis project Ga0070741, IMG submission 66440) | Surface soil microbial communities from Centralia Pennsylvania, which are recovering from an underground coalmine fire - Coalmine... | ecosystem: Environmental > Terrestrial > Soil > Unclassified ...
ACGAGCCGGACGCCGAGCGCCTCGACGGCCGCGCGCGCCGCCGCCGGCGGCTCCGCGGGAAGGAGCGCCGCGCACGTGATCGCGTGGCGGGGCCCGAGGAGCCGGAGGTGATGGTAGGCGCGTACCTGATCGCCGCGCCACGGCGGCACCGGCAGCCGCGTCACGACGAACAGAACGTTCACGCCGCGTCCCACTCCTTCGTGCTCGCCGCCTGCCGCCAGATCCCGGCCGTTCGCCCCTGACGATACCGCCACCATGCGGACACGTGGGCCGCAGAGCGGAGCGCCAGGTACGCGGCCAGGCGCGCGAGCTCCGCCGGAGCGAGGCGCGCCAGCGCGGCGCGCCCGCGCGGCTGCGCCACGCCGCGCGCCTCGAGACCCGGATAGTCGCGCGCGATCTGGACCTTCCCCATTTCGATGCGGACGCGCTGCTTCCAGAAGTCCGTGAGCGTCGCCGGGAGGCGGACGACGACCCGGGCCTCCGGCACGCGGACGAACCCGTCGCGGCCGACGACCAGCTCGAGCCACCGCTCCGGCTCGATCAGGTCCTCGGGCATCGCGGCGGGCAGCCCGTCGACGCGCGCCGCATACATCTGGGCCGACAGGTTCGGGAAGTCGACGCCGTACGGCGCCGCCATCACGCGCTCGAACGCGGTCGCGCGCGGCGCGCACGTCGTCTTCCCGGACGCGAGGACGGCGTCCGGCGCGCGCTCGAGCGCCCCGAGCAGGAGGCGGAACGCATCCGCGGCGAAGGCGACGTCGGCATCGAAGAACACGGCGCGCGGCGCCCGCGCGCGCAGCCGGAGCACGTTCCACGCGATCGCCTTCCCGGCGCGACGCGTACACAGGGCGACGACTGCGAGCCCCGGCGCCGGCGCCGGGAGCGCCGTGGGGCGCGGCACGTCGAGGTCGATCGTCGCGCACGGCGCGCCGGCGTCGCCCGCGACACGCCGGATCTCCGCGAGCACGGGCGCCGCGGCGGCGTCGGCGCCGTTGACGCAGACGAGCAGCTCGGTCCGCGCCGGCGGCGGGATCGCCGCGAGCGCGGCGCGCGCGAGCTCGAGCGTGCGGCGGAGGTCCGGCTCGTCGGTCCGGCACGGCACGGCGAGCGTCAGGTCGACGGCCGCGTCAACCATCGGCCGCCGCCGGGTCGAACCCGACGCAGGCGCGGACGACGCGCGCGTACGTCGACGCGGCGACGGGCCGCCCCGAGACCGCGGCGAGCGCCGCCTTCAGCCCGAACTTCCCCGCGCCGACGATGCGGAAGACGCGGAGGTCCCGCGCCTGCCGGCGGCCGGCGTAGAAGCGCATCTCCCCCTTCACGACCTCGGCCTCCCGGTCGCGGCCGAAGCGCTGCGCCGCGCTCAGGTTCCGGCCGTGGATCGCGCGCGCGGCGGGCACGTGGATCGTGCGGGCGCCGATCGCCGCCGCGCGGTGGCAGAGGTCCATGTCCTCTCCGTACACGAAGTAGCGCGTGTCGAAGCCGCCGAGCTGGCGGAAGAGGTCGCGGCGAACCGCCATGAACGTACCGTAGACCCAGTCGACCCGGTGCGGCGTCCGCCGGACGCGCGCCGGAAGCCGTCCCGGCGTCGTGTCGAGGAGGAGATGCGCGACCGGCGCGAAGCGCGCGGCCGCCGGCTGCCATTCGCCGCGCTCGCCGACGAGCCCCCCGCCGGCGATCCCGGCGCCGGGCACGAGCGCGAGCGTGTCGACGAGCGTCCGGACCGCGCCGGGGAGGACGCGCGCGTCGGGGTTCAGGAAGACGAGCACGTCGCCGGTCGCCGCCGCCGCGCCGCGGTTCGCGCCGGCCGCGAAGCCGAGGTTCGCGCCCGTCGCGACGACGCGGACCCACGGTCGCGCCGCCGTCGCGGCGCCGGTGCTCCCGTCGGTCGACGCATTGTCGACGACGATGACCTCGGCGCCCGTCGTGCGATCGGCCGCGACACTCTCGAGGCACGCGTCGAGCGCCGCGCCGGCGTTCCAGTTGACGATCACGATCGACGGCGTCACGGCCCCGCCTCCGCCGCCGGCCGCCCGGATGCCGGCGCGGCGAGGGGCTCCTGTGCCCCGTCGTCGATCTCGCGCAGCTTCGCCGCGCGGAGGACGACGTAGAACGCGCCCGTCACCGCGACGAACCAGCCGGGAAATCCCTCGAGGGCGCCGCCGGTCAGCACGTACGAGCGGAGGAAGCGCCAGAACGGCTCCCCGACCAGCCGGCCCGCGCCCGATCGGCGCCCACGGCGCATGACCGCCGCGACGGCGGTCAGGTTGTTCACCGTCCGGAGGTGATCGGAGACGTCGCGGTAGCTGTAGTGGAGGATCGGCGCCCGCAGCCGGCCGACGCGTCCCGCGACCTCCGCGCGCTCGTGCGGATCGGTCCCGCCCCAGCGCGTCGCCGTCCGGCGGACGAGCCGCACGACCGGCCGCGGATACCAGCCGCCGCGGTACCACCACCGGCCGAGGTACGAGACGAGCCGCGGCACGGCGAAGCCGTCGACGCCGGCGGGAACCGCGCCGAGCGCGCGGCGGATCTCGGTCGCGAGCTCCGGCGTGATCCGCTCGTCGGCGTCCAGGTTGATCACCCATTCCGCGCTCGCGAGATCGAGCGCGTGCTGCTTCTGGGCGCGGTGGCCGGGCCACGGATTGTACGCGATCCGAGTCGAGAAGCGGCGCGCGATCGCGACCGTCTGGTCGCGCGAGCCCCCGTCGACGAGCAGGATCTCGTCGCACCACGCGGCGCTCTCGAGGCACCGCTCGAGGTGCTCCTCCTCGTCCTGCGCGACGATCGTGCAGGTGACCGCGGGGCCCGGCAACGGTGGACCCGGCCGCCGGCGCTCGCGATCCTTCCGCGCCGTCGCCGCCCGGACGCGCTCGACCCAGTAGCGGCGCTCCGCGCGGCCCGCCGGCGCACCGAGATACGCGGTGAGGAACCGGAGCCGGTCGGCGCGGCTCGCGGCCGGTCCGAGCGTCCGTGCGAGCTGCACGAGGTTCTTCACGCGGCGCCGGCGCGAGACGTCGCGCGAGAACCGGACGCGCTCGAGATCCAGCAGCACGAAGCCCGGACGCTTCCGCGAGCCGACGACCAGGACGTTTACGTCCTTCAGATCGTTGTGGTAGACGCCCGCGAGGTGGAGGCGGCGGAAGAGCGCGCCGAGGGCGCGCGCGAACCCGCGACGCATCCGCCGCCGCCGGCGGGGATCGCGCTCCGCGAGGATGGCGCGCCAGCGGACGTCGGCCGTCTCCGCGTCCGCCACCTCCGCGGTCACGAAGAAGCTCCGCAAGAGAAGCCCCGCGCGCCGGAACTCCACGGCCGCGACCGGCACCGGCGTCGCGAACCCGAGCCGGGCGAGCGCAGCGGCCGCCTCCCACGCGGCGCGCGCGGGCGACCGCGGCGCGAGCGCCGCGTACGGGGCATGGACGTTGTACCGCTTGACGTAGAGCGATCCCGCCGGCGTCGCGATCCGTCCGACGATCACCTTCCGCTGGAACTTGACGATCCGGCACCGCGGATGGGTGAGGAGGCGGTCGGGGTCGCCCGTCGGCGGCAGCGCGCGCGCGAGCGCGACGCCCGGCGCGACCCACGCTCGCAGCGTGCCCCGGCGGATCGTGGCGCCGTCAGCGGCCACCCGCGACCTCCTGCAGCAGCGCTTCGATGCGGTCGAGGTGCGCGTGCCACGGGAGGCTCTCCGCGAGCCGTCGCGCCGCGACGCCGAACGTCTGGTGCTCCGGCCCGAGCGCCCGGAGGACCGCGGCCCGCAGCGCGTCGACGTCTTCGGGATCGTCGACGACGAGCGCGGCGAGCACGCCGTCGAGCAGCTCTGCCGCGCCGGCGCGCCGGCTCGTCACGACCGGCACGCCGGCCGCGCACGCCTCGAGCACGACGTTCCCGAACGCCTCCTGCCGCGACGGCACGCAGACGACGTCGGCGGCCGCGAGCAGGTCCTCGACGTCGCCGCGCGGACCGGTGACGACGACCCGGCCGCCGAGCGCCGGGTCGGCCGCGGCCCGCCGCCACGCGCCGAGCCGTTCGTCGTCGCCGACGAGGACCAGCGCCGCGTCCGCGGGCGGCGCGTCGCGCCAGAGGCGCAGCAGCACGTCGAAGCCCTTACGGCGGAATCCCGTGCCGACGGCGAGGCAGACGCGCGCGTCGGCGACGCCGAGCGCACGCCGGACGGCATCCCGCCGTGTCGCGCGGCGGGCCGGGTCGAAGCGCACGAGATCGACGCCGTTGTACACGACGCTCACGCGCGCGGGCGGCACCGCATAGTCGGCGACGATCTCGTCGCGGACCCGCGCCGAGACGGCGACGACCCGGCGATGGCCCGCCGACGCGAACTGGCGCCGCTCGAGCCAGAGGATCGCGCGGTGGTACGGCCCCGCGCCCGGCCGGCGGAGCCCCGCGGCCCGCATCCGAGCGAGATACGTCCGATGCGTGCCGCCGCCGACGCGGACGACGTCCTGCCGCAGCGTCCGGCCGAACCCGACGACGACGTCCCAGCGCTCGCGCGCCACGGCACGCGGCGCGAGCACGGCGAACGAGACGAGCCGCGCCACGCGTCCGGCGCGGACGACCGGCACCCGCCGGAGCGCCACCCCCGGCGGCGGCGCGTCGGCGCGCGCCGCGAAGACGGCGACCTCGTGGCCGCGCGCCGCGAGGCCCGCGCTCATCCGCCGGAGATCGCCTTCGGTTCCGCCGCCCGCGAGCCGCCGGTGCATCAGGGCGATCCGCATCAGCCGCGGCCGCCCGCCGCGAGCCAGAGCGCGCGAAGCGCATAGCGGAGATCCCACGGGCGGAGCGCCCGGGCGCGGCCGACGGCGTCGCGCGCCCCGGCGCGGTCGCCCGCCGCGCGCCGCATCGCGCCGAGCCGCGCCCAGCGGCGCGCCTGACGTCGGCGGAACGCCGCGTCTCCACCGAGCTGCGACAGGACTTCCGGATGCTCGCGGATCAGCTTGTCCGCCAGGCGGATCGACTCCTCGCGGACCGCCATCCGGTCGCGCGCGACGCCGCCGCCGACGCGATACGCGAACGCGACGCGGTCGAGGAAGACCGCCCGGAAGCGCGCGGCGACGCGGAGCACGAGGTCCAGGTCGTCGAGGATCTTGAAGCTCCGGTCGAGCGGGCCGACCGCGTCGAGCGCACGTCGCGTGAAGCACATGCCCTGCAGCTGACCGAGGTTCCAGCGGAAGACCTCGCCGACGCCGACCGGCGCCGCCGCGAGCGCCGCGGCCCGCTCCGGCGGTATCCAGAGAGCCGGCGTCGGGCCTTCCATGAGGCCGTTCTGGATGACGAGATCGACGTCGGGATGCGCGCGGAGATACCCGACCGGCACCGAGAGCCGTCCGGGCAGCGCGCGATCGTCGGAGTCGTGGAACGCGACGATCGGCGCGCGCGCGGCGCGGATGCCCGCGTTCCGCGCGACGGCAATGCCCGCGTGCGGTCCCATCACGCCGCGGACGCGCGGGTCGGGATGGTTCGCCAGGAACGCCGCCGTCCCGTCCGTCGAGCCGTCGTCGACGACCACGACCTCCAGCGCGACGCCTTCCTCGGCAAGGAGGCTCGCGAGGCTCGCGCCGAGGAAGTCGACGCGGTTCCACGTCGGGAGCACGACCGAGACGTCGGGGGTCGGGGCGGCGGTCGTCATCGTCCGTCGCCGACCGCGGCGTCGAAGGCCGCGAACATCTCCGCCGCGAAGCCGTCGAGCGTGAAGCGCGTCGTCAGGCGCCGATGGGCCTCGGCGCCGACGCGCGCGCGGCGCTCCGGATCGCGGAGGAGCGCGATCACCGCCGACGCGAGCGCCCCGGCGTCGTCGGACGGGAAGAGCAGCCCGCTCTCGCCGTCGACGAGCATCTCCGGGATCCCGCCGACGGCCGCGGCGACGATCGGGCGCGCGAGCGCCATACCCTCGAGGAGCGCCAGCGGGAACGGATCGCGCCGCGCGGGATGCACGAGCACGTCGAGCGCGCGGAGCGCAGGGAACGGGTTCGGAAGGAAGCCGGTCACGACGACGTCGTCGCGAAGCCCGAGCTCGGCGATCCTCCGGTCGACGCGCGCGGCGTACACCGGATCCGGATACGCGCCGACGAGGAGCGCCCGCACCCCGGGCACGGCCGCGCGGATCGCGGGCATCGCCTCGACCAGCAGCGCCGGGTTCTTCCGCTCGTCGAGATTCCCGACCATGCCGACCGTCGGACGGCCCTCGACGACGACGCCCGGCGGCGGCGCGGCGGCCGCCTCGCGGGCGAGGCGCGGCACGTCCATGCCGTTGTAGGCGACGCGCGCCCGGACCCCCGGCGCGAAGCCGCCGATCGCCCGCCGCGCGAGCGCCAGCGAGTCCGCCGACGGCGCTACGACGTGCCGCGCGCGCGCGAGCCAGTGCTTCCGGTAGGGCTCCGGCTCGGCGTAGCTCGAGTAGACGTGGACGACCGTCGGGATGCCGAGCAGCCGGCCCGCGAGGTGGCAGTACGGGAAGCTCGAGAGCGTCTCCGAGTAGAACGCGTCGGCGCCGCGGGCGCGCGCCGCGAGCCGCAGCACCGCCGCCGGCAGCCCGAGCCGCGCGACGGCCCGCCGCCAGCGCCGGAGCGCGGGCAGGTACGTGACGCGGTCCGCGGGGAGTCCGACCGTCGCGACGAGCGGGTCCGGCGCCGCGAGGACGTAATCGAGCCGCCAGCCGTGCTTCGGCGCCGCCTGCTCGAGCACGGCGAGCGCGCGCAGCATGCCAGCGTGATTCGGGTGCGCGAGCGTCACGACCGCGCGCCTCATGCCGGTCGCTCCGCGCTCGCGGCGCCGCGCGCCGGATCGAACGGCCCGCCGCTCCGCATGAGCTCCCGGAAGCCGGCGCGCTGCGCGACGGGCGCGGGGATCCGGTCGATCGCGCAGCGACGCGCCGTCGTCTTCGCGACGAGCCAGCGCGCGAGCCGCCGGTGCCGCGCCCGCGACCAGCCGCGCGCGCGAACGTAGGCGTCGAGGACCCGCGCGCGGTCGGTCAGCGTCACGCCGGGCACGACGAGCCGGCCGAGCTGGACGAGGTTCCGACGCCCGCCCCACGCGACCAGGAGGCGGCTGCGACGCGTGCGGTCGTTGTCGAGGAACACGAATGCGTCGTCGCGCACGCGGAGGTTCGGCGGCACGAGATCGCCGTGGACGAAGCCCGCCCGATGGAGCCGTCCGACCTCCGCGCCGAGGCGACGGAGGAGGGTCCGCTTCCCGGCACGCGCGCGCCGCGCGACCGCCTGCTCGAGCGGTTCCCCGCCCGTATCGCGCGTCACGAGGAGGCCCTCCCCGCCCCGCTCCGCGACGACGAGCGGCGACGGCGCGCCGAAGCCGGCCGCGGCGAGGGCGCGCCCCATCCGGAACGCGCGGCGCGCGCGCGGGCCGTCGGGCGGCGGATAGCGCTTCACGAACACGCGACCGGCGGCGGTGTCGACGGCGACGGTCCGGGCGTGACGCGACGTCCGCCCGCGCCCGGGCTCGCTCGCCGCGACGCACGCCGCGACGTCGAGCGCGGCACGCGGCTCGACCCAGCCGCTCCAGCCCGCGGGTAGCGCCGCTCCGCTCACGACCGGAGCACCTCGCTCGCGCACGCGAGCACGCGCTCGGGCGTGATCGCCTCCATGCACACGCGGCCGATGGGACAGCGGCGGAGGAAGCACGGCATGCACGGCGCGTCCCCCGAGATCGCCCACCGCTCGGACCTCCACGGCGCCGACCGGAGCGGGCTGGTCGCGCCCCAGAGCGACACGACCGGCTTCCCGAGCGCCGCCGCGAGGTGGAGCGCCCCCGAATCGGGCCCGAACGCGAGCGCCGTCCGGCCGATCACGCCGAGGAGCTGCCGGAGCGTCGTCCGGCCGGCGAGGTCGCGGACGCCGGCCGGCATCTCGCGCCGGACGGCCGCCGCGAACGGCGCGTCCGCCGCCGTCCCGACCAGCACCGCGCTTCCGCCGTGCCGCTCGCGGAGCGTCCGGAGGACCGTCGCCGTCGGCGCCGGGAACCACGTCCGGCTCGGGCACGACGAGCCGACGCATGCCGCGACGACCGGCTCGGGAAGCCCGGCGAGCAGCGCCTCGGCCTCGCGCGCCTCCTCCGCGCTCGGCGCGAGCCCGAACTCGACCGGCGCCGGCGGGAGCCCGAGCGCGTCGCCGAAGGCGAGGAACTGCTCGAGCTTGCTCCGCTCGACGCCCTGCACCGGCAGCCGCCCGGTCGCGAGCAGCCAGCTCCCCTCGCGCGCGTCGGCGCGCCCGAAGCCCACCCGGAGCGGCGCGCCCGAGACGCGGGCGACGATCGCGCTCTTCGCGCCGCGCCCGAGGTCGAGCGCGACGTCCCACGGCGTCGCGCGGACCCGGCGGAGGAAGTCGACGAACGACCGCGCCCCGCCCGCCCGCCGGAAGACCAGCGACTCGGAGAGCCACGGATGGCCGGCGAGGAGCGGCGCGGACGGCGGCTCGACGGCCCAGCCGATCCACGCCTCCGGATGCGCGCGCCGCACGCGGCCGAGCAGCGGCAACGCGCGGATGACGTCGCCGAGCGCGCCCGGCAGCACGATCAGGATCCGCATGCGCGCCTCGCCGTCTCGTATGCTGCATGGAACGCCCGCGCCTCGTCCGCGCCCGCGACCGTCCCCGACGGATCGAGCTTCGCGAGCGAGCGCGCGAGCCGCCGGAGGTTCCGGCGTCGCCCCGCCGTGCCCAGCGGAGACGGCGCCAGCCGCGCGCGGTCGAAATCGACGAAGACCGGCACCACGCCCTCCGCCGTCCGCTGCACCAGGATGTTGTTCAGGTTCAGATCGGCGTGCGCGACGCCGGCGTCGTGGAGCCCGGCGACGGCGGCGCCGGCGCGCGCGGCGAGCGCCCGGCGCGCCTCGCCGCGCGCGAGCGCGCGCAGCGCGTCCAGGAGCGGCGCGGCGTCGGGCACCTCGGCGGTCACGAGCACGCCGCGATACGCGAGGCGACCCTCGACGCGCGCCGCGAGCACCTCGGCGGTCGCCACGCCGCGCCGGCGCGCCTCGACCGTGACGGCCAGCTCGCGGAGCGGGCGCGGGCGGATCCCGAGGTAGGTCTCGTGCACGAGGCGTGCGACGAGCCCGCCGCGGCGATACGGACGGACGACGGCGCGGACGCCGCCGGGCAGCGTCACGCGATGCGCGCCGCCCCGGCCGGTCGCGATGGGCTCCGCGGCGGCGGGCAGCGCGAACGTCGGCGCGAGGAGCCACGGCCCCAGCGCGTCGGCCAGATCCGCGCGCACCGCCGCGCGCACCGGCGGCGCCGCGAGGAGCACGTAGCCGGCCGGCATCCTCAGAGCGCGACCTCCTGCGCGCGCTCCCACCGCTTCGCCTGCAGCACGAGCACGCGATAGCCCGCGAGCACGGCGCGCACCCAGCGGCCCCAGCCGAGCCGCGCGCCGCGCGCGACCAGCAGCCGGAGCGTCGCCGCTGCAGGCGCGAGCAGCGCCGCACCGACGCCGACCCGCGCGGTCGCCATCCCGGGGAGCGCGGCGAGCGCCGTGGTCTCGCCGTCGAGCTCGATCACCGCCTGCTCGAGCGACGCCGGCTCGGCGACGACGAGCGGCGTATCGAGCCGCCGCACCGGACGCCGCGTCCGCCAGGCGAGCGTCCCGTCGACGGGGGGCCGGACCTGCGCTTCCGCCGCGGGCACCAGCCGGACCGCCGCCCCGGCGACGCGAAGGAGCCCGCTCCCCGCCGCGAGCGCACGCGGGATGGCGACGGCCGCGTCGCCGGCCGCCGTCGCCGCGACGATCGCGCGCGCGAGCGCCGGCGTCACGCGCTCGTCGTCGCCGACGAGGAGCGCCCACGACGCGCCGGCGACGGCGGCCGCCGGGTCGCCGGTCACCCGCCGCACGCCGGGCGGCAGCGCGATCCCGCCGAGCCGGTCCGACGGGTCGAGGACGACGCGCGTCGCCGCCCATTCGAGGCCGGCGAGCGCGGCCGCGATCGCCGCCTCGCCGCGCGCGCCGAGCACGACCGCGGCGACGCCGCCGGTCATGCCGTCGCGCGCGTCGCGAGCGCCGCCCGTGCCGCGGCGACGACGGCGGCCGCGGGCACGAGCCGCATGCAGTCCTCCGTGCCGCGCGGGCAGCGCCGTCCGCCGTGCGGCGCGCACGGCCGGCAGGCGAGGTCCGCCTCG
>Ga0070741_10021205_pt1 | contig 10136 bp, 6 predicted proteins | sample Coa_R1_4_FD_66440 | JGI IMG/M metagenome (GOLD analysis project Ga0070741, IMG submission 66440) | Surface soil microbial communities from Centralia Pennsylvania, which are recovering from an underground coalmine fire - Coalmine... | ecosystem: Environmental > Terrestrial > Soil > Unclassified ...
CGTCTACACGAGCCCGCAGATCGAGGACCTGCTCGGCTACCCGGCCGAGGACTGGCAGCTCGAGGATGCCGAGCGCCTGTGGAAGGAGCGGATCCACCCGGAGGACCTCGAGCGGGTGCTCGAGGCGGTGGCCCGCACGGAGGAGCTCGGTGAGCCCTTCTCGGAGGAGTACCGGTACGTGGCCCGCGACGGGCGGATCGTCTGGGTCCGCGACGAGGCCCGGGTGTTCTCCCTCGTGCCGGGCGGGCCGCGGTACTTCCAGGGCGTGATGACCGACATCACGCCGGTGAAGCAAGCCGAGGCCGCCCTGCGCGAGACGAGCGAGCGGCTCGAGGCCCTCGTGCGCGCCTCGCCGCTCGGGGTGATCACGACGGACCTCGACGGCGTCGTGCTCACGTGGAACCCGGCGGCCGAGCGCATCCTCGGCTGGAGCGCGGAGGAGGCGGTGGGGCGGTTCCTTCCCTTCGTCCCCCCCGAGCGGATGGAGGAGTTTCGATCGCTCCGGGACCGGGTGGTCGCCGGCGGGTGGATCGACCAGGTCGAGGTGGAGCGCGTACGCAAGGACGGCAGTCCCGTTCTGCTCAGCCTCTCCGTCTCGCCGGTCCACGACCCATCCGGCGGGGTCGCGGCGCTCGCGGCGATCCTGGGCGACGTCACCGAACGCAAGCGCGCCGAGCGGGAGCTCGAGCGGAGCCGGGCCCAGCTCGCGGAGGCCCAGCGGATCGCCGCCATCGGGAGCTTCGAGAACGACTTCCTGACGGGCGAGGCGGTGTGGTCGGAGGAGCTGTACCGCATCTACGGCCTGGACCCGAAGGCGGCGAGTCCGGGCTTCGCCGCCACCCTCGAGCTGGCGCACCCCGACGACCGGGCGGAGCTCGCCGAGCGGACCCGCCGGTCCTTCGAGGAGCCCGGGCCGCACGAGCTCCGCCACCGGATCGTGCGCCCGGACGGCTCCACCGCGATCGTCCGCCGCGTGTGGAGGACCGATCGGGACGCGTCGGGACGGGTCGTGCGCATGGTCGGCACCGTCCAGGACGTGACCGAGGCGCATCAGGCGGAGGAGGCGCTGCGCGAGGCCGAGGCCCGCTACCGCCTCCTCGTGGAGCAGCTTCCCGCGGTCGTCTACCTGGACAACCCGGACGAGCTGAGCTCCGGCATCTACGTGAGCCCGCAGTGCGAGGCGCTCACCGGGTACACGAGGGAGGAGTGGCTCGCCGACCCGGAGCTCTGGGTGAGGTCCCTGCACCCCGAGGACCGGGATCGCGTGCTCGAGGAGGCGCGGCGGTGCAACGTGAGCGGGGCGCCGTTCCGGGCGGAGTACCGCCTGATCACCAAGGACGGGCGCGTCGTGTGGGTGCGCGACGAAGCCGTCCTGCTCCGGGACGAGGCCGGACTGCCGACCGCCTGGCAGGGCGTCCTGGTCGACATCACCGATCGTCGCAGGGCGGATGAGGCGCTCCGCGAAGCCGAGGCCCGGTACCGCTCCCTCGTCGAGCGCGTGCCGGCCGTCGTCTACATGGACGTCGTGAACCCCGACGACCCGGTGGACGCCACCCCCACCTACATCAGCCCCCAGCTCGAGACCCTGCTCGGCTACACCCCGCAGGAGTGGGTCGCCGACCCGTACCTGTGGGGGAAGGTGGTGCACCCGGAGGACCACGACCGCGTGGAGCGGCTCGGCGACGCGGCCCGCCTGGCGGGCGAACCCTTCCAGGCCGAGTACCGGATGCTGGCCCGCGACGGGCGGGTCGTGTGGGTTCGCGAGGAATCGGTGCTGATCCGCGACGCTGCCGGGCGCCCGGCCTACTGGCAGGGCATCATCCTCGACGTTACCGAGCGCAAGGCCGCCGAGGAGGCGCTGGCCCGGCAGGAGGCGTGGTTCCGAAAGCTCACCGAGCACAGCTCGGACATCGTGTTCGTGGTGGACGCCGATCACATCATCAGGTACGTCAGCCCCTCGGTGACGCGCGTGCTCGGATGGTCGCCGGACGATGCCCTCGGGACCGACGTCCTGCGGCTGGCCCACCGCGACGATCGCGAGACGGCTCGCGCGGCCCTCGAGGTCGCCCTCTCGCGGCCCGGGGTCGGTCCGACGATCGAGACGCGTACGCGACACCGCAACGGGTCCTGGCACTGGATCGAGATGATCGGCACGAACCTGATCGACGATCCGGCCGTGCACGGGCTGGTCATCAACGCCCGGGACGTGACCGAGCGTCGCGCGGCCGAGGACGCGCTCCGCCAGAGCGAGTCCGAGCTGCAGCAGGCCCTTGCCGTGTTGCGGGAGACCGACGAGGAGCGGCGCAGGCTGATCGCGCACCTGCTCGAGGCGGAGGCCGTGGAGCGCGGGCGAATGGCGGAGGGCATCGAGGATCGTTCGCTGCAGGACATGGCGGCGGTCGGAATGCGCCTGGAGGCCCTGCGGCGCGGGCTCAGCGAGCCCGGGCAGGTCGCCGCGATCGACAAGCTGGCCGCAACCGTGGAACAGGCGCTCGGCCGGCTGAAGCAGGTGCTCGTCGAGCTCCATCCCCGCGCCCTCGAGCGGGACGGGCTGGCCGCGGCCCTCGAGCAGTATCTGCGGGCGACGTTTCCCTCGGGGACCCCGCGCGTCGCCGTCGAGAGCCGCCTCGCCGCCGAGCCGGCTATGGAGGTGCGCTCGATCGCCTATCGCATCGCGCAGGAGGCGATCGCCAACGCGGCGCGGTTCGCGCAGGCCGCCCACGTCGAGGTGCGGCTGGAGGACCGCGGCGGCGGCGTGCTCGTGCGCGTGGTCGACGACGGGGTGGGGTTTCGGAACGAGGACCTCGCGGACGACCGGCGGCTCGGGCTGAGCTCGATGGAGGAGCGGGCGCGGCTGGCCGGCGGCTGGCTCCGGATCGACAGCGAACCGGGACGGGGAACGACGATCGAGTTCTGGCTGCCGGGACGTCGGGAGGACGCGCCCGCGTAGACTCGGGCCGTGGGCGAGGGCGGAGGGGAGCGGTTCCGGGACCTCCTGCGCACTCCCGAGGTGGGGGCCTCGCTCATCGGGACGTTCCTCATCATGCTCGGCTACGGGATCCTCGCCCCCGTGCTGCCGAACTACGCTCGATCCTTCGGGGTGGACCTGAGGGCCGTCGGCGTGCTGGTCGCCGCCTTCTCCGTCACGCGGCTCGCCGTCGATCCGTTCACCGGGGTGATCCTGGACGCCCTGGGGGAACGCCGGGCCGTGACGCTCGGCGCGGCGGTGGTCGGGCTGACGAGCGGGCTCGCGGCCATCGCGCCGACCTTCGGGCTCCTGGTGGTGTTCCGCGGTGCCGGGGGGGCCGGGTCGGCGGTCTTCTTCGCCGGGCTGATCTCGTACCTGCTCCGCACGGTTCCGAGCCACCGGATCGGGCGGGTGATGAGCGCCTGGTACGCGTCGTTCAACGTCGGGATCATCGCGGGCGAGCCGCTCGGCGGCCTGTTCGCCGGATGGCTGGGTCCGGCGAGCACCCTGTGGATCTACGGGGTCATGTGCCTGGTCTCGGCGACGGTGTTCTCGCGGACGATCCGCGACCGGCCGGGGGACCCCGCGTCCCCGCGACGGTCCACCGGGCTTCGCCGGCTTCGGTGGGACCGTCCGCTCCTCACGGTGCTCCTCGCCAACGGGGCCTACGCGTGGGTGGTGGCCGCGGTCTACAACACGCTCATTCCGCTGTTCGGCACCGAGCGCGTCCATCTCTCGCTGCTCGCGGTCGGCGGCGGCCTCGCGGTCGCGTCGGTCACGGAGTTCGCCGCCCTGTTTCCGGCCGGCCGGGCGACCGACCGGATCGGTCGCAAGGCGGTCCTCGTTCCCTCCTACGTCCTGCTCGCGATCGCGGTCGCCCTGTGGCCGCTCGCGAGCACGCCATCCCGCTACATCGTCGGGCTGGGCCTGTTCGGGCTGACGACCGGATACGCCGGCGTGCCGCAGACCCCGATGCTCTCCGACCTCACCGACGAGCGGAACCGGAGCACCGCCGTGGCCGTGTTCCGGTTCGTCGGCGACCTGGGCTTCGTGCTCGGGCCCCTGGCCGCGGGTGCCTGTGCCGACCGGCTCGGCTACGGACCCGCCTTCGTGCTCGCGGCCGCGCCGGTGGTGCTGGCCCTGGCCTTCGCGCTCTCCATTCGCGAGACGATGCCGACGCTGCCTCGCACCGGCGAGGCGCCGGGGCTGTAGTCGAGCGGCGGTACAGTACAGGGACGAGCGGGGGAGCCCGTGGCCCGGGCTGAGAGGCCGGCGAGGAGCCGGCGACCCTTGGAACCTGATCCGGTTCGGACCGGCGGAGGGAGCGACGTGGCGAGTCTTGCCGATCGGCTGGAGCGGCTCGTGGAGCGCGAGGCGCCGTCCTGGGGGATCCGCCCCGTCCCGGCGGAGCGGCGGCGTCTGTCGGGGATCGACCTCGCGGTGCTCTGGGGGGACCTGTCGGTGGGGCTCCTCGTCATGGTGACCGGCGCCCTCCTGGTGCCGGCGCTCGGCCTTCCGCGCGCCCTGCTCGCGATCGTCGTGGGAAGCGCGATCGGGTGCCTGCCCCTCGCGCTCGCCGGCCTCGCCGGCGAGCGCGAGGGCGTGCCGAGCATGGTGCTCTTCCGCCCCGTCCTTGGGCGTCTGGGCTCCTATCTGGCCTCGGCGCTCAACCTGATCCAGCTCGTCGGCTGGACGGCGGTCGAGTTCTGGGCCATGGCCGAGGTGGCCAACGTCGCCTCGCGCAGGGCCTTCGGGCTCGACGCCTTCCACGGATGGCTGGTGGTGCTGGCCGCGGTGTGCACGGCGCTCGCGGCGGGCGGCCCGGTGCTCGTGGTTCGGCGCTGGCTGGAGCGCTTCGGGATCTACGTCCTGATCGCAACCGCGATCTGGATCACGGCGCGCGTGCTTGCCGCCGCGGACCTCGGCACCCTGTGGCGAGCCCCCGGGCAGGGCGGGCTCCCGTTCTGGCTCGCCGTCGACCTCGTGGTGGTGATGCCGATCTCCTGGCTGCCGCTCGCGGCCGACTACAACCGGTTCGCCGCGAGCGCAGGCCGGGGCTTCGCCGGGACGTACTGGGGGTACCTGGTCGGGAACGTGTGGTTCTACGGGCTCGGCGCGCTGCTCGTGGTCGCGGCCGGCGCGAGCCCCGACGTCGTCGGCATCGGCTCCTCCGTTGCCGCCGTGGCCGGGGGGCCCCTGCTGCTCCTCGCGCTGCTCGTCGGCGAGAGCGACAACGCCTTCGCCGACATCTACTCCTCCGCGGTCTCCTCGCAGAACGTCGCTCCGGAGGCGTCCCAGCGCAGGCTGATCGCGGTCGTAGGGGGCGTCGGGCTGCTGCTCGCGCTCGCCTTCTCGATGGAGCGGTACGAGCTGTTCCTCCTGCTGATCGGATCGGTGTTCGTCCCGCTGTTCGGAGTCTTCGCGGCCGACTACTTCGTGCTCCGGCGGGGTCGCTACGGCGAACAGACGCTGTTCGCCGACACCGGCGTCCGGTGGATCGCACTCCTTCCGTGGGCGGTGGGGTTCGTCCTGTATCACTGGAGCGTGCCCACCGGCCCGGCGGGGTGGATCGACCTCGTGCGAACCGTGCTTCACGGGTGGCTGCGGCTGCCGTTCCCGCTGTGGGGCTCGGCACTTGGCGCGAGCCTGCCGAGTTTCGCGGGCTCGTTCGCGCTCGCCGTGTTGCTGCTCCCGCTCGACCGCGCTACTCGGAGACGGCGCGCCGGGTCGGCGGCGGGGCGGCGACGAGCAGGATGACGGCCGGTTCGACCGACGCGTTGCGAACGGTGAGCTCCTCGCCGGCGGGGACGAGGACCGAGCCCCACTGCCCGAGCCGCTTGCGCCCCAGGCCCACCTGCACCGCGACCTCACCGGCGATCACGGTGAGCAGGCCGTCGGAGTCCGGGTCGGCGATCGGGCCGAGATCCTGTGCCCGCTCCAGGCAGACGACTTCGGACCAGAGGTGCGCCGACTCGTAGAGGGTCTCGTGATGCGGGCCCTCCGGCGAGAAGTGGACGAGGTCCCGCAGGTCCTTGCTCTTCACGAGCCGGAAGCCTATCGGCCGCCGCCGGTGCTGTCCCCCGGACGCCCCGGATAGACTGAGCGCTCAACTCAGTGACAAGGAGTCCGCTGTGGCGACGTTCGCCTACTCCACCGACGCCCCCGCCACCGTTCGCGCCGACGTGCTCGTCCTTCCCGTGACCGAGGGGCCCGAGCCGGGGCCCGGCGTGCGCGAGGTGCGGGGACTCGACCTCCTCGGCGTCTACGCGGCCGCCAAGCTGAAAGGCAAGCACGGCGAGAGCCTCCTGGTCCCAAACCCCGGCGTCGACGGGCTCGCCGCGGCCAGCGTGCTGCTGGTCGGGCTCGGGCCCCGCGCCCGGGTCACCGCCGACACGCTCCGGCGGGCGATCGGCAAGGTCGCCCCGCAGCTCGCAAGGCACGCGCGCGTGGCGACGACCCTGCCGCAGGCCGCGGGGCGAGGCCCGGAGGCGGCGGTGCAGGCGACGGTGGAGGGGCTGCTCCTCGGCGCGTACCGGTTCGACCGGTACAAGACCGGCCAGGGCAGCGAGCCGCCAGAGAAGCCGGCGCTCGAGCACGTGACGGTGCTCGGCCCCGCTCGCTGGAACGCACGGGCCATGAAGGACGCGCTCGCCCGGGGCGAGATCGTGAGCGACGCGGTCGCGTGGGCGCGGGACCTCGTCAACACGCCGGCCATCCACTGCACGCCCGAGTACCTTGCCGCGCAAGCGCGGGCGATGGCCAAGGAGGTCGGTCTAGAGTGCAGGATCTGGTCCGAGGCCGAGCTCCAGAAGGGCGGGTTCGGGGGCATCATCGGGGTCGGGCAGGGGAGCGTGAACCCGCCCCGGCTGATCGAGCTTCGCTACCCGGGGGCCGCTGCGAAGGAGCCGCCCATCGGGCTCACCGGCAAGGGCGTCTCCTTCGACTCGGGCGGCCTGTCGATCAAGACCGCCGAGGGCATGGAGTGGATGAAGGCCGATATGGGCGGCGCGGCCTCGATCCTCGCCACGATGAAGGCGATCGCGCGGCTCGGGCCGAGGGTCAACGTCATCGCCGCGATCCCCTCGGCCGAGAACATGCCCGGGGGATCCGCGATCCGCCCGGGGGACGTGCTCGTGCACCGCAACGGCAAGACCTCCGAGGTGCTGAACACCGACGCGGAGGGCAGGCTCATCCTGGCCGACGCGCTCGCGTACCTCGCCGAGCAGAAGCCGCAGGTGATCGTCGACACCGCGACGCTCACCGGGGCGTGCATGATCGCCCTCGGCGAGGAGATCTGGGGCGTGATGGGCAACGACCGCCGGCTCACCCGCGACCTGGTCGCGGCGGGGGAGGCGACCGGCGAGCCGGGGTGGGAGCTCCCGCTCTGGAGGGGATATCGCAAGCTCATCGACTCCGAGGTCGCGGACATCAAGAACGTCGGCAAGCGCTACGGAGGCGCCATCACCGCGGCGCTGTTCCTGTCGGAGTTCGTCGGCGACACGCCCTGGGCGCACCTCGACATCGCGGGGCCGGCGTTCGCCGAGAAGCCCGGTGACTACTGGCCAAAGGGCGGCACGGGCGTTCCGGTCCGCACGCTGGTGCACTACGTGCTCTCCCGCGCGCGGCCGGCGCGCCGCCGGACGTCGTGACGGCCGAACGCACCGGGCCCGTCCTCGCCGTCTTCGCACACCCCGACGACGCGGAGATCTCTTCCGGCGCAACGCTTTCGAAGTGGACCTCGCTTGGACGTGAGGTCCATCTGCTCGTGCTCACCAACGGGGACCGGGGCTCGGCCGACCCCGCGATGGACCGTACGGAGCTTGCGCGCATCCGGCGGCGGGAGACCGAGGCGGCGGCGGCGGTGCTCGGGGTTGCGAGCGTTCGGATCCTCGACGTCCACGATGGCGAGCTGGAGAACACGGCAGAGGTGCGGGGCCACGTCGTCCGCGCGATCCGCGAGCTTCGCCCGCAGACTGTGCTGTCGTGCGACCCGACCGCCTGGTTCTTCGAGAACCGCTACTACAACCATTCGGATCACCGCACCGCGGGGGTGATCGCTCTGGACTCGGTGTTCCCCGGCGCCGGCAACCCGCACTTCTTCTCCGAGCACGTTGCCGAGGGTCTCGAGCCCCACGACGTGAAGGACGTGTGGCTGGGCTGGACCCTCGAGCCGAACCACCACGAGGACGTGACGGGCCACCTCGAGCGCAAGATCCAGGCGCTCGCGTGTCACCGAAGCCAGCTCACCGAGGGCATCCGGTTCTTCGAGGAGTTCCTGGAGGCTGACGCGAGGCGGGCAGGCAAGAAGATCGGCGCCGAGCTCGCCGAGGAGTTCAGAGTCCTCGATCTCGGCTAGCTGAACTCGCCGGACGCCCTCACGACGCTGTGATCCGAGCCGCAACCTCCGAGCATGCGAGGCCGGTCTGCCGCTCGGCATGCAGCTCGCGAGGCGTTCCGCCCGTTCATCCTCGAACGAGCGCCGCCTCGGACGCGAGGCGTACGCACGCTCGGCCCCGTTGCTTGGCCTCGTAGAGAGCCGCGTCGGCCCGGGCGAGCGTCTCCTCGGGGCGCTCCCCGGCGACGTGAACGGCGACGCCAGCACTGTAGGTGACGGGCGGATGGGACGCGCGCCACTGGCGCTCGAGCCGGTTGACCGTGGAGAGCGCGTTGTCTCGCGCTCCCCGGAGCACGAGCAGGAACTCGTCTCCACCCAGGCGCGCCGCGGCGTCGTCCCCCCGCAACGCGCTGCGCAGGTGATCGGCCACGGACCGGAGCATGGCGTCGCCGGCCGGGTGTCCGCTTGTGTCGTTGAGCGCCTTGAAGCGGTCGAGGTCGATCACCACAAGCGCATCTCCTGGCTCGACGCCGGCCATGGCCAGGTTGGCAAACCTCCGGTTCCCGAGACCGGTGAGCTCGTCGCGCATCGAGTCTTCGAGCAGCGCGCTCACGGCACGCACTCTCTGAAGGGCGAGCCCGGCCTGGGTGGCAAAGGTGAGGGCCATGTCCTGGGTGAATGCGTCCACGCTGGGTGGCTCCTCACCGCTGCCGGCGACGAGGAGTCCCACCGGTTGTCCGCCGGCGCCGGCCAGGGAGATGACGTGCACCCAGCGGTACGGGAGCTCGCCGAGCTCGGCCTGGACCGCGGCGGCCTCGACAGACGCCGTCCGCCGCTCAACGAGGATCCGACGGAGGGGTGACGAAGGGGCGAGCGCGATCTTGGTCTCCTCGGTCGGCCAGAGGTAGGCGCCCACGGGTCGCAGCGTCAGCTCGTCTTCGACCAGGAGGACCAATGCACCCTCTGTGCGAAGGAGCTGCACCGCCAGCTGGGCGATGACCCGCGGCAGCCGAGTGGGCTCGTTCTCGCGTGCGAGGAGCTCGGCCGCCCGGAGCAGCATCTGCATTTCGTAGACCCGACGCTCGTCCACGGCCTCGGCGACGCGAAGCCGTTCCGACACCCAGGCGAGCGTCTCGCCGACGAGCAGACACAGGACGGCGACCTCGAACGCCGAGTCGACGGCCGCCGCCGAGTGTCCGGTCGCGACGAGCGGGGTGATGTACGCGAGGAGGCCGAGGGGGAGCAGCTTGAGCGCCGTCCACCGCGGATGCCCGATGCCGACCCATGCGAAGACGACCGCGAAGTAGACCGCGAAGGTCCGATCGTCCTGGCTCCCGGTCAGGGCCGTGGCGTTCAGAATCGCGAATGCGATCGGGACGAGCCACAGACTTGCAGCGCGGCGCCACCGCTGCCAGGGAGCGATCCAGGCACAGCCGCCGACACCGATGGCGACGACCCCGACCACCAGCTCGCCGGCGCGGCTCGCGTCCGGCTGGGTCGGCAAGAAGGCCGAAAGCACGGACACGAGCCCGGACGCGACGAACAGGACGGCCGCCATCCGCCCGACCACCCGATGGGAGATCGACTGGACCATGTCCCCTCGCTTCTCGTGGTCCATCGGTCCCGCGGGGACGGGGCTTGAGAGTGCCGAGAACCACGGCCGTCTCGGCTACAGCTTCGTGCCAACGGCCAACCAGACGTCGCGGAAGTCGTTGACCGGATCCGCGAAGCGCTCGGCGAACACCGCCCGGACCTGCCGCCGAAACCCCTCCCACGAGCTGTCGCCGAGCATCGAGCGTACGAAGCGACCGGTCGACCAGGTCTCCAGGCCCT
>Ga0070741_10021206_pt1 | contig 10135 bp, 9 predicted proteins | sample Coa_R1_4_FD_66440 | JGI IMG/M metagenome (GOLD analysis project Ga0070741, IMG submission 66440) | Surface soil microbial communities from Centralia Pennsylvania, which are recovering from an underground coalmine fire - Coalmine... | ecosystem: Environmental > Terrestrial > Soil > Unclassified ...
CTCCGTACCCGTTGGTCGCCGCCTTCAGTCGCTCCGGCCGCGGCGGCGCCGGCGGCAGCCGCAGTATCCCCTTTCGCGGACCGGTCGAAACCGGGCTGCTCACAGACGCTTTACACGCGGCGCTCAGATCGGCTTCGGCTCGGGCTCGGGCTGCGGCGGCAGCGGCGGGGCCGGAGCGGGCGGCGGCGGGTCAGGGGGCCGCGGCAGCGGATCCGGGTCGGGCCGGATCACGGGGGATGGGCGATTCTCCTGGTGCGTTGATTCCTCCTCGCGACGCTGTGCCGAAGGCCTGCCCGTCTCGCGCCGCCGGCAAACCGCGTTTCCTCGCCGGACGCCGCGGGTACGCCATTGCCGTCCGGGCAGCGCCCGGTTCCACTGCGAAGGAGGAGTCAATGGGCATCACCGCGAGCCTGCTCTTGACCGCTGTCGGCGCCGTCCTGCTCTGGGGCGTCGAGGCGGACGTGAGCGGCGTGAACATCCACACGATCGGCGTGATCCTGCTCGTGATCGGCATCGCCGGCTTCGTCATCTCCCTGTTCTTCTGGTCGAGCTGGGGCGGCTTCGGCGGCGGTCGCGACACCACGGTCGTGCGCGAGCGCGACACGATCGATCGCGTGTGACGCGCTTGCGGCGGACCGGCCCGGCGGGTGGGCGTGCCCGCCCGTCCGGGAAGGTCCGCCGGCGTCCCGCCGTTGCGGCGCGGTGGTCGCGCTGAGGGTCGCGGTCGTCAGCCCCGTCTGGTACCCGGTGCCGCCGGACGGGTACGGCGGTACCGAGCGCATCGTCTCGCTGCTGGTCGAGGGGCTCGTGGCCGCGGGCGAGGACGTGACGTTGTTCGCGAGCGGCGACTCGCGTACGTCCGCCCGGCTCGAGGCGACCGTGCCGGCGGCGCCGTCTGCGCGCATCGGCGAGGTGGAGCCGGAGCTCCTGCACGCACTCGCCTGCCTGGAGCGGGCGCACGAGTTCGACCTCGTGCACGACCACTCCGGCCCCCTCGCCGCGGCGCTGCTCGCCCGCTCGGGGGCGCCCGTGCTGCACACGGTGCACGGCCCGCTGACGGGAGCGAACGGCGAGCTCTACCGCCGGCTCGCTCGCTGCGGCGGCGACCTGCGGCTGATCGCGCTGGGCCCCGGCCAGCAGCGCGCGCTCCCGGAGGCGCCCTGGCACGGCGTCTGTCCGAACGCAGTCGACGTGACCCTCTACCCCTTCCACGCCGGACATGACGACTACCTCGCCTTCCTCGGTCGGTTCGGCGACGACAAGGGCGCGCACCGCGCCATCGAGGTGGCGCGGACGCTCGGCCTCGAGCTGCGCATCGGCGCCAAGTGCCGCGAGCCCGAGGAGCGCGCCTACTTCGAGCGGCACGTCCGCCCGCATCTGGGGAGCGGGGTCGAGTACCTGGGCGAGCTGTCGCACGGCGAGAAGGTCGAGCTGCTCGGTCGCGCCCGCGCGCTCCTCTTCCCGATCGACTGGGACGAGCCGTTCGGCCTCGTAATGGTCGAGGCGATGGCGTGCGGGACGCCCGTGATCGCGACGCGCCGAGGGTCGGTCCCCGAGGTGCTCGAGCACGGCCGCACGGGCGTCCTCGTCGAGGACCACCGGGAGATGCCCCGAGCGCTCGAGCAGGCCGACGCGCTCGACCCGTTCGAGCTCCGGCTGGTGGCGGTCGACCGCTTCTCGCCCGAGCGGATGGTGGCGGCGTACCTGCGGCTGTACGCGTCGGCGCTGGCGGGCGACGCGGGCGGCCGTCACGCCGGTCTCGCCGTCCCCGGCCCGGCTCGTTCCGTACCGCCCGCGCGGCTCGCGGAAACGCCGTTTCGCCGCGCGGGCCGCGGGTAGCAGCGATACAGCGCGCCGCGGGCCGTTGACGCGTCCGCGGCGGACCCCCGTCGAACGGAAGGAGGCGCTGTGGCGACCACCATGACCGAGCCGCGCGAGCTGTTCCTGCACGAGCTGGGAGACATGCTCACCGCCGAGAAGACGATCGAGAAGGCATTGCCGAAGCTGCGCCAGGAGGCGACCGACGACGAGCTCGCGCGCGGCTTCGAGCACCATCTCGACGAGACGCGGCAGCAGATCGAGAACCTCGAGCGCGTGTTCGAGTCGCTCGGCGAGCGGCCGAAGGCGGAGCGCTGCCCCGGCATCGAGGGCATCAAGGCGGAGCACGACGAGTTCATGAGGGAGCGGAAGCCGACCGAGGCGATCTGCGATCTCTTTCTCACTGGCGCGGCCGCCCGCACGGAGCACTACGAGATCGCCGCCTACACCGGCCTGGTGGAGATGGCACGCGCGCTCGGCGAGAGAGAGTCGGCCTCGCTCCTGGAGGAGAACCTGCGCCAGGAGCAGGAGATGCTGCGCGCGGTCGAGTCGAGCTCGAAGCGGCTGATGAAGCAGACGCTGGGAGCGGCTTCCCGCTGACATCTCGTTCTCTGCGAGACGAGAAGGGGGCGTGCCTCGCACGCCCCCTTCTCTGCCGTCAGCCCCTCCCCGCAAGGAGCGGTGAGCGCTCTCGTTCCCGGCGCTCTCGAGCACGAAACGTCCGCGCGGCCGTCCGGGCGGGTTCCGTCACCCGGACGGCCGCGCACGGTGGGCGCAGGTCGAGGGCGGAGCCCGCAGCCCACCGCCATCCAGCCGGAGGCAAATCCCGTACCCTGCGCCGGCACGGTCGAAACCTCACAGCTCGAAGACGACGTACGGCTCGCCGGTCACGTGCACGGCGACGTTGTGCACGGGCACGGAGCCGATGGCGCCGCGCGGTACGCCGTGGTGGGCGTGGCCGTGCACGACGATGTCGGGCCGGTGCGCGCCGATCGGCGCCGCCAGGCGCCCCGAGCCCAGGAATGCCCAGATCGCCTCCGGCTCGCCCGCGAGCGTGTCCGTGACGGGCGCGTAGTGCAGCACGACCACGACGCGGTGACAGCCGGCGACCGCCTCCAGGCCCTCCTCGAGCCCCTGCACCTCGAGCGAGGTCTCCCGGTAGACCTCGCGCAGCAGCCGCTCGCCGAAGTCGGGCAGCTCCGCCCCGGCGAAGCCGCCCACGAAGCCCTTCGTCCCCACGACGCCGATCTCCACGCCCCGCACGCACGCGATCGCGTGGCTGCGGTCGAGCACCGTCACGCCGGCCCCCTCGAGCACGCGGCGCACCTCGTCGGCGCAGCCGGAGTGGTAGTCGTGGTTGCCGAGCACGGCGAAGCAGGGGATGGCGGCGGCGCGGCACGCCTCGGCGAGCACGTCGGCCTGGTCCGGCAGCCCGTGGGTCGTCAGGTCGCCCGCCAGCACGAGCAGGTCGGCGCGCTCGCGCAGGCCGGCGAACGCGGACACGACGTGCTCGCGCAGCGGCTCCGCGCAGTGCACGTCTCCGGTGGCGGCGAGGCGGATCGGCTCCATGTCCCCGCCGGCGGTCGTTCCCGCTCGACCCGTTAGGCGAAACGGGGCCGAGGGTAGACCGTCCCGTGACTTCGGCGGCGCGGGAATCGCTGTCCAGGCTCGTCGCCACGATGAAGCGGGCGGCTGCGGCGCTCGAGCGGGCGGAGGTGCCGGCGTTGCTGGCGGGCGGGCTGGCCGCCTGGGCGCGGGGCGGGCCGCCGACCGATCACGACGTGGACTTCTTCGTGCGCGAGCGCGACGCGGAGCGGGGGCTGGAGGCGCTCGTCGCCGCCGGCATGAAGCCCGACACGCCGCCGGAGGGGTGGCTGCTCAAGGCCTGGGACGGCGACGTCCTGGTCGACCTCATCCACCGGCCGGCGGGCACCCCGGTGGACGAGGCGATGTTCGCGCGCGCCGACGCGATCGAGGTGATGGCGCAGCCGCTGCTCGTCGCGTCGCTCGACGACGTGCTCGTGACGAAGCTGCTCGCCCTCAGCGAGCAGGAGCCGGACTTCTCCTCCGTTCTCGCGATGGCGCGCTCGTTGCGAGAGCAGATCGACTGGAGGTCGGTGCGCGCCCGCAGCGAGGGAGCTCCCTTCGCGCACGCCTTCTTCGTGCTCGTCGAGGGTCTCGGCATCGTCGAGGGCGAGCGCCCGCCCGTCGCCGTCGCGACGCGACGGCCGAGCGCGGCCTGACGCTCGGCCGGCTGGCGGCTCACGCCGCGAGCAGGTCGCGCGCCGACTCGCGCGTCTGCTCGGCCAGCCAGCCGACGAGCCCGTGCAGGCCCGCGCGCGCGGCCACGTACCGTTGCCGCTCGGCGCCGTTCTCGGCCACCAGCGTGCGTGCGTGGGTCAGCTCGGCCAGCGAGCCCAGCCGCTCCGCCGCGGGCGCCGCCTCGTCCAGGAGCCGCAGCAGGCGCGTCCGCACCGGCTCGCGCTCGCCGGTGGCCAGGTCGGCGAACTCGGCACGGACGCCGTAGCGGACTGCGCGGCGGGCGTTCTCGGCCACCCGGTGCGGCTCCGGCACGTGCAGCCTCTCGCCGGCGTCGAGGCGGTCGAGCAGCCACGCCGCGAGCGCCCGGAAGACCGCCGCCACGGCGGCTGCGTCGTCCACCCGCGTCTGCACGTCGGTCGCGCGCAGCTCGAGCGTGCCGTGGCGCAGGTGCAGCCGCAGGTCCCACCAGAGGTGGCTCGCGTCGGGGAACATGCCGCCGCGCACGCCCCAGCGCACGTACTCGTCGAGCTCGCGCCAGGTGGCGAACGCCGGCGGCACGCCGGAGCGCAGGAAGGTCGCGTTGACGAGCGGCCGCACCGCCGCCAGCCCGGTGTCCCGCCCCTCCAGGAAGGGCGAGTTGGCCGCCAGCGCCTGCAGGTCGGGCAGGTAGCCGCGCAGCGCGTTGTAGAGCGCGAGCGCGCGGTCGGCGCCCGCGACGGCCACGTGCACGTGTAGACCTGCGGGGACGCTGCCCTTGACCGCCCACGCGTACTCGTGCGCGATCGCGGCGTAGCGGTCGCCTCGCGCCACGTCGTCCCAGCGGGCGGAGAACGGGTGGGTACCGGAGGCGACGATCAGCGCCTCGTCCGCGAGCAGCTCGAGCGCGCGCAGCCGGAGCCCGGCCAGCTCGCGGGCGAGCGAGCCGACCTCGCCGTGCGGCCTCGTCACCAGCTCGAGCTGCGACTCCTTCAGCTCCGCGGCGAAGCGCGGGTCGCCGGCCGCCCGCTCGAGCGCATGCGGCGCGCTGCGCGCGAGCTCGAGCCGGCGCGGATCGACGAGGTGCAGCTCCTCCTCCAGCCCGACCGTGAGCTCGTCCGCCCGCTCGCGCGCGAACGCAGCCCGCGGGTCGGCCGGCTCGGTCGCGGGCCAGACCGGCGGACGGGCGGCGCCGAGGCGGAGGTTCGGCCGCGAGGCCGGCATGAGAGGGAGGCCTGCGGCGGCGCGGAGCCGCGCCGCCGTCGTCAGGCCTGTGCGCCGTGGGCTACCAGCGGTACCAGCGTGCCTCGGGACCGCTCGCGATGAACCCGAGCAGCCAGACGACGGCGAGGACTGCCGCGACGATGAAGAGCCACTTCACCGCGAAGCCGAGCCCGAAGAAGAGCGCGACGAGCAGCAGGACGAGCAGCAGGGGAACCATGCATCACCTCCAGTCCGACGGGACGGGGGTGTCGTACCCCCGCGCCCGGCCGGCAAACGCGCCCGCGCCTACACGCTCGAGACGAGCTGCAGCGCCGCCTCCTCGCTCTCCTCGAGCGGGAACAGCGCGCTCGCCTCGGCGAGCTCCAGCACGCGCCTCGCCGGGCTGTCCGGCGCGACCACGGCGACGAAGCGGCCGCCCGCGTCCGCGACCGTGCGCGCAGCCTGGAAGAGCAGCCGCACCCCGGCGCTGTCGAGGTACTCGAGCTCGCGCAGGTCGACGACGAGCCCGGGCGCGTCCTCGTCGGCGGCGTCCTCGAGCGAGCGCAGCACCTGGTCCGCGTTGGAGAGGTCGATCTCGCCGCGCACGCGGGCGATCGGCACGCCGGCCCGAGCGACGACCTCCACCTCCGAGAGGCCGCTCATCCGCTTCGTCGCCGCAGCCTCCGCCGCAGGTGCACCGTGGTGCCGTCGTCCGAGCGGCTCACCTCGACGCCCTCCATGAGCGCGTCCATGAACTCGAGCCCGCGACCGCGATCGCCGCGCGGCCCCGCCGGGCGCCAGCGGCCGCGGTCGCCGATGACGAGCGAGACGCCGCCGTTGACCATCTCGGCATCGAGCGTCACGTCGGGCGCGGTGCGCCCGAGCGGGTGCTCGATCGCGTTCGAGCAAGCCTCGTTCACCGCCACGAGTATGTCGAAAATCTCGTCCTCCCGCGCCCCGTGCGCCTCGAGCCAGGCGCGCAGCGAGCCGCGCATCGGCGCGAGCGCGGCCGGCTCGGCAGGGAAGCGCAACGAGAGGCGCGGCGTCGTCTGCGGCTCGAGCTGGACGGCGAGGAGCGCCACGTCGTCCGTGTGATCCGTGTCCTCGAGCTGGGCGACGATCCGGTCGGCGAGCTCGTCGAGCGGGCCGGAGGTCTCCTCGATCAGCCGTACGAGGCGCTCGATGCCCACGTCGATCGACTCCGTGCGCCGCTCGACGAGGCCGTCGGTGTAGAGCACGAGCGTCGAGCCGGGCTCCAGCCGCAGCTCGACCTCGCTGTACGTCGCATCGGGCGTGGCGCCCACCGGGAGCGAGCGGCCGCCCTCCGCCTGGTGGACGGCGCCGTCGGGGCCGCGCACGAGCACCGGCGGGTGGCCTGCGCTGGCGAGGCGTACCCTGGCGCGCGTGGGCGAGACGAGCGCGTAGACGACCGTGGCGAACGTCTCGTCGCTCGACTCGCAGGCGAGCGCGTTCAGCCGCCCGAGCGCCTGCGCCGGCCCGAAGCCCTCGACCGCGTACGCGCGCAGCACGTGCCGCAGGCGGCCCATGGTCGCCGCCGCGCGGACACCGTGGCCGACGACGTCGCCGACCGCGATCCCGATCCACCCGTCGGGGAGCTCGAAGACGTCGTACCAGTCGCCGCCGACGGCCACGCCGATCGTGCCCGGGACGTAGCGGGCCGCCACCTCGACGCCGTCGAGGGCGGGCAGGCGCTCGGGCAGCAGGCTGCGCTGCAGCACCTCGGCGATCCGGTGCTCCCGCTCGTGCAGGTGGGCGCGGTCGACGGCGACGGCGGCGCGCGCGGCCACGAGTCGCAGGAGCAGCAGCTCCTCGCGGTCGAACGAGTGCCCGTGCCGGAAGCCGACGTGCGCGACGCCGACCAGCCTCCCTTCCACGATCAGCGGCACGCCCGCGATGGAGACGACGCCCGAGTCGCGCAGGTGCCGGCTGACGACCTCGAGCTCGGAGAGATCGGGGACGACGTACGCCGAGCGGGTGGCTGCGATCCTGCCCGCAAAGCCTTCGCCGATCGGCACGCGGGTGTCGGTGGGATCCCGGAAGCCGATCGCCTGCCGGACGACGAGGCTGTCGCCGGCCTCGTCGACCATCAGGATGGCGGCGGTGTCCGCCCCGATCGCGTCGCGCAGCCGTGTGACCAGCTCGCGCAGGACGTCGTCGAGCGAGCCGGTCGTGAACGTCGCGTCGACGACGGTCTGCAGTCGGCGCAGCCGGGCCGCGAGCCGCTCCGCCTGCGCGCGTGCCTCCTGCTCGTGCTCGAACAGCCGGGCGCGCTCGAGCGCCTGTGCGCACTGCCGCGCCAGCGTCTGCATCAACGCCCGCTCCATGTCGTCGAACGCGCGCGGCTGCCGGAAGGCCATGTGCAGGACGCCGACCGGCCGCTCGCCGACGAGCAGCGGCGCGGTCATCAGCGCGCAGTCGCCCGTGCGCTCCACCGGCCAGGAGGCGCTCGGCCAGCGCGCGGCGACCTCCTCGGGCGACTCCGCGACGACGAGCTCTCCCGTCCGCACGGCCTCCTCGGCGGGACCCTCCGTGCCCGGCTCGAAGGTGGGGCGACCGGAGATCAGCTCCTCGGGGTAGCCGGCGCTCGCGAGCGTCTCGAACCCCTGGCCGCTGGCGGCGAGCGCGAACACGGCCGCGGCTTGCGCCCGCAGGGCGACGAGGCCCTCGCGCACGAGCACGTTCGCCACGTCCGCGCGCGTCACCGCCTCGGCGAGCGCCTCGGTGACCGCCTGCAGGCGGGCGGTGCGCGTCCGCGCCTCCTCCGCTGCGGCGAGGGCGCGCGCCTGTCCCTCGTAGAGGCGGGCGTTGTCGACTGCGACGGCGGCGCGGCGCGCGAGCTCCTCCGCCAGGGCGAGGTCGCGCGCGTCGAGGCGGCGGCCGCCCTCGGCGACCAGGCTGACGGCGCCGAACGTCTCGCCGCGCGCAGTCAGCGGAACGACGAGCGCCGAGCTGAGGCGCAGCTCGCGCATCAGCTCGAGCTGCCGCTCGTCGCGAGCCGCCTGCTGGAGCAGCTCGTCCGTGATGTCGGCGTACAGCTCGGAGCGTCCCGTTCGGATCACTGCCGGCGCCCCCGTCGGCGACGCCGGGTCGACGGGGTATTCCTGCCGCAGGCGGCAGGCGAGCTCGACCTTCGCCGGGTCGTTGTGGTGGACGGCGACGTTGCGGATCTCGCCGTTCTCGACGAGCTCGATCGAGCACCAGTCGGCGATGCCCGGCACGAGCAGCTCCGCGACGCGGGCGAGCGTCTCGCGGTAGTCGAGCGAGGAGGCGAGCAGCGTGGAGGCGTCCGCGAGGAAGCGCTCCCGCCGCTCGCGCTCGATCCTCTCGGTGACCTCGCTGAAGGTGCCGACCCCGGCGGCGATCGCGCCGGAGCGGTCGCGGATGGGAGCGGAGCTGACCTCGACCACGCTGCGGCTGCCGTCGGCGCGCAGCAGCTCGATGCGCTCGCCGACGACGACCTCGCCCGTCCTCAGCGTGCGCGCGAGCGGCCACTCCTCGGGCGTGTAGGGGCGGCCGTTCGCGCGGTAGGCCCGCTGCGCGCCGTCGGCGTCCATGCCGCCCAGCTCGGCGAGCGGGCGCCCCCAGATCCGCTCCACCTCGTCGTTGCCGACGACGATGGTGCCGCTCGGCGCCTCCGCCACGACTACGCCCACGGGCATCTGGTCGATCACCGACGAGAGCAGGCCGTGCTCGCGGAGGACCTCGGCGATCTGCGCCTCCCGCGCCTCCGCCAGGTCCTTCCGCTCGGTCACGTCGGAGAGGACGCCGGCGACGGCGGAAGCGCCGCGAGCCGGGGGCCGCACCGTGTCGCCGCGCACCTCGATCCAGCGCGCCTCGCCGTCCGGCCGGACGATGCGCACCTCGAGCGCGATCTCGGTCTTCCCGGCGGCGAGCCCCTCGAGCATCTCCGCGGCGCGAGTCACGTCGTCCGGGTGCACGAGCCGCAGCACGGTCTCCACGCGCCCGTCGAAGTCCTCCTCGCCGAGGCCGAGGAGGCGCCGCGCCTGTGCGGACAGCCACAGCTCGCCGGTCTGCGGCGCGAGCTCCCATGCGCCGAGCCGGCCCAGCTCCAGCGCCCCCACGAGCACCTGCTCGCTCGTCGCCAGGCGGCTCGACGTGCGCTGGGCCGCCTCGAGCACGAGCCCCGTCACGAGCGCAGCGGCGAGGAAGGTGGCGAGCCCGACGACGCCCTCCGTGTGCAGCTCGAAGCGGTGCACCGGCTCGAGGAAGAAGTAGGTGAACGCGAGCGACGAGGCGGCGACGCAGACGAGCCCGGCGAGGAGGCCGCCGGTCGCCGTCGCCACGATCACCGCGATCAGGAACAGCGCCGCCGAGCCCGGCTTGCCGGCGAGGCCCGCGGCCGTGCCGAGCCACGCGACGAGGGCGGGGCCGCCCAGCGCGACCGCAACCCCCGCCAGCAAGAGCGGCCGGAAGGGGGCGCGTGAGGACGGTTGCAGCCGTGTCACGGGGAGCTGGCGGTGCGCCCGAGCGCGGCGTCCAGGCTCGGGTAGAGGGCGAACACCCGGTCGAGCAGCGTGATCTCGAAGATACGCCTGATGTTGGGGTCCGCGCACGCGATCCGCAACTCCCCGCCTCGCTGCTGGAGGCGGCGGACGGCCCCGAGCATGACGCCCAGGGTCATCGAGTCGATGAACGTCGTCGTCTCCATGTCCACGACGACCGTGTCCGCTCCGTCTCCGACCGCGCCGAGCAGCTCGCGTCGCAGGTCGGAGGCCGCGTAGAGGTCCATCTCGCCGACCGGGGTGACGACCGCGGTCTTGGCGTCCGGCCACGCCGTGTCGACGCGGAACGCGGTCTCCCCGGGCGACGACACGGAACCCTCGATCTCGGACAC
>Ga0070741_10021207_pt1 | contig 10135 bp, 11 predicted proteins | sample Coa_R1_4_FD_66440 | JGI IMG/M metagenome (GOLD analysis project Ga0070741, IMG submission 66440) | Surface soil microbial communities from Centralia Pennsylvania, which are recovering from an underground coalmine fire - Coalmine... | ecosystem: Environmental > Terrestrial > Soil > Unclassified ...
AGCCGCAGCTGCAGCGCGCGAGCTGGTCGCCGTCGTAGCCGTCCGGCGCGCTCAGGTTGGAGCCGCTGAAGCCGCAGCTCGGGCAGGCGAGCCGGCCGCAGGAGGCGTGCCCGAGCTCGTCCACGGTGCAGCCCGGATCCTCGCAGCGCTCGAGCCGGTGGTCGCCCTCGAAACCGAGCACCTTCAGGTGCGGGATGGTGATCGTGCCGAGCGTCGTCATGCCGCTTGCTCCTCCTTCTCGAATTGCGCTTCCTCGGTGGATCCGTGCAGCGCCAGCGTGGACGCGGCCCCGCCCGTGAGCGTCTCCAGCACGCGGTCGAAGTAGCCGGCGCCGACCTCGCGCTGGTGCCGCGTCGCGGTGTAGCCGTCCGCCTCGAGCTCGAGCTCGCGCTGCTGCAGCCGCACGTACGCGGCCATCGCCTCGTCGCGGTAGCCGAGCGCCAGCTCGAACATGGCCGCGTTGAGCGAGTGGAAGCCGGCGAGGGTGATGAACTGGAAGCGGTAGCCGAGCCGCGCCAGGTCGCGCTGGAACGAGGCGATCTGCGCGTCCGACAGGTGCCGCCGCCAGTTGAACGACGGCGAGCAGTTGTACGCGAGCAGCTTCCCCGGGTACTCGCCGCGCAGCGCGGCGGCGAACCGCTCCGCCTCGTCGAGGTCGGGCGTCGACGTCTCGAACCAGACGAGGTCGGCATAGGGCGCGTAGGCGAGCCCGCGCGCGATCGCCGCCTCGATCCCGTCCGTGACGCGGAAGAACCCCTCCGGCGTGCGCTCGCCGGTGCAGAAGGCGGCGTCCCGCTCGTCCACGTCGGAGGTGAGCAGCTTCGCCGAGAGGGCGTCCGTGCGCGCCACGATCACCGTCGGCACGTCGAGCACGTCGGCCGCGAGCCGCGCGGCGACGAGCGTGCGCACGAACTGCGACGTGGGCACGAGCACCTTGCCGCCCAGGTGCCCGCACTTCTTCTCCGAGGAGAGCTGGTCCTCGAAGTGCACCCCGGCCGCGCCCGCCTCGATGTACGCCTTCGTGATCTCGAAGGCGTTGAGCGGCCCGCCGAAGCCCGCCTCCGCGTCGGCGACGATCGGCGCCAGCCAGTGGGTGGAGCCGTCCCCCTCCGCGTGCGCGATCTGGTCCGCCCGCAGCAGGGCGTTGTTGATCCGGCGCGCGAGCGCGGGCCCCGAGTTGGCCGGGTAGAGGCTCTGGTCGGGGTACGTGGCGCCGGCGAGGTTCGCGTCCGCCGCGACCTGCCAGCCGGACAGGTAGATCGCCTGGAGGCCGGCCTTCACCATCTGCACCGCCTGGCCGCCGGTGAGCGCGCCGAGCGCGGCGACCCACTCCTCCTCCGCCAGCAGCCGGCGCAGGCGCTCGGCGCCGAGCCGCGCGAGCGTGTGCTCGACGCGCACCGAGCCGCGCAGACGCTCGACCTCCTCCTCGCCGTAGGGCCGCGTCACGGTGCGCTCGGGCTGCATGGGTCTCCTCTCGAATCTCGCCGTTTCCGGATCCTGATCTTGCCAGTCTGGGATCCTAAACGAGCCTAGCAGCCGTCATGAGGATGTTACAAGGGTCATCTCGGATCCAAAACCGGGAGCTTTGGATACGGTACGGCGCCGTACACTGACGCCGTGAGCACGCTGCCGAGCACGAAGGCCGACGACATCGCCCGCCTGATCGAGGACGAGATCGTCTCCGGGACGATCTCGCCCGGCACCGTGCTCCGGCAGGAGCAGCTCTCCGAGCGCTTCGACGTCAGCCGCACGCCGGTGCGCGAGGCGCTGCGGCGCCTGGCCGCCCTCGGCCTCGTCTCCTTCGAGCCGAACCGGGGGGTGCGCGTGCGCGCCATCTCGCCCGGCGAGCTCCGCGAGGCCTTCCTCGTCCGCGCCGAGCTCGAGGCGCTCGCCACGGAGGTGGCGACGCCGCGCATGTCCGCCGGCGACCTCGCCCGGCTCGACGCGGCCGAGCGCCGCTTCGCGGCGCTGACGCTCGACCTGCGCGAGCAGGCGCGCCGCGGCCAGCCGAGCGACTCCTCCCTCTTCGTCGAGTGGATGCAGGCGAACTACGCCTTCCACGACGTCATCTACGAGGTGGCCGCGCTGCCGCTCGTCGAGCGGCTCGCCAAGGGCGCGCGGCGGACGTTCCTCGGCAGCCGCGTCTGGAGCGCCAAGGTCGAGCTGGACGAGCTGTACGCGAAGAACGACGCGCAGCACCGCGCCATCTACGAGGCGATCGCGGCAGGGAGCGCGCAGGCGGCCCGGGTGCTGGCGCGGGAGCACGTGCTCTCGTCCGGTCGCCTGATCGAGGCGGTGCTGGACACGCTCGGCTCGCAGACGCGCGACCCCGGCTGGGGCGCGTAGTCAGGCGAGGCGGCGCGCGGCCAGCGTGCCCTCGAGGATCGCCTCCTCCAGCGAGCGCGGGCCGAGGCAGTCCCCTGCCTCCTCGACCGGAAGGCGCAGGGCGTCGAGCTCCGCGCGCAGCCCGTCGGCGGGCACGCGTCCGAGCGCGAGCACGAGCACGTCCGCCGGCAGGGCCGTCTCGAGCTCGGGCGCGAAGACGTTGCCGAGCACCACCTCGCCCGGCCCGGCGCGGCGCAGCTCGACGTGGTGGAGGATCGTCGCCCCCGCCCGGTAGAGGCGCTGCAGGTAGAGGTTGCGGCGGTACTGGTGCACGCCCTCGCCGGCGGCGGCGGAGGCGATCGCGAGCGTGACGTCGTGGCCGCGCGTGGCGAGCAGCTCGGCGGCGTCGAGGCCGGAGGGGTCGCCGCCCCAGTCCGCGACGACGATGCGGCGGCCGGCGATCCGCGCTCCGGCGAGCACGTCCCACGCCTGCACGGCGTCGACGCCGGCGCTGTCGAGCGCGAGCGGCGGCTCGTACGGCCGAGCCCCGCTGCAGAGCACGACCGCGTCCGGGTCGAGCCCCGCGACGACGGCCGCGGTCGCCTGCACGCCGAGGCGGACGTCGACCGCGCGGAAGCGGTCGAGCAGCCCACGCGCGATGCCGCTGCCGCCCGGCGCCGCGAGCGCGAGCGCCATCTGGCCTCCGGGCCGCTCCGCGCGCTCGAGCACGACGACCTCGTGGCCGAGCGCGCCCGCCTCGGCCGCCGCTGCGAGGCCGGCTGGGCCGGCGCCCACGACCGCGACGCGCAGGCGCCGCGCGGCCGCGGCCGCGCGCGGCAGCTCGAGCTCGCGGCCGCTGCGCGGGCTGACCGCGCAGGCGATCGGCGTGCCGGCGTGGTAGTGGGCGATGCAGACGTTGCAGCCGATGCAGCGGACGATCTCCGCCTCCCGCCCGGTGCGGGCCTTCGCCGGCAGCTCCGGGTCGGCGATCAGGGCGCGCGTCATGCCGACAGCGTCCGCGACGCCCGTCGCGAGCAGCCGCTCGGCGGCGGCGACGTCGACGACCCGGGAGGTGGCGATCAGCGGCAGCGTGTGTGGCAGCGCGCGCGCGCGGTCGGCGATCGCGTCCTCGGCGACGGGCGGCGGCGGCACGATCATGGCCGAGCCGAGGTAGGAGCTCGACTCGCCGAGCGCGGCGGAGAGGAAGTGCGCGCCCTCCGCCTCGGCGATCGCGGCGATCGCGGCCGCCGCCGGCGAGTCGGCCGAGACACGCACGCCGAGGGCGAGCCCGGGCGCCGCCTCGCGCACGGCGCGCAGCACCGCGCGGAGGAACGCCGCTCCCTCCGCCCACGCGTCCGTGCGCCGGTTCAGGCTCGGGTCGAGAAACTGCTCGATCAGGTAGCGGTGCGCCGCGCTGACCTCGACCGCGTCGAGGCCGCCCGCCGCGGCGTGCCGGGCGGCGAGCGCGTAGCCCGCGATCAGCTCCTCGATCTCGGCCGGACGCAGCGCGCGCGGCTCGACGCGGAAGCGCGGGCTGGGCACGGCCGACGGCGCGAGCGCCGGCGCCCGCGGCGGGCTCGCGATCTGCTCCCGGCCGCCGTGGAAGAGCTGCACGCCCAGGCGGGCGCCATGCGGTCGCACCGCTTGCGCGAGACGCCGGTAGCCGTCCACGATCTCCGGCAGGTAGCCGCCGAGAGTGTGCGGGGTGAGGAGCCCCGAGGGGTGCACCGCGGTCGCCTCCAGCACGATCAGCGCCGCGCCGCCGCGCGCACGCTCGGCGTGGTAGGCGGCGAGCGCGCCGGTGGGCAGGTGGCGCTCGACGAGCCCGGTCTGGTGGGCGGTGGAGACGATCCGCCCCGGCAGCTCGACCGGCCCGAGGGTGAGCGGAGAGAAGAGGCGCGGGAAGGCGTCCGCGACGGCCACGGCCGCCTACGCCGCCGGCTCGGGAATGCCGAGGTCGGCGGGGCGGTCGTCGCCGCGGCCGAAGCGCGCCTCGCTCACGCGCGCGAGCCTAACCGGTCGCCGCGGGCGCCCAGAAGGCGTCGAACGCGACCGGGTCGCTCGGCAGGGCGAGCGCCTCCCGCACGACGCCGTCCTCGAGGCGGAACAGCAGCACCTGCTCGAGGTCCAGCACGCGGCCGGCCCGCTCGCCGGACGCCCGGTAGAGCGCGGCGGCGCGCTCGTCCGAGGCGAGCACGTCGACGAGGCGAGCGCGGTACGTCCCCGCCGTCTCGCGCGGGAGCCGCCCCAGGAAACGGATGATCTGCTCGCGGCCGCGGTACGTCCCCGCCATCGCGCTCTCGCCGGGGACCCGCCACTCCGCGTCCTCGGCGAAGAGGCCGCGCAGCGTGAACCCGTCCCGCCGCGCGAACGCGTCGAAGATGCGGCGGACGGCGGCCTCGTTCTCGTCCCTGGCCGTCCTGGCTGTCCTAGGCACGGCCGCGGGTCTGCTCCCAGCGGTCGATCAGGCCCTCGACGTGACGGCGCTGCGCCTCGGTGAAGTCGAACCGGTCGAGCAGCCGCCGCGCCTCCCCCGGGTCGTCGTTCGCGACCGCAGCCTCGAGGTGCTCGCGGAGCGGCGTCGGCTGGCGAAGCTGGCGGCGCAGCCAGCGCAGCAGGCTCACGGTTGCCTGGTCCGTCATTCCTCGGGCAGGCTAACGGGATGGAGACGTTCCTCGCCATCGCCTCCCGCGGGGACGTGGGCCGCTACCGGCCGGGCCCGATCCCTGCCGAGGTGGTCGAGCGCATCCTCGACGCCGGTCGGCTCGCGGGCAGCGCGCAGAACCGGCAGCCCTGGACCTTCCTCGTCGTCGAGTCGCGCGAGCGGCTGGAGCGACTCGCGGCGTGCGTGTTCGAGCCGGAGAACCTGCTCGGCGCCGCGCTCGTCGTCGCCGTCGTCGTGCGGGGCAAGGGGCCGACGTCGTTCGACGCGGGACGCGCCGCGCAGAACATGCTGCTCGCCGCCTGGGACGCGGGAGTCGCCGCCACGCCGAACGGGCTGGCCGACCCGGAGGGTGCACGCGCGGCGCTCGGGCTGGAGGACGAGGAGGAGCGGCTCGCGACCGTGCTCAGCTTCGGCTGGCCAGAGCGGCGGCGCGAGCCGTCCCGGCGCAGCGCCGAGGAGTGGAGCGCCCGCCGCGCCCGGCGACCCCTCGCCGACCTCGTCCGCCGGCTGTAGACCTCGTCCGCCGGCGTCGGGTCGCGCCCGCGCGGTGCCCGCTCGAGCGCGGGCGCCGCGCCGCCGCGGCGTCAGAACAGCAGCAGCCAGCGGCGGATGCAGCCGCACTCTCGGTGCTTCACGCCGTGCCGCTTGCAGTCCCAGTACGTCCACACGATCCACTTCAGGTGCTGCACCTCGAGCGCGATCAGCGCGAGGATCCACACGGCGGCGGCGGAGCGGCTCACGGGTGCATACTCGCGCATCTCGCGTCCGCGTGCGTCCCCCCGACGCGCCTCAGGCGGAGGCTCCGCCGTCGATCGCGATCTCCGCCCCGCTCACGTACGCGCTCGCGTCAGAGGCGAGGAAGAGCACCACGCCGGCGATCTCGTCCGGCGTGGCGAGCCGCCGCAGGGGCAGGCCGGCCGCGATCGCCTCGTGGCCGGCGTCGATCATGGCCGTGTCGGTCGGCCCGGGATGGATCGAGTTGACACGGATCCCGAAGGGCGCGAGCTCGAGCGCAGCCGCCTTCGTCATGCCGCGCACCGCCCACTTGCTCGCCACGTAGGCCTGCGCCTTGCCGCCGGCGAGGTTCGGGAGCGCGACGCGCAGCCCGGCGTTCGAGGAGACGTTGACGATCGAGCCGCGACGCGCCGGTCGCATCGCCGCCGCCGCCGCGCGCATGCCGAGGAAGACGCCGACCTGGTTGATCTCCACGACGCGGCGGTACTCGTCGGGCGTCGTGTCGGCGAGCGTGCCGGCATGCCAAACGCCCGCGTTGTTGACGAGCACGTCGAGGCGGCCGTGCGCCGCCACGATCCCGCCCACGACGGCCTCCCACTGCCGCTCGTCCGTGACGTCGAGACGGACGTACGACGCGCGCTCGCCGATCGCGGCGGCGGTCGCCGCGCCCTCCTCGTCGTCGATGTCGGCGAGCACGACGGCGGCGCCTGCCCGGGCGAGCAGCCGCGCCTCGGCCGCTCCCTGCCCGCGCGGCGATGCAGCGCCAGTGACGAGCGCGACGCGCCCCTCGAGGCTCTCCGAGCCGGCCGCGCCGGCGGCCGACCCGGTGTCAGACACCGGATCCTGTCAAGGCCAGATCGTGTCGATTCCCGCGCAGCTCTGTGTCGAGGTCGCGCCGAACCGTGGGTCAGGACGCCGCGGTGTCGGACACCCGAGCGTCGCGAGCTGGAGTGCAACTGGTCAGAGGTCTGATATGTTCATCCCTCGACGGCGAGGTGTCAAGGACGGGGTGAGCGTGAGCGCGGGGATGACTGCCGCTGGCCGGACCGCCTGGACGGCGCTGCGGCTGCCGGCCGCCGAGCACGTCTTCGTGCACGCGGCCGGTGAGCCGTTCGCGAGCGACGACCCGGCCACCGGCGAGACGGTCGCGACGCTCGCCTCCTCGACCCCGGCGGACGTCGACGCCGCCGTCGCTTCCGCGCAACGCGCGTTCGCCGCGAGCCGGTGGGCGAGCGACGGCGTGCTGCGGGCCCGCGTCCTGCACCGCTTCGCGGACGCGCTTCGCGCGGACGCCGCCCGCCTCGCCGAGCTGCTGACACGCGAGCAGGGCAAGACGATCCACGAGGCGCACGCCGAGCTGCACGGCGCCGCCAAGATGGTCGACTACTACGCGGGCCTGGCGCGAGCCGTCTCCGGCCGCTCGCTGGTGCTCGCCCCCAACGTCCACGGCGTCGTGCTGCGCGAGCCGTGCGGCGTCGTCGCCGTGATCACGCCCTGGAACTGGCCGCTCGTGCTGCTCGTGCGCTCGCTCGCGCCGGCCCTCGCAGCCGGCAACGCGTGCGTCGTCAAGCCGGCCAGCCTCACCGCCGCCGTCACCGTGGAGACGCTCGCGCTGCTGGCCGCGCAGCCGGACCTGCCCGAGGGCGTGCTGACCTGCGTGCTCGGGTCGGGCGCCGTCGTGGGCGAGCAGCTCGTCGGTCACGCGGGGATCGACATGGTCGCGTTCACGGGCGAGACGGAGACGGGCATCCGCGTGATGAAGCGGGCCGCGGACGGCCTGCGCAAGGTCGCGCTCGAGCTGGGCGGCAAGGCGCCGAACGTCGTCTTCGCCGACGCCGACCTGGACAAGGCGCTCGCCGGCGCCGAGAACGCGATCTTCACCACCTGCGGCCAGATCTGCACGGCGGGGAGCCGTCTGCTCGTCGAGGACGCGATCCACGACTCGTTCCTGGAGCGGCTCGCGGCCGACGTCGAGCAGCTCCGCGTCGGCGACGGGCTGGACGAGCGATCGCAGCTCGGCCCGGTCGTCTCGCGCGCCCAGCGCGACAAGATCCTCGCGTACGTGGAGGCGGGCAGGCGCGAAGGCACGCTGGTCGCGGGCGGCTCGGCGCTCGACGGGCCCGAGCACCAGCGCGGCTGGTTCGTCTCCCCGGCCGTCTTCGCCGACCTCCCGGCCGGCTCGAGCCTCGTCCGCGACGAGATCTTCGGCCCGGTGCTGACGGTGCAGCGGTTCGCCGACGAGGCGGAGGCGGTCGCGCTCGCGAACGACACCGAGTACGGGCTCGCCGCCGGCGTGTGGACGCGCGACGTCGACCGCGCCTGGCGCGTCGGCCGGGCGATCCGGGCCGGCACGATCTGGATCAACACCTACCACCACTTCTACGACGAGGCCGAGGTGGGAGGCTTCAAGCGATCCGGGATCGGCCGCCAGCAGGGTGTGGAGGGGCTCTACGAGTTCACCGAGACGAAGCACCTGAACTTCGACGGCAACGCCTCCCTCTGGTGACCGATCTGGCGGGGCAGGTCGCCGTCGTCACCGGCGCGGCGCGGGCAATCGGCCGCGCAACCGCCGAGACGCTCGCGGCGCGCGGCGCGGCCGTCGTCTCCATCGACCTCGCGCCGTCGGACGAGCTCGTCGCTTCCGTCGAGGAGCGCGGCGGCCGTGCGCTCGGCCTCCGGGCGGACGTCGCCGACGAGGCGCAGGTCGCCGACGCGTTCGAGCGTGTGCTCGCCGAGCTGGGCCGGCTCGACGTGCTCGTCAACAACGCCGGCCTGTTCGCCGGCATCGAGCGGCGGCCGTTCTGGGAGATCGAGGTGGAGGAGTGGGACCGCCTGATGGCGATCAACCTGCGCTCGGTGTTCCTCTGCTCGCGCGCCGCCTCGGTGCCGATGCGCGAGGCGCGGCGGGGACGGATCGTCAACATCGCCTCCAACACCGCCGTCTTCGGCATGGCGAACCTGATGCACTACGTCGCCTCGAAAGCCGCCGTCGTCGGCATCACGCGGAGCATGGCGCGCGAGCTGGGGCCGTACGGCGTCGCGGTCAACGCCGTCGCGCCGGGGCTCGTCACGACCGAGGTGACGGCGGAGATCGTGCCCCCGGAGTACCGCGACCTCGTCCGCAAGGGGCAGTGTCTGCAGGAGGCGATCGTGCCGGCGGACGTGGCCGAGGCGGTCGCCTTCCTCGCCAGCCCGGCCGCGCGGCTCGTGACCGGGCAGACGCTGCTCGTCAACGGGGGCGCAACGATGGGACCGGCGTAAGGGCGACGTCCGTGAAGCACTCGGTCTCGATCACGTTCATGTGGGCCGACGAGCCGCTGCCGGAGCGCGTCCGCCGCGCCGCCGCGCACGGCTTCGACCGGGTCGAGCTGTGGGACTGGCGCGGAGAGCCGATCGACGAGGTGGCCGAAGCCTGCCGCGAGACGGGGGTCGAGCTGGCCGGCTTCTTCGGCCACTCCTACGGTGCGCTCTGCGACCCCGAGCAGCACGACCGGGTGCTGGAGGCGCTCTCCGAGTCGGTCGCCGTGGCCGAGCGTGTCGGCGCGCTGCAGCTGCACATGTTCTCCGACGACCGCCGGCCGGAGGGCGGCTTCGCCCCCTCGCCGCCGCTCCCGGCCGCCGCGAAGCGGCGCGCCTGCGTCGAGGGTCTGCGCCGCTGCGCCGAGCTGGTCGAGGGCAGGCCGCTCGAGCTGACGCTGGAGGCGATCAACTCCGTGTTCGTCCCCGGCTACTTCCTGTCCGATTTCGGCGCGGCGCTCGAGGTCGTGCGCGAGGTGGATCACCCGCAGGTGCGCATCTTCTTCGACTGCTACCACCAGCAGCTCGTCGGCGGCCGCCTGATCGAGCACCTCGTGGACGGGCTGCCGTGGGTGACGTCGGTGCACGTCGCCGACGTGCCCGGCCGGCACGAGCCCGGGACGGGGGAGATCAACTTCCACTCGATCCGGCGCGTGCTCGAGGAGGCCGGCTACGACCGGCAGGTCACGTTCGAGATCGTCCCCTCCGACGGCGACAGCGACGCCGCCGTGGCCGCCTGCAAGGCGGTGTTCCCCTTCTGATGCGGGGGCTCGAGGGCCTGCGCACGCTCGTCACCGGCGCCGCCGGCGGGATCGGCGCAGCGGTCGTCGAGCGGCTCGCCGCCGAGGGCGCGCGCGTCGCGGCGGCCGACCTCCCCGGCCTTGTGGCTCAGAGCCACAAGGCGCAGGCGGCGCTCGCGGGCGACCTCACCGACGAGGCGGACGCCGCGCGGGTCGTCGGCGAGGCGCGCGACGCCCTCGGCGGCCTCGACGCGCTCGTGCTCGCCGCCGGCGTGCACTGGGTCGGCCCGACGCACGAGATGCCTGTCGCCGACTTCGAGCGCGTCGTCGGCGTGAGCCTGCGCGGCACGTTCCTCTGTCTGCGCGCCGCGCT
>Ga0070741_10021208_pt1 | contig 10135 bp, 6 predicted proteins | sample Coa_R1_4_FD_66440 | JGI IMG/M metagenome (GOLD analysis project Ga0070741, IMG submission 66440) | Surface soil microbial communities from Centralia Pennsylvania, which are recovering from an underground coalmine fire - Coalmine... | ecosystem: Environmental > Terrestrial > Soil > Unclassified ...
GTCCGGTTTTTCGTCGAACTCCATACATGAACGGTACGCGTTTCTCGCTCGAGGTCCAACCCATTCTCCCCGAGTCGCTCAAGCGGCTCGCCGAACTCGCCAACGACCTGCTGTACAGCTGGGATCGATCCGTGCGGGGGCTTTTCTACCGTCTCGATCCGCAATTGTGGGAGGCGTCGCGGCATAACCCGAAGGTCTTCCTGCGGCGCGTGGCGCAGGAGCGCCTTGCACAAGCGGCCGACGACGCCATCTTCATGGAAGACTACGAGCGGGTGCTGATCGCCTACGACTATTATCACGAGCCGGTGATCAAGCCCGCCTGCGCCGGTTTGCTCGACGAAAAGGAGGACCTGGTCGCGTATTTCTGCGCGGAGTTCGGCTTCCACGAAAGCTTCCAGATATATTCCGGCGGCCTCGGCATCCTCGCGGGCGATCACTGCAAGGCCGCGAGCGACATCGGCGTCCCCTTCGTGGCCGTCGGCCTGTTGTATCGCCAAGGCTACTTCACGCAAACCATCGACGGCCAGGGGAACCAGGTCGCCCACTACGGACCGACGAATTTCAACGACCTGCCGATCGTGCCGGCGAAGGACGCGAACGGCGCCGAAGTGCACGTGCAGATCGATCTGCCCGAGCGCAGCGTCATGCTCAAGGTGTGGAAGGCCAAGGCCGGGCGCATCACCTTGTACCTGCTCGACAGCGATCTTCCGGAGAATGCCGACGCCGACCGGCGCATCACGTACCAGCTCTACGGCGGCGATATCAATACGCGCATCCAGCAGGAGATCGCGCTCGGCATCGGCGGCGTGCGGGCGCTGCGCGCGATCGGCCTCAAGCCGACGGTGTGGCACATCAACGAGGGGCACGCGGCGTTCCTGATCGTCGAGCGCTGCCGCGAGCTCGTCGCCGAAGGGCTCGACTTCGACAGCGCGCTCGAAGCGGCGGCGGCGAACACCGTCTTCACGACGCACACGCCGGTGCCGGCCGGACACGACATCTTCGATCAGCAGCTGATGCAGAGTTACTTCGGCGCGTTCGTGAAGAGCCTCGGGATATCGATGGAGCAATTTCTCTCGCTCGGCTCGGCGCCGGCGAGCCAGGGCGGCTTCAACCAGACGGCGCTCGCGCTGCGCGGCTCGCGCTTTCGTAACGGCGTATCGCGCATCCACGGGGCCGTGGCCGCGCGCATGTCGGCCTTCGTGTGGCCGCAGATTCCGCCCGAAGAAAACCCGCTGAGCTACGTGACCAACGGCGTGCACGTGCCGACGTTCCTCGCCGGCGAATGGGCGAACCTCTTCGATATCCGCTATGGACACGGCTGGCGCAACGAGCTGTTGAACCCCGCGTACTGGGAACAGATCGATAACATTCCGGCGCACAGCTTTTGGAGCCTGCGTCAGTCCTTGAAAAGCGAAATGCTGGGCGACGTGCGGCATCGCGCGATCCTGCAATACCGCCGCAACGGCTACAGCGAATCCTTGATCGAGCGATTGACCGAGCACCTCGCGCCCGCGGCCATCGACACGCTCGTCATCGGTTTCGCGCGCCGCTTCGCCACGTATAAGCGCGCGCTGCTCATTTTTGCCGACCCGGCGCGTCTCGCCCGCCTGCTCAACGATCCGCAGCACCCGGGGGTCATCATTTTCGCGGGCAAGGCGCATCCGCACGATCTCCCGGCGCAGAACCTCATCAAAGTAATTCAGGAACATTCGTTGCGCCCGGAATTTCAGGGCCGCATCGTTTTGATCGAAGGATATGACCAGGCGCTTGCGCGCAAGCTCGTGACCGGCGTCGATGTCTGGCTCAACACGCCCGAATATCCGCTCGAAGCGAGCGGCACGTCCGGCATGAAGGCCGGCCTCAACGGCGTGATCAATCTCTCGGTGCTCGACGGTTGGTGGGGCGAAGGCTACAACGGCGAGAACGGATGGGCGATCACGCCGCACGGCCCCGCGTATGACGCCGCGTACCGCGACCGCGAAGAGGCGCAGGAACTGCTCGATACGCTCGAGAAGCAGGTGTTCCCGCTCTATTACGGCCGCAACGGCCACGGCTATTCCGAGGGCTGGGTACGCATGTCGAAGGCGTCGATGAAATCGCTCATCCCGCGCTTCAATTCGCAGCGCATGGTCATGGACTACGTGCGCATGTTCTACAGTTACGCGCGCCGCCAGCGCTTGGTGATGTCGGGCAACCAATATACGCGCGCCAAGGAAGTCTCGGCCTGGCGCCGCAAGATCGACCGCAATTGGCCGCGCGTGCGGCTGCGCCGCCTCGACAACGGCATAGAGGAAATCAAAGCGGGTCAGCGGCTGCCGATCCAAGTAGCGGCATTCCTGGACGGCCTCAAACCCGACGACGTGCTGATGGAGTGCCTGGTGGGAACGGAATCGGAAAGCGGCGAGTTCATCAAACACGACACCCACGTATTCACCCCGGGGGCGCTGAACCCGGAAACCGGCGAGACCGAATATCGGTTGGATCTCGAACCGCGCTTGCCCGGACTGCAGTACTACCGCATTCGACTCATGCCGTTCCACCCCTGCCTCGCGCATCGGTTCGAGGCGGGATACATGCTCTGGCTGTAGGTCGTCGCGGGAGCGCGGAGCGATGGATCAACCACCAAGTAGCATTCGATACATCGACCGAATCACCGGCAGCGCGAACACAACGAAGAGGACGCGTTGCCGGAGCAATTGAACTACTTCAAATCACTCGGTCCGCGCCCATACAACTCCACCAAGTGCCGCACGCGTAACGGAAGCTCGGGCGCGACCTGACTCCAGGCGAACTTCCAGCCCCAGTTGCCTACATTGGTGCCCGGCATGTTCATGCGATGTCCGCGCCCGAGGCCGAGGAAATCCTGCCACGGAATCACCGCGAGGCGCGCGACCGACATCAAGGCAACGCGCACGAGCAGCCACGGCATCGGTTCGTTGCTGCTGAGATATTCCCGCACGCGGCCCTGCTGTTCCTGCGTCAAGCTTTCGAACCAGCCGAGGGTCGTGTCGTTGTCGTGCGTGCCCGTGTACGCGACCTGGTCGCGCTCGATGTTGTGCGGCAGATAAGGATTCGTCGAGCCGCCCTCGAACGCGAAGTGCAGCACGGCCATCCCCGGCAGCCCGTAACGCGTGCGCAGCCGATGCACCTCGGGCGTGATCAGGCCGAGGTCTTCCGCCACCAGCGGTAATTTTTTGAAGCGTCGGAGCAACGCGTCGAACAGCGCCTCGCCCGGCACCTTGACCCAGCGACCGTTCACCGCAGTCTCGTCCTGCGCCGGAATCTCCCAACACGCCTCGAAGCCGCGAAAGTGATCGACGCGCACGATGTCGAAGCGCGCGAGCTCGGTGGCGAGGCGCGCGATCCACCATTCGAACTTGTGCGCGCTCAGGTATTCCCAGTCATAGAGCGGATTGCCCCAGCGTTGGCCCTGCGCCGAGAAATAATCCGGCGGAACGCCGGCGACCACGCGCGGCTGGCCGGTCTCGTCGAGCTTGAAGCAAGCGCGGTGCGCCCACACTTCGGCGCTGTCGTGCGCGACGAAGATCGGCATGTCGCCGAAGAGCAGGATGCCGCGCTCGCGTGCCCGTTCGCGCGCCGCCTGCCACTGGCCGACGGCCACGAATTGTTCGAAGTACGTATGCTGCAACCTTGCGGCGAGCCGGTTACCGGCCGCGCTCAGCGCCTTGCGGTCGCGATCGCGCAGCTCGGGTGACCACATCCACCAGGGGCGCTCGCCGTTTTCCTCGCGCAGCGCCTGATAGAGCGCGTACTCGCGCAACCAGCCGCGCTCGCGCTCGTAGAATTGCTCGAAGGCGGCGCGGTCGTCGGCGGAAGCCCGCGCCCGGAATCCTTCATGCGCTTTTACCAGCGCGGCACGCCGTGCCGCGGGATCGGCGGGTACGTCCGTCAGCCAGCCGGCTTTCGCGAGCCGGTCAAGGCTAATGAGTTGCGGACCGATGGCGCGCACCGACAACGAATGGTAAGGCGAGCCGTCGCTGTGCGTCGGACCGATCGGCAGCGTCTGCCACACGCTCAAACCCGCCGCTTGCATGAAATCGAGAAACCGTTCGACGTCCGGCCCGAGATCTCCGCTCGGAAAGGAAGTGGGATGGAGCAACACGCCGGCGCGGCGTCGATCAAGCACGGGATTCATTTAAGTAACGGCAATATCAGGCGGTCGGCTGTCCCGGGCGCATGGTGCCGCCGTGCAGCGGCAGCCCGGCGCCGCGCGTGAACACATTCGACAAATACTGCGGCGGCTCGACGCCGAGCAGCTGATAAAGATTGGTGAGGTGGCGCCGAAACAGGCGCTCGAAATCGCTCACGGTCGCCGCCGGGTTGTAATCCCCGAACCACCAGAACCAGTCGGAGCCCTCGCAGATCGCGAGCTGCTCCTCGGCGCGCTCCATCGAGCGCCCCATTGCTTCGAAGCGGGGCCGCGCCGCGTCGAAGGCGCGCGCCGCCTCGCCGAGCATGTCCCAGCCGCGGTTCTTGTCGGTGCTGCCTATCCAAGTGGAAAACGTTCCGTACACCCAACTGCCGGCCACGAGCGGCGGCAACGGCGCCGCTTCCGCGGCGAGACAATCGGCGAAGGTCGCCATGCGCAGGCGCGGATGGCTCGACAGCCGCGCGTAGAGCGCGCTCAAGAAGTGATAACCGTTTTCCGGATAGTGCTCCCAGGCGTTTTCGCCGTCGAGGATGATCGACACCACCCGCTCGGGATGATCGCGCGAACGCTCGGCGATTTGCTCGAGGTGATGAATCAAGTTGCTGACCGCGTCGTCGGCGTGCCAGTTGGCGTAGGTGAAGCCGATCAGATCCGACAAACCGTCGTCGCGGAAGAACATGCTGATGCCGGAGGGCGCCGTGTAGCGGCGATACAGCCAGTTGTCCTTTTCGCCGTCGAGCGTCTGTCCGGCGCGCGTGAGCGTGTGGCGCAGCACGCCCTCCCCGCTCGCGGTCCAGGCGAAGCCCGCCTGCGCCAGCACCTCGAGCGTGCGCGTGCTTACCGAGCCCTCGGACGGCCACGAACCGCGCGGCGCGGCGCCGAAGTGCCGGCGGAACATCGCCTCGCCTTTGCGCAAATGCGCTTGCGCGCGCGCTTCGCCGTTCGGGTAGCGCTCGAGCGCCGGCAACGGCGCGCCCGGCATCGCCTCGCGCGCGCTCTTGATATCGAGCATCAACGGCAGAATCGGATGCGCGTACGGCGTCACCGAGAGCTCGACGCGCCCGGTCTCCGCCAAGGCGCGGTAGCGCGCGACGACGCCGTTCAGCAGCTCATCGATGATCCCGAGCAGCTCGCGCCGTTCGTGCAAGGTGTAGCCCGCTTCCTTCTCCATCAGCCGGCGCACGCGCAAGTCGTTGCGCCGCACCGTCTCGCCGATCCACGCGAGGTGGTACCACACGAGCAGATCCGCGAGGAACTGATCGTGCAAGTACACCGCGCCGGCGGGATGATCGATCAGCCAGCGCGCCATGCTCGCGAGCTGGCGGTACGGCGGGAAGCGGTCGATCAGCCGCGTTTCGTTCGCGCGCAGGCACGCCTTGATCAGCGGAATGCGCGACTCCGCGTCGACCGGCAGCGCCGGTTGCGCCAGCGCGGCGAGGATCGGATCGCGGATCGCCAGGCTGTTGGTGAGAAAACCGTGCACTTGCGCGGCGTAGTCGGCGATTTGTTCGAGCAGGATCGGGGCGAAGTTGACGACGGCGCGCGCGCCCGGTTGCGCCTCGAGATGCGCCGCCATGTCGACGTAATCCTTGATCGCGTGCAGATAGACCCAGGGAAGCTGATATTCGCCGCTGATGAGATCCCGGTACTGCGGCTGGTGCATGTGCCAGCACAGCACCACGTTGAGCCGAGGTTCAGCTGTCATGCTGCTGCTGTTGCCCCAACATCTCGGGCGTCACCAGCACGACGCCGCGCGGCGTGACGTGGAATCGCCGCGCGTCCTCCTCGGCCGATTCGCCGACCACGGTGCCCGGCGGGAGCCGGCAGCCTTGATCGATCACGGCGCGGCGCACGCGACAGTCGCGCTCGATCAGCACGTTCGGCAGCACCACGGCGTCGTTCACGGCCGCGCCGGAATCGACGCGCACGTTGGAGAAAAGCACGGAATGGCGCACCACCGCGCCGCTGATGATGCAGCCGCCCGATACCATCGAATTGACCGCCATGCCCAGATGATCCGCCCGATCGTAAATAAATTTCGCCGGCGGGCGCTGCTCCTGATACGTCCAAATCGGCCATTCGTCATCATACAGGTTGAGCTCCGGCACCGCGTCGGCCAGCTCGAGGTTGGCCTGCCAGAAGGCGTCGACGGTGCCGACGTCGCGCCAGTAGGCGCGCCGCCCGCTGATGACGTCCTGGAAACGGTAGGCGTACACGCGCGCCATCGGAATTGCGGCCGGGACAATGTCCTTGGCGAAATCGCGCGACGAATTGGGCGCGACCGCGTCGCGCGCGAGCTGGTCGTAGAGGAACTGGGTGCTGAACACGTAGATGCCCATCGACGCGTAAGCGAACTCGCTGCTCCCGGGCATGGGCTTCGGGTTCTGGGGCTTTTCGATGAACTCGGTCATCTGCGATTCGTCGTTGGCGGTGACGATACCGAAGTCGCGCGCTTCGCCGAGCGGCACCTCGATGCACCCGACGGTCAGGTCGGCGTGGCGCTCCACATGGCGCGCGATCATCGGGCCGTAGTCCATCTTATATATATGATCGCCGGCGAGGATGAGCACGAAGTCCGGATCGTGGTTGCGAATGATATCGATGTTCTGGAATACGGCGTCCGCCGTGCCGAGATACCACGACGGCGGATCGACGCGCTGCTGCGCGGGCAGCAGCTCGACGAATTCGCCGAACTCGCCGCGCAGGAATCCCCAGCCCTTTTGAATGTGCTGGATCAGCGAATGCGCCTTGTATTGCGTGAGCACGCCGATGCGGCGGATGCCGGAGTTGATGCAATTGGAAAGCGGAAAGTCGATGATGCGAAACTTGCCGCCGAACGGAACCGCGGGTTTCGCGCGCCAGCGCGTCAGGTCCTGCAGTCGCGTGCCGCGGCCGCCGGCGAGAATCAACGCCAGGGTGTTGCGCGTCAGGCGACTTACGAAACGTTCGGTGTGCACTAGACTCACGGCGCCCCTCGCTTCCGTCAATTGTTGTTGCCTGCCCGTCCTTCCATGGACGGACGCGAGCTGTGCGAAAGTTCCCTGCACCCTCGTTCGCGGAGGCATTTGAATTTACCATATCGCGGCCCGAAACGAGTCATAAGTCACAATTTCCTAACGCATGCATAAAGTGCTGTTTGCGACGAGCGAAGCGCATCCGCTCGCGAAGACCGGGGGTCTCGGCGATGTGTGCGGGAGTTTGCCGCCGGCCTTGCGCGAGCTGGGCGCCGACATGCGTCTGCTGTTGCCGGCTTATCCCGAGGCGAAGCGCGTCGCCGGCTCGCTTCGAGCGGTCGCGCAAGTCCCGCTGACAATTTCCGATGTGCCGGCCACGCTGCTCGAAGGGGTTCTGCCGGGAAGCGACGTTGTTCTATGGCTCGTCGATCATGCTCCGGCCTTCGCGCGGGAGGGGCATCCGTATCTCGATGCGAGCGGGGAACCCTGGCCCGACAACGCGCAGCGCTTCGCGGTCTTCTGCGACGTCGCGCTCGCGCTCGCGCGGGGACGGACGCACGTCGCGTGGCGTCCCGACATCGTGCACTGTCATGACTGGCAGACGGGACTCGTACCCGCGCTGCTGGCGCCGCACGACGACCGCCCCACCACCATTTTCACGATTCACAATCTCGCCTACCAGGGACTTTTTCCCGCGGAAACGTTCACGACGCTCGCCCTGCCGCGCGCGCTCTGGTCGCTGCATGCATTGGAGTTCTATGGTCAACTTTCGTTCATTAAAGGCGGGCTCGCGTTCGCCGATCGGTTGACCACCGTCAGCCCCACCTACGCCCGGGAAATCCAAACGCCCGCGTTCGGTTCCGGGCTCGACGGGCTGCTGCGCGAGCGCGCCGACCGGCTGACGGGGATCTTGAACGGCATCGACGTGGCCGAGTGGAATCCCGCCACGGACAAGCACCTCGCGCAGCGTTACTCGGCGCGCTCGCTCGCGCGCAAGAAGGCGAACAAGCTCGCGTTGCAGCAAGAGATGCGGCTCCCCGGCGATCCCGAGCGCCCCTTGATCGGCATGATCGGGCGCCTGGTGGAGCAAAAGGGTTTCGATCTCGCGCTCGGCGCCTGGCCCGACCTCGCGGAGCGACAAGCGCAACTGGTCGTGCTCGGCGGCGGGGAAAGTCGTTTCGAGAGCGCCTGGCGCGAGCTGCAGCGGCGCTATCCCGAGCAAGTCGCGGTGCACATCGGCTACAACGAGGCGCTCGCGCATCGCATCGAAGCCGGCGCCGACATGTTCCTCATGCCCTCACGCTTCGAGCCGTGCGGGCTGAACCAGATGTACAGCCTGCGTTACGGCACGCCTCCGATCGTGCGGCGCGTCGGGGGCCTCGCCGACACCGTCATCGACGCCGCGCCCGAAACATTGGCCGATGGCACGGCGACCGGAATCGTTTTCGATGACGCAACGCCCGCGGCGCTCGCGCTCGCCGTCACTCGCGCGCTTACCCTCTACGCGGACAAGCATAACTGGCGCGCGCTCGCGCTCGCCGGCATGCGCCAGGACTTCAGTTGGCGCAAAAGTGCGCAGGAATATCTTGCACTGTACGAGCGCACGACACGCCAACATTTGTAGCGCGGCATTGCGTGCGCTTTACATTTGTTGTCTGCGCGGTACGATGACACGCCATGAAACGCACGACATTAAAGGAATTGCGGGCGCAAGCAAAAGCACGCGGACTCAAAGGTTATTCCAAACTTGCCAAGGAAGAGCTCCTGCGCTTGCTCGGCGAGCCGAGGACGCCGGACGCGTCCACCCGCGTTTCCGAACCGACGAGCGTTGCCACTGAGCGCGGGAAATCCACCACCTCGCCGACGACGCGGACAGCACACGCCTTCCCCGCGCCCACCGTGGCGGAAGTCGGTGCGCGCGTGAACGCGCGCGAGCAACGCACGCCGCCGCGCGCCATGCCCGCAGCGACGATCGAATCTCGTCCAGCAAGCACGGAAGAATGGGTCGAGGGCGCAAAGTATGCGCTGCGTCCGAACGGCAAACCCGCGCCGCAGCCGGGCCCCGACCTCGGGGAAGACATCGATCGGCTGCCGGCGCTCGCGGAGCCGATGGTTTGTCTGTTGTCGCAGAAACCGGGCGTGCTCCACGCCTATTGGCTGCTGCCCGCCGACGTCCCCGAGCGGCGTAAGGATTACAAATTGCGCCTTACCCGTTCAGGGTTGGAGACGCTGCACGTGTACGAAGAAATTCCGGTGCAAGTCGAGCGCGGCAGCTGGTACTTTCATGTGCCGGAGAACGCCGGCGGCCAAGAGATGGCGGTGCAGCTCGGCTACTACCAGGACGGAAAATTCGTCAGCGCACAAGGCCAGAGCACGGCGCGGCTGCCGAGTCTCCATGCGTCCGCGCGCACCGATCATCGATGGTGGGTGAGCGAAGCAGACTTCGCGCGGATGTATGCGGCGGGCGGCGGCGTTGTCGCGGGAGCGCGCCGCTACGAGTGGGCGGCGTCGATTGGCAGTCCGTCCGCGGCGCCCGGCGCGCCCTCTTCCGCCCCCGCGGAACGCGAAGAACGCATGGCATGGCCCGGGGGCGTGAGCAGCAGGCAGGGTTAGCGTCGCGAGATTCGCCGGCTTTCTTCCTTAAAGAAAGCTCGGATCGAGTCCGCTCGCGGTGAGCGTGTCGAACCACGAACGGTAGAGACCGTAGTAAACCCAGGCACTTCCCGTTCGCCCTTCGACGGGCTCAGGACGAACGGGGGACTTAATCGGACCTTCCCTGAAGGAAGGTCCGAACAAGTACCAATGCTCGTCATTGCGAGCGAAGCGGAGCAATCTCGTTCGATGAGATTGCGGCGCCTGTCCCGAGCGAAGCGAGGATCATTGCGAGGCCGTAAGGCCGAAGCAATCTCGTCGAGATTGCTTCGGCGCACAAAGCGCTCCTCGCAACGACGCCGAAGACGTCGGTTTGCGTCGGCTTCGCCTCGCTACGCCTGCGGCTCCTCGCAATGAC